>Ga0209902_100084_pt1 | contig 180688 bp, 168 predicted proteins | sample FECB27metaG_FD_188304 | JGI IMG/M metagenome (GOLD analysis project Ga0209902, IMG submission 188304) | Cyanobacterial communities from the Joint Genome Institute, California, USA - FECB-27 (SPAdes) (version 2) | ecosystem: Environmental > Aquatic > Thermal springs > Hot (42-90C) > Microbial...
CTCCAACTCCTCCCCACAAGGGGGAGGAGGGTTTGCGTGGCGACTCGTGCGATGCAGCAGATACCGGAACGAACTCTGAATGCCTTCAACCCGCAAAATCGGAACATCCCGATCTCGCGTGCTGCGCCGGAATGCAACCGACGCGGAGAAGGCCCTCTGGCGCGCCCTGAAGCGGATTCCCGTCTACGGCAGCCACTTTCGCCGCCAAGTCCCCATCTGCCCCTATGTGGCAGACTTCGCCTGCCTGAAGGCCCGCCTACTGATCGAACTCGACGGCGGTCATCACTCTGATGATGACATCGCCGCAAAAGACGAAGCCCGAACGCGCTGGCTCGAAAAGGAAGGCTACCGCATCGCCCGCTTCTGGAACGCCGAACTGTCCGAGAACATGAACGGCGTTCTCGACACCATTTACGCGGCCTTGTATGGCTCGCCTCAATCGGAGGCGCTTACGCTTCCCACCCCACCCCGGCCTGACGGCCGACCCTCCCCCTCAAGGGGAGGGTAGAGAACGCACCATGCCCGATCTCCTCCTCGAACTCTTTTCCGAAGAAATCCCGGCCCGCATGCAGCGCCGTGCGGCGGAGGATCTGAAGAAGCTCGTCACCGATGCGCTCGTGGAGCGCGGCTTACTCTATGAGGGCGCCAAGGCCTTCGCAACGCCGCGGCGGCTGGCGCTGCATGTGGCTGGTCTCCCCGTGAAGGGGCAGGACGTGCGCGAGGAGCGCAAAGGTCCGCGCGTCGGCTCGCCTGAGGCTGCGATCCAGGGCTTCCTGAAAGGGGCGGGGCTTTCGTCAATCGAGCAGGCGAAGATCGAGAGCGATCCGAAGAAGGGCGAGTTCTATGTCGCCGTCATCGAGAAGCCCGGCCGCTCGACGCCGGACGTGCTCGCCGAGATCCTGCCCAGCATCGTCAAGAATTTCCCCTGGCCGAAATCCATGCGCTGGGGCGCGGCCTCCCGCGAGCCCGGCTCGCTCCGCTGGGTGCGTCCGCTCCATTCCATCGTCTGCACCTTCGGCCCCGAGACCGAGGATCCGGAAGTGGTGCGCTTCGATGTCGACGGCATCGGATCGGGGGACGTCACGAAGGGCCATCGCTTCCTTGCGCCGGATGAGATCCGCGTGAAGCGCTTCGACGATTACGCGCCGGCGCTTGAGCGCGCCAAGGTCGTGATCGACACCGACCGGCGCAAGGACATGATCCTGCACGACGCGAAGGACCTCGCCTTCGCGCAGGGGCTTGAACTCGTCGAGGATGAAGGCCTGCTCGAAGAGGTCGCCGGCCTCGTGGAATGGCCCGTGGTGCTCATGGGCTCGTTTGATGAGGCGTTCCTCGACATCCCCCCGGAGGTGATCCGCACCACGATCCGCGCGAACCAGAAATGCTTCGTGCTGCGCGACTCCGCGACCGGCAAGCTCGCTAACAAGTTCCTGCTGACCTCCAACCTCATCGCCAGCGATGGCGGCAAGACGATTGTCGGCGGCAACGAGCGCGTGGTGCGCGCGCGCCTCTCCGATGCCAACTTCTTCTGGAAGACGGACCAGCAGGTGAAGCTGGAAGACCGGCTGGAGAAGCTGAAGACAATCGTGTTCCACGAGAAGCTCGGCACGCAATACGAGCGCGTGGAGCGCATCGCGGCGCTCAGCAAAGAACTGGCTCCCATCATCGGCGCCGATCCTGAACTCGCGGAGCGTGCCGCGCGTCTCGCCAAGGCCGATCTCGTCACCGAGATGGTGGGCGAATTCCCCGAGCTGCAGGGCCTCATGGGCCGCTACTACGCGACGCTGCAGGGCGAGCATGCATCCGTCGCTGCGGCTATTGAGGAGCACTACAAGCCGCTTGGCCCCTCCGACCGCGTACCGACCGATCCGGTTTCGGTTGCCGTGTCGCTCGCCGACAAGATCGACACGCTGGTGGGCTTCTGGGCCATCGACGAGAAGCCGACGGGATCGAAGGATCCTTATGCACTCCGCCGTGCAGCGTTGGGTGTGATTAGGCTTTTGCTTGAGAACAAGAAGAACCTGCAATTGCGCAGTGTTATCTACAATGCTCTGCAAAAGCTCGAAGCTATCTTCGTTGTTGACTCGAAATCTCTAGAAGCTGCGCAAGCAAAGCTCGCGGAGATTGATGATCCGGCCGAAAAGCCTGACCTCTCCTATTTCAAAACTCAGGACCTGCTGGAGTTCTTTGCAGATAGGTTGAAAGTTGCCCTGCGTGATCAAGGAGCGCGGCACGATTTGATTGATGCTGTGCTTTCTCTCAGCGGTTCATCAGACCTGCTCATGATCGTCCGTCGCGTAGAAGCGCTGGGCCGCTTCCTCGACACGGAAGACGGCAAAAACCTGCTCGCCGGCTATCGCCGCGCGGCCAACATTCTGCGCATCGAGGAGAAGAAGGACGGGCGCGCCTACAACGAGGCGCCCGATCTCCAGATCGTCAACGACCAGGGGCAGATCGAGGAGAAGGCGCTGGCCGTGGTTCTTGATGGTGCCAAGCGCGAGGCCGCTGCTGCCGTCGAGGCGGAGGATTTCGAGGGGGCGATGCGCGCCCTGTCCCGCCTGCGCCAGCCCGTGGACGCCTTCTTCGACAAGGTGACGGTGAACGCGGAGGATGCAGGCCTCCGGGCCAACCGCCTGCGGCTCCTCAACAGCATCCGCGAGGCGACCCGCACGGTGGCGGATTTCTCCCGGATCGAGGGGTAACCAAGCTCCGGCAAACCGTGAGGGTTGCGCCAAGCGCATGGGCTGGCCCTCACAGGTTAATTCAGGTTAAGGTGTTGCCTGAGGGGCACAGCCAACCGGCCCCCCAGGCTCTAGGTAGGCGGCAACCGATTCAATTCAGAAGACCGATGATGATTCGACGCCTCCTGATCGCCGCTCTCCTGAGCGTGCCCCTGGCTGCCTGCCAGACCGCCCAGCAGCCCGTTGCCACGGTGGACGACGACAACTGGTATGTGGGCTCGATCCCGGATCAGCCGCACAACATCCCGCTGGTCGACCGCCGCAAGATGGATGCCAAGTACGCCCGCCAGACGGTGGAGTACAAGGGACCCGAGAAGCCGGGCTCCATCGTGGTCGATATCGACGAGCGCATGCTCTATCTCGTCCAGCCCGAGGGCAAGGCGATCCGCTACGGCGTCGGTGTCGGCAAGCAGGGCTTCTCCTGGCGCGGCGTTGCGTCCGTCGGCCGCAAGGGCGTGTGGCCCGCCTGGTCGCCCACCAAGACCATGGTCGGCATCAAGCCGGACCTGCCGCGCCACATGGAGGCCGGCCTCGACAACCCGCTCGGCGCCCGCGCCCTCTACCTGCACCAGAACGGCGCCGACACGCTGTTCCGCATCCACGGCACCAACGAGCCCTGGAGCATCGGCGAGCAGGTCTCCTCCGGCTGCGTCCGGATGCTGAACGAGGACGTGGCCGACCTCTACGAGCGTGTCCCCGTGGGCACCACGGTCTACGTGAAGCGCAACGGGCGGTATCGGGTTTAAGACAAGGCGGCCTTCAGGGCCGCCTTTTTCTTGGCTATGACGTACTTCGTCTACATGCTCGCCAGCGGCCGCCATGGGACGCTCTATCTGGGCGTTACGAACGACCTGGCGCGGCGGGTCTATGAGCATAAAGAGCTGCTTACAAAGGGCTTTGCGTCAAAATACGGCGTGACTCGCCTCGTCTGGTACGAGGCCTATGAGCACATCACGGATGCTATCGCTCGCGAGAAAGCTCTCAAGAAGTGGCATCGCGACTGGAAGATCCGCCTGATCGAGGAGATGAACCCCGAATGGGATGATCTCTACCTCACCCTGAACCAGTAAAACACTGTCATTCCGGGGCCGCGCAGCGGAGCCCGGAATCCATAACCGCTGACGGTGCAGAACGATGTGTGACGCTCATTGTCCCTTCCTGAAGCGTCGTGTTTATGGATTCCGGGCTCGCCTGCGGCGCCCCGGAATGACAGTGGAGTAGATTGAAACGACTCTGCTACCCTAAGGTCTACCCGCCAGAAAAATCCGGAACCGTGGCTGTTCAGCTTGCGTTTGGGCTCCACATGTTTCAAGCCAACACCTGCGCGGCAGCAGGGCGTTCTTAAGCCAAGGGATCGAGTGATGACGCAGTGGGTCTATACCTTCGGGGACGGTAAGGCCGAGGGCCAGGCGGGGATGAAGAACCTGCTGGGCGGCAAGGGTGCCAACTTGGCCGAGATGTCCAATCTAGGCCTGCCGGTGCCGCCGGGCTTCACCATCACGACGGAAGTCTGCACCTATTACTACGACCATGGCCGCGCCTATCCGCAGGAGCTGAAAGCCCAGGTCGAGAAGGCCCTGGATTATGTCGGCAAGCTCACCGGCCGCACCTTCGGCGATGCCGAGAACCCGCTGCTGGTCTCCGTCCGCTCCGGCGCCCGGGCCTCCATGCCCGGCATGATGGACACGGTGCTCAATCTCGGTCTCAACGACGTCACCGTCGAGGCGCTGGCCAAGGGCGCGGGCGACGAGCGCTTCGCCTACGACTCCTACCGGCGCTTCATCACCATGTATTCCAACGTGGTGCTGGGCATCGAGCACCATCATTTCGAGGAGATCCTTGACGAGTTCAAGGACCGCAAGGGCTACTCGCTCGACACGGATATGACCGCCCAGGACTGGAAGTCCATTCTCCCGCGCTACAAGGCGCTGGTCGAGAAGGAGCTCGGAAAGCCCTTCCCGCAGGAGCCGCAGGAGCAGCTCTGGGGTGCGATCGGAGCCGTGTTCGGCTCCTGGATGAACAACCGCGCCATCAAGTACCGCGAGCTGCACGCCATCCCGGCGAGCTGGGGCACGGCGGTGAACGTGCAGGCCATGGTGTTCGGCAACATGGGCGAGACCTCGGCCACGGGCGTGGCCTTCACCCGCAATCCTTCCACCGGCGAGAGCGAGCTCTACGGCGAGTTCCTCATCAATGCCCAGGGCGAGGATGTGGTAGCGGGCATCCGCACCCCACAGGACATCACCGAGAAGGCACGCATCGCGTCCGGCTCCGACAAGCCTTCCATGGAACGGGCGATGCCCGATGCCTACAACGAGCTGGTGCGCATCTACGGCATTCTCGAGAAGCACTACCGTGACATGCAGGACATGGAATTCACGGTGGAGACCGGCAAGCTCTGGATGCTCCAGACCCGCAACGGCAAGCGCACGGCGAAAGCCGCGCTCCGCATCGCCGTGGAGCTGGCGTCTGAGGGCTTGATCACCCAGGAAGAGGCCGTCACCCGCGTTGAGCCGGCCGCCCTCGACCAGCTCCTGCATCCCACCATCGACCCGAAGGCTGAGCGCAAGATTCTGGCCACGGGCCTGCCGGCCTCTCCTGGCGCCGCCTCGGGCGCGATCGTGTTCAATTCCGACGATGCGGAAGCCGCAAAGAAGGCCGGCCAGAAGGTCATTCTCGTGCGCGTCGAAACCTCGCCTGAGGACATCCACGGCATGCATGCGGCGGAAGGCATTCTCACCACCCGCGGCGGCATGACCTCCCACGCGGCAGTGGTCGCCCGCGGCATGGGCAAGCCCTGCGTGTCGGGTGCGGGCCAGATCCGCGTGGACTATGCGACCCAGACGCTCACGGTGGCGGGTCAGACTCTCAAGAAAGGCGAGATCATCACCATCGACGGCTCCAACGGCCAAGTGCTGCTCGGTCAGGTGAAGATGCTGGAGCCGGAATTGTCGGGCGAGTTCGCCACCCTCATGGGCTGGGCCGACAAGGTGCGTCGCATGAAGGTGCGTGCCAATGCGGAGACGCCGCTCGACGCCAAGACCGCACGCTCGTTCGGCGCGGAGGGCATCGGCCTGTGTCGCACGGAGCACATGTTCTTCGAGGGCGACCGCATCGTGGCGGTGCGCGAGATGATCCTCTCCGACGACGAGGCGGGCCGCCGCGCAGCGTTGTCGAAGCTGCTGCCCATGCAGCGCAAGGACTTTGCCGAACTGTTCTCGATCATGAGCGGGCTGCCGGTCACGATCCGCCTGCTCGATCCGCCGCTGCACGAGTTCCTGCCGCATTCGGAAGAAGAGATGCAGGAGGTGGCGAAGTCCATGAACGCGCCCATCGACAAACTCAGGCACCGGGCGCGCGAACTGCACGAGTTCAACCCGATGCTCGGCTTCCGCGGCTGCCGCCTTGCAGTGGCCTATCCTGAAATCGCCGAGATGCAGGCGCGCGCCATCTTCGAGGCGGCTGTCGAGGCCGGCAAGACAACCGGCCAACCTGTGGTGCCCGAGATCATGGTGCCTCTCGTGATGACGAAGCCGGAACTCGATCTGGTGAAGGAGCGCATCGTCGCCATGGCGGAAGCCGTGAAGGCGGAAAGCGGCGTCGCTATCGAGTATCAGGTCGGCACGATGATCGAATTGCCGCGCGCAGCCCTGCTGGCCGGTGAGATCGCGGAATCGGCTGAGTTCTTCTCGTTCGGCACCAACGATCTCACGCAGACCACGCTCGGCATCTCCCGCGACGACGCGGCTTCGTTCCTCGGGCCTTACACCCAGAAGGGCCTGCTGCCGGCCGATCCGTTCGTGACCATCGATCAGGAAGGTGTCGGCGAGTTGGTGAAGCTTGCTGTGGAGCGCGGAAAGAAAACCAGGCCGAACATCAAGCTCGGGATCTGCGGCGAGCATGGTGGCGATCCTGCGTCGATCCACTTCTGCGAGTCGACAGGCCTCGATTACGTGTCGTGCTCGCCGTACCGCGTGCCGATCGCGCGCCTAGCGGCCGCCCAGGCGGCGCTCGGGGCCAAAGCCGCGAGCCAGGCGTGATGCCGATGTCTCTGTCGCGCGGGCGCTTGCTCTACATCGCCGCGGTGCTGGTCTCCGGCATCGTGATCGGCCTCGTCGTGGCGCCGCGGCCGCATCTGCAGGAGCTGGCCGTGCCGCCCGCCGCCTGGCCTTTCGCCGTTTCGCTGGTGCTCGATCTGATCATCGGCCAGATGGCCGCGCAGGGCAGGGCGGAGCCGCTCACCATGGGCGACCGCTTCGTCGCCGTGCTCGGCGCCGGCCTCATCGTGACCGCCATGGTGGCGATGGCACAATAACAGCCAAGGGGGAGAAGAATGGCGCTTCACAAGGGCTCGTGCCATTGCGGCAAGGTATCTTACGAGGTCGAGACGGATCTCGCGCAGGTGATCGAGTGCAACTGCTCCATCTGCCAACGCAACGGCTATCTCCTGACCTTCGTGCCGCGCGGAGCCTTGAATGTGATCCGCGGCGAGGAGAATCTTTCCACCTACACCTTCAACACGCACACGATCCAGCACCGCTTCTGCTCCACCTGCGGCACGTCGACCTTTGGCGAAGGCAAGCAGCCCACCGGCGAGGCGATGGCGGCCATCAACGTGCGTTGCCTGGAGACGGTGGATTTGTCGGACATCAAGCCGGTCCCGTTCAACGGGCGAGACGCGAGAGGCTGACCTGTATCGTCATCCCGGACGAAGCGCAGCGAAGATCCGGGATCGCGTGCAGGATGTAGCGCCGGAACCTCAACACTGTCATCCCCGTGAAGGCGGGGATCCATAACCACGACATTCACCGCCTAAGACGCCACGGATGCCGCTTTGTCTTTCCTGGACCGTCAGCGGTTATGGATCCCGGGCTCCGCTGCGCGGCCCCGGGATGACATTGCTCTATCCTGCACGCGATCCCGGATCGGCTTACGCCGTCCGGGATGACGAGGGGGCTGCTGGGCATTTCACGCCATGGCATCCTGCGAGCGTCGCAGGCCGACATACTGGAACTCCGCATACATCAGCACCACCAAGGCCTGCGCGGTCACGAAGGCATAGCCCGCGCTCGTTGGCGAAACCCAGCCGCTCACGAGGAGCAGGATGCTGTCCGCGACCCAGAGCGCGTTGCCCACCACCACCGCCCAGGCGACCGGCTTCTGGATCGTCTCGCGCACGCCAAGCCAGCCGATGAAGCCTGCATAGGGCAGGAGAACGAGGCCTGCGATGCGCAGCAGCATTTCCGGCAGCCCGAGAACGCCGCTCAATGGTCCGGCGCCGATCAGCATCAGCAGGCCGAAGGCGGCGCTGGTGGCGGCATCGGCCAAGAGGGCCTGGCGAAGAAGCGGGGAGGAGTGGATGTTCATCATGGCTGTCTCCTGTTGTTCATCGGCTGAAGGCCTCAACCGTGGATGCAGGATTGCTCGGTGAGGGAGCGCCGTCGATTACCTCCGAGGTCATGGAACACTGCCTCGCCTCGCGTTATGGTCCCGCTCATGAAAACCGCGAGCCAACCCGTGAACCGCACCTTGCCTGTGGGCGACTATCTTCGTGAATGGCGTCAGCGCCGGCGCATGAGCCAGATGGATCTCGCCCTTGAAGCCGAGATCTCCACGCGGCACCTGAGCTTCCTCGAGACGGGCCGCTCGCAGCCGAGCCGCGAGATGGTGCTCCTGCTGGCCGAAAAGCTCGACATGCCCCTGCGGGAGCGCAACATCATCCTGGTCTCTGCGGGCTTTGCGCCGGTCTATTCGGAACGCACCCTGGACGATCCGGCGCTGCAAAGCATGCGCCAGGCAGTTGATCTCGTGCTCAAGGGGCACGATCCCTATCCGGCGCTCGCCGTCGACCGGCACTGGTCCCTGGTCTCGGCCAACGATGCGCTCGTATCGCTCATCGGCGACGTGGATCCCGCCTTGATGAAACCGCCGGTGAATGTGCTGCGCCTGAGCGTTCATCCGGCGGGTCTCGCCCGGCGCATCGTGAACTTCACCGAGTGGCGCAATCATTTGGTCCACCGCCTGCACCGGCAGGTGGATGCAACCGGCGATGCAACGCTCGCTGCCTTGATCAAGGAGTTGGGCTCCTATCCCACTCCCGATGCGGCAGCCCGTGCACCTAAGGCGGGGCATGATTATGCGGGCATCGTCGTGCCCTTGCAGCTCACGACAGACGAGGGCGTCCTGACCCTCTTCAGCACCACCACGATCTTCGGCACGCCGGTGGACGTGACCCTGTCGGAACTCGCTATCGAGGCCTTCTTTCCGGCCGATGCGGAGACCGCGAATGCGCTCCGGAATCTGGCCGAGAAGCGTCAGGCTGCCGCAGGAGTTGCTGAATAGGGCCGCTCCGCCTTAACCACCCATCAACCTTAACCCGCGATAACTTTAAGCCATCGGAGCCCTCCTGCTGGATGCTCCGGATGTTCATGAGTTTTTTGCAGGGTGTTGCGCGTGCGTCTTCCGTATCGTCGATCTCGGGTGAAATGGATCTGCGCCACCACGGCTCCCTGGGCGCTGGCCACGGGCTTGCTGATCTCGTTCACGGCATCGGCCAGCAACGACCTCCATTCCGGCGTGAGCTTTGCTCCGCGCAGCACCACCGCACGCCTCGTCGATACCGCCCTCGTGCCGCCGACCGGCGCCTCCATGGCCGGAGGCAGGCTCGGGGTCGAACGGGACATCCTTCGCACCCTGCCGCGTTACGACCTGTCGGATGAGATGGCCGATTCTGAGCCCCTCAAGGCTGACCGGAAGGCCGATGCGGGTGCCGACGCGGTCATCGACCGTTCCCTGAAAGGCAACCCGCTGGTCGCGCCGCATGCGACCCTGTCCCGGAGGGCCAAGCAGCTGCGTCCGGTTCTCAATCAGGCCGGCAGCGCCCGCCTGCTCTACAGCCGGGACGAGAATCTCCTGCCGCCCACCGTTCTCATGGAAGGGCAGCTCGAGGAATTCGAGATGGAGCAGGCCTTCGAGCCCTGGCAGGCGCCGGAATACACCACGACCCAGCAGGCCACCTCGGTGCAGTCTCCATCTGCCGCTGCGGCAGGATCGACTGGAGCCTCATCCAGCCCGACGACGCCCATGGTGAAGCGGGCCGTCACCCTGTCGTCGGCAACCCCGGCGCCTATGGACGCGACGCCGATGGAGATCGCCGCCGCTCCCGTGTCGCTGCAATCGCCGCGTCTCGATCGGGGCGAGGTGACCATCCTGCCGAAGAGCGACGATCCCGACCGCCCGCGCTATGTCGACCTGATCGACCCGGACAACATGAACAAGGAGCAGCGCTGCCTCGCCGAGGCCGTCTATTTCGAAGCGCGCAGCGAGCCCTTGGAAGGGCAGGCGGCGGTCGCTCAGGTGATCCTGAACCGCGTGAAGAGCGGGCTGTATCCCTCGTCGATCTGCGGCGTGGTCTACCAGAACCGCCACCGCCATCTCGCCTGCCAGTTCACCTTCGCCTGTGAGGGCAAGTCCCTGCGCATCCGCGACACCGAGTCCTGGGACCGGGCGACCCGGGTGGCGAGCGCCGTGCTCGAAGGCAGGACCTATCTGGCCGATGTGGGCGGCGCCACCCACTATCACGCGAACTACGTCCGTCCCTCCTGGTCGCGCCGTCTGAAGAAGATGGACGTGATCGGCCGGCACATCTTCTACAAGCTCAAGCCAGGTCAGACCTAAAGCATCGGACCCAAAAGTGGAATCCACTTTTGGGTCCGATGCGTTCTTCTTGAATGAGAGCATCGTGTGGACCGGAAAACCGAGTCCACTTTTCCGCACGATGCTCTAAGATCATCCTTCGCCTGTGCGGTCCGGCACATATGGAGCCGCTACGTTATACTAGCTTCCCTCAAGGCGATCACTTATGAGGGTGGCATGGCGATCATTCGCAACAACGTTCAAGGCTCCGGCTATGGGAACATCTACACGGATTCCCTGATCTGGGGCGGCGCGGCCTGGGATGTTTCCAGAGAACCGATCAAGGTCTGGTTCGGCCAAGCGGAGGACTACCACAAGGCCCATGCCGTTCATGGTGACAGCCCTATCGTGGACGCGAGCAGCACCTTCTACGATTGGACAGACGCGGAATACGCAGCCTTCTCCGATGTAGCCTGGTTGTATTCGAGCGTCTGCGGCTTGAGGTTCGAGGCAGCGACCTCAGCAGATGCGGCCGACATGGTCTGGTGGAAGACTGATCTCGGACCCGATGCCGCCGGCCGGCATGAGGCTCCGAGTTTCGATCAGGGCAACAGCCAGCTCTGGGGTTTCTTCAACCCGAACTCGCCCTCATGGGCCAGCCTCGCCTTCGGCAGCGACGGATGGCACACCATCATCCACGAGTTGGGACACGGCCTGGGCTTGGCTCATCCCCATGATGGAGGAACTCAGGGGGACCGTTCGACATTCCCGGGCATCGATCCCAACGATGCATATGTGACGGGAGACCATGGCCTGAACCAGGGCGTCTGGACCATCATGTCCTACAATACTGGGTGGGCGGGTGCGCCTCACGATGAAACCTATGGCGCTCAGGGTGGATTGGGTGCCTTCGACATTGCAGCCTTGCAGGCTCTTTACGGCGCCAATCGTACGACGGCTACGGGCGACGACACCTACACGTTGCCGACTTCGAGCCCTTATCTTGGCGAAGAAGGCTGGTACTGCATCTGGGATGCCGGGGGATCGGACACGATTTCCGCAGCCAGTGCGAGCTCCAGCGTCACCATCGATCTGCGTGCCGCAACGCTGAGGAGCGGCGACCCGGATGCCGGCGGCTTCATCTCCAATGAGAGCGGCGTAGCCGGCGGCTATACGATCGCCCATGGGGTGACGATTGAGAGTGCCGTCGGAGGGCGTGGAAGCGACGAGCTGATTGGAAATGGGACCAACAACGTCCTGTCGGGGAGCGCCGGCAACGATGTCCTGTGGGGCGACGCGGGCAACGACGTTCTCAGAGGGGGGCAAGGCCGCGACTTCTTCGCGTTCGACACCCGGCCTCATAAAGCGTCCAACCGGGATCAGATTGCCGACTACAGCGTCTCCTCAGACACGATCTGGCTCGACAATCAGGCCTTCACCAAACTCGGGCGCGGCTCGTTCTTCAATCCGGTGAAGCTGAAGCAGGACATGTTCGTCAAAGGCTCCAAAGCGAAGGACCGGGAGGACCGGATCATCTACGACAGCAAGAAGGGCGTGCTCTCCTACGATGCGGACGGCACGGGCTCGAAATACAAGCTGGTCGAGTTCGCCACCCTGAAAAAGGGTCTGAAGATGACCTATAACGATTTCTTTGTAATCTAGAAGGCTCCGGCAGCCATTACGCTGCCATGAAACGTGATGTGACAGGCGAGAGCAGCACCCGGAAGGGAATGCCCCTGTCATATGCTTACGCTTATTGCATGTCTCTCTAGAGCCAGCATAGGGATCAGCAGGCTCGTTACTTGCAGAGATCAGGAGATGTGCGGTCTAGCACATCTTGTATGTAACGTAATTTTGTATAGTAAAATTGTAATCCATCAATGGGGTGAATCGACAATGGCAGAATTTCGTACGATTTCAGGCTCTGGTTACGGCAGCGCTTACATTGACGCTCTGATTGCTGGCGGCGCGGTCTGGGACATGAGCACCGGACCAATCACATTCGATTTTGGCCTGCGTTATGATCGCCCGGGGTCGATTTGGCACCACGGTGGGGAAGGGCCGAAGTTCACTTCGGATGGGCGCCCGTATCTCATCTCCGAAGACGTGGGTGGTGTCGAGGGCGCTGAATGGATCGTAGGCGACTTTCGCCAAGTGGACGCGGTGCCTATCGTCAATGCGCTGGCGCATGCTTCAGCGGTTGCGAATGTGCAATTCGCCGTCGATCCTGTGTATGGTGACAGTCCTCGACCCGCAAGTGACGCCAATATGGTGCTCTGGAAGACCCACATAGAGGTTTGGGAGGATGGTGGTGTCTGGACGGATGCCGACACTCCCCAAGAGAGCTTCGAGGCTGGCCGAGCCCAATCATGGCTCTATCAGAGCGTCTACTTCGGTGATGCATGGGATGTGACACATCCGGGCGGCATGAACTACATGATGGTTCTAAACATGATCGGCAAGTCGCTTGGTCTGCGGCAGGCTCATGCTGAGTTCCCCGGCATTGGCGGTGAGAACGATCCCGGTCCGTTCGGCCTTAATCAGGCGCCCTTCACGGTTATGTCAGGCAACTGGAGTTACCAAAACTCCGGGCATCCTGGCGGCAAGTGGGGCTCCATGAAGAGCTTTGGGGCATTCGACATTGCCGCCCTGCAGGCGATCTACGGCGCCAACATGACGACGGCCACGGGCAATAACGTCTACGAATTGCCCACATACAACGACTGGGACGGCGAGTGGGGCGTCGGCAGGGCCACGGGTTGGACCTGTATCTGGGATGCCGGCGGGATCGACACGATCAGCGGTCAGGGCGCGATCAAGAGCCTGACCATCGATCTACGCGCCGCTACCCTGGCGAACGGCGATCCGAATGCCGGAGGCTTCCTCTCCCGGCAGTTCGATGTCGCTGGCGGCTTCACCATCGCTAAGGGGGCCGTCATTGAGAACGCCATCGGTGGTGCCGGTAACGACACGCTGATCGGAAACAGTGCCGCCAACCGGCTCGAAGGTGGGGCAGGTGACGACACCTACTACATCGACAGTGCCGCGGATGTGGTCGTTGATACGAGCGGCAACGATACCGTTCACGCAACCTTTAACTTTGCAGGCGCTGGCATCGAAAACGTCTACGTCAATGGCGTGAAGGTGGTCACGGGCGGTGTCGTGACCGGAACAGGCTTCAACCCGATCAAGGGCACATCCGGCAAGAACACCCTCGTGGGCAAGGATACGAACGACAAGCTGTATGGAGGGCTCGGCAATGACAAGCTCACCGGCAACGGCGGCCTCGATATCTTCGTTTTCAACACCAAGCCTAACAAAAGCACCAACAAGGATACGATCACCGACTTCAAGGTGACGGACGACACTATCTGGCTCGATAACAAGATCTTCAAGAAGCTCGGGAGCAAAGGTTCCGAGAGCAGCCCTGCCCAGCTCAAGGCGTCCTTCTTCAAGGTGAGCGACAAGGCCAAGGACAGAGACGATTACGTAATCTACAACAAGAAAACAGGCGTCCTGTCCTACGACGCAGACGGATCGGGCAAAGGCCAGGCCGTCGAGTTCGCCGTGCTCAAGAAGAACTTGGCGCTCAAGTTCGACGACTTCGCCGTCATCTGAGCAGGCATCGGCTTTAGTCAAGAAGGGCGGCATCGTGCAGATGCCGCCCTTTTCTTTCGGCGATCCATCACAAAGCCACATACCAAAGGCGACAAACTTTCAATTCTGCTGATGCGCGACTTGGGCTAGGGTGCCCTTCCAGTTTTGCGCCCTGAGGCCGTGACCATGTCTGCATCGCCCGCTCGCTCCCGCGTTTCCCCGGAAATCATCGTCGTCTGCGGCTGCCTCATTGCCCTGATCACGTTTGGGCCCCGGGCCTCCTCGGGGCTGTTCCAGCTTCCGATGATCACCGAATACGGCTGGGGCCGGGACACCTTCGGCTTTGCCATCGCGATCCAGAACCTTCTCTGGGGCGTCGGGCAGCCCTTCGCCGGCGCGGTGGCCGACCGGTTCGGTGCCTTGCGGGTGCTGTGCGTAGGCGCTCTTCTCTATGCCCTTGGCCTCGTGGTCATGGCCTATGCGACCACGCCGGGCGTCCTGCATATCGGCGCGGGCGTGCTCATCGGCTTTGGCCTCTCCGGCTGCTCGTTCAACCTGGTGCTCGGCGCCTTCGGCAAGCTTCTGCCGGAGAAGTGGCGCCCGATGGCCTTCGGCGCCGGCACCGCGGCGGGCTCCTTCGGCCAGTTCCTGTTCCCGCCCATCGGCAACGTGCTCATAGACTCTTTCGGCTGGCAGCAGGCGCTGCTGGTCTTCGCCGCCAGCGTGCTCATCGTGATGCCCCTGGCGCTGGCGCTTGCGACCCGGCCCACCGGCGATACGGCTCAATCCGGGCCGGCTGCGGCCCCGAACCAGTCCATTGCCCAGGCCTTGTCGGAGGCCTTTAAGCATCGCTCCTACGTGCTGCTGGTGCTCGGCTTCTTCACCTGTGGCTTCCAACTCGCCTTCATCACCGTGCACCTGCCGGCCTATCTGAAGGATGCCGGCCTCTCGGCAGCGGTCGGCGGCTGGACGCTCGCGGTCATCGGCCTCGCTAATGCGGTGGGCTCCCTCGGCTCGGGCTGGCTTTCCACACGCATGTCGAAGCGTTGGCTGCTGGCCTGGATCTATCTCGGCCGCTCGGTGGCCATCGCGGCCTTCATCCTGGTTCCTGCCACACCTGTCACGTCGATCCTGTTCGGCATCTCCATCGGGTTGCTCTGGCTTTCCACTGTGCCGCCGACATCCTCCCTCGTGATGCTGATGTTCGGCACCCGCTACATGGCCATGCTCTACGGCTTCGCTTTCTTCTCGCACCAGGTCGGCGGCTTCCTCGGCGTGTGGCTCGGCGGCCTGCTCTACGAGATCAACGGCAATTACAGCATGGTCTGGTGGCTCTCCGTGCTGCTCGGGTTGGCTTCGGCCCTGATCAACCTGCCGATCAAGGAGCAGCCGGTCGATCGCGCACCGGCGCTGCAGCCGGCGGAGTAGGCTCGCCTCCCTGCGAAGGGATGATCGTTCAGCGCTTGCTCTGATCCTCCACCGCGCCACAAATGGGCACGGGAGGAATCGGCATGAGCGCATTCAAGGCTATGGTCATCGACAAGACTGACGCCGGACAGAGCGTCGGGATCCGTGAATTCAGCGAGGCGGATCTCATGGACGGCGATGTCACCGTCCGCGTGTCGCATTCGACGCTGAACTACAAGGATGGGCTCGCGCTCACCGGCAAGGCCCCGGTGGTGCGGCGCTTCCCGATGATCCCCGGCGTCGATCTCGCCGGCATTGTGGAAGCCTCCTCGAACCCCGAGTTCAAGCCCGGCGACGCGGTCGTCCTCAACGGTTGGGGATTGGGCGAGACGCATCTGGGCGCCTATGCCGAGAAGGTGCGCGTGAAGGGCGACTGGCTGATCCCGCTTCCCGAGGGTCTCTCGGCCCAGCAGGCCATGGCCGTCGGCACGGCAGGCTACACGGCGATGCTCTGCCTAATGGCTCTGGAGCGGCACGGTCTGCAGCCGGATCGCGGTCCTGCCATCGTCACGGGCGCTGTCGGCGGCGTAGGCTCAGTAGCGGTGGCGCTGTTGGCCAAAGCCGGTTGGCACGTGGTCGCCTCCACCGGACGGCCTGAGGAAGCCGATTATCTGAAAAGCCTGGGTGCCGCTGAAATTCTCGACCGCAGCGAACTCGCCGGACCCGGAAAGCCTCTCGCCAAGGAGCGCTGGGCCGCGGGTGTCGATACGGTCGGCTCCACGACGCTCGCAAATGTCCTGTCCATGACGAAGTATGGCGGCGCGGTTGCGGCCTGCGGGCTGGCAGGCGGAATGGACCTCCCCAGCACCGTGGCGCCCTTTATCCTGCGCAACGTGTCCCTGCTCGGCGTCGACTCAGTGATGGCCCCCAAGCAGCTGCGGCTCGAGGCCTGGAACCGCATCGCCCGCGAGCTCGACCACGACAAGCTCGCCGCCATGACCTCGACCATCCCGCTCGACGGAGTGCTGGAGGCGGGCAAGGAGATCGTGGCCGGCCGCATCAAAGGCCGGGTGGTGGTGGAGATCGGCTAGCCGGCTTCGCTGAGCAGAGCGGCTTTCGCCCCGCCGCCCTCGATCCGCTTCTTCTGCTTGGTAATCTCCGTGGCCATAAAGTCCATGAAGGCGCGTACCCGGGCGGACTGGCGCAGATCCGGGTGGGTGAGAAGCCACAGGCCCGCGGCGAAATCGGCATTGATGTCCGACAGCCGCACGAGATTGGGGCTTGCATCGGCGATGAAGCAGGGCAGGGGGCCGATGCCGGTCCCGGCCTCCACCGCCTCGGAGAGGCCGAGCACCGTGTTGACCTTGTAGACGAGGTTCTCGGGCGCCACGTGCTCGCGCACGAAGCGGGCGACCTTCAGAGTCGCCAAGTTGTCCCCAAGCGCCACCCAATGCCGGTCGAAGAGATCGGCCAGGGTGACATCATCCGGTCCCCGGACATCGGGAAAATCCGTCTTCCGGCCATAGATTGCCCAGGCGATAGTCGCCACGCGACGGCCGACCAAGGTTTCGGGCGGGTCGTCCGTGGCGCGGATTGCCACGTCGGCATCGCGCTTCGAGAGGTTGAGCGCCTGATTGGCGAGAACCACGTCGAGCCGCATCTCCGGGCAGGCTTTGATGAAGCGGGCGAAGATCGGCGTCAGCAGGTGGACGAGAAGCGTGTCGTTGGTGGTGACCCGCAGTTCACCGGCCGGCGCAACGGCCTGGCCTGCGAGCTTGCGGGTGAACGCCGTGACGTTTTCCTCCATCTGCTCGGCAAGCGCCGCCATCTCCTCGCCGGCCGTGGTGAGCACGTAGCCGGTCCGGTGCCGCTCGAAGAGCTTGACCCCGAGGTTCTCCTCCATCTGGCCGAGCCGTCGGAAGACCGTGGAATGATTGACACCCAACTTCTCTGCCGCGCCGGCAAGCCCATTGGCTTCGGCGATGATTTTGACGAGCCGGAAGTCGTCCCATTCGAGATGCTGCTGCTTGGACATCGTTTGCATTCGCGCAAGAGAGGCCCTGCATCTCTAGCACTGGTTTTGCAGGTGAGAAAGATTATCCTCTTGGATGTCCAACACCCGCAGGGCAGTGCAGCTCAGGTCTTTCGTAAAGAATGGCTGGGCAATGGCTGGTCTGCGTCTCAACCCAACCAATTGGAGTTCACATGACCAAGGTTCTGGTTCTGTATTATTCGTCCTGGGGTCACATCGAGCAGATGGCCTATGCCGCCGCCGAGGGTGCCCGCGAAGCCGGCGCCGAGGTCGTGGTCAAGCGCGTGCCGGAGCTCGTGCCGGCCGAGATCGCCCAGGCGGCTCACTACAAGACCGACCAGCAGGCGCCGATCGCCACCGTCGAGGAACTGCCGGAATACGACGCCATCATCATCGGCACGCCGACCCGCTACGGCACCATGACGGCGCAGATGAAGAACTTCCTCGACCAGACCGGCGGCCTGTGGGCCAAGGGCGCCCTGATCGGCAAGGTCGGGTCCGTCTTCACATCCGCCGCGACTCAGCACGGCGGTCAGGAGGCCACCATCCTCACCACGCTGCCGGTGCTGCTGCACCACGGCATGGTGGTTGTGGGCCTGCCCTATTCGTTCCAAGGCCAGATGGGCGTCGACCAGATTCGCGGCGGCTCGCCCTACGGCGCCTCCACGACCGCGGCCGGCGACGGTTCGCGCCAGCCAACCGAGATCGATCTCGACGGCGCCCGCTTCCAGGGCAAGCATGTGGCGCAGATCGCCGCCAAGCTGGCGGCGAAGTAAAACTCCAGGGCGAACCGGAAGCCCTCATCCTGAGGAGGACCGTCAGGTCCGTCTCGAAGGACGAGGGCGCCTCCATAGTGCGCTGGAGTCTCCTTCGAGACGCCTGCTGTGCAGGCTCCTCAGGATGAGGCCGGGTGTGTATTTGCCGCTCACCGCTCCGCTGCGGCCCGCCTCAGACGGTCGTTGATGGCCTCGCCCAGGCCGGTCTTGGGGATCGAACTCACCGCGATGGTTGCAGCACCCGACGCATCGAGCTGCCTCAGATAGGAAAACAGATGAGCGGCGGCCTCCACGAGGTCGGCGTTTTTGCTGAGGTTCAGGGTGATGCGCGCGGCATCCGCGCCCTTCGGAACTGCAGGACCGAACAACAAGACGGCCTCATCGGTCTCGATGCTCGCCGCGTTCAGGCGCACCCGCGCCCGTGGCGCGTAATGGGAGGCCAGCATGCCCGGCGCGAGCGGGCTCTTGCCGCGTTCCGGTCCGGCTTCAAGCTTCATCCCGATCAGTGCCTCGATGGCCTCCCGCGGCACGCCGCCGGGGCGCAGCAGGCGGGGCGTGCCGCCCAAGCAGGCCACGATGGTCGATTCCACGCCCACTTGGGACGATCCCCCGTCGAGCACGGCATCAATGCGCCCATCGAGATCGCCCAGAACGTGATCCGCATCGGTGGGGCTCACGCGCCCCGAGCGGTTGGCGGAAGGCGCTGCGACCGGGCGGCCGGTCTTCTGCAGCAGCGCATGAGCGAGAGGATGGGCCGGCACGCGCAGGCCGACGCTGTCGAGACCGGCGCGGGCGAGGTCGGAGATCGTGCAGGTGGGCGCCACCGGCACCACGAGGGTGAGCGGGCCAGGCCAGAAGGCCTCCGCCAAGCGCCGGGCCATCTCGTCGAACACGCCCTGCTTCTGGGCGGATTCGAAGCTGTCCAGGTGGGAGATCAGCGGGTTGAAGCTCGGGCGCTCCTTGGCGGCATAGATGCCGGCCACCGCTTGCGCCTCCGTGGCGTCAGCCCCGAGGCCATAGACGGTCTCGGTCGGGAAAGCCACGAGGCCGCCGCCCCGCAGAATCTCTGCCGCGCGGGCAAGGCCGGCCTCATTGGACGTCAGACGCTCCGTTTGGCGCATTGACCCAAGATCGTTCACGTCTAAACTATCCCTTGCCCGTGGGGAAAATCCCCTTGCCGGGCGGGTTTAACGGCGCGAGAACACGCGTCAACATGAAAAGCCCATAGCTTCAAGAGGAACCGCCGATGACCTACCGTGCGCCTGTCCCCGACATCATCTTTACCATGAGGCATGTGGCAGGGCTCGACCGCGCCGTGGCGGACGGCGTCTATGGCGATCTCTCGACGGATCTGGCCCAGACCATCCTGGAGGAAGCGGGCCGCTTCGCCAATGATGTCATCGCGCCCTTGAACCGGGAGGGCGACAAGCACGGAGTGATCCTCAAGGACGGCACCGTCACTACCGCTCCCGGCTGGAAGGAGGCCTACAAGGGCTGGACCGAGGCCGGATGGAACGCGTTGCCCGGTCCGGTGGAGTACGGCGGCCAGGGGTTGCCGACGCTGCTGAATTCGGCCTGTGTCGAGATGTGGAACGCCGCCTCCATGGCCTTTGGCATCGGCCCCGTGCTCACCATGGGGGCCATCGAGGCGCTGGTTCAGCATGGCTCGGAGGATCTCAAAAGCCGCTATCTCGAAAAGCTCGTCTCCGGCGAATGGACCGCCACCATGAACCTCACGGAGCCGCACGCGGGCTCAGATCTCGCGGCCCTGCGCTCGCGTGCAGAACCCGCAGGCGATGGCACCTACAGGGTCACGGGCCAGAAGATCTTCATCACCTATGGCGAGCACGATCTCACCGACAACATCATCCATCTTGTGCTCGCGCGCCTGCCGGATGCACCGGCCGGCACCCGCGGCATCTCGCTGTTCCTGGTGCCGAAATTTCTGCCCGATGGCACGCGCAACGACGTGCGTTGCCACTCCATCGAGCACAAGCTCGGCATCCACGCCTCGCCCACCTGCACCATGATTTTTGGCGACAACGGCGGCGCGGTCGGCTGGCTCGTCGGTGAGGAGAATCGCGGCCTCGCCTGCATGTTCACGATGATGAACAACGCCCGCCTCGCGGTAGGCCTGCAGGGCGTGGCCATTGCCGAGCGCGCTTATCAGCAGGCGCTAGGCTACGCCAACGAGCGTCGGCAGGGCCGCGCCATCGGGGCGGTTGAAGGCATGAGCCCGATTGCCGTGCACCCGGACGTGCAGCGCAACCTGCTCACCATGAAGGCGCTCACCGCTGCGGCCCGCGCCATCTGCTACATGACTGCGGAAGCCATCGATCGTGCGCATCTCGAAGAGGATCCCGCAAGACGGAAGAAGGCGCATGAGCGTGCCTCGCTCCTGACGCCGGTGGCCAAGGCGTTCTCGACCGATATCGGCATGGAAGTCGCGTCCATCGGCGTGCAGGTCCATGGCGGCATGGGCTTCATCGAGGAGACCGGCGCGGCGCAGCATTTCCGCGACGCACGTATCGCGCCGATTTACGAAGGCACCAACGGCATCCAGGCCATCGACCTCGTCACCCGCAAGCTGCCGCTCGCCGGCGGCGAGACGGTGCGGGCGCAGATCGCCGCCATGCGGGCGACCGTCTCGCGGCTGCTTAAGGAGAACACGCCGGCTTTCGGCATGACCGCACCACGCCTGCGCGATGCCATCGAGAGCCTGGACCGAGCCACGGGCCATCTGCTGCAATCACTCTCGTCGAATGCGCAGGGCGAGGCCCTTGCCGGCGCAACGCCTTACTTGAGGCTCTTCGCGCTTGCGCAGGGCGGAGCCGCGCTTGCCGAGATGGCGCTGGCAGCGAAGGCCCAGGCCGCTGGCGGCGACACGGATCCGGCTCATGCCGGCCGCATCGCGCTCTGCCGCTTCTTCGCTGAAAACATCGCGGTTGGCGCGAAGGGGCTTGAGGAAACGGTCATGAGCGGTGCAGGCTTCCTGCACGATGCAACCCTGGCACTCGCGAGCTGATCTCATGAGCCTCAATGGAAAAACCCTCTTCATCACAGGCGCCTCGCGCGGCATCGGGCTGGCCATCGGGTTGCGTGCTGCTAAGGACGGTGCGAACGTGGTCATCGCGGCCAAGACCGCCGAGCCCCATCCCAAGCTGCCGGGCACGATCTATACGGCAGCCGAAGAAATCAAAAAGGCCGGCGGCAAGGCGCTGCCGCTCGTGGTCGACGTGCGCGACGAGGAGGCGGTGAAAGGCGCGATCGCCAAGACGGTCGAGACCTTCGGCGGCCTCGACGTCGTGGTCAACAACGCGAGCGCCATCAGCCTCACGCCGACCTCGATCACCGACATGAAGCGCTTCGATCTGATGCATCAGATCAACACGCGGGGCACCTTCATGGTGTCGAAATACGCCATTCCGCATCTGGAGAAGGCCGAGAACCCGCACATCCTCATGCTCTCGCCGCCGCTTGACATGAGCGAGAAGTGGTTCGCGCCGCATGTGGCGTATTCGCTCGCGAAATACGGCATGAGCATCTGCGTGCTGGGACTGGCGGGCGAGCTGCGGCCCAAGGGTATTGCGGTGAACGCGCTCTGGCCCCGGACGACGATTGCCACCAGCGCCGTCAAGAACCTGCTCGGCGGGGATGAGATCGTGCAGGCGAGCCGCACGCCGGAGATCCTGGCCGATGCGGCCTATGCTGTCTTCCAGAAGCCCTCTAAAAGCTTTTCGGGCCATTTCCTCATCGATGACGTCTTCCTGCATGGGGAGGGCGTCACCGACTTCGAGAAGTACCGAGTCAACCCGACGAAGCCCCTCGCGCCCGATTTCTTTGTGCCCGACGATACGCCGCCCCTCTCGCAGTTGTCATGAAAGTTGGGTTAGAACATACCCGGTAATGGGGAGACGGGTATGATTTTGATCCACAGGCCAGCGCAGGCGATGGGACCGGCAGGGCAGTCTCTCGACCGTTACGTCCTGCCGCCGGGAACGCCCATACCCGACGATGCCCTGTGGATCGACTTGATCGAGCCGACCCGCGAGGAGGACAAGCTCGTCGAGGCTCATCTCAGCATCGAGATCCCAACCCGCGAGGAAATGGCCGATATCGAGCCGTCCGAGATCCTCTACCACGAGAACAATGCGCGCTACATGACGGCGCGGGTTCTGTGCAGCTCCGATACGGATGCGCCGAAGCTCATCGACGTGTCGTTCATCCTCACCGAGCGGGCGCTCGTCACCGTTCGCTACGGCGAACCCCGCTCCTTCAGCATGTTCATGGCCCGTGCGGTGAAGCCGGGCGGCTGCCGGCACCAGCCCGAGGCCGTGCTCGACGGCCTCATCGAAACCATCATCGACCGCGCGGCCGAAATTCTCGGCACGGTCGGCTCGCGCATCGACCGCCTGTCACAGGCCATTTTCGACAATGAAAAGCAGGGCACGCGCCGTGCTGCTTCCTACCGGTTTGCCCTGCGGTCCATCGGGCGCAAAGGCGACATCATCTCCAACGTGCGTGAAAGCATGGTGTCGGTGGAGCGCATGCTGCTGTTCTTGTCGGCCAGCATGCCGCGACCGCAGAAGACCGCGGGCTATCAATCCGAATGGCGTACGGCTTTGCGCGATGTGCAATCCATCGAAGAGCACGCGACGTTCCTATCCAGCAAGGTCCAGTTCCTGCTCGATGCGACGCTGGGCTTCGTCACCATGGAGCAGAACGACATCATCAAGATCTTCTCGGTCATGTCGGTGATCTTCCTGCCGCCGACCCTGGTCTCGTCGCTCTACGGCATGAACTTCAAGTTCATGCCCGAGCTCGAATGGGATTTCGGCTATGCCTGGGCTATCACTCTCATGATCCTTGCGGCCGCGCTGCCCTATCTCTTCTTCCGCTGGAAGCGTTGGCTTTAGGAGAGTGTCATGTGCGGGCGCTATGCGATCACGCTCCCACCCGAAACCTACCGGGAGTTCTACGGGTATTCGGAGCAGCCGAACTTTCCCCCACGCTACAACGTGGCTCCCACGCAGCCCGTGCCCGTCGTGCTGGAAGATCGGGGTGAGCGGCACTTCATGCTGGTGCGCTGGGGCTTCCTGCCCTCCTGGGTGAAGGACCCTAAGGACTTTCCGCTGGTCATCAACGCCCGCGGCGAAACCCTGCAGACGAAGCCCACCTTCAAGGCGGCCCTGAAGCGCCGGCGCTGCATCTTCCTCACGGACGGCTTCTATGAATGGCGTCGCGAGGGGAAAGAGAAGACGCCGTTCCTGATCCGGCCGCGCGACCGCAGGCCGATGCCGATGGCCGGCCTATGGGAAACTTACAGCAGCCCGGACGGCGGCGAGATCGACACCGCGGCCATCGTGACAACGGATGCCAACGGCACGCTGTCAGCCGTGCATCATCGCATGCCGGTGATCCTTTCGCCCGAGGACATCGCAGCCTGGCTCGATGTGCGGGACGAGCGCGCCGACGTGATGCGCCTCGTGCGGCCGTGCCCGGACGAGTGGATCGACATGGTTCCGATCTCAAGCCGCGTGAACAAGGTCGAGAACGACGATCCGGGCCTGCTGGAGCCGCTGTCCAAGCCCGAACCCGCACCGGTGAAGGAGACGAAGCCCAAGGCGAAGAAACCGCTCTCAAGTGATGAGGACGAGCAGGGCAGCTTGTTCTAGGCTCTCCAACACGGTCATCCCGGATGGCGCAGCCGATCCGGGATCGTATGCAGGATTTGTCACTGTCATCCCGGGGCTTCGGAGCAGAGCGCGGGATCCATAATCATGACAGTACTCCATTCTGCACTGTCATTGATTATGGATTCCCGCCTCAGCGGGAATGACAGTGTTGAGATTCAGGAGCCTTATCCTGCAAACGATCCCGGATCTGCGCTGCGCTCCGTCCGGGATGACGCCGTTTATCTCACCGTCGCTTCTTCACTATGTCCTTCCGCAGGATGCCCACGACTTCCAGATGCGGCGAGTGCTTGAACTGGTCGACCGGGATCACGCGCTCCAAGCGGTAGCCGGCGCTCATCAGGATACCTGCATCGCGGGCGAAGGTGGCAGGGTCGCAGGAAACGCTCACCACGAGCGGCACTTTCGACACGGCAATCTGCTTCACCTGCGCCTCGGCACCCGCGCGAGGCGGATCAAGCACCACTGCGTCGAAGGCATTGAGTTCCGGCGTGAGCAACGGACGGCGGAAGAGATCGCGCGCCTCCGTCGAGATCCGGCGGAGACCCGGCGTGGCGCGGAACGCCTTGTCGAGCGCGGCCATCGAGCCCTTGTCGAACTCGACCGCATGGACCTCCGCCTTTTCCGCAAGGCGCAGCGAGAAGGGCCCCGATCCGGCAAAGAGATCGGCCACGCGCTTGGCCTTCGCGCAGGCCTCCGTCACCAGTCCCGCAAGCACCTCTTCACCGAGCTTCGTTGCCTGCAGGAACGAGCCTGCTGGCGACACCACAGAGGCGCGGCCCATGAGGATCGCGGGCGGACGGCGCTCCACGACCACGTCGCCGTGGATCGACAGGCGCGAAAGATCGAGCTGGCTTGCGAGATCGATCAGCCTCAGGCGCTCCGCATCCTTCATGGGGCCGTGCCCACGCACGTCCACGTCGAAGCCGGTCTGCGTCTGCGTGATCTGGATGTCGAGCGGCTTGCGCGGACCCTTCAGGTGCTCGCCGATGGCGCGGGCGATGCCTGGGGCCTGATCCTTTAGGCCGGGCTCCGCGATGGGGCAGAAATCGATCTCGACGATCTGGTGGCTGCGCGGCGCCATATACCCCACATGCATGGCGCGGTCCGGAAAGCGTACGTGCAGCGTCACGCGACGCCGGCCTTCGCCATGGGAGTCGATGAGCGGCTCAAGTGGAGCCTCAATCCGCGCCTGCCGCAGGGTGTGAGCAAGGATCTCCTGCTTCCAGTTCTGATAGAAGCCGTGCTTCATATGCTGCGTGGCGCAGCCGCCGCAGGCATCGAAATAGGGGCAGAACGGCGTCTCTCGCTCGGGCGACGGAACATCGACACTCACAAGCCGCGCATGCGATCCGTCGCGCTCCACCGTGACGGTCTCGCCCGGCAGCACCTTCGGCACGAAGACGGAATCGGAGGCGCTCTCGGCGATGCCGTCGGCTTTCGCGCCGAGGCGCCTGATGATGACCTGTTCAGCCACGACGGGCTCCCAATAAAAACTCGCGGTTTCCGTCCCCGCCCTCGATGGGCGAGGGGATGAGCCCCATGACCTCGAAACGGAGTGACGACACAAAAGCTCTCATATCCTCGCACACGGCGCGATGCACAGCTCCATCGCGCACGATTCCTTTTTTCACGAGATCACGCCCTGCCTCGAATTGCGGCTTCACGAGAACGGCGAGTTCCGCTTGAGGCTTCAGCAGGGCGATGGCCGCCGGCAGAACGAGCTTGAGCGAGATGAAGCTCACGTCCGAGACGAGAAGATCCGCCGCTTGCGGAATGAGGCCAGCGTTCAGCGCGCGGGCATCCGTGCCTTCGAGGTTGGTCACGCGGGCATGGCCGGCGATTGTGGGATGCAGTTGGCCGTGTCCCACATCCACCGCATACACATGCGCTGCTCCTCGGTTGAGAAGCACTTCCGTGAAGCCTCCGGTGGAGGCTCCGATGTCGAGACAGGTTTTGTCCTTCGGGTCAATCTGGAACACGTCGAGGGCGGCTGCCAGCTTCACGCCGCCGCGGGAGACGTAAGGGTGCGGCTGCTCGGCCGTGATCACGGCCTCCTCGGGCACCGTGTCGGACGCCTTGCGGATGATGGCGCCGTTCACGGTGACGAGGCCGGCAGAAATCGCCTCCTGGGCCCGAGCTCGGCTTGCGAAGAAGCCGCGCTCGACCAGGACCACATCGGCGCGTTTGCGGGTCATTGTAGTCTCACATCCATCTGCGTTCACGATCTCTTCATGGGCAGGAACCAGGCGCGGCCCTAGATCATCTCTCGTTCACAAGTCTCTCAAAGCCACCGGAGATCCCATGATCAGCCGTCGCCATCTTTTGACAGGTGCTACCCTGCTTGCCGCCAGCGCTGCCATCCCACGTGCCTGGGCGCAAGCCCCATCGGGTCCCTTCAAGCTCGATCCCTTGCCCTATGCGCCCGCCAAGAACGAGCCGCATATCGACGCGCAGACCATGGAGCTTCACCATGGCAAGCACCATGCGGCCTATGTGACCAACCTCAACACGGCGCTGTCCCAGAATGCCGAGGCGGCCAAGATGCCGCTGCACGAGATGCTGGCGAAGATCGGCGAACTGCCGGAATCCATCCGCACGGCGGTGCGCAACAACGGCGGCGGCCATGCTAACCACACCATGTTCTGGCAGATCATGGGCGGCCAGGGTGGCGAGCCCTCGGGCGAGCTCAAGAGCGCCATCGACCGGGATCTCGGCGGGCTGGCGAAGTTCCAGGAGGACTTCAATGCCGCCGGTACGCGCCAGTTCGGGTCAGGCTGGGTCTTCGTGACCGTCACCCGCGACGGCAAGCTCGGCCTCGTGACCAAGCCCAACCAGGACACGCCCCTCATGGACGGGCAGCGGGTTCTGATGGGCAACGATGTCTGGGAGCACGCCTATTACCTCAAGTACCAGAACCGCCGGCCGGACTACCTGAAGGCTTGGTGGAACGTGCTCGACTGGAACCGGATCGGCGAGCGCTATGCGGCGGCGAAGGCCGGGACGCTGACGATCTAATCAGCCGTCATGGCCGGGCTTGTTCCGGCCATCCACGTCTTTGAGCAGTTTCAAGACGTGGATCCCCGGAACAAGTCCGAGGATGACGAGAGTGGAGAAAATCCGTTAGGCCCTCACCTTGCGGGTCTCTTCCTGCCCCAGCGCCTCAAACACCTTGGTCACGATGCCGGCCGCATCGAGGCCGGCTTTGGCATACATGCGCTCCGGTTTGTCCTGATCCATGTACAGGTCAGGCAGGACCAGAGAGCGGACCTTCAGGGTGCCGCGGTCGAGGGCGCCTTTGTCCGCGAGGAGCTGCAGCACATAGGAGCCGAAACCGCCGATGGAGCCTTCCTCCACGGTGATCAGCACCTCATGGTCGCGCGCCAGCCGCAGGATCAGCTCCTCGTCGAGAGGCTTGGCGAAGCGGGCGTCGGCCACCGTGGTGGAGAGGCCTCGCGCCTCCAGCTCTTCGGCGGCCTTCAGGGCCTCGCTAAGGCGCGTGCCGAGGGACAGGATGGCGATGCGGCTGCCCTCCTTCACCACGCGGCCCTTGCCGATGGCGAGCGGCACGCCCTGCTCCGGCATGTCGACGCCCACACCCTCGCCGCGCGGATAGCGGAAGGCGATGGGGCCGGAATCATAAGCCGCGGCGGTGGCCACCATATGAACGAGCTCTGCCTCATCGGCGGCGGCCATCACCACCATGTTCGGCAGGCAGCCAAGATAGGCGACGTCGAACGAACCCGCATGGGTAGGGCCGTCCGCGCCCACGAGGCCGGCCCGGTCGAGGGCGAAGCGCACGGGCAGGTTCTGGATCGCCACGTCGTGCACCACCTGGTCGTAGGCGCGCTGCAGGAAGGTGGAATAGATGGCGCAGAACGGCTTGTAGCCTTCCGTGGCCATGCCGGCCGCAAAAGTCACCGCATGCTGCTCGGCGATGCCCACGTCAAAGGTGCGGGTGGGGAATTCCTTGCCGAAGAGGTCGATTCCGGTGCCGGTCGGCATGGCGGCCGTGACGGCGACGATCCTGTCGTCCTTACGGGCCTCCTTCGCCAGGCTCTCGCCGAAGACCTTGGTGTAGGCAGGCGCATTGGCCTTGGCCTTGGTCTGGGCGCCCGTCACCACGTCGAAGGTGACGACGCCGTGATATTTGTCGGCCGCTTCCTCCGCCGGGGCGTAGCCCTTGCCCTTCTTCGTCACCACATGGACGAGGATCGGCCCGGTCTCGGAATCGCGGACGTTCTTCAGGATCGGCAGCAGGTGGTCGAGGTTGTGGCCATCGATGGGGCCTACATAATAGAAGCCCAGCTCTTCGAACATGGTGCCGCCGGTCCAGAACCCGCGGGCGAATTCCTCGGCGCGCTGCGCCTTCTCGTAGATGAACTTCGGCAGCTTCTTGGCCAATTGCTTGGCGGTCTCGCGCAGGCCCCGATAGGCTCCGCCGGAGACGAGGCGCGCGAGATAAGACGACATGGCGCCGGTGGGCGGCGCGATGGACATGTCATTGTCGTTGAGGATGACGATGAGGCGCGAATGCATGGCGCCGGCATTGTTCATCGCCTCATAAGCCATGCCGGCCGACATCGCCCCGTCGCCGATCACTGCAATGACGTTGTTCTTCCCGCCCTCCAGATCGCGCGCCACGGCCATGCCGAGGCCAGCCGAGATCGACGTAGAGGAATGGGCGGCGCCGAAAGGGTCGTATTCGCTCTCCTGGCGCTTGGTGAACCCTGAGAGACCATCCGCCTGGCGCAGGGTCCGGATTCGGTCGCGGCGGCCCGTGAGAATCTTGTGGGGGTAGGCCTGGTGGCCCACGTCCCAGATCAGCCGGTCGCGGGGGGTGTCGAAGACGTAGTGCAGCGCCACCGTGAGCTCGACCACACCCAAGCCTGCCCCGAGGTGCCCGCCCGTGACGGAGACCGCGCTGATCGTCTCCGTCCGCAGCTCATCGGCCACTTGGCGGAGCTGGCTCTCGGGCAACTGACGCAGATCGTCTGGGGTCTTGAGGGTGTCGAGGAGGGGTGTGGACAACGTTTTACTCGCCAAGCTTCGACCGGAGGCCAGACAAAGGAGATAGGGACTTACCCCAAGAGGGTCAAATCGGAAACTTCGTTCACTCTGCAAGGGCAAGGCAAGCCAACTCTTTCCAAGGAGGGGGCAACCTGTCGCACCAATTACCAATGAGCCGAAGGATTGCACGGAATGATCATGGGCAAAAACCTTTGATCCACTTGGTTTGTGGGCTGCTGCCGGATCACGGTTAGTTGAAAACACAGAATCGAAGTGCTAGACGGCGACCATTCTCGAAATATTATTCGAAGCCCTATTAGGGATCAAAGTCTGCCCGTTCTGATGACGTCTGACCCTTTCCGCCTGACCTCCACTGCCTCCCTGATCCGAGAGCACTTTGCCGATCAGAGGCGGATTCATGCGCTGAGCGCAGCGGCCTTTGTTCTCTTTGTTGTCGCTATCTTCTTCGCCAGAGGCGGAAAGGCTCCGGGCCTTTCTGTCGCGCCCATTTTCGCAGGGGCGCTCTTGGCCTTCGCCAGCGGTGCCGCTGCGGAGACGCTTCGGAGAAATATGTGGCTCTGGCTCTCGTTCGGCTTCCTGCTGGCATGGCAGGTGGCGGGTGCCCTGTTTGGGGATATGCCGCGGCCGATTTCCGACTTCTCCAAAGTCGGATTGCTGGCCGCTTTCTTCCTTTTCGCGGCGCAGACGTCCCGGGTTCTAAACACTCGGCAGATCCTCTGGATCATCGCCGGCATCGGAGCCGCAAGCGCTTTCCTGTCAATCATCGTTCATGTGGTGAAAGCTCCGGATCTCATGGACCGCATGATCCCCCTCGGGCGCGGCGGCAATCCCATTCCCGGTGCCGGCGCACTCGCCAGCGCCCTGATCGCCACGGTGGCGCTGTGGCGGGATGAGAAGAGCCGGGATCAGAGGACCATGGCCATCCTCCTGATGCTGGCGGTGCCGCTCGTGGCTGGTCTCGTCCTAACCCAGAGCCGGGGGCCGCTTGTTGCGCTCTGTCTGGCCTTACCGTTTGCTTTGGTACTTGAGCGGCGCGGCATGTTCATCGTGCTCATGGTCTGCCTGGCGAGCTGGCTCATCGTGACAGGCCTAGTGGTCTTCGAGCCGAACATCAAAGCCATCATCTGCGGCAGCAATATCGACTGGTGCCGGCCCTCAAACCGCAGTGAGGTATGGGAGCGGGTTCGCGATCAGATCGCCCTTCATCCCATTTTGGGCAGCGGGCCGGAATTCCGGTTTCCTTATGAGTGGTTGAGCCATGCCCACAACGGTCTGTTTGGGATTGCCCTGTATTTCGGTCTCGGCGGCCTTGCTGCAGCCGGCCTCATGGCTGCAGGCTATGCCCGATGCCTGACCCGCGGAACGGACGATACCTTGCGCTTCTTCGGCCTTGCGTCGCTGGTCTTCGCCTTCGGCTATATGGGAGCCGATCTGCCCAATCCGTTCGCGTTCTTCAACACGCATTATCTCTTCATGTGGTTTCCTATTCTGCTCGTTCTGGCGCGCGATAGGTTCTCATTCAACGTCAAGGCGACGTCTGCGGCTCCTGTGCCCGGCATCGCCCAGCGCATTTAACGGATCGCGATGGCCCGACACCATTCCGCCCTTCACCGGACCTTTGATCTCAAGCCCATTGCATTCCGCGTGATGAAGGGGCTCACGGGTTCCAGTGCGACGTTGCGGAAGGCTGTTTCGTTCTTTCCCGATTTCGGCTGGCCGGATGACGCAAAGGTGAGGCTCCTCGAGGACAGCGTTCACCCCTTCCATATGATGCAGAGCCGGTTTGACCGGCAGCGCGCCTTCGTCAGCGAGCACAATGTCGACGTGATGAAGCCAGCCTGCCGGTTCACGGACCAGAACTCGGCCCATCGTGTGGTTGCCCTGCTGTCAGGCATCCTGGTCCCCGGCCATACCCTGACCCCCGTGGATGCGGCCATGGGACGGCAGCTTTCCTTCGATACGACATCGGACAGCAACTGGAACTTTGCCCATCCGGCACCTGCCGCGTTCCATACGCGCCGCGTGGGCGGGATCGTCGCTGCGATCCCGCCTTACTCCCATTACGGCCATCTGCTCACCGATGTGCTGATGCCGCTGTGCCATGCGCTCGATCAGGGTGCCGTGACCTCGGGGGAGACCTTCACCATAGCGACGGCACGCTCGGTCAATCCGCTGGTCTCAAGCTTCATCGAGGGCCTGCGCCGCAAAGGCCTTGCCGTCGATCACGTAAGGCTCGCGCCGTGGGAGCGGATCCAGGCGGATTCCTACCTCTACGCGCGTACCCATTGCTGCAATGTCGAGAGGCTGTTTGCGACGCCCGAGGCGATCGGTTTCGCACGCTCAGTCTTCGAGGCCGCCTACCAGGATCGCCAATTCCCTGAACCTGCGCAACGGATCTACCTGACCCGAGGCGACACGCGCCTGCGCCGGGTGGATGGAGAAGTCGCCCTCATGGAGGGGCTGCGCCAGCGCGGTTTCCAGATCGTCCAGGCATCTTGGTCAAACCATCACGAGCAGATGCAGTGGTTCGGCGAAGCCCAGATCGTCATGGGGGTTCACGGGGCAGGCCTCGCCAACATCCTCTGGGCCCAGCGCCAGCCTCTGCTCATCGAGCTGATGGCGCAGAACGGGCGCAAGAGCACGGGCCTTCATTGGGCCGCCGAAGCGGGTGCCGATTACGAGCCGGTGATCGGTGGGCCTGAGGGACAGAAACAGGCCTTCGCCATCGATCCGGAGGCCGTGCTTCAGGATGTCGACGCGGCCATCGAGCGGAGCCGCGCCGCCTGAGACTTGGGATGATGTCTTAGCTGTCGACGTCCAGCGGGGCCGTGCCCGAGGCGGCGCCGTCTGGGCCAATGGTGATCTTCTCGATCCGGGCCTCGGCCTTCTTCAGCAATTGCTCGCAATGCTTCTTCAGGGCCTCGCCGCGCTCATAGATCGCAATCGAGTCCTCGAGAGGCACGTCGCCGCGCTCGAGGCGCCGCACGATCTCCTCGAGTTCGGCCAGAGCCTTCTCGAAGGGGAGGGTCTTGATGGAGGCGGTGTCGGTCATGCGGCTATCCGTCAAATCTTGGGTCTCGGGCCTCGGACCCAAAAGTGGAATGCACTTTTGGGGCTTATCCGATGCCCTCTTCTTTGCATAGCGCATCGTGTGATCCGGAAAAACCGGGTTCCACTTTTCCGCACGATGCGCTGGCAATGTCACGATGGGATTGCGGCATTGCTGGGTCGATGGGCGAGGAGTCTCTGATAGACGAGACCGATGCCGATGAGAACAAGGCCGAGGCCAATAAATGACAGGGCGCGCATGACGCCCTCCAGATTGGCGAGATCGACGATGAACACCTTCAGCACCGCCAGCACGAGATAGGCTGCAGAAGCCAAGCGGGCAAAGCGGTTGTTGCGGAGAAGCCCTAGGCCGAGAAGCAGGATGCCCGTGACCAGCAGGGCCACCGAGTAGGCCCAATGCTCGCCCTGGGTAAAGTCGCGCCACAGGGCCAGTTCGGGCCCGGCGAAGAGCCGCCGGATCTCCAGTCCCACATAGGTGGAGAAGAGGAGCAGGCTCAAAACCGCCGAGGACAGGCTGTAGAAGCGGGGGCGGGCTCGCCGCTCGACCAGGGCCAAGCCGGCAGCCAGAAGGGACGGCAGCAGATAGGCCGGGATAAGGGCATTGAACACCGGCCCGCCGAGGATGGCGTCATCCGTCAGCAGCGGGTTCTCAAAGAGAAGCAGGCCTCCGGCGCAGAGCGCCAGCGAGGCGACCTTGAAGATCAGGGAGCCCCAGCGGTAGACCGGGTCTCCGCGTCTGAGGTCCAGGCGCGTCAGGAGGATGGCGAAGACGAGGCTCTCGGTGGCGAGCAGTCCTGCCTCCAGAAGGCTGAAATCCTGGGCCAGCGGGTTGCCGGCGTGAAGCGCATGGCGGATCTCGAAGAAGACAAGGAAAGCCGCAAAGACGATTCCCAGGCTCTCCGTCAACTGCACGATCCTGTCGCGACCGGAGCGTTCCAGCAGCCGGCTCGCTGCGAGAAAGGCCACGGCCGGAACGCCGTAGCCCCAGAGGAGCCAGTTGATCAGGATTGGTCCGGGATCGCCATCCACGATGGTCGGATTGGCGATCAGCCGCCCCAGAACGATCAGCCCGATGGCGCCGACCGCGTAGCGCAGGGCAGGCAGGGCAGTCCGCTCGGAAACCCAGGCCGTTCCCACGGCTGTGAGGGCGAAGGCCACCGTCAGCATGCCCTTGTCGAGGGCGAAGGTCAGGCCGAGGGCAAGGGCTGCCAGGGCAGCCGAGGCGGCGGCTCCGAGAGCGAGCCGGATCGGAGCGCCTTCCATATCGCCTTGGCGGGTGAGCCACCGGACGGCAGCGATGAAGGCGAGGGCGACGAGGCCGGCGATGAGCGCGAAGGACAGGCTCCGCTCCAGGGCCGCAACCCGCCAATAGGCTGCCACGAGAGCCAGGAGCGGGCCGATGGTAGCCGCTCCGGCGTACCAGGCGGCCGCAGACAGGCGCAGGTCCGGGGAGCGGGCCAGCCGGAGGAGCGCGGCACCAGCGATGGCTGAGGGAGCGAGGAGGGCGAGGCCGAGATAGACCTCGACCGCGTGGGGCCGCACCGCGAAAAGATCGCCATCCTGATAGAAGAGGTTTTCAGGCGCGCCCCCGAGATCCGCCCGGATAGGCCAAATCAGGAGGGCGCCGATCGTGGTCAGGGCCGCCCAGGCGGCGGCCGGGGCCGCCGGCGCGAAGCGGATGCCGGTTGCCAGCAGGACGAGCACGACGGCGGCAACGAAGATCGCACGCCCGTCGCCTGCCGCAACCGTGCCCGACACCACGACGGCGGCAACTGCGAAGGCCAAAAGAACGATGCTGGCTGACCGGTCGACCCCGCTCTCGGCATCGGAGACATGGCGGTAAGGGAGAGCCACCAGGACGAGGGCAGCCAAGCCGGTCTGGATCACCAGATGCACCATGGCCGGCAGGGCATCCTGCGCGTCGAGGATAAAGATCAGGAGCGTCCAGATCAGCACGCCGGTTGCGGCCGCGAGCGCAAGCCAGCGCCATAGGCGCAGGCGCGCGACCCCGTAGGCGGGCAGCACCACGAAGGCGAGGTAGATCACGAGCGCCCAGGGCTGCGGCTCGTCCGATGAGACGAGGAGCGGGCTTCCCATCGCGCCTAGGAGGCCGAGCGCTGCCAAGATGGGCCCGTGCAGGGTGGACGCGACCATGGCCAGGACCGCAATCAGACCCAGGACCACGAAGGTGGCGGCCGGGCCGATCAGGTCGTAGAGGGCGTAGGCCGCATAGGCGGCCGCAAAAGCCCCGCAGGTTCCTGCTGCTGTCAGGATGCTGGGCACATTCGCGTTGGGAACGCCGGGCAGGGCGATGCTGCTCTCCCGGCGTCGCAGCCATTCGCCGGCTCCGATCAACGCAAGGGCGAACAGTGCGCCAAGCGCGATGCGGGTGGCCGGGCTCAGCAGGTTCTGCTCGATGGAGTAGCGGACGAGAAAGATGCCGCCGAGGGCAAGTGCGACGCCACCGACCCAGACGGCCCAGCGGGAGCCGAGGGCCTCCTCGAAATCCCGGCCTTGAGGCGCCGGCTGCGGCGGCGCAATCTGGATGGCTGGAACTGATCCCGTCGGCCGCAGTGCTTCGACTATCGGATCCAGAGGCGAATCCGGTGCGGGAGCTTCCTCCGCAGGAGCCTCTGGAGCAGGCGCCTGCTGCTCCGCCGCGGCTGCCAGTCCCGCCTGTGCTCTGGCGAGCCGCAGCTCGGTCTCCAGAGCCGCGACGCGTCCCTGCAGGAGCGTCAGCTTGCTGCGGGCCGACAGGCCAAGGACCAGACCCGCGATGGCGCAGACCGGAATGCTGAGGGCCAGCAGGACGAGGAAAGGGATCTCCAAGGGATGGCCTCGGCTTTCGTGACGGGCTGACCGTCCGGGCGGAATCGGTCAGCTGCTGCTAAGCTGTAACATGAAGGGCGTTCCCTCCATAGCCTCGGCTCCACGCCCGATCGACCGGATCGCATCCACCATCCGGCCGCGGCGGCCAAGAAGATCGTCGGCCAGCGCCACGAACCGCGCGTTCGGGGTGGCGCTGGGGGACGCCTTGCGCAGGGCAGCCGCGATGTCTGCCTCGTCCCGTTCCGGGGCCAGCGCGCAGGCCGCGATGTAGGCGCCGGCCGTCGAGCGGCTGATCCCGGCCCAGCAATGCAAGACGAGGGGGCTCTCCCGACCCCATGTGCGGATGAAGGCGAGCAACTGCTCCATGTGCTCCGCAGCCGCCAGCACATGGCCATCGAGCGGCTCCACGATGTCGCTGACGCCGATGAAGAGATGACGCCCGGCCGCGATGCCCGTGAGGCGCGGCACCTCGGCTCCCACTCCCATGAGGCTCACCACATGGCTGGCGCAGGTTGCGGCCACGGTGTCGTGCAGGCGGGAAAGGGGGCAGACGTGGAGGGTGGGCATGGGATCGGTCTCGGAGGTGGTGACGAGGCTTACACGATTCGGATTGCCGATGCCGTTGAAACAAACTTTGTCCTCATCCTGAGGAGGATTGCGCCAGCAATCCGTCTCGAAGGAGCTTCCAGAGTGCACTTGAGCCTCCTTCGAGACGCAGCCTTACGGCTGCTCCTCAGGATGAGGACAGGGATGGTTCGATGGGGTCAGCCCGCCAGCGCCGCTGTGACCTTCTGGTGATAGCACTCCTCGGCCTGCGCCACGGGCCAAGGCTCCAGAAGAGCCAGCACAGGGCGGGGCAGGGGATCGGGCCGTCCGAAGAACTTGATCGCCTCCTCGCGGGCAAACCCGGCAAGGTGCGTCGCTTCGAGGAAGGCTGCCTGCCGATCGGCCTGCTTGATGAAGCGCTTGAGGACTGCACTGGGCTGGGCCGGCAGTCCGAAATGCAGGTGGATGGCACCGAGCAGGCCCGCCTCGATGGCCTTGTAGGCATCGCCGATCACCGCCTTGAACGGCGAGATGATGTCGCCGATCACGTATTCGGGCGCATCGTGCAGGAGCACCGCCAGGCGCCATTCGCGGGACATGTCCGGGTTGATGTGACTCGCGATTGCTTCAACGAGAAGCGAATGCTGCGCCACAGAAAAGATGTGCCCACCCACGGTCTGCCCGTTCCAGCGCGCGACGCGTGCAAGCCCATGGGCGATGTCGTCGAGTTCCACGTCGAGGGGCGACGGGTCGAGGAGGTTGAGACGGCGGCCGGAGAGCATCCGCTGCCAGACGCGGGGTTCCTTGGCCATCAGCGCATCTCAGCCAATGCCGCACACTCCGCGTGGCGATAGCAGCCGGTGAGATGGTCGTTCGTCATGCCCACCGCCTGCATGAAGGCATAAACGATGGTGGGGCCGACGAAGTTGAAGCCCTCTTTCTTCAGGGCCTTCGAGATCTTGCGCGAGACCTCGGTCTCGGTGGGCACATCCTTGCGGGCTTTCGCATTCGTCTGAAGCGGCTGTCCGTCGACGAAGTCCCACAGGAAGCGCGAGAAGCCGCCGCGCTCCTGGATCACCAGCCAGGCGCGGGCCCCTGCAATGGTCGCCTCGATCTTGGCGCGGTTGCGCACGATGCCGGGATCGAGCATCAGCGCCTCCACCTGCGCCTGATCGAACCGGGCGATCACGGCCGGATCGAAGCCAGCAAAAGCGCGGCGGAAGTTCTCGCGCTTGCGCAGGATCGTGATCCACGACAGGCCTGCCTGAAACCCGTCGAGAATAAGCTTCTCGAACAGCGCCCGGTCGTCGAACTCGGGCACGCCCCATTCCGTGTCGTGGTATTCCACATAGAAGGGATCCGTACCGGGCCACCAGCAGCGGGATTTGTTGTCAGGATGCAGGATCAGACCGTCGCTCATGCAGCCTGTGTAGCGGGAGTGCGGGGAAACGGGAAGATGGGCTTCCGACGTCAGGTAGCAAGATCCATCAACCGCTGTCCTCATCCTGAGGAGCAGAAGCAGTCTGCGTCTCGAAGGAGGATCCAGAGACCACTGGAAGATCCTTCGAGACGGTCGCTGAAGCGACCTCCTCAGGATGAGGGCAGTGGGTGAAAGTACGGCTTACCAGTCGGACTGTCAGGAGCGGATCTGCTTCCGGTAATACACGACCCGCTCCGTCTCCTCGAAGCCGAGCGCCTTGTGCATGCTCTGGGAAGCGGTGTTGTCGAGGAGGACGTCGGAGGCGAACTCGCTGCAGCCGAGGCTTCGGGCCCAGCGCTCGACCGCCCGGCACAGCAGCCGGGCGAGGCCCCTCCCGCGGTGCTCCGGCTGCACGTAAATTCCTTCGAGAAAAGCCACCGGCGAGGTGGCGCAGCCATTCACGTAGTCGTGGCGCAACGCCGCTTCGGCAAAGCCCGCCGGGGTGCCGTCAGGCAGGCGCACGAGAAGCGCGATGGCTTCCTTCTGGTCCCAGAGCATGGCCTGTGCCTCGGCGCGATGCTCGTCCTTCGGTCCCTCGGGCCACAGGGCATGGCGCAGGGCGACCCATTCTTCGAGCGTCTGCAGCATGCAGGGCTCGACGCGCGGTTCAAGATTGTCGGCCACCGGGCAGGGCTCCTCGTGCATCGACCAGATCCGCCATGTGCCGCGAGGCATCGTCCTCGGCAAGGCGCAGGCCCTCCGCCACGCCCTGGCGGTCAGCCTCCGACCGGTTCTGGCTCACTTTCCACTTGCCCTCGATCCGGGTGATGTCGATCTCGATGCCCACGATTCCCTTGAGCTGCGCCGCCACGAAGGGAGCCGGCGCATCGCCCACATTCCAGGGCTCGGGACGAGCGCTCTCCTGCACGTCGGTCATGGCGGTGATCTGCCGGAGGAGCCAGTCGGGATCGTCGATCACCCGCATGCGGCCATAGGCCTGCACGATGGCGTAGTTCCAGGTCGGCACCACCTTGCCGTGCTCGCGCTTCGCCGCATACCAGGACGGGGTGATGTAGGTCTCTGGCCCCTGAAACACGATGAGGGCGTCTTGCGAGGCGTCGAAATCTTGCCACTGGGTGTTCGCCCGCGAGAGATGGGCCTTGAGGGTCCCATGAGGCGAGGCGGAGGCGTCGAGCACGAACGGAATGGGATTGGCCACGAGCCCCGCGCTGCCCAGTGTCACCAGAAGCCCAAGCGGATGGGCTCTGATGAGGGCGTGCTGAACCTCACGATTGTCCTCACGAAAGTGGGGCGGCTGATACATGGCATTCCCGATCTGATTTGGCCGGGATGCTAGCGGGAAGCCTTTGCCGGCACCAATCAAAATTGCCGATGCCGTCCATCACGCACGGCAATGGTCTTGCTCAGGAGCGCAGCATCCGCAGCTTGTCGGCCAGCTCCGTCCAGCGATAGGGCTTGCTGATGAAGGAGACACCCGCGCCGAGGCCCTCGGAGGGCAGGGCCGACATGGGATAGCCCGAGGCCAGCAGGACCTTGAGGCTGGGGCGCATCTCGCGCGCCTTGCGGGAGAGTTCGACGCCGTTCATGCCGTTGGGCATGATCACGTCGCTGAACATCACGTCGATAGCAGCGTCGCTTTCTAGAACGGCAATCGCCTTTTGAGAATCGGTCGCGGTCAGCACGTCGTAGCCCAGGCTGTCGAAGATGTCGCTCGCCACTTCCAGCACGGCCGGCTCGTCCTCGACGATCAGCACGGTGCCCGCGCTCTCCTGCGCCGGGCGCTCCGTCCCGTCTTCGTCCTCCTCTGCTTCGTCGCCGTTTCCCTGGGCCGGCAGCAGCATGGTGATCTTGGTTCCCTCACCCAGGGTGCTGTCGACTTTGATGTGCCCGCCAGACTGCGTGACGAAACCATAGACCTGGCTCAAGCCCAGCCCCGTGCCCTTGCCGACCTCCTTGGTGGTGAAGAAGGGCTCGAAGACACGGTCAAGCACCTCGGGCGCTATGCCAGAGCCGGTATCCTCCACGGTGATCGAGACATAGGGGCCGGGCTTCAGCCCGGCAGGGACGTGTCCGGTTTCGCCCACGGTCACATTGCCCGTCGTAATCGTCAGCGACCCGCCGTCCGGCATCGCGTCCCGCGCATTGACAATGAGGTTGAGGAGGGCTGCCTCGAATTGCGGCGCGTCAACCGAGATCGAACGAACGCCCTGTGCAAGCGCCAGCTTCAGCCTGACCAACTCGCCGCAGCCCCGGCGCAGGATCGCCTCGAAGCCTCCGATCAGGATGTTCGGATTGTGCAGGGCCGGCTGGAGAGGCTGACGGCGAGAAAAGGCCAGTAGCTGCTGCGTCAGCTTCGCACCGCGTTCCGCCGCGCGCTGGGCGCTCTCGATCAGCCGCATATCACGGGCATCGTGCGTGTTGCGGGTGAGGAGATCCAGGCTGTTGACGATGACGGTCAGCAGATTGTTGAAGTCGTGCGCGACGCCGCCTGTGAGCTGCCCGACGGCCTCCATCTTCTGCGCCTGGAAAAGAGCTTCCCGGGCTTGGGCCAAGGCTTCCTGCGCCTGCCGACGCTCGGTGATGTCGCGGGTGATTTTGGCAAAGCCAATGATCTCGCCCATGTCGTTCTGGATTCGGTCGATGACGACGCTCGCCCAGAACCGGGTTCCATCCTTGCGCAGACGCCAGCCTTCGGCCTCGAATCGGCCTTCGCGCGCCGCCGTCTCCAATGCCCGCCGGGGCAGCTCGGTGGCACGATCCTCATCGGTGTAGAACTGCGAGAAATGCGTGCCGAGGATCTCATCCTGCGTGTAGCCCTTGATCCGCTGGGCGCCGGCGTTCCAGTTGGTGACGCGGCCCTTCGGATCGAGCATGTAGATCGCGTAGTCGGTGACACCCTGGACCAGCAGGCGGAAGCGCTCCTCGCTTTCCTTGAGGGCTTCCTGGGTCTTCTTCCGCTCGGTCAGGTCGCGGGTGATCTTGGCGAAGCCGAGCAGGTTCCCCTGGGTGTCCCAGATCGGGTCGATGACCACATGCGCCCAGAAGCGGGTTCCATCCTTGCGCAGGCGCCAGCCCTCGGCCTCGAACTTGCCCTCGCGGGCGGCGGTCTCCAGGGCACGCCGCGGCAGCTCGGTGGCCTTGTCCTCGTCGGTATAGAATCGTGAGAAGTGCTCGCCGAGGATCTCGTCCTGCGTATAGCCCTTGAAGCGCTGGGCGCCGGCATTCCAGCTGGACACGATGCCCTTCGGATCGAGCATGTAGATGGCGTAATCGGTGACGGCATCGACCAGAAGCTGGAAGCGTCCCTCCTGGGACGTCGATCCGGTCCCTTGCACTGCATTCATCAGAATTCCCCAGCAGACCCGGGCCGGCTCTTGCTTCAGTCCGTTCTCAGGTCAATCAGCAGTAACACTTTTGTGAGGACTTCGTTCCGCTCGAAGCTTGGCTTTTCCCCAGCTCAGGAAATCGTGCCTGCATCCCCCGGGAAGGCAAACCTGATCCAGGAGGGCTTTTCCAGGCGCACCGGGATGCCGCCGGCCCGGATCGTCTCGCTGGCTTTAAGGGCATCCTCCGCCCGGTCGAGGCGGATCATCAGGAGCCCGCGACCTTCCGCGCCGGTGCCCGTCTTGCCCAAGAGCTTGTCGCCCGCCGTCACTTCAACGCCGAGATCCGCCGCAAATCCGCCCTCGTAGACGGCCGGCACGATCCGGGTGCGGGCGGTGCCGCGATGCTGCATGCGGGAGACAACCTCCTGGCCCACATAGCAGCCCTTGTCGAAATCGACACCCTGGAGCTGGTCCATCAGGGCCTCGTGCGGGAAGGCGTCCCCGAACAGGAAGTCGCGCCCGCCCTCGGGCACGCCCAACGAAATACGGTGGGCGTGGTAAACCTCCGCCGGATCCTTGGCGAACTCCGCTACATCCTCGGCCGCCACGATGGCGCGCCAGCCCAACGCCGGCACCCGCGGGTCCTCGACGACGAGGCCGGCTTCCTCTTCCGGTCGCGGCGCATCCCAGCCGGCCACAAGGCTGAGCGAATCGGACAGGTCCTCGATCACGACCTTCGCCCTGAGCTTGTAGAAGCCGAGGCGCTTGGCGAGGTCGGGTGCGTAGACCCTCAAGACATCTAGGTAATAGGCGCCGCCGATCTCCTCCGGGGCCTGGAACACCAGGAAGTCGAACAGGATCTTGCCCTGCGGCGTCAGCAGGGCGCCGAAGCGCGCCGTGTGCGGTGACACACGGTCCAGGTCGCAGGTGATGAGGTTGTCGAGAAAAGTCTTGGCGTCCTCGCCCGAAACCCTTACCACGCCCCGGTCGGCCAGATGGACTGACGGCATGTGCCCCGCTCCGATTGCTCTGTGTATCGAACGTGACATATGCCCCTTCCGCAGCAGCCTCAAGGGATGAGATTGCCATGCCCCAGACCTTCGACCTGATCCTCAAAGGCGGCATCGTCGTCAATCACGACGGACGCGTGGAGCGCGACATCGGCGTGCGCGGCGGAAAGATTGCCGCCATCGGCGACCTGTCGCAGGCCTCCGCCGCGCGGGAGATCGAGTGCCGCGGGCTGCATATCCTGCCGGGCGTGATCGACACGCAGGTGCATTTCCGCGAGCCCGGCCTCGACCACAAGGAAGATCTGGAATCGGGCTCCCGCGCGGCCGTCATGGGCGGCGTCACGGCGGTGTTCGAGATGCCCAACACCGACCCGCAGACCACGACGCCAGAGGCGCTCGCCGACAAGGTGCGTCGCGGCCATCATCGCATGCATTGCGACTTCGCCTTCTGGGTCGGTGGCACGCACGAGAACGCGAACGATCTGCCCGAACTGGAGCGCCTGCCCGGCGCTGCCGGCATCAAGGTGTTCATGGGCTCGTCCACCGGTTCGCTGCTCGTCGAGGACGATGAGGGCATCGCCAACATCCTTCGCCGCACGCGTCGGCGAGCCGCGTTCCATTCCGAGGACGAGGCGATGCTGCGCGAGCGCAAGAACCTGCGCGTCGAGGGCGACCCGCGCTCGCATCCCGTGTGGCGCTCGGCCGAAGTGGCGCTCACCTGTACGCAGCGCCTCGTGCGCATTGCACGGGATACCGGCGCGCGCATCCACGTGCTGCACATCACCACCGCCGAGGAGATCGCGTTCCTGAAGGAGCACAAGGATGTCGCCTCGGTCGAGGTGACGCCGCATCACCTCACGCTCGTGGGGCCGGAGGATTACGAGCGCCTCGGCACATACATCCAGATGAACCCGCCCGTGCGCGACGAGCTGCATCGCGCGGCGCTCTGGCAAGGGCTTGACGAAGGCATCGCCGATATTCTCGGTTCCGACCACGCGCCACATACGCGTGAGGAAAAGGACAAGACCTATCCCAACACGCCCTCCGGCATGACCGGCGTGCAGACCCTCGTGCCGATCATGCTCGACCACGTGAATGCGAGCCGCCTCACGCTCGAGCGCTTCGTCGACATGACGAGCGCTGGCCCCAAGCGCCTGTTCGGCATCGCCGGCAAGGGCCGCATTGCGGTGGGCTACGACGCGGATTTCACCGTGGTCGATCTCAAGCGCACCGAGACCATCACCAACGACTGGATCGCGTCGAAGTCGCAATGGACGCCCTACGACGGCAAGAAGGTGACCGGCTGGCCTGTCGGCACGGTCGTGCGCGGCAATGTGGTGATGTGGGATGGATCGCTGGAGGTGCCATCGCAGGGCGAGGTGGTGCGGTTCGAGGAGACTCTGGGCAAGTAGACCGCAGAGACGCTTATTGAAGACAGTTTGCATTTCCACAGCCTCATCCTGAGGAGGACCGCAGGTCCGTCTCGAAGGACGAGGCGTCTCCAGTGCTCTCTGGACCATCCTTCGAGACGCCTGCTTCGCAAGCTCCTCAGGATGAGGTTGAGTTTACATAAACTGCATCGACCTGCGGCTAAACTTTGCCCGATTCACTCCACGGATTTGCGCCTTGCGCGATAGCTTTTCGACAGTTCCTGAAGAGCGTCAAAATCACCTCTGATCAAAGCTTCCTTCTTAGCTCGCGACCAGCCTTTGACCTGTCTTTCATAAGCAATAGCGTCAACGATGTTGTCGAACTGCGCTGAGTACACGAGGGTCACCGGCCGACGCTTCGCCGTGTAGCCTCCAAAGGTGCCCTGGTTGTGCTGGCTGATGCGTGTTTCCAGATCCGCCGCCCGGCTCGTGCCGATGTAGTAGCTGCCGTCGGCACAGTGCAGGATATAGAACCAGCAGCCATCCATGTCTGCACCTTCGGAACAAACAACACAGCCTCATCCTGAGGAGCAGCTGAAAGCTGCGTCTCGAAGGAGGATTCAGCGCTCTCTGGAGACGCCTCGCCCTTCGAGACGCGAGCAAGCTCGCTCCTCAGGATGAGGCTAGGGGGTCAGCAATCCCTCAATGCTTCAGCGACATCGCCATCGAGAATGCACCGCTGCGGATCTTGTCCGGCAGGGTGGCGGCGTATTCCGCGACGGCCTCCTCGCCATAGGTGGCGACGAGCTCGGTGAAGGCCGCGAAGAGAGCGGCCTGGGCCATGCAGTCGCCGTCGAGCCCGTCGAGCTCGGCCTCGGCGAAAGCCTCGGTCACATAGCTCAGGGCCGCCTGCTTGAGGGCGCTGAGGTTGGGCGATTCGTCGAGGAGGACGTCGTTGTCGTTCATGATCCAGGCCCCTTGGGGGGCAGCGCGCGAGTTCGGTTGAATTAGTCTTAGACATCGCGCCGACCCGCCGCCAGCATCACCTTGCAAGGAGGTTAACGCGAGAGGCAATCGGCCGAAAAATGTGGATAAGAGGCGCGGCTGCAACACCTCTAAGTGAGGGGCCTGCCTGCCGATCAGCCGCCGTAGCGTCCGGTGATGCTGCGGGCGAGCTGCTCGCCTTCCGCGAGGAAGCGCACCGAGGCTTCCTGGGCCGACGGCGTGCAGACCCGGTAGGTGAGGGCATAGGCCTGATAACCCTTGTTGTAGGCGCCGGCGAGCCGCTCCTTGCGTCCCGGCGTTGAGCCTTCGGCCTCCAGCAGAACCTGCATGCGCCGGCCCCATTCGGTGGCATCGGGGGCGCTGCAGAGCGGGCGCAGCATGGCGAGCGACCCGATGATCTCGGCGAGCCGCAGCAGTTCCTTCTCATAGGGCGCTGGTGGCGGCTCGACCGCGGGCGCGGGCTCCGCCTGCTGCTGCGGGGGCTGCTGTTGGGGTTGTTGAGGGGCCGGGCGCTGCGATTGCGGCTGCGGCCTCCGCTGCTGGGGCTGGGGCGCAGGCTGCGGCCGGTATTGCTGCTGGGGAAGCGTCTGCGGCAGCGGGCGATACCCTGGCTGCTGCCGGTATTGCGGCGGAACGCCTGGCGGCGGCTGCTGGCCCGGCGGAGGTCCGAACAGGCGTTCAAAGAAGCCCTGGGCTGCCGCAGGACCGGGAGCACCGAGCAGCATCGCGGGAACGGCGAGGATGAGGCCCAGGCGTTTCACGCCACGCGATCCTCGCGCGCGATCCTGAAGGCCTGCTCCAGAATGCCGGCCAGTCCTGCCGTCAGCGGCAGATCGGCGATGTCCCGTTCCGTGACCCAACGGATTTCCTTTGCTTCCGGACCTGTCTGGGGTTCGCCCGAAGCCCAGCGGGCCGCATGGGCGGCGATGACGACATGATGCCTTATATGGCCTTTCTCGTCCCTTTCAATGAATTCGACCGGGGCGATCAGGCGGATAAGCTTGGCCTCAACCCCCACTTCCTCGCGAAGTTCCCGCAAGGCCGCCTCGGCGAGCGTCTCGCCCACCTCCACCATGCCGCCGGGAAGCGAAAACAGCCCCTCGCTCGGCGGCTTACCCCTACTGGCGAGCAGGATGCGCCCGTCGCGGATCACGGCGACGGAGGCTGCCAGGACGGGACGGGAGGGATAGAAGCGGTCGTCGGTCATCAGGAAGATTTCTGTGCAGGAGTTTCCCTAGACGCTACATAGCGGGCTCAGGGTCGGATGAGGGTGGCCTGGCTGCGCTGCTCGATGGCATGAGCGAGCCACCCGGCGGTGCGGCCGATGGCAAAGAGCGTAAACGCGGCACCCACGGGCAGTCCATAGGTCCGCTCCACCATGACGGGCGCCACATCGATGCTAGGCGAGCCGCCGGAGGCCCATTCTCAGGAAGGCGGTCAAGAAGATTTTGGCCTTCCAGCAGCGGCCGCTTGCGTTCAACTAACGAGCATATGGCCAAGTTTTAACTGGCCGTGCTAGATGCGTCACAGCCTTCCTGCATGGTGAGGGCCAGCGTTAGGACCAACGGGGGTGGTCCTGGCGCACATCTGTGGTTTTTAGCAGCAAACCCAACAACCCCGCTCGGGGCAACGCGATGTTCGAGGTACTGGCTCGATTCTTCCTTGGTGAGCCGCCACGCGAAAAAGGCGTGCAGGTGGATCTCATCTACAGCGACCCGGATCTCCAAGCCTTCTTCCTGCTGCTCCTGATATTTGGATCCCTGCTTTTGGCCCCGTTCGTCCCATCCTTATGGCGGATGCACAGACAAGGGGCAGCCTTTGTGCTGGCCTTCACGGTCTTCTGTGCCGTGAGCTTTGCTGCCATAGGCATCTTCGCCAGTGGCTTTGCCGGTGGACGGTATCCGCAACTCCAGTGGAGCGCTGGCCAACAGCAAGCCCTGAAGTGATCCTGCCAAGCACCGTTCGGGGAGGCCCGCGGCTGCTGATTGCCTCAAGCCTGACTTGCCTCTCGGCCTTCCTGTGGAGAGTTGGGGCGAAGAGCAGGGCGGAAAAAGAAAAAGCGCCAGTCCGAAGACGGCGCTTTAAGTTTACGGATCCGTAGGGGCAAATAAAACAAATCCGATGAAGAGCACCTGCTCACAAAAAAACCGGAATGTCTTTTCTCTTGGTCTTTTGAAGGGTGCGGCATTTTGGTTGTCAATGAGCAGAATAGGGCTTTCTACTTATTGCATACCTCGGGCGAGGTAGATATGCAGGCGTCTCCGTAGGGGCAAATACGGGTCAGAGGGTCGCGGACACGGTGAAAAGACCGGGCGCGGCCCTTTTTTGTTCCGCCCAGTTCTCTTTGGCATTCCTGACCGTCTGCCCCCGCCTCAAGCGGGAGGCGGTCCAAGGAACTCAACGCCGTAGCGGCCTGCAATCTCCACAATCTGGGGCATGTCCCGCGACGGGGTGAGACCGAGTCTCTCGACCTCGATGAAGAAGCCGTCCCCTTCACCAGGGGTCAAGGTGATCAGCAATTGCCCCTCGCTGGAGCCAATGTTCTTGAAGGTATGCGGCGCACCCTTCGGGATCAGGACGGTGTCGCCGTCCGTCAGGTCCTGAACCTCTCCCGTGCACCAGAAGCGGAATTGGCCAGCGAGAACGCGGAACATCTCCTGCTCCCTGTGATGCACATGCATCGGCGGACCGGCTCCAGCCGGGACGTTCTCAATCCAATGGGAAAAGGCTCCCTTGGATTCATCGGAGCGAACCAGGAAGATGCGGTGCAGATCGAAGGTTTGATTGTTGGTGCCTTCGCCAACCCGCCGGACGAGCGCTCTGTCTCCCGAACCCTGATCCATCATCCCGCCTTTTGGTTGTCATGGCATCTGACGTCGATCGAGCGACGCTAGCACGCGAGCTTTGCGATTGGAGAGGGGAATTCCGGAGGATGGCAGGCTGGTGAACTCGGTGGTGGCGATGGTGTCGCGGGGCGAGGTCATGCGGCCTGTGTGATGGGGAAGGGGAGCACCTGAACGGGTTCAGGATTCTGCAGAGCCTGCAGCACCTCAAGGACCCTCATGGGCGCGAGCGGCGGGATGAAGACCGCGTGTGCAGACGGTTTCTCCGCCGGATCGAGATCCGAGAGCAGAAGGGCAGGCCGATCGGGGTGATGTTCATGGTACTCGTCAGCGAGGATCCGTCCGCAGACGAGCCCCGGAAGGCTGACCTTGCTCACGAGCCAGTCGATCTCTTCGCCCAGCTGGCAGAGGATCAGCAAAGCCCGATCTCCTGCCGGTACGGCGACGACATCATAACCCCCTGCACGGAGCAGCTGAGCCAGGAGTTCGCGGGTCAGCGCATCATCTTCGACAACAAGGACTGTGGCCTTGGAACGGGAAGCGGAGACCATTCTGGTTTCCTCCAGATGATGCCTGAGTCTCCACCTGATCCGATTAACGCCAGCTTAATTGAACAAGCCCCTTCGAGGCATTATTCCGATTGGTTCAACGCGGCACCAACGTGTGCTGCCGATACTGTAGGATATATAAGGAATAGGAAAAGGCCGCGCTCGACCCTTGTGGGCTCTGAGCGCGGCCCCCGGTCCGTAGTTGCCCCTACGGGTGGGCGTTAACGTAAAGTTAACCTTGGCTGGAATGCGGCGTAGCTTTGGAAATTCTCAGGCCATTCTGCGGGAACGAAGAAGCGCCGGGAGCGTTGAGAGCACTCTGGTCCAAAGTTGCCCCCACGGACCAGACACTTCGGAGCGCCCCTCGTGGGCGCTCTTTCTTTTTCTGCTCTTCAGACAGCATCCTGTCGCCGCTCGATCTCACGGGCGATGTCGTGGAGAGCAGGCGACAAAGGTTGCTGCAGCAATTCACCGTACATCAACCGGAGACTTGTACCGATGTGGTCTTGGGTGGTTGCCTGTATATTGGACCAGAGCTCGTAATCTCTCCAGGCGAGAGGAACCACGACAAGGTCGCCGCCTTGCCAATCGTCGGTAGCTAAGTCCTGCATGCCGCTCCTCCAGCCCGCTCTTTGTAGAGCTTGGGAAGCCAACTGCGCAGGCTAGTGCTCGTTCCAGCTTCGCCATCACATATTTTAACTTATGTTAACAGCTTCGCTGAAGCGAAAAGCGGGGCGTGGCGCTGCGGGAGTACGTCACGACTAATCGTCCGGCGTCTCAACCTAGGAACAGGTAGGCGAGCACCGATAGAGTCACTGCGGCGAAAGCCAAGGTCATTCCGAGGAGAGGTTGGCCAACGTGGGTTTGCTGAGGAATGCGCGTGGTTGAACCCCGCACCTCGGCGTCCCGGGTCTCTTGGCTTTCAAACCGGTGCTCAGACATTGGGGCTCTTCATAGCGGCGCGCTCACTCCGGAGCAATAGAGCCGCGGGAGCAGGTCATGGGATGATAAGGGTTTTAGCAGGTGACTATGAACAAAGGTTCTAACCACCTCAAAGGAGGCTTGAAGCTTTCAAAGAATTCTTTGGAAGTTTAGCAAGACCATGACTGCTACAACAGCAGCCAAGGATATGAGGAAACCACAAAGGAAATGGGCGATCATGCCCATTGGAATTGCTCATCGTGAGCCCCTTTGCGGTTATGTCGTCTAGTGCTCTGGCCACTCATCATGAGTGCGTCCAAGGCAAAGGCTATGGCGCGCTTAAGGTGCCTGACACTTGGAGTTGCCGCAGAGCTTCTTCCTCTGACCGAAAAACCTTGAACACGCGGTCCATAGCCGTGAGCCGGAGCAACTTCTCCACCTGAGCATTTGGCGCAATAATGCTCACATCGCCCTTAGCTTTTCGCGCTGCTTTGAGGGCCGATACGAGGACTCCGAGACCTGTGCTGTCCATGAATGAGACATGGGCGATGTGAAGGGCGAGACTCACATTGCCTTGAGAGATCGCTTCAATGACCTGCTGTTTGAATGTAGGTGCGGCTGCCGCATCAAACCGGCCCTGTAAATTGACTACCGCCAAGCCTTTGCCTCGGGCATCGATATCAATCTGCATACGCCTATCCTTCGGAGTAACCCGGAATGGGTATGATACGTTATGGGGCTGAATTCGGTCCTAAGTAGGGCTGCGGAAAAAATCCGAGATCCCGGTGACGTCACGAGAGTAGGTCGCGGAATGGGTATAGCATGGAGTAGTGAGGTAGGAGTTGACGGTGCGCCGCCACGCTCCCTAAACAGCCACGCTTCGCTCGGATCTGTGCCGCCGATGAAAAATATCTATGATTATCAAAAGCATGCTCAGGAGTGTCGAAAGCTCGCCCAGCAAATGCCTCTAGGAGAACAGCAAGAGCAACTGTTGGAGATGGCCAGAACGTGGGAGGGCTTAGCGTCGTCCCGAGAGGGGATGCTTCGCAGCCGTTCCGGACTCGACGTTAAGAATGCGTCGAACAGCCAGAAAGCAACTCCTAAAGGCTAGGTCACTAAGGACGGTATAGCAGGGATGGCTGAAGAGAGGGTGAGCTGTGCTCGCACTACGCGATGAAAGGGCTCGCCATCTCACATGCCAACTCTGATGGGCGGAAATCATTCGTCGTTGCATTGTTGGCTAAGCGACTAGAAGCCATAGCCTTCCGCAAGATCGACTTGATGTGTTGCTTGACAGCAGCTTCGTCGGATCCAAAGGCAACAGAGATTTCGGTGGTTTGCCTGCCTGCTGCGATCAAGAGAAGGATCTGGGCCTCTGGATCAGTGAGCGACTGGCTGATAGCTTGATTTTGGTTTGCCGCTAAAGGTGCCTCGTCTGTCGCGGCGTGCCCAGCTTGGGTGTCCAACTTGGCCATTACTTCCCCCCTTCAACGGGGTTAACCCGTCGTTAATACTGTCTCCTGCGGACCCTCAAATTGCTAATGCGCTTCGGAGGTAGGGAGCCGTTTTGGAGAGCATCCAACCCAGAACGAGCGGGAGGGCCTTGGCCCCGGCAAAGGCATGTTTGAAGCATCTAGCTAGAATTTGGCGTCGCAACCAGTTGCTGGTCTGGCCTACTCTTTTGGAAGAGAAGAGGGAGAAGGAAAGCGTCATTCAGGTCTCCCCCCTCCTTCCAGAGGACGATGCGGCGTGGCGTCGTGATGGGTCATAAGCCCGGCCCGCCCAGACGGCGTGATGCTTCCTATTGCGCCGGCTCGTCTGGCCGCTGCGCAAGGCACGGATCGAGCACAATGAAATCCGGGTTCGGCCGGCTGTAGCCGCCGGCTACCGTCACCACGTCGCCGACCTTCATGTCGTTGGTCTGGTAGGTGACGCAGAGCACCTTCGGGGCGGGCGCGGTGCCGCACAGGCCGAGATAGGCGAGCGTCCCGTCGAAATGCACGAGGGCGAGGGCGCCCGTGACGCTGAAATCCACGCGGGTATCGCCGGTCTCGCGATCCTTGGTCAGCTCCCGCACCTCATGGCATTGCGCCTTGTAGGAGGGATGCATGTCCGGGTCGGCGAATGGGTTTCTGTCAGGGACTTCCTGGCTCAACGCCCCCGTCACTGGGCCGATCATCAGCGACGCGATGACAAGGCTCTGCATCCGGCGTTGGGGCATGGATCACCTCAGACGTGCTGGCCGCCATTGATGTGCAGCTCCGCGCCGTTCACGTAGGAACTCGCGTCCGTGCAGAGGAAGTAGATGGCCTTGGCCACCTCGTCCGGCGTGCCGAGACGGCGCATCGGCAATTGCTCGACGATCTTGTCCGTGCCCGGCGACAGGATCGCGGTGTCGATCTCGCCCGGCGAGATGGCGTTCACGCGCACGCCGAGCGGTCCGAAATCGGCTGCCATCTCGCGGGTCAGCGACGCGAGCGCCGCCTTGGAGGTGGCATAGGCCGCGCCTGCGAAGGGATGGACGCGCGAGCCCGCGATGGAGGTCACGTTCACCACCGAGCCCTTGGCCTTGGTGAGCTCGTCCTGCAAGCCGCGGGCCAGAATGATCGATGCGAAGAAGTTGACCTGGAACACCCGCAGCCAATCCTCGTAGCGGGTGTCGAGGGTGCCCATCCGCGAGCCGCCTTCACCTTTAGGCGAAATGCCCGCATTGTTGACGAGGGCATGCAGGCAGCCGCCCTCGGCGGCCAGCCGCTCCTTCACCTCCGCGATGGCGCGGCGGGTGTCCTGCGCATCGGCGAGGTCGACCTGGAGGTGATCCTCGGGCCCCATCTCCCACGGGCAGTTCTCCGGGAAGCCATGCCGCGAGCAGGTGATGACCCGCCACCCGGCCGCGGAGAAGCGCTTGACCGTGGCATGCCCGATGCCGCGGCTCGCACCGGTGAGCAACATGATGCGGCGGGAATTGCTGGGCGAAGAGGACATCGGGAGATCTCTCGAAAGCGGAGCAGACCTCTATCGCAGTTCAGGATCGCGGTCCATGGGATCGGGGATAGAGGGGATCAGGGATAAAGCCGAACCTTCCGCCAGCCGTCGCCGTCGCGGCTGAAGACCACGCGGTCATGGAGACGGAACGGCTTGTCCTGCCAGAACTCGATGGAAACGGGTGCGATACGGAAGCCCGTCCAGTGGGGCGGGCGTGGAATCTCGCCCACGGCGAATTTGGCGGTGTTGAGGGCGACCGCCTTCTCAAGGGCGAAGCGGCTCTCGAGCGGGCGCGATTGCTGGCTCGCCCAGGCGCCGATGCGGCTGTCGCGGGGGCGGCTCTGGAAATAGGCGTCGGCCTCCTGGTCGCTCACCAGCGTCACAGGGCCGCGGGCGCGCACCTGCCGGCGCAGGCTTTTCCAGTGCAGCACGATGGCGGCCTTTTGCTGCCCTAGGAGTTCGCGGCCCTTGTTGGATTCCGTGTTGGTGTAGAACACGAAGCCGTTCTCATCGAAGCCCTTGAGGAGAACCATGCGCACGTTCGGCAGCCCGGTCTCGTCCACGGTGGCGAGCGCCATGGCATTAGGATCGTTCGGCTCGGAGGCTTCCGCCTCCTTCATCCAGGCCTGGAAGAGAGCGAAGGGCTCGTCCGACTCCGTGAAGTCACCAGTTATTAACCCGCTCACTGTTTTATCTCGTTCTGTGACTTTTGGTTCTGGGGGACCCAACGCGTGACGTGGATCAATCCGCGCCGTTATAGATCAGATGGCTTCGCTGGCGAAGCCATGAAAATCTTGGTCGTCGGCCTGCTCGCCCTGTCGACGAGCGCCTGCGGCATGTCCCTTGGATTGTCGGCTCTCGACGAAGACGGACCCAAGGCGACGGGCGCCATCGCGGCCAAGACCGACATTACCCTCTCGGCCGATCTGGATGAGGAAGACTGGCGGCGGGCCAAGGCGGCGCTGGCCGTCGCCCTCGACCCGCAGGGACCCGGCACACAGGTGTCCTGGGACAACCCGGCGACCACCCGCAAGGGCACCTTCACTCCGGTGGGAGCGCCCTTCGTGAAGAACGACGAAATCTGCCGCAGCTTCTCGGCCCATCTGAGCGGCCCATCCACGGCTGCCCTGCAGGGCACGGCCTGCCGGCCCTCGGGAAGCGAATGGACGCTCAAAGAGGTCAAGCCGTTGAAGGGCACGGCCAAGGTCTAGCGTTCACGGCTCGGACGTTGCAAAGGGGCAACACTTTGCCCATATGACCGTCAAACCCGCTGAGCCTCCAGGCTCCCAATCTGACGGTTCAGGATCCCACGATGCGAAACCCCTATGACGTTCTCGGCGTGTCCCGCTCTGCGAGCGAAGCGGACATCAAGAAGGCGTTCCGCAAGCTCGCCAAGACTTATCATCCCGACAGCAACACGAACGACCCCAAGGCTAAGGACAAGTTCGCCGAGGCGAACTCGGCCTACGAGATCCTGGGCGATGCCACCAAGCGCGCCCAGTTCGACCGGGGCGAGATCGATGCCGAGGGCAAGCCGCGCTTCTCCGGCTTCGAGGGTTTCGGTGGCGGCCGGAGCGGGGCGGAGGGTTTCTCCGGCTTCGGCGGCGGCAATCCCTTCGGCGGACGGCGCAGCCGGAGCGGGTTCGGGGCCGATCCGGGCGAGGACTTCTTCTCCCAGATCTTCGAGAACGCCTTCCGGCAGGGGGGCGAGAGGGCGGGCGAGAGCCCGCGCCAAGCCCGCAGCCATCCCAAGCAGAAGGGCGAGGATGTCGAGGCGACGCTCATGGTGACGCTTGAAGAGGTCGCCGCCGAGGCGAAGAAGCGGGTCAGGCTCCCCACGGGCCGGGATGTGGACGTGGTCATCCCCAAGGGCGTCGCCGACGGTCAGGTGATCCGCCTGCGCGGTTTGGGGCAGGGCGCCCCCGGGATCGATCCGGGCGATGCGCTGCTGACCATCGCGTTCGCGCCCCATGAACGCTTCACCCCGGAAGGCTCCAACCTGCGGCTACGGCTGCCGGTCGAAATCGAGGAGGCCGTCCTCGGCGGGTCGATCCGCGTGCCGACGCTCACCGGCTCGGTGGAGATGAAGATCCCGCCGCTCACCAATTCCGGCCGCACCTTCCGCCTGCGCGGCAAGGGCCTACCGGGCAAGACCGGCCACGGCGATCTCCTCGTGACCACGGAGATCAGGCTGCCGGAGATCGTGGACGAGGACCTGATGGACTACGCCCGCAGGCGCCTCTCGGCCAAGGCGAAGTAGCGATAACCCTTCGAAATCCGCCTTGGATGAGTGCTCTCTAGGCCCTCCTCCCCCTTGTGGGGAGGAGTTGGAGGTGGGGGTGTGAGCGCCAACCTCTCAGGCTCTGACGCTGACACCCCCACCCTGGCCCTCCCCACAAGGGGGAGGGGAAAAGCGCCATCGATTGATAGCGATGAGGTTCCCAAGAGGGCTTCCCCGTGGCTGCCGGGTCGGTTAAAGAGGCCGTTCTTATTTGAACGATCCAGCGACGATCTAGGTGAATCATGGCGGAGACAAAGGCCACCGGCATCCTGGCCGGCAAGCGTGGCTTGGTGATGGGCGTGGCGAACAACCGTTCCATCGCCTGGGGCATTGCGCAGGCGGCCCGCCAGCACGGGGCAGAACTCGCCTTCACCTATCAGGGCGATGCCTTGAAGAAGCGCGTCGAGCCCCTGGCGAAGGAGCTCGATGCCAATGTGGTCGGCCATTGCGACGTGACGGACGGCGCCACCATCGATGCGGTGTTCGACGAGGTGAAGCGCCTATGGGGCTCCATCGACTTCGTCATCCACTGCATCGCCTTCTCGGACAAGGACGAGCTGACGGGCCGCTATGTGGAGACCTCCGAAGGCAACTTCACCAAGTCGCTGCTGATCTCCTGCTATTCCTTCACGGCTATCGCGCAGCGCGCCGAGAAGCTGATGAACGAGGGCGGCTCGCTGCTCACGCTCACCTATTACGGCGCCGAAAAGTGGATGCCGCACTACAATGTCATGGGCGTGGCGAAGGCCGCGCTCGAGGCCTCCGTGCGCTATCTGGCGGCCGATCTCGGCCCCAAGAATATTCGCGTCAATGCCATCTCGGCGGGCCCGATCAAGACGCTGGCCGCCTCCGGCATCGGCGACTTCCGCTACATCTTGAAGTGGAACGAGTACAACTCTCCGCTGCGCCGCACGGTCACCATCGAGGAGGTCGGCGAGACCGCCGCCTATCTCGTGTCCGACATGTCCCGCGGCATGACCGGCGAGATCCTGCATGTGGATGCGGGCTACCACGTGGTCGGCATGAAGAACCCGGAAGCGCCGGATCTCTCCCTCGACAAAGACTAGTTCTCAGTAACGCGTAACCGGATCCTCCCGTGACCCCGTCCCGCCCCACGATCTACTTCATTCGCCATGGCGAGACGGACTGGAACCTCGAAGGACGCCTTCAGGGCCAGAAGGACATCCCGCTCAACGATGTCGGGCGCGTCCAGGCCGAGGAGGCAGGCCGCAAGCTCAAGGCCCTCGCGCCGCACATTGAAGACCTCGCATACGTGGCGAGCCCCATGACCCGCACCCGCGAGACCATGGAGATCCTGCGCCAGACCCTGGGGCTGCACCCGGAATCCTACAGGCTGGACGAGCGCCTCGTGGAGCTGACCTTCGGCTCCTGGGAGGGCATGACCTGGAAGGAAGTGCGCAAGGCCGAGCCGTCCCTCGCGGCCCTGCGCGAGCAGGACAAGTGGCACTACGCCCCTCCTGGCGGCGGCGAGAGCTATGCCATGCTGGTTGAGCGCATCCGCCCGTTCCTCGGCGACATCACCCGCGACACGGTGGTGGTGGCCCATGGCGGCGTCGCCCGCGCCTTCCTCGCCATCGCCTGCGGCGTCAACGCCCGGCAGGCCGCCAGCATGGATATCTGGCAGGGGCGGGTGCTCGTGATCGAGGGGCGCGATCACCGCTGGGCTTGACAGGCGTAAACTCGACAACCATCGCCGCGCTCCCGCGTTGAAGGAGATGCAATACATCTGCGACGCTCCGGGCTCGACCACTTGGTTTCTCATCGAAACCGAAGGGGAGGCTGCCCTCGAATCCGATGCGATGAGCCATGCGGTCGAGAAGCACTTTCGGCTGGCCTGGGAGGCGGCCGCTCAGAGCTACCGGTCGACGTCGAGTTCCTTCGTCGAGAAGAACATCGGCCTCAAGGCGCACATCCAGCGCGTCATGCCGCTGTTCCTGACCCTGCGCGATGCGGAGGGGCAGGCACTCGTCACGGCCATGCTGCCGCCGGGCGGGCGCCATGAACCAAGCTTCCGGACGATCATCGTCGGTCCCGAAAACCGGGACCCATACCTCCAGCATGATGAGGCCATCGCCAAGCTGGGCGAACATTTCGGCCTGACGCTCGACCGAAGCCGTTGTTACCCTTACCGGTAAGCGGCTCTGACGCTCTCCCTGTTGAGCCACCCTTAAGAATATGGTCTTGATTGCCAAGGCAACAGTCCAAACGCCGGAACGTCTGCTCTCTCCGACCATGCAGGAGAATGCTGTGAATCAAGGGATTGCTCATGTCGCCCTTGTGGTCCGGGACTACGATGAGGCCATCGACTTCTATGTGAACAAGCTGCGGTTCGAACTGGTCGAGGACACATACCAGCCGGAGCAGGACAAGCGCTGGGTTATCGTCAGGCCACGAGGCAACGGCAGTGCATCGCTGCTGCTGGCACGCGCGTCCAATGCGCATCAGGAGAGCTTCATCGGCAACCAAGCCGGCGGCCGCATTTTCCTGTTCCTGCGGACCGATGATTTCTGGCGCGATCATGCCGCCATGGTCGGGGCAGGCATCACATTCGTCCGGGAGCCCAAGCAAGCGGATTACGGCATCGTCGCCGTGTTCAAGGATCTCTACGGTAATCTCTGGGACCTGGTTCAGTTCACGGATGGGCGTCCGTGATCACTCTCCTTGTCATTCCGGGGCGCCGCAGGCGAGCCCGGAATCCATAACCGCTGACGCTGCCAGAAGAGGCGTAACGCTGCTAGCCCGTTCTTGAGGTGTCGTGTTTATGGATTCCGGGCTCCGCTGCGCGGCCACGGAATGACAATGGTGAGCAGAAGAAATGTTCTTATTTTGTTCTTGACGGTTGCTGCAACCTTGGCTATAACATCACCCATCCTCGTCCGATGAGGGGCGCGCTCGCGAGGCGTCGCAGCAGTGGGGCGAGGAGCGGTCCCGCCGCAGGCCTCGCACCCCTGTGATCGCGGGTGGCCGATCCTGGCATGCCTCCAGGTCCGCTGAAACAAACCGCGCGTGACGAGCAGTCTGGCTCTCACCTTCCACACCACACCATCGAGCCGGGCTGCATGACACGCCTCCCTCGATTGACCTGACGGCTTGAGGCTTCCCAGCCTCAGGCCCACAGGCGCTGGCTCTTTGACATCGATCCATCTTATGGCCGGCGTGACACTCGCGCGCTTTGGTCTTATGACGCCGTGAACCCTGAAGAAGCGCCATGTCCCACAACACCTTCGGTCACCTGTTTCGCGTCACCACCTTCGGCGAAAGCCACGGGCCGGCCCTCGGCTGCGTGATCGATGGCTGCCCGCCCATGATCCCGCTAGAGGCCGCTGAAATCCAGGCGGAGCTCGACCGGCGCCGGCCGGGACAATCGCGCTTCACCACTCAGCGCCAGGAGCCGGATCAGGTCAAAATCCTCTCGGGCGTGTTCACGGATGAGCGCACGGGCCGGCAGGTGACCACCGGCACGCCGATTGCATTGCTGATAAAGAACGTGGACCAGCGCTCCAAGGATTACTCCGAGATCAAGAATTCCTACCGTCCGGGCCATGCCGATTTCACCTACGACGTGAAATACGGCATCCGCGACTATCGCGGCGGCGGCCGCTCCTCGGCCCGCGAGACGGCGGCCCGCGTGGCGGCCGGTGCGGTGGCCCGCAAGGTGCTGTCCGGCGTCACGATCCGCGGTGCCCTCGTGCAGATGGGGCCGCACGCCATCGACCGCGGCAACTGGGATTGGGACGAGGTGTCCCGCAATCCGTTCTTCTGCCCCGACCCCAAGGCGGCGCAATTCTACGAGGAGTATCTCGACGGCCTGCGCAAGGCTGGCTCCTCCATCGGCGCCGTGCTGGAGATCGTGGCCGAGGGCGTGCCGCCGGGCCTCGGTGCGCCGATCTACGGCAAGCTCGATTCCGATCTCGCCTCCGCGCTCATGTCGATCAATGCCGTCAAAGGCGTGGAGATCGGCGACGGCTTTGCAGCAGCAAGCCTGCGCGGTGAGGAGAACGCCGACGAGATGCGTCCAGGCAATGGCGGCGTGCCGACCTTCCTGTCGAACCATGCCGGCGGTGTCCTCGGGGGCATCTCCACGGGCCAGCCGGTAATCTGCCGCTTCGCCGTGAAGCCCACCTCGTCGATCCTTACACCTCGCGCCAGCGTCACCCGCTCCGGAGCCGAGGCCGAGGTGATGACCAAGGGTCGGCACGACCCCTGCGTGGGCATCCGGGCTGTCCCTGTGGGCGAGGCCATGGTCGCCTGCGTCCTGGCCGACCACATGCTCCGTCACAGAGGGCAGGTGGGGCAGAGCGCCGCTTGGCCGTTCCAGGGCTGACCTTTCGCGCAAGCGCATCCTGGCCTGCAGTTTTGCAAGGGCAGCCATGCGGATTTTAGTTTTACTAAAATCGTGGCATCGGCTAAGCCATCGGCATGAAACTGGCTGAGTGGCTCACCCGCAATGGCGTCTCGCGCGTGGAATTCGCGCGGCGGATCGGCGTGACGCCCGGCGCCATCACCCAGATGTGCAATTCCGATCAGGCTTGGCTCTCGCGGGACACGGCAGATTTGATCGCTCGTGAAACCCGTGGCGCCGTCACGCCCAACGACTTCCTGCCCCCGGCCGCCAAGGAGGCGCTGATGCCCAATTCCGTCACCGATGCCATCGAGGCTTTCGCCCGCGGCGAGATCGTCATCGTCACGGATGACGACGACCGCGAGAACGAGGGCGACCTGATCGTTGCCGCGTCCCTCTGCACACCGGAGAAGATGGCTTTCATCATCCGCAACACCTGCGGCATCGTCTGCGCACCGCTCACCGCCGCAGAAGCCCGCCGCCTGCGGCTCGACCCGATGGTGGCTTCGAACGACGCGCCGCTGGGCACCGCCTTCACGGTCACCGTCGACGTGAAGCACGGGCTCACCACCGGCATCTCCGCGGAGCAGCGCTCGAACACCGTGCGGGCGCTGGCCAACAACAACATGGGCGCGGCCGATTTCGTTCGTCCCGGCCACGTCTTCCCGCTGATCGCCAAGGATGGCGGCGTGCTCATGCGCTCGGGCCATACGGAAGCCGCGGTCGACCTGTGCAAGCTCGCGAACTTGCCGCCGGTGGGCGTGATCTGCGAACTGGCCAACGACGACGGCACGGTGATGAAGGGCCGGCAGATCGATGCCTTTGCCGAGACCCACAGCCTCAAGCGCATCTCGGTCGCCGATCTCATCGCCTATCGCCAGGCACGGGAAAAGCTCGTCGAACGCATCGCCACCTTCCCGGTCGAGACGCAATGGGGCTCGTTCACGGGCTATGCCTATTCGACGCCGTTCGACAGCGTGCAGCACATCGCCCTCGTGCATGGCCGCATCGGCGACGGCACCAACATTCCCGTGCGCCTGCACCGGGCCAATGCACTCACCGACGTGTTCGAGGGCGGCAAGGCGGTGAACGCCTCCCTGCAGCGTTTCGTCAAGGAGGGCAGGGGCGTTCTCGTCTATCTGCGCGACGGCACGGCGGGCGTGCCGACCACGTCCTTTGCCGAGACCGAGGAGACGGAGTCGGAGGCCATGCGCTCAAGCCAGTGGCGTGAGATTGGTCTCGGGGCGCAGATCCTCAAGGATCTCGGCGTCGCGTCCATCCGCAACCTCGCCACCTCAAGCCGGTCCTATGTGGGCCTCTCCGGCTTCGGGATTGAGCTTTTGGGGCAGGAGCCGATTGAGGGGTGAGGGATTAACCCTCCGCACTGTCATTCCGGGGCGGCTCTTAGAGACGAGCCCGGAATCCATAAACGCTAACAGTTCAGGAAGAGGTGTGACGCTGCTCGTCCCTTTTTGAGACGTTGTGTTTATGAATTCCGGGCTCGACCTGCGGTCGCCCCGGAATGACAGTGAGCAATCTCCGAGCTTAAGCCCCCGTCTCGCGCCCCATGAGCGCATCGAGGTGGAAGGCCGTTGACTTCGCCAAGCCTTCTAGGTCGTAACCGCCTTCGAGAACCGAGACGATCCGCTGCCCGCAATGGCGGTCGGCGAGATCCATGAGCTTTTGCGTCGCCCAGGCGAAGTCCGATTCTGTGAGGTTCAGACTGGCGAGCGGATCGCGCCAATGCGCATCGAATCCCGCCGAGATTATGATGAGATCGGGCGCGAAGCTGTCGATGCGCGGCGCAATCACGGTGTCCACCGCCTCGCGGAAAGCCTCGCTCCCGTCGCCGGCGTTCAGGGGCGCATTGACGATGGTGCCGTGAGCGCCCGTCTCGGAGAGCGCCCCGGTGCCGGGGTAGAGCGGCGCCTCATGGGTCGAGGCGTAGAGCACGGTCTCGTCCGACCAGAAGATGTCCTGGGTGCCGTTGCCGTGGTGCACGTCCCAGTCGAAGATCGCCACGCGCTCGGCGCCGTGCTTCTTCTGCGCATGACGGGCTGCGATCGCCGCGTTGTTGAAGAAGCAGAAGCCCATGGCGCGGACGCGCTCGGCATGGTGCCCCGGCGGGCGCATGGCCACGAAGGCATTCCTCACCTTGCCGGTCATCACCTCGTCGACGGCGAGCACCGCACCGCCGGCACCCCGCAGGGCCGCCTCGTAGGTGCCGGGCGACATGACCGTATCCTCGTCGATCCGGACGATTCCCTCTCGGGGGCTGATGTCGCGAAGGCGGACGATGTGGTCCTCCGGATGGGCGAGACTGAGACTGTCCATTTCGGCCATCGGCGCCTGCTCGCGGATGAGCGACGTGAACCGCTCCTTCTCCAGGGCGCGCTCAATGGCGCGGATGCGGTCAGGGCGCTCGGGATGGCCGAACGGCGTCTGATGGTCGAGGCAGGCCGGGTGGGCAATGTAAAGCGTGGACATGGATTTTCTTGAATAAGGAACGCTGCCGAATTTCGCAGGGTCACATGCGTCTGTCTATGTTGTTGCGATGCAACACCTTTCAAAGCGGAGCCGTGCCATGGTGTGTTTCGATTCGCGTTGACGACCGTCCGGTCTATGAACCCGTCCGAAACCACCCTTCACCTCAGTTCCGCTGAGACTTTAGAGCTTTGCACGATGCGTCTTTCGAGTCTGCCCCTTCTTTTGGCAATGATGATGGCCCTGGCGGGCTGCAACTACAAAGGCGTTCCTGACCCGCAGGTTTCAGCGCGGGATGCCGAATGGATGGCGCAGATCCCTAAAGCCGAGGAAGATCCGCGCTTCGGCCGCTACATGATCGACGATCCGACCGGCGAGGCGCCCGGGACCATCGTGGTCGATACGAAGGAGCGCCAGCTCTATCTCGTCCAGCCCAACCGGAAGGCGATCCGCTACGGCGTGGCGGTCGGCGACGAGGCCTATGGCTGGACCGGCACCTCCACCATCGCCCGCAAGGCCGAGTGGCCGGACTGGAACCCGCCGGCCGAGATGAAGGCGCGCTGGCCGCATGTCCAATACACCAAGGGCGGACCGAGCAACCCGCTCGGCGCCCGGGCGCTCTATCTCTACGAGGGCAACAAGGACACGCTGTACCGCATCCACGGCACCAACGAGCCGGAGAAGATCGGCTTCGCCGTTTCCTCGGGCTGCATCCGGATGCGCAACATCGATATCATCGATCTCTACAACCGCGTGCCGGTGAACACGAAGGTCATCGTCCGCTGAGGTTGCGAGCAGCCGGCACCCGACATGAATAGAGCGCCCATCGGGCGCTCTTTTGTTTTGAACCGGCTGTTAACTTCGGATCACTTGCCCAGCACGGCTTCCTTGCGCAGGAAGGCGGGAAGCTCGGAGACCTTCGGACGGTTCTGCTGCAGCTTGGCGGCCTGAACGGCGGCTGCGAGAGCCGGCAGGGCGACGTCCTTGAAGGCCGGAATGGACTGGGCGGCATTCTGCTGGCCTGAACGGATGTCTCGGCTTGAAGCGTTCTGGGTCATGGATCCTCTCTGGAAATCACAGGCTGTTTCGACAACCTGCCTTTATGATCTCCAGGGCTGTGACCGCTTTGGGGCAGACCGGTGATCATGTGTTGGCTTGGCTGCAGATGCATGCCTCAAGGTGAATCAACACTTAACGGTGCAGTTTTCGCGCGATCTGCGGCGTGAATACTTCTCGTCTTGTCGTTACGTTACCTCAGAGTGTTCTACAGAGACGCTTCTTCAGAAGCTGTGCGCAGCCACACCTTTGGCAAAGCTCTCACCGTCCCTCAGGCCCATCTCATAAGCCTTGCGGATCCCGACCGGGTTGGTGATGTCGAACTGTCCGATCGGGACCGGCTGGGAGGGCTGGGTATATGTGCGGCCCCGCACTGCAGGATAAGCCCGGTAGAGCCGGGAGAGGATCACGAGGGTCTTGCCGCCCTGCTCCTCGACGGGGAGCAGGGGTTCCGTCGGCACGTTGTCGACGAGGCCGCCATCGAGGGCCGCCATGCCGCCGATGCGGCCGACCGGCATGAAGGGCGGCACGCTGGCGCTGGCCATCAGGGCCGCCGAGAGCTCCGCCGGAGACGCAAGATCCTGAACGCGCACGAATTCCGGGCGAAAGCCCAAGGCGCGGCCGCCTCGCGGGTGGACCGGCGCGCGCCATTTCTTCTCGATCTGATAGGTGGCGATGCCCAGCGGAACGGCAAGCGAAAGGGGCAGGCGGCGCGGCTTGCGGGCAAGTCCGATCAGGACATTAGGGCCCTGCTTCAGGCGCTCCAGGGCAGCCTCGTCGATGATGGTCTCGATCAGGCTGCGATACATGAGCGAGACGGGCCAGGGCGAGCCCTCGCTGCGCCAAGCGCGCCATTCAAAATTGCGGCGCCCGAGACTGCAGCCTTCGGCCACCATCTCGTTGACCTTCCGGCCAAAGCCGAGAAGGCTGTAGCAGGCGGACCAGGCGCCTGCGCTCACGCCGACCACCATCTCCGGCTTCAGTCCGAGCAGCGGCGCCGCGGCCTCCCAGAAGCCTCCCTGCCAGTAACAGCGGTTGCCGCCGCCCGCAAATGCCACCGCGTCGAACATTGGAGTTTCTACCGCTGTTTAGTGGGCGAAGAATCCTCGTCGGCCCGTGCCCGATCACGCCATGCCAGAACGATCCGTTCCATCTCGACGAGGTCCTGCGGCGGCAACGTTCCGAGGGTCCTCATCACATAGGAGCGCTGAGCCGCCATCCCCTGGTTGGCGAGGTCGCGCCCTTTCGGGGTGAGGTAGAGGGCATTGGAGCGCCGGTCGCCGGGGATCGCGCGCCGCTCCACGAGGCCTGCTTCGACCATGCGATCAAGCAGGCCCGAGACGTTGCCCTTGGTGACATAGAGCCTTTCCGCCAGCTCCTGCTGGCTCGAGCCCTCGCGCTCCGTGAGGGTGGACAGCAGGTCGAACTGAGGGATCGACAGCCCGAGCGCCTTGAGTTCCGCCGCCACTGCATTCGTTGCCCGCCGGTTCAGGCGGATGATCCGGAACCAGATCCGCAGAGGATCGGCAGCTTCGATCTCGGCAGAGGCGGAAGAGGGGAACGTCAAAGCTTCTAACTCCAGGTACAAGACGGATAGTTTACAGCGAGACCATTCTGCTCGTCACCCCTTACGCCATGGCAGCCGGGGTCTCTCCAGCGCCTTTCCAGTGGAGCAAAGGGGGTGTGTGCTCGCATGGCGTTCTAATATTTCACAATTGTGGTAGATCTTGAGCGACCAGCCAGCCGTGAGCCTCACCCGATGACCGCCTCTCTTTCCACAAATCTGTCCCTGACACAGCCGCCGTCGCAGAACACGTCCATGTCCTTTTCGGGCAGGGGCGGGGACTTCCTCAGGCTTCTGATCACCGGAAGCCTGTTCCAGATCCCGACTTTCGGCTTCTACCGCTTCTGGCTGATCACGAAGCTGCGGCGGCATCTCTGGGCGAACACGCAGATCGACGGGGAGGCTTTCGAATATACCGGCACGGCGAAGGAACTGCTGATCGGTTTTCTTGTTGCCCTGGCCGTTCTCGTTCCCCTCTACATTGTGTATTTCATCCTCAGCATAATGGCCGAGGAGCGATATGCCTTCGCCAGCGTGCCGCTCGTGGTCATCATGTACGTGCTGGCTCATTTCGGCACTTATCGCGCCCGCAAGTACCGTGCGAGCCGAACGATCTTCCGGGGCGTTCGCTTCTGGATGAAGGGCTCGGGCTGGGCCTATTCCGTGCGGGCTATCCTGTGGGACCTCGCAACGCTTCTCACGCTCGGCCTCGCCTTGCCATGGGCCATGGCTTCCCTCGAACGCTACCGGATGCGCCACACCTATTTCGGCAGCATCCAGGGCGGTTTCGTCGGAACCGGTTGGTCCCTGTTCAAGCGCGGATGGTGGGTTTGGGCAATGGGGCTTGCCTTGGTGGCGGGCTTCATGATTCTTGTCGCCGCTCTCAGCAATATAGGCGACGGGGACGCAAAGACTGCCGTGCAACTCATCCCCGGCGTGATCGTCCTGATCATCTTGGCTCTTCTGCCGCTGGCAATGGCAATCTTCACACGCTGGCACATCGATGGTCTGCGCTTCGGCGAAGTGACTGCGTCCAGCAACTTCCGAGCCGGAACGTATTATGGCTTGTTCTTTAAGCTGATCTTTTCCTCCCTTGGTTTCCTGATCGCATTCGGGCTTCTGGTAGGACTAGTCGTTTTCGGGTTCGCCTCGTCCTTTGCCAATGTTGCGGCGGAGATGGAGGGGTTTTCCTGGACGGGGTTTGGCTTTGGCGTTCTGGCCGTCCTCGGATATCTGCTTGCCTTGCTCGGTCTCGGCGTCCTTCAGCGCTATTTCCTCGGACGGGGCCTGTGGGCTGCAATCGTGACCTCCACGACAGTAACCAACCTGCAGGCGATGGATGCCGCGGTCGCCGCCGGGCAGCCGGCCGGCGTTCTCGGAGAAGGATTGGCCGACGCACTCGATTTCAACGTCGGCATATGAGGTGAGCGATGGCGGATGCGGTGTTCTATGACGGCGAGAGCGCCCGCCGCAGAACGGTTTCGATCACGATCACCCCATCGTCCATCGATCTTCATGAAGGGCCAGAATGGATCGCCGCCTGGCCTGTCGGCGAGGTCAGAAGGCGCGATGCCCCTGACGGCATTCTGCGGCTGACGCGTGAAGGAGCGCCCTCCCTTGTCCGCCTCGACATCGCCGATGCGGAAACGCAGGCGGCCATCAGGCAGCATTGCAGGCATCTCGATGACACCGCGCATCGGGAGAGGCCGGGCCGGATCCTGTTCTGGTCCGCCGCGGCGGCTGTGTCGATCCTGCTCTGCGTCTTCGTCCTGCTCCCCATTCTGGCCGAGCGGCTGACGCCGCTCATTCCGGCGTCGTACGAGCGCCGCCTCGGCACTGCGGTCGACAACCAGATCCGCACGATCTTCAGCGGCAAGATCTGCAAGGAACCGCTGGGCCTCGCGGCTCTCGAAAGGCTCGTCGCACAACTGCGCGGAGCACAGGGCTCGCAGGTCGATGTGGATGTGCTGGTGCTGGAATCGACGTTGCCGAACGCCGTCGCACTGCCGGGAGGGCGGATCTATCTGTTCAAGGCGCTTCTCGATGAGGCAGAATCCGTTGACGAGATCGCCGGCGTGCTGGCCCACGAGATCGGCCATGTGGCCCACCGGGATGGGCTGCGCAAGCTGATCCAGGCGGGCGGCACATCCTATCTCCTCGGTCTGCTGCTGGGCGATGTTACCGGAGGCGGCGCGATCGTGGTCGTCAGCCGCTATTTGGTGGACAGCGCATATTCCCGGGAGGCGGAGGTGGCAGCCGATAATTTTGCGGGGCGCACCATGACGGCGCTCGGGCGTCCCGCCCATCCCATGGCCCTCCTGCTGAAGCGCATCGAGGGCGAAGACGAGGGTGAGGGGAACGATTCCGGGATCCCGGCTTTTCTCTCCACCCACCCCGTCACCGATCAACGGCTGAAAGCTTTGGAAAAACAGGTGCCGCCCCGGCAAGGCGCGCCACTGCTCTCAGATGAGCAGTGGCGCGCGCTCAAAGAGATTTGTAAGACCACCTGATGCGTCGCCTCATTATCGAAGAACCTTACTCGCGGCCGGCGAAGTGGTCGCCCACGCTGGCCTTGTTCGCGCTCGCCGTGACCATCCTGGCGGTGCTGCTGATCCGCTTCGGCCGGATCGATTACCAATCCGGCTTCATCGCCCTCGGGGCAGGCATCGCGATCGCTCTCGTGGCGGTTTTGTGCGCCCTGGCCGGTTTCGTTCGCATCTGGCAGGAGGGGCGACAGGGGCTGGGAAGCGCTATCAAAGGGCTGATCATAGCATTGCTGGTGCTCGCCTATCCCGGCTTCATGGCGCTCAAGGCCATCACCCTGCCGGCGATCACCGACGTGGCCACCGACACGGATGACCCGCCCGCCTTTTCCCGCTCCCGGGCTGCGCTCGAGGCACGCGATGGGCGCGTTCCCACAGATGCGGCACCAGAGATGCGGGAGATGCAGCGGGCCTCCTATGTTCAGATCGCGCCGCTCACCCTCGACATTGGACCAGACGAGGCCTTCGCCCTCGTGCGCAAGGCGGCGGACAATCTCGGGTGGCGCGTGATCGAAGCCGTGCCGCCGGGTGGGCGCGCCGGTCTCGGACGCTTGGAAGCGGTCGACCGGTCGCTCATTCTCCGGGTGCCCTCCGACATCACGGTACGGGTCCGCCCGCGTGTCGACGGGACGCGCATCGATATCCGCTCGGCTTCCCGCTTCGGCAATCATGATCTGGGCGCCAACGCGGAACACATCCGCGACTTCCTCGAAGAAACCTCCAACCTGGCAATCGCCGTTCGCTGATCAGGCAGGGCGATACTCGCTGTCGAGGGCGGGAAGTCCGTCGACGGCAGCCTGTCCCTTGGCCACCAGATCCTCCAGATGGGCAAAGACCGACAGGCCCGCGGCGCCGACCAGTGCCGGATTCAGGCCCTGATAGATAGCCGCCACGATTTCAGGAATCGTCCGGTCGCCGGCCCTCAGCCGGTTGAGAATCGAGGCTTCCCGCTGTCGGCGATGATGGATCAGGGCACGCACGAAACGCTGCGGCTCCTGCACCGGGCCGCCATGGCCAGGCCAATAGAGGGTTTCCTCACGGCCCCTGAGCTTGTCGAGGGAAGCCATGAACGAACTCATGGAGCCGTCGGGTGGCGCCACTACCGTGGTGGACCAGGCCATCACATGATCGCCGGAGAACAGCGCCTTCTCCTCAGGCAGCACGAAGGCGAGGTGGTTGGCCATGTGGCCGGGCGTGGCGAGAGCCTGTAGGGTCCAGCCGGCACCCTCGATTACGTCGCCCTCGCTCAGCTCCTGATCGGGCGCGTAATCTTTGTCGGAGCTCGCCTCCAGCGTGTTGACCTCGCCGGTGAACAGGGGACGGGCGCTATGATGGGGAGCGCAGCCGACGATGGTGGCTCCCGTGGCGGCCTTGATGGCCGCCGCCGCCGGCGAGTGATCCTTGTGGGTATGAGTGACGAGGATGTGGGTGACCGTCTCACCCTGCACGGCGTTGAGAATCGCCTCCATATGATCCGGCATGTCGGGCCCCGGATCGATGATGGCGACATGCCCGGTGCCGACGATATAGCTGCAGGTGCCCGTGAAGGTGATGGGCCCCGGATTGTTGGCGACGACACGGCGGACGAGCGGGCTCACGCGCACGCATTCCTCGGCCTTGGCCGGGGGGCGGGTGTCGAAGGTGAGGTCGTCGGCCATGGGGGATCCTTGCAACTGCCTTCAGGATATCGCCCGTTTCCTAGAGCATCGTGCGGAAAAGTGGACCCGGTTTTCCGCAAAAACGATGCTCTCATTCAAAAAGGAAGCATCGGGTGGAAAAGGGGACCCTGTTTCCCGCACCCTGTCTTGAACTAAAGGGTGTCCACAGCCGCGGGGAATGCTCAAGACGGCGGCTTGAGGCACGGGCCGGACCCTCCTATAAGGCTTCATGAGCCGCCGCGCGCATGGCGGAATGACCTGGAGATTGCCCGTATGACGACCAGCGCCCCTTCGCTGTCTTCTCCCTCGACCCTCGTCGGCCTCCTCTGGCCGTCGCGGGATGATGCCCGCTTTGCTGCGCTCCGTGCCATCGTGCTGATGGTTGTCGGCACGGCGCTTCTCACCGTTTCCGCAAAGGTTCAGGTCCCGCTGCCTTTCGTCCCGATGACGCTGCAGACCCTGGTGGTGCTGATGATCGGCGCGTCCTATGGCTGGCGCCTCGGCGGCGCGACGGTCGCCCTCTACCTCGCCGAGGGCGCCATGGGCATGCCGGTTTTTGCCGGTCCGACCGCCGGCATCGGCTATATGATGGGCCCCACGGGCGGCTTCCTGTTCGGCTTCGTGGCCGCTGCTCTTGTGATGGGCTTCATGGCCGAGCGCGGCTGGGACCGTTCGCTCCTGCGCGTCATCGTGATGATGAGCATCGGCCATGCGGTGATCTTCGCCTTCGGCCTCGCTCAGCTATCCCTGGTGATGCCCTTCGCGAAAGCCTGGACGGTCGGCGCTGCCCCATTCGTGGCTGCCACCATCGTCAAGACCGCCCTGGCCGTGGCCCTCATGCAGGCCGCCTGGTCCGTGACCCGTCGCGGCGGCAAGGCCTAATCAACCTTCAAACAATAGTCTTCTGAAGCCGCCTTCGGGCGGCTTCTTCTTTTCTGGATGAAGATGTGGAGATCTGCGGTGGCGCTCAGCCGACCGAGTGCACCAGCTTGAGCTTCGGACGAGCCTTGACGCTGCCATGCAGGAAGGTGATGTCCACCCATTCCTCGTCGCCGCTGCCTTCCTCGATGCGGTAGCCCATCTGCTTGGCGATGGCCTGAACCTGGCTGAGGTTTGAGCGGGCGATCCAGCGGGAGAACTCAGAGGAGCCCTGGTCCATCAGAACGGCAATCATGCCGATCTCGACGCCCTGGTCGAAATCTTCGCTGCGACCGGGAAAACGCAGCCGCAAGCCATCGTCGAGGTGGATATGTCTCATGACGGGAAGCCCCCAAATCACCCTTTTCGGGCACCTTTTGCTTGAACTTACCAGGGAGTTGAGCCGGCTGAAAGGTGTCATGGCCGCGCAGGGAACCGCTCCTCAGGCCGCTCACCCGCGCATCGTGCGGACCCAGCGGGCCGCGCTAGCGACCCGAAGGGCCACGTCAGTAAAATGCGGCCCCGGTTTTCACTGCGTGGCCCGCTGGGTCCGTCCCGAACGATGCGCCGCTTAAGGAGTTGAGCATCGGATGGATCCCAAAAGTGCAAATCCACTTTTGGGTCCGATGCTCTAGCCTCGCACAGGCAAAACGACCGGAGGGCTCTCATGGCCGAGCGCAGGATTACCGCCTTCTTCGACACCTATGCGGAGGCCGCACGGGCGGTGCAGCGGCTCGAGGCAGCCCGGATGCCGGATTTCGAGATCAGCCTCGTGTCCAACAACTTCAACGATGCCTATACGCACCATGCGTCGCAGTCTTTCGAGCCGGATGGATCCTCACATCCCTTCACCGGAGCCACGGCGGCCGCCGGAACGGTTGCGGGAGCCGGCGCGGGCCTTCTGGCGGGTCTCGGCACGGTCGCCATTCCAGGCTTCGGACCGGTGATCGCAGCCGGCTGGATCGTCTCGACCCTGGTCGGCGCCGGTGCCGGCGCGGCGGTGGGTGGTCTTGCAGGTGCGCTGGCCGATGCCGGCCTCAGCCATGAGGAGGCGCATGCCTATGCGGATGGCGTGCGCCGCGGTGGGGCGCTCGTGACCGTGAAGGTGGACGACGCTCAGATGGACAGAGTGGTCAATATTCTCGATGACGAGGGTGAGGTCGAGGCAGATGAAGAGACGAGGCGCCTCGACGAATCGCCGGCTCCACCCATCGGCGCCGCGGCTTCGACCACGACGGGGCTCCTCACGGATCTCATGCCGATTCCGCTCGACGACAGCGATGAGGATGCGAACGACCACACGCTCCATGTTGAGGTGGAGGACGAGCGCCTGCGTCGCCCCACCGGCACGAAGCATGAGTAGGTGAGAGGCTGTAGCCTCCCACCTGATCTTGGAGGCCTCAAGCCTTGCGCAAAGCGCGATCCAGACTCCACGCGCCGCCGCCTGCGGCAGCGAGGAACAGGAACACGAAGCAGTAGAGGATCGCAGCATCGCCGCCGTTCAGAACGGGGTAGGGGCTGCGCGGCGCATGGGCGAGCCAATAGGCAAAGGCCATCAGGCCGGAGAGGACAAATGCCACGGGCCTAACAAAAAGACCTGGGATCAGCAGTGCGCCGCCGACAAGCTCGAGCACACCGGCGATCCAGGGCAGGGTGAAGATTGCCGGAGCGGGATTAGGAGAAGCAGGGAAGCCGAGGAGCTTCTGCGTGCCATGCGCCATGAAGATGAGCGCTGCAACGATGCGTAGGATGCTAAGAAGGCGTGGTGCCCAAACGGTCTCGAGATGAGCTGTGTTCATCGGTCAGTCTCCGGATTGTAGGGAAGGGCGATCGGCACTACCGATCAGCCGAGGAGGGAGCAACCGGATACAAGCTCAGGCGGTTTGTTCCCAGGCCTTAAAGCAAAGCTTGCAGTAACGAATTGCTTACTACGTTCCGAAGAGCGTTTGATCCGTTCGGCGCTTGCGGCGTTTCTCCTACGCCAACAGAACAGGAGGCCTCCATGACGATCCTCGATCCAAGAACCGGGCAGCTCGTCACCCTCGATCTCACGTCCAAGCCGCGCCGGGGCTGACAAGATCATTCGGAAATCATTCCGATTTCACGGGATATTTTCAAGAAACCAACCGCTAGCCATTTCCCGCAATTTTGATCGTTCCATCTCCTGAATTCTTGCGAGTCTCACCTATTTACTTTCACAAATGGCCGCTCGTGCTCTGACGCACATCTTGGATGCGACATCTATGGCTGATGGATGTGCGGGCCGGAACCCTTGGTTCGCAAAGGCATTGGCTACAGGAATGGATTCAACCGAGCGCCGAAGCCGCGAATTGTCAGGCTTGATAGCTTAAGCAGTCGCAGCTTTGGCGTTCAGATTTTGAAGTGATCGAACGAGTTGAGGAGCGTGAAATGGCTCTGACCGGGCGTTTTAATCTGCGCAAGACTTGGACTGGGCGCATTGTATTGCAGGTCGAGGAGGAGGCTCCAGGTTTCTGGGGCCGAATGATGGGCAAGGCCAAGCTTCACCGCCGCTGGCGAGATGCCAATGTGCTGGATCTCGCTGCTCCCGAATTACGCAGCCTTGTCGACCTGCGCTTCCGCCCCCGCTACATGCCTCAGACCAACGAGGTCCCGCAGGATTGGCCGAGGGCGCCGCGTCAGCTCGAGGCAATTCCGGCCCAGACCCTCCATTACGAGACCTATCAGGAAGACGGGCGCTTCTCGACGCATTGAAGCATCGGCAGGCCGAGCCAGGCTCGATGGGCATAGCAACCCCCGGGCTTGGTTTGCCTAATGACCTATACGGAAATGCTAGTGCTGATATTGGCGGGAGAAGAATGGTCGGAGTGGCAGGATTTGAACCTGCGACCCCCACGTCCCGAACGTGGTGCGCTACCAGACTGCGCTACACTCCGACACCGAGAAATTCCCGGGAGGCCGGTCTTATAGCGGCGAGGGGGGAGCACCGCAAGGGGAGATTTGGCGCCTGTCCTTGGAAATGAACCACCCGCAAAACGGTGTTGCCAGCCGCGTTTGAGCCGATTATGTACACGCCACACCTATTGGGGCGTCGCCAAGCGGTAAGGCAGCGGTTTTTGGTACCGCCATTCCCAGGTTCGAATCCTGGCGCCCCAGCCATCCTCATTCCGCGAACAACTGAACTCTCCTTCTGCCCCTCAGTACGAGATCGGGCAGCTATATTTGTTGGCGAACAAGCGTTCGATGGGCTCGACCGGTAAGTCATACTGGCTTAAAGATAAGTACAAAGTGAAATAATGTTGTCGGGGCGGATGTGGTTAGCAGGCAGGACTCGACACCGGATCCCAAACCACCGGGCATCAAGCCCCGCCTGCCGTCCTTGAGGGTGCGCCTGCTCCTCATCGTCTTTGCCCTGCTGATTCCAACGTTTGCCGCCGCTGCCTTGGCCCTCTACACGGGTTATTACCGGGATCGGCAGGAGATCCAGAAGCATCTGCTTGAGACGGGCCGCGCGCTGTCGCTGGTTCTGGATCGCCAGTTCGGGCAGGCGGAGGCGCTTTTATGGGCTTTGGCCGCTTCGCCCGTCCTGCAGACCAAGGATCATGCCGCCTTCGATGCCGTCGCGCGCCGGGCAATCCGCCTGCCGGACGCCTGGATCGTGGTCGAGGAGCCTGGGCGGCAGGTGGTCAACACCCGCTTGCCGCCTGGCGCAGCCTTGCCTGAATTGCCGGTGCAGGATCATTGGAAGGGCATCGCTCCTGGACAGGTGAGAGTCAGCAATCTTTTCACCGGGGTGGTCGCGAAGCAGCCGACCGTTGGCATCGATACGCTCGTTATTCTCAACGATGGCTCGCCGCGATACCTTTCCGTCGTCATGCCGGCGGCCGCGGTTAGGCGTATTCTCTCCGACCAGCGCCTCCCGCCGACCTGGATCGGCGCGATCGTCGATCGGAACGGGACGATGGTGGCGCGATCCCGCAACCCTGATCCGTTCGTCGGCAAGCCTGCAACCAAGGACAATGTGCTGCGGGTTCAGTCGGGCGTGGAGCAGGGGGTATTCGAAGGCACTTCCCTCGATGGGGAGGCTATGGTGCTTGCCTTGGCCCGGTCCCCGTCTTCGGGGTGGTCCACGATCATCGCCCTTCCGAATTCGGAGTTCGATGCGGGCGAACGCGATCTTGCTCTTGCCCTCGCGGCTGCAGGAACGGTGCTGCTTGCAATGGGAGCCGCCCTGGCATTTCACGTCACCCGGCGCATCACTCGTCCGATTGAGGCTCTGGCAAGGGATGCGTTGGCGCTTCAGGATGGCAGCCTTGCGACGTCTTTCCATTCTACTGGCGTAGAATTCAAGGAAACCGCCGTGTTGCGGTACGCGCTTGAGAACACGCGAGAGGTTCTGAGCCAGCAGAAGGTCGAGCGTGATGAGGCCTATGAGCGTCTCCGTGAGGTCAAGGAAAGCCTGGCGCTACGGGTCGAGGAGCGGACGCGGGAGCTCGAAGGTGCCAACGCCAACCTTCGTGAGAGCCAGGCGGCACTTGCCGAGCGCGAGGCGCTCTATGCGGGTGTCTTCAGATTCAGCGCGGATGGAATTGTTGTCTTCAGGCTGTCGCCTCAAGGGAGCATCGTGGCCGAGGCCTGCAATCCCGTGGTGGAACACCTGATCGGTAAACCTTCCGTCGAGGTGGTCGGACAGCCGTTGGCTGACATTCTGCCTCCAGACCAATTGCCGATCCTTGAGACTCGTGTGCGTGAGTGCCTGACATCCGGTCACCTGATGGTCTACGAGCAGAATTATGCCTTCCCTGCACGCAAGGGCATGTGGATGACGACCCTCGTTCCCATTCGCGAAGGGAGTGAACCGGTTGTGCGTGTGCTCGGATCCCTGCGCGACATCACGCACGAGAAGGAGACTGAGTTCGAGCTTCGTCAGAGCCGGGACAAGTACAGCACGCTCTTCGAGCATTCTCCGTTCAACCTCGCAGTCATCGGCGTCTATCCGGATGATCGCTTCGTCTATGAGGATGCTAACACTGCGCTGTTGAACTCCTTAGGCTTTGAGCGCTACGATTTCGTCGGCAGAACGCCGCAGGAGATTTTTGCCCCCGAGACTGCGAAGCACGTTTCCAAACACTATCGGACCTGCGTCGTGACGAAGTCGATCATGGACTTCGAAGTGACGGGGATGGTGCCGATAGGCGAGGTCACCCGCCGGACCGTTCTCGTTCCGCTGCTCGACAGCCAGGGTCAGGTGACGAACATCTTCGTGACGTCCATCGATCTCACGGAACAGCGGCGCATGGAGGAGCAACTGCGCCAGGCACATCGCCTTGAGGCGGTGGGGCAGCTCACAGGAGGCATTGCGCACGACTTCAACAACCTGCTGACGGTCGTGATGGGCAATCTCGATATGTTGAGACGTGCAAAGCCCGATCGCGCTCCGCGCCTGATCGACAATGCCATCAATGCCGTCGAGCATGGGCGCAAACTGACCTCGCAGCTTCTCGCTTTCTCACGACGCCAGCCTTTGAAACCAGAAGTCGTCGAGCTGAAGGACTTGATCGGTGGGATGGGCGACATGCTGGCGCAATCCCTGCGCGGGGACATTACACTTGAGATCGATTTCGCCGAGGACTTGTGGCCCGTCGAGGTCGATCCGGCGCAGCTGCAGGCCGTTCTCATCAACCTCGCGGCCAACGCGCGTGACGCGATGCCGAAAGGTGGCAAGTTCACGATCGGCGTCCGGAATACCATTTCCTACAATGACGGACCGGCCGAGTTCGTATCCATCGAGGTGGGCGATACAGGAATAGGAATCCCGCCCGAGGCCCTGCAGAAGGTCTTCGAGCCGTTCTTTACGACGAAGCCTGTCGGTCGCGGCACAGGGTTGGGCTTGGCTCAGGTTTACGGCTTCGTTCAGCAGTCTGGCGGCTTGATCGACATCAAGAGCGAAATTGGTCGCGGAACGACTGTCAACCTGCTTCTCAAGCGGACGCATAAGGTGACGGGCGAAAGAGCCCCTGAAAAGGAGACTTCTGCTGGATTTTCCCTTCCAGCATCGCGGATCCTGATGGTCGAGGACAACTCACAGGTCGCTGAATCCGCCATGGCCTTGCTGCGCGAGCAGGGGCATCAGGTGGAGCATTGCGCATCGGCACCCGAGGCGCTCCAGTTTCTGGAGCGGGACGCGCGGTTCGATATCATCTTCTCCGATCTCGTCATGCCCGGAGGCATGGACGGTCTGGATCTGGCCCGCACTGCTCGAGAACGCTGGCCCGCCATTCCGATCCTGTTGGCGACGGGCTACAGCGATTCCGTTGAGCGTGCGGCCAGGGAGGGCTTCCCGATTCTGAGCAAGCCTTACCATCCTGCAGAGTTGGAGCGGGAACTGCGCCGCTTGATCTCCCAGGCCGGAAGCGGATCGAACGTGCTGCCAATGCGGCCACGGCAGGCCTGAAAGCCCGCTGCTCAGATCGTTCAGCTGCGCGCCGCCCATACCATGCCGCGGCGCAGGATCGTGCGCATCTCCGGCACATCGAACTCCTTCGCCGCATGACCAAGGGAGCTGTAGAACACACGCCCCTGGCCGTGCTGACGCTTCCAGGCGACCGGCATCACCACGCCTTCGATCCACGGCGCATGTTCGCCAGAGAAGGTGGTGGTCGCGAGAACCTCGTTCGATGGGTCCACATGCATGTAGTACTGCTCGGACCGGTAGTCGAAGTCGCGGATGCCCTCCATAACCGGGTCGTCGGGCCGGGTGACGTTCACCCGGTAATCGATGATGTTGCCCGGATGGGCCACCCACTGGCCGCCGCACATGAACTGGTACTCGACAGCCTCGCGGAAGGCATCACCCATGCCGCCATGGAAGCCGGCGAGGCCAGTTCCCTCACGGACGGCCAGGGATAGATTGGCGACCTCGTCCTTTTCGATTGTCGACATGGTGAAGATCGGCACGACGAGGCTCATCGTGGAGAGCTGAGGGCTGGCGAAAGCGCGGGTCGAGTTCTCCAGGTGCACCCTGAAGCCCTCGTCCTGCAGCATTGCGGCGACGATGCCGGCGCATTGCTCCGGCTCGTGGCCATGCCAGCCACCCCACACGATGAGTGCTTCGCGCATTCCTCATTCTTCCATTAAGATTTGGATGCCTCAGGCGGCGGATGCCGTCTGAGGAAGGCCTTTCCAGAGAATGGAGGCGTCCGCATCCTCCAGGGTCGCTGGGCGATCGAGCGCGGTGGTGATCGCCTTGGGCTGACCCGTCGCGGCGCCCTCGAGAATGCTGTGCATGACCTCAAGAACGTGCAGGCCAAGACGTCCGCTGGAGCGGTGGGGCGTCCCGTTCAGGACCGCGCTCGCGAGATCGGCGAGACCGAGCGCCCGGTAATTGGCCTTGTTCGGCATTTCGGGAGCCCAGTTGGGCGAGCGCCAGTTGGGAACGCCGAGCGGCATCTCGCTCGAATCGACCGCGCGCCAGTCTCCGCCGCGTTCTGTGACCTCCACATGGCCGCCGAAGAAGTTCGGATCGGGCACGCGAAGCGACCCTTCCGAGCCGTAGATTTCGATGGCCGGATGACTGTGCTTCCACACGTCCCAGCTCATGCAGAAGGTGATCTGCGCGCCCGAGGCGAACTCGAGCAGCGCCATCACATGGGTGGGGGTCTCGACCGTGATGCGATCGCCCTTGCGGGGTGATTCCGCAGTCACGACGCGCTCAGGATATCCGATGCTCGACATGGCGAAGACGCGCTTCACCGGGCCGATCAGGTTGACGAGGGTGCTCAGATAATACGGCGCCATGTCCAGGATCGGACCCCCGCCGGGCTTGAAGAAGAATTCCGGATCCGGATGCCAGTGCTCCATGCCGTGCGACATCAGGAAGGCGGTTCCCGACAGGATGCGGCCGACGGCGCCATCGTCGACAAGCTTGCGGGCGAGCCGCCCGCCGGCGCCAAGAAAGGTATCCGGGGCGCAGCCGAGATGCAGGCCACGGGCCTCGGCTTCGTCCACAAGCCTGCGACCCTGCTCGAAATCGACCGCCAGCGGCTTTTCCGAGAACACATGCTTGCCCGCCGTGAGAGCTGCAAGCGAAACGCCGAAGTGGGCGGCCGGCACGGTGAGGTTGACCACGAGATCGATGTCATCGCTGGCAAGGAGCTGATCGACCGTCATGGCTTCGATGCCATGGCGGCTTGCCTGAGCTTGAGCGACCTCTGGCCGCATATCGGCGCAGGCGCGCAGGGTCAGGCCGCGATAGGCTGGAATGTTCTGGAGATAGATGCCTGAGATATTGCCGCATCCAATGATGCCGACATTCAGCGAATTCATGATCGTTAATCCTCGATGGTGCGAAGGAAATCGAAGCTGGCGCGGGCGGTCCGGGCCGGGTCGGCGGGCTTATCGTGCTCGACCACCATCCACTCGGCTCCTGCCTCGCGGCACACGCGCCAGAGGTCGCGCCAGTTGAGAACCCCGGAGCCCACATCGGCCCAGCCGTCCTGGTCTTCGTTCTGGCCCGCGGGGGCGATGTCCTTCACGTGAGCAGCGGTGACCTTGCTGCGATAGCGGTTGATCCATTCCTTGGGATCGGCATCACCGCGCACGAGCCAGGCCACGTCAGCCTGCCAGGCGAGGGGGCTCGAGCCGGCAGCCTCGAAGATCAGTTCCAGCGCCGTCTTCGCACCGTCCTTCGGCTTCAGCTCCCAATGGTGATTGTGGTAGCCGAGGCGGATGCCGTGAGCCTGAAAGCGCTCCGCAACCTGCCCGAGTTCCTTGCCGAGCGCACGCCACCCGTCAGCGGCCATATCCCGCTCCTCCGGCGGAACGGCCGGCATGTAGAGATGCGTGAGGCCGAGCGTGCGGCAGGCATCAACGATGGCATCCGGCTTCTCGCGCAGGGCCGCCATGCTGACATGGCTGGAGGACGTTTTCAGGCCACGGGCATCGAGCTTCGCGCGAACCTCAGTAGCCTTGTCGAGATGCGATCCGACGGTCTCCACGTAGCGATAGCCGGCATCCGAGACCGTATCCAGAATCAGGTCCAGGTCCTCCAGGGATCGCAAAGTGTAGAGTTGAATGGACAGTCTATCGGTGACGCTCATGGGGTCCTCAGGGTTCAGGAATGCGGGCGCGACAGGTCATTCATGAGACCTGCCATGATGCCGGTATTGTTAAAGGCGCTCGCCGGAATCCGCGGCGAACAGCGAGACTTGGCTCGGATCGATGTGAAGCGTCACACTCTCGCCCGGCGTGGCCCGGCGGGAGCCGGCTGTACGGACCTGAACGGAGCCCACGGCATCGCTGCACCAGATCACCGTATCAGCGCCCATGGGCTCAACGATATCGACCGTGAAACCCGGCCAGATCCCGGTGCTTGAAATCTCAAGGTGTTCCGGGCGCACGCCGAGCACCACGTCCTGACCGGACGTTGGGGCCGTGATGAATGGGTAGCCGGAGAGCGACAGGCGGCGATCTCCGGCCAGGAAGCTCAGGCCCTCTCCGGTGTTCTCGATGCGGCCCTTGATGAAGTTCATCTGCGGCGAGCCGACGAAGCCGGCCACGAACAGATTGGCCGGGCGATGATAGATTTCATCCGGCGTGCCGATCTGCTGAATCTTCTGCTCCTTCATCACCACGATGCGGTCCGCCAGCGTCATGGCTTCGATCTGATCATGCGTGACATAGACCATGGTGGTCTTGCCGAGCCGCGCGTGCAGCCGCTTGATCTCGACACGCAGCTCGTTGCGCAGCTTCGCGTCGAGGTTGGAGAGAGGCTCGTCGAAGAGGAACACGGCGGCATCGCGCACCAGGGCCCGGCCGATCGCCACGCGCTGGCGCTGGCCGCCGGAGAGCTGGTCCGGCCGGCGGTCGAGAAGGGGCGTGATCTGCAGCAGTTCGGCCGCCTTGGCGACACGCTTCTCGATCTCAGGCTTGGGAGTCTTCGCCATCTTCAGGCCGAACGACATGTTCTCGCGAACATTCATGCGCGGATAGAGAGCATAGGACTGGAACACCATGGCGATGCCACGGTCTTTCGGCTCCTCCCAGGTGACGTTCTTGCCGTTGATCCAGATCTGACCCTCCGCCACGTCGAGCAGCCCGGCGATGGCGTTGAGCAGAGTGGACTTGCCGCAGCCCGAGGGGCCGAGCAGCACGATGAACTCGCCTTCCTGGATATCGAGCGACAGGCCGTCGAAAACCTGTACGGCCTCAAAAGCGACGGTCACATCACGAACGGAAACAGTCGACATGGCTTATCCCTTCACAGCGCCGGCGGCGATGCCGCGGACGAACCAGCGTCCGGACACGAAGTAGACGACGAGCGGAACGAGCGCCGCCAGCATGGTGGCAGCCATGTCGACGTTGTAGGCGCGCTCGCCCTGCGTTGAATTGACGATGTTGTTGAGCTGCACGGTCATGGGCAGGTTCTCGCGGCCTGCGAAGGTCAGGCCGAAGATGAAGTCGTTCCAGATGCCCGTGACCTGCAGGATGGTGGCGACCACCAGGATCGGCGTCGACATGGGCAGGATCACCCGGAAGAAAATCGACCAGAACCCGCCGCCGTCGATGCGGGCCGCCTTGAACAACTCGATGGGCAGCCCCGCATAGTAGTTGCGGAACAGGAGCGTCATGGTCGGCAGGCCGAAGATCACGTGCACCAGCACGATGCAGGTAAGCGAGTTGTAGATGCCCGTCAGCGAAAAGATGCGGACCAGCGGATAGAGGAAGACCTGGTAGGGAATGAAGGCGCCGAGCAGCAGCACGCCGAACATCACATTGGCGCCTTTGACCCGCCAGAACGACAGCGCGTAGCCGTTAACGGCACCGGCGATGATCGAGAGGATTACGGACGGGATCAGGATGCGCACCGAGTTCCAGAACCCGACGCTGATGCCGTTGCATTCGAGCCCTGTGCAGGCGGAGGACCAAGCCTTGGTCCAGGCCTCGAAGGTCATGGCGGCGGGCAGGGCGAGAATGTTGCCGAGCCGGATCTCTTCCATGGGCTTGAGCGATGTCACGACCATGATCCAGAGCGGCAGCATGAAGAACAGGGCTGCGGTCACCAGGAAGGCATAGACACCGATTCGACCGGCGGTGAGGTGGTGGGGACGGCGGCCTTGCGGCACGGCGGTGCTCATGCATGCCTCCCTTGCGGACGGACGTAGCGGACATAGACCCAAGGAGCCAGAATGCTCACGACGGTAATCAGCATGATCGTCGCGGCAGCCGTTCCGAGAGCGATGTTGTTGCGCTCGAACAGGTGGTCCATGACGAATTTGGCGGGCACTTCGGTGGCGATACCAGGCCCGCCCAAGGTCATGGCGACCACGAGATCGTAGAGCTTCACAACGCCTGTCGTGAGAAGCACGACGGCCGTGACGACCATGGGACGCAGGAGCGGCAGAACCACGGACGTGTAGACGCGCCAAGTCGGGATTCCGTCGATCTTGGCAGCCTTCCAGAGATCCTTGTCGACGCCGCGGAGACCCGCAAGCAGGATTGCCATGGTGAGGCCGGCGCCATGCCAGAGGCCTGCGATAACGATGGTGTAGATCGCCATTCTCTGATTCACGAGCCAATCAAAGGTGAAGCTCTCGAATCCCATATCCCGCACGAGTTTCTGCAGGCCCAGTGCCGGGTTCAGGAACCACTGCCAGGCAACGCCGGTGACGACGAAGGACATGGCATAGGGATAAAGGAAGATGGTGCGGAAAAGGCCTTCGCCGCGCACGTTCTGGTCGATGAAGACAGCGAGCAGAAAGCCGATGATCAGGCAGCCTGAGATGAACAGACTGCCGAAAATGATGATGTTGGAGGCTGAAGTCAGAAATCGGTCATTGGCAAAGAGGCGGCTGTATTGCGCAAGGCCCACCCAATCGAGCTTGGGCAGGAGGGTCGAACTCGTAAACGAGAGCCGCACGGTCCAAAGCATGCAGCCGATATAGACGACGAGAACAATGAGGGCGGTGGGCAGGAGGGCGATGGCCGCAGGCAAGCGTGTTTTTACACGGCGTTGGGTTTTCGTGCCGCCTGAGGGCATGCTGGGGGCGCGGATCGAAATGGTATCCATTCGGAAGATCCCGTCGAGAGAGGTCAAGCTTCAACAATGAACGGCTCGCCCCAGCCCCTGAGGGGCGAGCCGGATGGTCTTAGCCTGCGTCGCGCATGGCGCTGGTGATCTTCTCGATGAAGGCATCCGCCGACATGCTCGGGTTGTTCCAGTACTGGGTCACAGCATCCTGCATGGCGCCCGAGAAGTTCGGCGGGCTCAGGATCTCCATGCTCTCCACCTGGTTCGCCGGGTCCTTCAGGATCGAGTGGGACTTCTGGGCGCAGACGTCCATGGAGGACACGTCAACATCCATGCGCACCGGGATCGAGCCCTTCTTCTTGTTGAACTCAAGCTGGCTGGTCGGATCGAGCAGAACCTCGACGAGCTTGTCCTGGGTGGCAAGCGCCGTCTTGTCCTTCGTTGCCGGGAACACGAAGACGTCGCCGCCGATCACGAGCTTGGGCTCCTGGCCCACAACCGTACAGCCATATTCCTTGCCGGCGGTTTGACCTGCAGCGATGAACTCGCCCTTGGCCCAGTCGCCGTTGAAGTGCATGGCCGCCTTGTTGGTGATCACGAGAGCCGTCGCATCGTTCCAGTTGCGGCCTGGGCTGCCAGGGTCGACGAGGCCACGCATCTTGCCGAAGAGCTCTACGGTTTCCTTGAACTTGGGGTTCTTCAGAACATCCGGCTTGCGGGTGCCGTAGAGCTGGCGGAACATGTCGGCGCCACCATGGCCGACGACCACAGCCCGGAAGAGGTTGTGCTCCCAGGTCGGCTGGCCGCCGAGCGCAAGAGGAATGATGCCCTTGGCCTTCAGCTTTTCGCCGCTGGCGACCAGTTCAGGGAAGGTCTTCGGGGGCTCAAGGCCAGCATCGGCAAAGACCTTCGTGTTGTAGAACATCCAGTTCTGGCCGTGGATATTCACGGGAACAGCGAAGAACTTGCCTTCGCGGACCGTCGCATCGACGATCGGCTTCGGCATGATTTCCCGCCACTTGCCCGCTTTTGCCTGTGTGTCGACATCGCGCACCAGAGCGTTGCTGACGAGCTCGTCGAACTGCTTGCCGGTGTTGAACTGCATCATCGTCGGGGGGTTGCCGCCCACCATGCGGTTGATGCCGGCCGTACGGGCATTGGCGCCGCCGGCGATGGCGTTGTCGACCCAGTTGCCGCCGGATTTGGTGAACTGCTCTGCGAACACCTTCACGGATGCCGACTCACCGGCGGACGTCCACCAATGGAGGACCTCTGCCTTTTGCTGAGCGAGGGCTCCGGAACTCCAGATCAGGGCAACAGAAAGGGTATACGCTGAAACGCGTGTCTTCATGCTCATGGCTTCCTCCCAGAAGCGTTTTATCGATTTTTGTAATCGATTACATCTTGTGTTATAGGTTGTAGGCGCTTTTAAGTTTAGTCAAGACACAAGTTATGGCAAGTTATAAGCTCTGAAAGAGGGTAACGTATCTTGCTCGCCGCTTGGAGGTAACCTGCATGAGTCGGAAAAGGTGGCGAGCTGTGAAGGAGATACGCATCGCCGACGTTGCTCGACTTGCCGGTGTATCTACAGCAACGGTCAGCCGCGTTCTGTCCGATCCGGAGAAGGTCCGCAAAAAAACTCACGATCTCGTGATGGAGGCCGTGAAGCGCAGCGGCTACATCCCGAACAGCACCGCGCAAAAGCTGCGTACCCGCCGCACCATGAACGTGCTGGTCATCGCCCCGCGCCTCACCAATCCGGTCTTCGCCGAGATCCTCCGTGGCGTCGACGACCAACTGACCCAATCCGGCTACGGCATCATCATCGGCAATCTGGACAACCGCAGGGAGCGGGAAGCTCGTTATGTCGATCTGGCTTTGTCCCGCCAGGTGGACGGCGTTCTCCTGCTGACCGGGTACATTCCGGAGAACGGCGCGCGCAGCATGCGGGATTCGGGCCTTCCCATCGTCGCCATGTGTGCTGCTATCCATGAAGACGGCATCCCCAATGTTGTCGTTCAAGACCGCGAGGGCACCCGTCAGGCTGTGGAATACTTGGCCCGCCTCGGTCACCGCAGGTTCGGCTACATCTCAGGCACGCTCGGCTCCATCATTGAGGTCGAGCGCTTCGCGGGCTTTCAGGAAGGGATTGCCGCTGCTGGTTTCGGCCAGGAGGATTTTGCCCGCTGGGAGGGCCCCTTCGTGTTCTCCACCGGCGTAGCGGCTGCGGAGGCTTTCCTGAAGATGAAGGATCGTCCCACTGGCATTTTCGCGGCCTGCGACGAGAGCGCGATTGGTTTCATCAAGCGCGTTCGCGCCGAGCGCATCCGTGTTCCGCAGGATGTATCGGTTATCGGCTTCGACGGGATCGAATATGCCGATTACACGGAGCCCACGCTCACCACGCTTCGTCAGCCCTTGCATGAGCTGGGACGTGTTGGAGCCGACGTTCTCTTGAAGCTGATTCACAACCAGATGAAGCCAGAAGACTGGAGCATCCGATTGCCTGTAGCGCTTCTGGAGCGTGAGACGACGGGGCCTGTTCTGCACAAGGACTACAAGTCCTTGCGCCGCTCGACGGTGGTGTGAATTCCACTTTTATTAAAAGCCAGAGAACCTGAGGAGAAAGCCATGCAGCCGGTTCGTTGGGGCATTCTGAGCACGGCCAAGATCGGCCGGACAAAGGTCGTTCCCGGCATGATGAAGAGCCCGCTTTGCCAGGTCATTGCCGTGGCCTCGAGAAACGAGGAAACCGCCCGTACAATGGCTGTGGAGCTCGGGATTGAACGAGCCTATGGCTCCTATGAGGCGCTGCTCTCCGACCCTGACATTGAGGCCATCTACAATCCCTTGCCAAATCATCTGCACGTCCCGATGACGCTGGCCGCTGCCGCCGCCGGAAAGCACGTGCTGTGCGAAAAACCGATTGCCATCACGGCCGGCGAGGCGGAGGCGTTGAAGCAGGCCTCATCGCAAGTGCTGATCGCTGAAGCCTTCATGGTCCGCCACCATCCGCAATGGCAGCGCGCCCGCGAGATTATTCGAGCCGGGGATATCGGAGAACTGCGCTCCATCCAGGTCATCTTCTCCTACTTTAATGTCGAGCCGGACAACATCCGCAACAAGGCCGATATCGGCGGGGGAGGGCTCCTCGACATCGGCTGCTATGCGGTTGTGGCCGGGCGATACTTCTTCGACGCCGAGCCCCTTCGCGCCATTGCTCTCGTTGATCGCGATCCTGCCTACGGCGTTGACCGCACCACGAGCGCTCTTCTGGACTTCGGCACGGGCCGGCAGTTGACCTTCACCGTCTCGACCCAATCCGTGCCGTTCCAGCGGGTTCAGATGCTTGGGACCAAAGGAAGGATCGAAATCGAGATCCCCTTTAACGCCCCTCCGGATAGGCCGACCCGGATCTTCGTCGACGATGGAAGCGCCCATGGCGGGCTTTCGGCGAAAGCCATCGAATTCCCGGTGGTCGACCAGTATGAGCAGCAGGGCATTGCTTTCAGCCGCGCGATCCGGGGGGAGGCGTCTCTCGACTACGGTTTGAAGGATGCGCTCATGAATATGCGGATTCTCGATGCCATCCGGCGGTCCGCGGAATCTACGGCATGGGAGCAGATCTCCTCCCGATAGAGGGAGGTTTTAAAGCGGGCGTGCAGGATACCGGTTCTCAACGACCCATCTGGAGCCGGGATGCCCACTTGATGATGCCTTTTGTGGTAATCCGAATTGACGTCCGCCCCATGAGGGGGACCGTTGTGCGCCGAGTGGATGCGTTGACTTCAGCCTAGGCAGGCCGAAACTCATGTGAATCCTGTCTTCCTGTGAGAGTTCGCTGCTGGAACAGCTGAGCACGGAAGAGAACGCAAAAGGCATTTGGCATGGACTTCATTCCGAAGATAACTCCGTCTTCCCTGAAATTCGGGACGAGCGGCCTGCGAGGGCTCGTGGTGGAGCTGAATGGCGTGCCCGCCTTCGCCTACACCCGCGCTTTCGCCGAGCTGCTGAAGGCGGATGGTTCTGCCGCCGCCGCTGGAGGCCGGGTTCTGGTCGGGCGGGACTTGCGGGAGAGCAGCCCCAGCATTGCCCGGCTCTGCTGCGCCGCCCTAAAGGAGGCTGGCCTCACCCCGCTCGATTGCGGGGCTCTTCCGACGCCCGCGCTTGCCTATCACGGCATGCGTTTCGGCATCCCGGCGATCATGGTGACTGGTAGCCATATCCCGGAGGACCGCAACGGGTTGAAGTTCTACCGGGCTGAGGGCGAGATCGACAAAAAGGATGAGGCCACCATTCTGGATTGGCATGCTAGGTTGAGTGTCACGTCCGTCCCGGACGGCGCCCGCACCCTCCAGGCAGAGGCTCCTGAGATCGACCTGATCGCGGCTTATCAGGAACGCTACCGGGATTTCTTCGGAGCAGGGGCGCTGTCGGGTCTTACCGTGGGGGTCTACCAGCACTCCTCCGTGGCCCGGGATGTGATCGTCCGGATACTTGAGAGCCTGGGCGCCGAGGCCGTGCCGCTGGGGCGGGCCACGAGCTTCATCCCGGTCGACACCGAGGCTCTGCGGGAGGAGGATGAGGTACTAGCCCGGCAATGGGCCGGGGAGCAGCGGCTCGATGCCATCGTGTCCACGGATGGGGACGCGGACCGCCCCCTGATTTCCGATGCCGCCGGATCCTTCCTGCGCGGCGATCTGGTCGGTGCCATCACGGCCGGGTATCTGGGAGCGGACGCCATCGTCACCCCAGTGACCTCAAACTCAGCCCTGGAGACCTCAGGCGCCTTTGAGCAAGTGATTCGCACCAGAGTCGGCTCACCCTATGTCATCGAAGGCATGGCCGAGGCGGCTCGCTTCGGGGCGAGGGCGGTCATCGGATTCGAGGCCAATGGCGGCGTTCTGCTGGGCTCTGAGATTGTCCGGGAGGGCCGCCGGCTCGCTGCTCTTCCAACCCGGGATGCGATGCTGCCCATCCTGTGCACGCTTGGGGCGGCAAAAGCGCAGGGCAGGTCTCTCGCGGAGGTTGGAGCCGCTTTCGCCTTCAAGGCTGCGGCAAGCAACCGCCTCAAAAACGTGCCGAGCGAGAGAAGCGCCGTCTTCTTGAAGCGGCTGCAGCAGGACCAAGCTTTTCGTGAAGACCTGATAGGCCCGCTGGGCGGCGTCGCGGCCCTCGATGGGCAGGATGGTGTGCGTCTGGTGGCCAAGAATGGCGAGGTCGTGCATTTCCGCGCTTCGGGCAACGCGCCGGAGTTACGGGTCTATGTCGAGGCGCGGACGACCGAGCGTACCGAGGGCCTTCTGGAATGGGGATTGGCACAAGCTGAGCGGCAGGTGGGCTGAACGGGCAGCGTTTATGGATTAAGGGGCCCGAGCCGGCCTGTCAGGCCGTCGCGGAGACCGCGTGCCATCAACCGCAGCCGTTCGATCTTGTTGTCGGTCAGAATTGGGTAGGTGCCGAAGAAGGCAAGGCAGCGGCTGGTGAAATAAAGCCGCCAAGCCAAGGGCGTATAGGGCTGACGGGCGAGCCAGAGGGCATTTCTGACCCAGTAATAGTTCCGCAACGGAATGTGGACGGCAATCTGGCGAGATCCGAGCTTGACCGTTCCGCTGCCGAGATGGTGATCCACCCTTGCAGTCGGTGACAGAAAGCTCTCGAATCCCGCCGCGCGGGCCCGGAAGCACCATTCTACATCGACGAGGTCGATGAAAAGATCCTCCCTAAACCAACCGACTTTGTCCAGGACGGCTAATGGGATCAGTGAACCGGAAGCGATGATCGAATCGCTGGCCACGGGTTGTGTCGCTGATCCAAGAGAGATGCGGCTGAGCCGAAGGCCATGGTTGCGATAGGCCTTGGTCATCTGCTGGCTGTTGACCTCAAAATAGGCCGGGCCTATGGCGGCCACTTTCCCGTGTTCTTCCTCCAGGGCTGCCAGATTGGCCGACAGGTCAGCGACGACTTCAGGCGCCAGAACCGTATCTTGGTCGAGCAGCAGAATGTGCGAGAAGCCTTTTGTCCGCGCTACGTCGATGCCCTGGTTCTGGGCCGCGGCAATTCCACGGTTCGTCTCGTTCAAAAGGAAATGCCCACCCGCTGCCGAGACAATAGCGCGGATCTCTCCTGCATTGGCGGATCCGTTGTCGACCACGACAAGTCCCTGAACCTGAGCAGCCACTGATTGTAGAGCTTTGCCGAGCAGGGGGAGGTGTGGATTATACGTCACCGCGACGGCAAGGACGTGCATTCTTGTTCTCCTGGACCTGGTCCGCCCTACTAGAGTGATCCTCGGATGTGGGCAAGCGAGGTGCAGGAACTCGGAAGACGGGTGCTTCTTCAGGAAAATGCTCCGGTGTAGCTATGGATTCATCTTCCTGTGGTTCCTGGAACCTCACCCCAGTCCTTGTCCGTCTGCCGGAGCGCTCCCAGGTCGGAGGAGTGTTTGATGGTCCCAGCTTTGGCTTTGGAGGCGTGGCGTCTAACCTTACGCTTGGTAAGGGTTGCTGGAGGAACGGTGAGGGGGTATAGCGGCGTCCGAGCAGTTCCGTCCGTCATTGGTCGGCCGGATACCGACTTCCTGTTCCGATAGGCGCGGCACTATGGCGCTTCCCGGAGGGTGCGGCCCCGTTCAATGGTTTTATAGAGGGGATGCACTTTACAACAAGCTTGAGACCGAGATCTCCGATGAACAAAGATGCTCTGCTGAAGAAACTGAACGATAAGACGGCTGTGATCGGTATCGTCGGGCTTGGCTATGTTGGGTTGCCGTTGTCCCTTCGCTATTCGGAAATTGGCTATAGGGTGGTCGGTTTCGACATCGACCAGAGCAAGATCGAGGTTCTCAAGAGGGGCCAAACCTATATCGAGCACATCGCCGCCGAGGGTATCGCCAAGGCCATCCAGAGCGGTTTCGAGCCCACCTCCGATCTGTCCCGCGCCCGCGATGTCGACGCTCTGATCCTGTGCGTCCCGACCCCGCTGAACAAGTATCGTGAGCCGGACCTGAGCTTCGTGCTGAATACCGTCGAGGCCCTTCTGCCGCACCTGAGGGCTGCACAGGTCATCTCCCTGGAGAGCACAACTTATCCCGGCACGACCGAAGAGGAGTTACGCCCCCGGATCGAGCGAGCCGGATTCTCGGTAGGAGATGACATCTTCCTCGTGTTCTCGCCCGAACGCGAAGACCCGGGCAATCCGAAATTCAGCACCCAGAACATTCCTAAGGTCTGCGGTGGTACCACCCCGTCCTGCCTCGAAGTGGGGCTTTCCCTCTATGGTCAGGTGATCGACACGGTTGTCCCGGTGAGCTCGACACAAGCTGCGGAGTTGACGAAACTCCTCGAGAACATCCACCGGGCCGTCAATATCGGTCTTGTCAACGAGATGAAGATCATTGCCGACCGGATGGGCATCGACATCCATGAGGTCATCCGGGCGGCAGCCACCAAACCGTTCGGGTTCGTGCCCTATTATCCCGGCCCAGGTCTCGGCGGGCACTGCATCCCGATCGATCCGTTCTATCTCACCTGGAAGGCTCGCGAATATGGTCTGCACACCCGCTTCATCGAGCTTGCAGGCGAGATCAACAGCACAATGCCCGAATGGGTCGTGGAAAAGATCGCCGATGCCCTGAACGACCGTGAGAAGTCGATCCGTGGCAGCCGGATCCTGGTTCTCGGCATCGCCTACAAGAAGAATGTCGACGATATGCGGGAATCGCCTTCTGTCGAACTGATGAGCCTTCTGCAGGCGAAGGGTGCGCAGATCGCCTACAGCGATCCGCATGTGCCGACCTTCCCGAAGATGCGCCGCTATGCGTTCGACCTTGCAAGCGTCGATTTGACCGCCGAGGAACTGTCCAGCTACGATCTAGTGCTGCTGGCAACGGACCACGACCGGTTCGACTACGAGACCATCGAGCGGCACGCAAAGCTCATCGTGGATACCCGCGGCCGGTACCTCGGCGCGCGCACAAACGTGGTGAAGGCGTAAATCTTACTTGGGCTGCCACAAACGTCGATTGGCGATTCAGAAGGCGTCGGAGCAGTCACTCAAACCGGCCGGGTTTCATGCGAGCTGGTTTTCAGTTGTAGAGGAATGATCGGCTGCAGGCTCCAGCACTCAGTCGATGATTAAGGACAAAAACTTTGAGAACCAGTGGTTCGGGATTGTTAGAAACACTGCGCGAGGTTCGTGATGGTTGGCGCTGGCATGAGTTGTGGTTCACGCTCGGCTGGCGCGACGTGCAGTTGCGCCATCGCCGATCACGGTTGGGGCCCTTCTGGATTTCGCTCAGCATGGCCTTCGTTGCAGTTTGCATGGGCGCAATCTATAGCGCCATCATGCAGGCGCCGGCGCACGAGTATGTTCCCTACCTCGTTACGGGTTTCATGACCTGGAACTTGCTGTCAGCCTTCGTGACCGATGGCAAGGATGCCTTTGTCGGTAACGCTTCGGCAATCAAAGAAATTGCGATCCCGGGCGTCGTCTATGTCTATCGGCTCCTGTGGCGGAATCTGCTCGTCTTCGGCTATAGCGCTCTCGTTTATATTGCTGTTCTGCTCGTTTTTCAGATCTGGCCCTTTCCCGAACTGCTTTGGGCTCTCCCGGCCCTTGTGCTGATCCTGCTGAACGGTGTCTGGCTCGGTTTGCTTCTTGGGCTCATCAATGTGCGCTACCGCGACTTCGGCCACATGATCCCCAACGCCATGCGCCTGATGTTCTTCATCACGCCCATTCTCTGGTATGCAGATCGTGTGGAGGGGCCTCGTGCCCTCGTCGTTTATTTCAATCCTGCATACTACATGATGGAAGTTCTGCGGGCTCCGCTCCTAGGACAGACGCCAGCGCCGCTTGTCTGGGCCGTGGCGATCGGGGTTACCATTGTCGGCTGGGGGGTGACTTTGCCGATCTATGCTTACTGGCGTCGCCGGATCAACTTCTGGATCTAAGGGGACAGTCATGGCTTTTGTAAAACTCGAGAATGTGACGCTGGATTACCCAGTCCTGGAAAGCAAGGTTAGAAGGGGGCAGACGCCCGGCCAGCAGACCAAAGCAGTCGGCGGACAATTGGCGAAGGGCAATGCAGGGTACTTGCTCGTCCGCGCTTTGCAGAACCTGTCCTTCACCCTCGAACCAGGAGATCGCCTCGCTCTCGTTGGTCACAACGGAGCAGGCAAGTCGACGCTGCTGCGTCTCATGGCCGGGCTCTACGCGCCAACATTCGGTCAGGTGACTGTACAGGGACGCGTTGCGCCTCTGCTCAACCTCGGCTTCGGTCTCGATGCGGAATCGTCAGGTTACGAGAACATTTTCATCCGAGGGCTCTACCTCGGAATGAGTCGGGCCGAGATCAGGGATAAAATCGACAGCATCGCTGAGTTCAGCGGGCTCGGCGAATTCTTGAATCTTCCCATGCGCACCTACTCCTCCGGTATGCGTGCGCGCCTGGGTTTCGCCATATCAACGCATGTCGACACCGATATCCTGCTTCTCGACGAGGTTGTAGCGACCGGCGACGCCTCGTTCATCCACAAGGCCAACGAGAAGCTGGAGAATTTCGCCAAGGAGGCAAAAATCATGGTGCTGGCCTCGCACTCCAATAAGGTCTTGAGAGAGCTCTGCAACAAGGCTCTGATGTTAGAGCACGGAAAACTCAAGACATTGGGCACCGTCGAGGAAGTCCTCAATGTCTATAAGAGTGCGGCCGGTGTGAGCGCAGAGTGAAGGCAATCTCCCTTGACCTAGTCCGAGAGGTTTTCATGATCGATGGCCGGGCGTAAAGAGAAGAGCAAGGGTTGCAGAAGAGTGTGAAGCCAGTTTCCAGTTCCTGGAACAAGGATCTGAGGGCCTAGAGGAATTCTGCGCCTGCGCATTTGCGAACAGCGAGATTGAGAGCAGATGACTGAGGACGCTTTTCTCGACGTGCCGAAGAACGATGTAGCCGCACTGCAGGCTGAAATCGGAAAGCAACAAGAGGAGATCCGGGATCTCAAGCTCAAGGTCAGGGATCTGCAGTCTGAGATCAAAGGGATTCGCGGCTCTCTCTCTCCTGGAGGCTGACGCGCCCCTTGCGTGCCCTGGCCCATCGTCTGCCGCGCGTGATCGCGTTGGGGTATCAGGGCTCCCACTGGACGAGAGATTTCCTCGCATCGATCCTGCCCAAGAGCGCCACCCAGGTTCTGTTCGATAATTACTGGCAGGTCCGGGCCGATATCGGGGACCGGATCACCGCCTATCGTGCCGCAGCCCCTGGAGAACAACGAAGGATCGTCTTCTATACCGCCATCTATGGCGAGTACGACACTCTGCTGCTCCCGGAACGGATCGACCCGGATGTCGAATATGTTTGCTTCACGGATCGACCGCGCAACGATTACGGCGTCTGGCAGATGCGCACGGCACCGTTCTTCCATCCCGATCCGACGCGCATTGCAAGGTGGGTGAAGACGCATCCGCACGAGCTGTTTCCCGAGCGTGACGTAGCGGTATGGCTGGATGCCAACATCGTGCTTAAGGGCGATATTCACTGGTACATCGATATGGTCAGGCGCGATGGCGCGCATTTGGGGCTTGTCTCCCATCCTCACCGGGGATGCTTCTACGAGGAGGCCACGGCCTGCAAGCAGTTGAAGAAGGACACGGGCAAGATCATCGACGCACAAGTCGAGCATTACCGGGCCCATGGTCTGCCGCTAAACCAGCCCTTGTTTGAAACTGGCTTCATGGTGGTCCCGTTGAAGAACAAGGAGACCGCTGCTGCCCTGCATGCCTGGTGGCAGCAAATCGAGCGGTTTAGCCGTCGCGACCAGTTGGGCTTTGCATGGGTGACCTTCCGGTTTCCCGATTTGCAAATCGCCCGGCTCCTGCCGCAGGGGGCCTCAGTCCGGGATCATGAGGACTTCAGTTATTTCCGGCATAAGTTCGCGCGCGCTCTGATCGTTCCCGATGCTCTCCTCCGATTGGGCAGGGTTGCGAGTCCGCTTGAGGGAAGAGCTTTCGCTGAGGTCAGGGATGAACGTCTCAAGAAGCTGGCACTGGTACCAATCGATATTGTTATCTGCGTTCACAACGCATTAGAGGATGTGCGCCTCTGTCTTGAGTCCGTTCAGGCTCACCTGCTCCCTGAGCACCGCATCATCCTCGTCAATGACTGCTCGGACGAGGCAACAAGTGCATACCTGCGAGAGTTCGTATCCCGCGAAGAGAAGGCGCAGTTGCTCGAGAACGAGCGGAACCTGGGCTATACACGATCGGCCAACCGCGGCATGGCAGCCGGCACAGCCGGCTTCCGGATCCTACTCAACAGCGACACGATTGTGAGCGGCAACTGGGCGTTGAAGCTGCTCGATGTCGCTAACTCGAGCGAGAGGATCGGCATCGTCGGCCCGCTCTCGAACGCGGCCGGCGCCCAGTCGATCCCATCCATCAAGGACACGGGCAACAACACCGCCATCAACGAGTTACCGCAGGGGCTGACTGCCTCCGATATCGACCTCGCCTGCGAGCGGTGGAGCCTGGCGGATCTCCTGCCGCGGGTGCCACTCGTGCATGGCTTCTGCTTCGGCGTGAAACAAGAGGTCATCGATGCGATTGGCCTCTTCGACGAAGAGAATTTCAGGCTCTTCTATGGTGAGGAGAACGACTACTGCTTCCGGGCTGTGGCTGCAGGATTTGAGCTCGTAATAGCGACAAACACTTTCGTATTCCACCGCAAGTCCCGGAGTATCGATGAAGAGAAGCGCCTTGTGCACATGGCCGAGGCGTGGAAGCGGTTGCGAGACCTCTACGGTGCCCAGACAATCCTGAAGGCCCATTCTCGGGTCACGGATCATCCCCTCCTGGAGCGGGTCAGAGATAAAGCCAAGCTTTACTTCAAGTTGGCCTCAGAAGGTGTGCCGTGGAGTAAAGACGAAGGTTGAGTCTTTGTAGGATGTGGCTTATCGCCCTTGGGCGAACAGGTAGGCCACCCATGGACGATATTACCATAATCGGCTAGTAGCCTACCACTCAAGGTGGGTTGGGGGCGCTCGGAGCGCTGGCTTACCTCTGGACAGGGCGCAGCCGTTGACGGGAAGAGCAAGGTTCATGACAAAGAAATATTTGGTCACTGGAGGCGCCGGATTCATTGGTTCGGCAGTCGTTCGCAAGCTCATCCAGAGCACGCCGCACCAAGTTTTGGTCGTCGACAAGCTCACCTATGCCGGAAATCTGGATTCGCTCAACCCTGTGGCCGGTAACGAGCGGTATGGCTTCGTCCAGGCTGATGTTGCCGATGCCAAAGGGATGCAGCAGATTATCGGCAGGTTTCAGCCGGACGTGATCATGCATCTGGCGGCCGAGAGCCATGTCGACCGCTCGATCGACGGCCCAGGCGAATTCGTCCAGACGAATGTTGTCGGCACCTTCACGCTGCTCCAGGCGGCGCTTTCCTATTGGAACAAGCTGGATGCCACGCGCCGCGACACGTTCCGCTTCCACCACATCTCGACGGATGAAGTCTTCGGGTCTTTAGGGGAAGAGGGCTTCTTCCATGAGGAATACCCCTATCAGCCCAACTCGCCCTATTCAGCCTCGAAGGCCGCATCGGATCATTTTGTGCGTGCCTGGCACCACACTTATGGCCTGCCGACGCTGATCACCAATTGTTCGAACAACTATGGGCCGTATCATTTCCCGGAAAAGCTCATTCCACTTATGATCCTGAACGCGCTCGAGGGAAAGCCTCTGCCGGTCTATGGCAAGGGCGAGAACGTGCGCGACTGGCTCTATGTCGAGGATCATGCGGATGCGCTGATCCTCGTGGCCGACAAGGGCAGGGTGGGCGAGAATTACAACATCGGCGGCTGGAATGAGCGCACGAACATCGATGTCGTTCGCTCCATCTGTCAGCTCGTTGACGAAATGGCCCCGAGCAACGTGATCGGACCGCGTGAAAAGCTGATTTCCTATGTAACCGACCGGCCTGGCCACGATCTACGCTATGCCATCGACGCCAGTAAGATCGAGCGCGAATTGGGATGGCGCCCTGCCGAGACCTTCGAGACCGGCTTGCAGAAGACAGTCTCCTGGTACCTCGACAACCAAGAATGGTGGGAGCGCGTCCGCTCTGGCGTCTATCAGGGCGAGCGGCTCGGGATTGCGGTTTAAGCCCGGGCTTCCGGTTCGATGAATAGGTACCTCGTGCAAGGCGCTCAGAGGAACGACAGAAACTGAGGAGTGGTGAGGTGTTTAGAGTAGAGCCAACGGCATTGCCGGAGGTCAAAATCGTCAATCCGCAGCGTATCGGTGACGAGCGAGGCTTCTTTTCCGAGACCTACAATCGGAACCGCTTTGCCGAGGCGGGAATTGATGTGGAATTCGTGCAAGATAACCACTCGCTCTCGGCTGTCCCCGGAACGGTCAGAGGGTTGCACTTTCAGAGCGAGCCATTCGCACAGGCCAAGCTCATCCGAGTCGTGCGCGGCCGCATTCTCGATGTCGCGGTCGACATTCGACGGTCATCGCCAACCTTCGGCAGGCATGTTTCAGTAGAGCTCTCAGCCGGAAATGGTTTGCAGCTTCTCGTGCCGATCGGGTTCGCTCACGGCTTCTGCACGCTCGAACCCGACACGGAGATCGTTTACAAGGTTTCGGGGTATTACTCTGCCGCACACGACCATGGGCTGCGCTGGAACGACCCGGTACTCGGGATCGACTGGCCGGTCGCGCCGGCCGATGCGGTTCTGTCGGACAAGGACAAGAAGCAGCCGCTTCTCGCCGAACTGCCGGCGTACTTTCCATAAGATGATGATTGGACATGGGTCTCTTCGCGGACGGGTCGAGGTATCCAAGGAGGTCAAGTGATGAAGGGCATCATACTGGCGGGCGGCAGCGGAACGCGATTGCATCCGATGACGTATGTGACATCGAAGCAGCTGCTTCCCATCTATGACAAGCCGATGATCTATTATCCGCTGACCACGCTCATGCTGGCCGGCATCCGCGATATTCTCATCATCTCGACACCGGACGACCTGCCGCGCTTCCGCCAGCTCCTCGGGAGTGGCGAACAGTGGGGTATCCGCCTATCCTATGCCGAGCAGCCCAAGCCGGAAGGGCTCGCGCAGGCCTACATCATTGGAGCGGACTTCGTTGCAGGCGGCCCGTCGGTGTTGATCCTCGGCGACAACGTTTATTACGGTCACGGCCTGACGGAGTTGCTACGCTCTGCGGCGAGCCGCACGTCCGGTGCTTCGGTCTTTGCGTATCACGTGACCGATCCAGAGCGTTACGGTGTCGTCGAGTTCGACCAGAACGGCCGGGCCGTTTCGATTGAGGAGAAGCCGAAGATCCCGCGTTCCAACTGGGCGGTGACAGGCCTTTACTTCTACGATCGGCAGGTCGTCGATATCGCGGCGAACCTCAAGCCGTCGGCTCGCGGCGAACTCGAGATCACCGACGTCAACCGCGTCTATCTGGAAAAGGGCCAGCTTCAGGTCGAGCTGATGGGCCGCGGCTATGCTTGGCTGGATACCGGCACGCCGGACAGTCTCGTTGAGGCGGCCGAATTCGTGCGCGCTCTAGAGAAGCGCCAGGGTTTCCGGATCGCATGTCCCGAGGAGATTGCGTTTACGGCGGGATGGATCGAACGCCAGCAGCTGGTAGCGCTCGGGACGACGCTCGCCAAGAGCACCTATGGGCAGTATCTGCTCCGGGTCGCAGAGGGGGCAGTCTAATACAGGATTGCTGAAGCGAAGCACTAATCTTATTCCATGTGCCCTCAGACTCCTTCTTCCGGGAAGCCAAGCAAACGATGACCAGCATCCCTCTCAACGACCTGCAGCGGATGTATACCGCTCGCGCCGATCGTCTTGATCAAACAGCCTTGGACGTGCTTCGTTCTGGCTGGTGGCTGAACGGTCCGCGGAACAAGGAGTTCTGCGAGTCCTTCGCGGGTTATCTAGGAGTCGCGCATTTCGTTGGTTTGGCCAACGGAACCGATGCGCTAGAGATCGTCTTGCGTGTGCTGGTGGAAAAAGGCCGCCGGACGGGAGATCGAGCCTCCGATGCGCCTGAGGTCATCACGGTCGCGAATGCAGGGGGATATACGAGTACGGCTTGCTATCTGACCGGCTGCACCCCGGTCTACGTGGATATCGAGCAGGAAAGCCAATTGCTGTCCATCCCTTCGGCCGTCGCTGCCCTGTCGGACAGAACAGCTGCCGTCGTGGCGACGCATCTCTATGGCGGTCTCATCGACGTTCCGGCCTTGCGCCACGCCATGAATGAGGCCGGTTACGCTCAGGTTCCGATCCTGGAGGATTGCGCGCAGGCGCACGGGTTGAAGGGATGTGGAGGGCAGGCTGGAGCTTTCGGCGATATTGCGACCTTCAGCTTCTATCCGACCAAGAATCTCGGAGCCCTTGGCGATGGTGGTGGCGTCGCGACGAACGATGCAGATCTTGCTGCGTCCGTCCGCCGGCTCCAGCAATATGGATGGGGCGACAAGTACACGATCGTCGCAGATGGCGGCCGCAACTCGCGCCTCGACGAACTGCAGGCGGCTTTCCTGTCTGTCGTTCTTCCCGACCTTGACGCGGCTAACACACGCCGCCTCGCAGTTCTCGATGCTTACGAAAAGGCTGCTCCTGCTGGCCTCCACGTCGTCCGGAGCCGGAACGGTGCCGTTGCCCATCTGGCAGTCGTCCTGACAGAGCAGCGTGTCCACTTGAGGGATCATCTGAAGGCAAATGGAGTCGCTACGGATATCCACTATCCCATCCTCGATTGCGATCAGCCCGGATGGGCCGATCGTCCCAAGCTGATCGGACCGTCCGGCCTCGAGGTTTCGCGCCTCAGCGTCAACAGGATCCTCACCTTGCCCTGCTTCCCGACCATGACCGAAGAGGAGGTGGCACGGGTCTGTCACGCCCTATCCACCTTCGCTCCGCGGTAATGCGCTAGATCGGATACGCATGATCACGTCTTCAGACGAGCGCCATCAGCTCACAGCCGGGCAGAACCCTTGTCCGGTCAAAATGGGTCGGCTGTCGCTTGTCATTCCCGTGTACCGCAACGAAGACAACATCACATCCCTTGTGGCGGCTCTCAACGACCTTGACGCTTCTCTCGGCCATCGCCTCGAGGTCGTCTTCGTCATCGACGGTTCGCCCGACCGATCGGGCGAGCGCCTTGTGGAGGCCAGCCGGGACTTTCGGTTTGCCTCGCAAGTGGTCTTTCACAGCCGAAACTTCGGCGCCTTCACGGCTATACGGACAGGTCTTGAGAGAGCCACCGGCGACCACTTTGCCGTCATGGCAGCTGACCTGCAGGAGCCCCCGGAGCTCATCATCAGCTTCTTCAAAGAGTTGGAGGCTGATCGCGCCGACGTGGTGTTCGGCGAGCGGACGGGACGGAACGATTCAGTCCTGAGTGATGCGCTCTCAAATGCGTTTTGGTGGCTGTATCGCAAGCTCGTCATTCGGGATGTTCCCACAGGCGGCGTCGACATCTTCGCATGCAACCGTCAGGCCCGGGACGTGCTTTTGTCGATCCACGAGCCCAACAGCTCTCTTATCGCGCAGTTGTTCTGGATCGGATTTCGGCGAGAGTTCATCCCCTATGGGAGGCGAAAGCGCGAGGTTGGGGAAAGTGCGTGGAAGTTTTCGCGCCGAATCCGATATATGTTGGACAGCATCTTCTCGTTTTCAGATCTGCCGATTCTTTTGGTGTTGTGGATTGGCGTGTTCGGTTGTTTGGCCAGTTTGATCTTTGGCGCGATTGTTGCTTTTGCTCGGGTTCTCGGTTTCATCGAAGAGCCTGGATATACAACACTGGTGTTGCTGATTACGTTCTTCGGGTCTTTGACTCTGGCGGTTCAGGGGATCATCGGCTCTTACCTCTGGAGGACGTTCGAAAACACAAAGCAACGGCCGCTAAGTATTATCAGCCGCGTTGTGAATTGCGAGCCCCAATCAAATCAGTTAGGAAGCGGTGAGCCCTCAAAGCTTGAATAGGTGAGATCTGGAAGGAGCCTGGCCTCAAGGCCCGTCAAGGTCTTGGACAAGGCAACGCTTGATAAAGCTGCGATGAGGCAGGCATTATGGCGCAACAACAGTCTGGCGGTCGGCCGTTCGTTCATGAAAAAGGGCTTTGCGAAAGCAAGGATGTAGGCCCGGGAACCAGAATCTGGGCTTTCGCCCATGTTTTGCCGGGGGCTCGCATTGGGGCGAACTGCAATGTGTGCGATCAGGTTTTTATCGAAAACGACGTGATCGTCGGCGACGATGTGACGATTAAATGTGGCGTGCAACTCTGGGATGGATTGCGCGTTGGAAGCCGCGTCTTTATCGGTCCCAATGCAACGTTCACGAACGATTTGAGACCACGCTCAAAAGTCTATCCCGAGGTCTTCCTGCAAACTATTCTCGAGGATGACGTGTCTGTTGGAGCCAATGCCACGATCCTGCCAGGTATCCGCATCGGCCGCGGTGCCATGGTGGGGGCTGGCGCCGTAGTGACGCGGGATGTACCACCTTATGCAACAGTCGTCGGTAACCCTGCGGTCATTGTCGGTTATCAGGATACGCAGAGCAGCGAGACTGCACTCGTCGAGCGTACTCGTCTTGGCGTGGCGGAAGCGCTTGGAGTAAAGATTGGCTCTCGCCTAGAGGTTGGCGTCTCAAATTGCTTCATCGAACGGCTCCCAAACTTCTCCGATATGCGTGGGAGCCTGACTCCTCTCGAGAGCGGAAAGGGGTTGCCCTTTGTGCCTGTCCGCAACTTCCTTGTTTATGATGTGGCGAGTAGCCGTGTTCGTGGGGAGCATGCACATCGCAAATGCGAGCAGTTTCTGGTTGCTGCTAAGGGCGGCGTTTCAGTAGTTGTAGACGATGGCAGGAGTCGCGCTGAGGTTCGTCTATCCGATCCGTCCATCGGTCTCTACCTGCCACCAATGGTTTGGGGTATTCAGTATAAGTTCGAGCGCGACAGCGTACTCTTAGTGATGGCTTCGAGGCCTTATGAAGCAGAAGATTATATCCGTGACTATGATGAGTTTCGCAGGTTGGTGAAACATTGATGGAGCACTGTGTGCAAAGCCAGGAGGGTAGAGCCGCAACTGTCACTGCCGATGCGGGAAGGTTCTTAGGCGCTGGCATTCTCAACACGCTTCTAACGCTTGCCGTTTATCAGCTTCTTTTGTTCATTGCCCCTTCTGTGATTGCATACACGGCAACATGGATGATCGGTATTGCGACCGTCGCACTTGTTTATCCATCCCATGTCTTTAGAGGAGGAAGTACAACTAAGACGGCGCGCGCTTTAACCGGCGGGATCTACGCAATCAGCTTTCTCATTGGCATGGCCGCAATCCAAGTTCTCAGTGTTGCTCTTGGAAGCGAGCGCCTTGCAATTTTTGGAGCCCTCGGGGTAACGACGGTTTTCAACTTTATATCGATGACTGTCGTCCTGCGCGGTTTGGGAGGTCGGCAAGCGAAGAGTGATCCTGCGACCTCAACTTTGTGCGCCTCAGGATGTTCGAAGACCGCAGGTCTCGATACCTGAGTCAAAAATGTTGCGTATCGCACATGAATACCTGCTCGTCTGGCCTCTGCAGGTAGTCTAGCGGCGCTGGAAGTTTGAAAGTGCGATATAGACGAAGGAGTTATAGTTGTTGGCGAAGGGCATTCAACGCACCGCAATTGGCCTTAGAGGCACAGTTGCGCGTTATCGCTACTTGGCTGCGGCAGCTATCGCGATCGGCTTTGTCTTTGTCGTTGCGAACGCCTTGGTGTTGACCAACTATGGCTTCGAATTAGACTATTTGGGCGTGCGGAATGAAAAGATCCTGTCCCCCTCCCGCATGGGGGCGGAGACTGAGCGCTACCTGCTGGTTCCACTACAGCAAATGCTCGTCAGGAATGGGTTTTCGCGCTTCAATACGCTTTCCATCTACAACGAGGATCTCCGGACTCTCTACGCTTTGCCGATTTTCGATTTTGGCATTCTGTTCAAGCCAACATATTGGGGCTACGGCTTCCTTTCGCCTGCCCAAGGATATTCGTTCAGTCTGGCTTCAAGTATTGCACTACTTATCGGTGGTTTCTTTCTCCTTTTCAGGCGAATTGGCCTTGGTGTGGTTACTGCCAGCGCGCTGTCTGTGGCATTTTACTTCTCATCCTTTCTGCAGTTTTGGCTTCACTACTTTGTAACGCTTGTTGCATTTGTGCCATGGATAATATTGGCGGCGACATTCAAACATCGTATAATCTCAGCACTTGGGGTGTTTTATTTCTCGACGGCTTGGCTCGTATCCAATCTTTATCCGCCGCTGATTGTGCCACTCGGACTCACGATTGCAGTTGCCATTTTTATTCTACTTCCGCTGGATCAGTTGCGCCGCCGCTTTGTGTTGCTCTGCGTGGCCTGCGCAGCGGCGTTTTGCGTGACATATTTCTACCTGCACGATGCCATCTCTGCGGTACAGGCGACAAGTTACCCTGGCGATAGGGTCCTTAGGGGTGGGGATGACACTCACATTTTAATGTGGTGGAGTCAGTTCATCCCGACAGCCTTTCTTCATGCCGGCCTATCGGTCTTAGCTGCAGAGGCTCCAGAAGCTGCTGGTGCGGGAAGTGTCCTGTTTCTCGCGATTATTGTTATGTCGGACTATCGCTTTCTCATGGAACCTGCGCAGCGGATCCTGAGACGCGATCTCATGCTGACCAGCGGGCTATTGCTCGCGATGTGGACTTGGATACTGCTGCCTGTGCCGTCTTGGGTCGGTATGCCACTGTTCTTTCACATGGTGACGCCACGTCGCATGGTCTTCGGCGCAGGCGCGTTGATGGCGATCATGGCTGCGATAATTCTTGCTCGCGGTCGCTTCAAGATCAACGCTGTGCGATGCTCACTTCTTGTTCTGATTGTTATACTTTCATGGCTTTCTATTGCCTACCTTAAGGGCACTTACGACGTCAGTCATGGGTTTAGTTTTCTATCTCTCACGGTCATTCCATTAGCCGTGCTCCAAGCTGGCTGGTCGCTGTTTACAGGCCAAAAGGACCTCAAGCTGATAGCAGTAGGTGCAGCCGGAATTAATTTAGTCGCCTTCGGCAATTTCTACGGCGTGCAATCTGCCAAGCCCATTTTTTCACCTGGCAATTACGCAGCGAAAAACTCGCTTGAGACCTTATCACGAGCGACTCCAAACGGTGTGTTAGCTGTTGCAGGCGAACGACTGAATGGGGCCATTCTTGGCGGCCTCGGATTCAAATCGTATGCGCATGCATTTCTAATTCCTGCGCCAAATGCTCTGCGGCCGTACTTTCGGGACATCCCTGAGGAGGAATTTCGGTTCAGCTTAAATCGACAGTCGGTCCTTCGTCTTACCTCACGCACAGATCTATCTGCTACTGGCCTGAGCGTGATGGTTCCTGTGGTGGCGTTTGACGAGCCAAACATCAGAAGCCTTGTCATTCGAGCCAGCGGAACTCCCGTGGAAGACCTACCTGTGGAAGGGGCCTATACAGTTAAAGCTGATGGTAACACCGTAGTCATTGAAGGGTGGGCCCGCTTTAATGGTGTGAACAAAGAGCAAGAAATCGCTATTGATACTGATGTTGAAATAACCCATGCCAAGCTGCATTACGCTGCTGCACCAAGGCGCGGCGTGGGTGCCTTGGGGGGCTTTGTAATCACTCTTACCCTCAAGGGCTCGCTACCTGTGGGATCTGCCAATGGGAAATCACTCACAATTTTCTCTACAGATCCAAAGTGGGGGCGCTTCAAATTAGAAGGGCCAGCAACATTCCCTTAGGGAATGTTGCTGAGCATATCCAGTATCAATCTGCATGCCACTGCTTCGTAATTTGATCCTCTCTGCCAAAGCGCAGGATATATTATGTAATAACACTTGTCGTCTCTGTTCGACATTTCGGTTTGGTCTGAGATTTCAGAATTCTCGTCAGTAAGCTACGCGCTTGGCAATGCAAAATCTGCGTTCCAAGGTAAAAGAACAGCCTCCTTGATTGAAGTGGATTGGATGTACTGGAAGGCTGCGTATAGAAGTCGCACACGGATGACACGGAGGGGCGGCCACTCGACGCGCAAATATGAACCGGCTATAGAGTTGCTGCCCCTCACAATTGATTGAGGGTCGCTCGGAACGACTTAGTATTCTTAGGAGGGCTTGTCCTTGATTGCGTCTGCCGTTCAATTCGATTCCACTCGGGTGCCATCGCAGATCATCAATGCAGGCAAGAGGGCTCTTCAAGCGGAGATCCAGGGTCTTGAGCTATTGTCGAGAGCATTAGACAGCAAATTCGAGGCGGCTGTGACTGCCTTGGGCGCTATATCCGGACGCGTGGTTGTCACGGGAATGGGTAAAAGCGGCCACGTCGGCCGCAAGATTGCTGCTACATTTGCTTCAATCGGTACGCCATCCTTCTTCATCCATCCTGGCGAAGCAAGCCATGGTGACCTTGGCATGATTGCCAGAGGAGATGTAGTCGTCGCGCTCTCCAATTCGGGAGAAACCACCGAGCTTTCTGATATCGTTGCCTATACGCGCCGGATGATGATTCCTTTGATCGCCATTACAGGACGCCCTGAGAGCACGTTAGCGAGGAATGCTGATGTTTCGCTCATCTTGCCTGCCGCACCAGAGGCATGTCCGCTTGGCCTTGCTCCAACTACCTCGACTACCATGACACTTGCACTCGGAGACGCTCTGGCTGTCGCCTTGCTGGAGCAGCGAGGTTTTACTGCTGCCGACTTCCGACTGTTTCATCCGGGTGGAAAGCTTGGCCAGCGTTTGCTCAAAGTTTCCGACCTGATGCATGTTGGAGATGAGCTGCCATTGTGTCTGACGGGTACGCCGATGAGCGATGCTCTGATGGAGATGACTGGCCGCAGGTTTGGGTGCGTGGGTGTTCAGGACCGGTCAGGAGCGCTCGTCGGGATTGTGACTGACGGTGACTTGCGGCGCCATATGGATGGCAACTTGCTTGGGCAATCTGTCGAAGAGGTTATGACGCAGGATCCGGTAAGCGTTTTGCCTGGGGCGCTTGCAGCCAGTGCGCTGGAGGTAATGAACAGCAGAGGAATCACCACACTGTTTGTGGTGGAGAGCGGCATCCCTATTGGCATACTCCACGTTCACGACCTTCTGCGCGCCGGCGTTGCTTAAAAGAGAGACGATGCCCTCACTGAACCCTATTGTCGTTATTCCCGCTCGCATGGGATCGACCCGACTGCCCGGGAAGCCGCTGGCCGACATTTGCGGTCAGCCTATGATTGTTCATGTTTGGCAGCGCTGTGTGGATGCCCGGGTTGGACCTGTTATCGTCGCTTGTTCCGAGGACGAGGTCTACCGCGCTGTTATGAAGGCGGGCGGTGTTGCTGTGATGACCGATCCTGCTCTGCCTTCCGGATCAGACCGCGTTTGGGCGGCACTGCAAGAATACGATCCAAACGAGGAGCACCAAATAGTCGTCAATGTCCAAGGGGACCTGCCGACACTTCAGCCGTCACTGATTCGAGCTGCGCTCGGCCCGCTACAGAATCCGAGAGTGGACATCGGCACCCTCGTAGCTCGTATCGAGGACGAAGCGGAGGCTGACAATCCCAACGTCGTCAAGGCTGTAACAGCCTTCCAGCCGGATCAACGCATTGCCCCTGCGTTATACTTCAGCCGAGCACGCGTTCCAGCCGGTCATGGGGCACGATGGCACCACATTGGTCTTTACGCCTATCGCAGAATGGCGTTGAAAAGGTTTGTGAGCCTAGCTCCAAGCACTCTGGAGGTACAAGAGAGCCTCGAGCAACTCCGTGCCCTGGAAGACGGGATGCGGATAGACTGTACTCGCGTTGATACGGTCCCTCTCGGTGTCGATGGGCCTGATGATCTTGAGACGGCTCGGCGTTTGCTTCAGGCGACACAGTAGAGATTGTCTGATAGAAGCTCATCCGGGTGGGTCGCGCTGAGTGTTATTATTTGCAGTGGTGACCCAGCAGACACAGTAGTTGTCTCGCAGCCACGTATCTAAAGAGATATATCCACGATGAACTTACCGCAAAAGGCAGTCACCGTCCACAACGTGACCTTCGGCAATAATCAGCCATTCGTGTTGATCTCCGGTCCGTGTCAGATCGAGAGCCGGGATCATGCGATAAGCATCGCAGCAGCGCTTTCCGAAGCGACGGCGGCAGCCGGTGTTCCGTTTGTCTTTAAAGCGTCCTATGACAAGGCCAATCGCACTTCACTGTCAGGACAGCGCGGTGTCGGGATTGAGAAGGGGCTTGAGATCCTCTCAGAGATCCGTGATGCGTTCGGGTGCCCCGTGCTGACGGACATCCACGACGCTGATCAAGCTCGTCGTGCTGCAGAAGTCGTCGACATCATTCAGATCCCGGCCTTTCTCTGCAGACAGACGGATCTCTTGATCGCTGCTGGTGAGACCGGCGCGTGCATCAACGTGAAAAAGGGTCAGTTTCTGGCTCCATGGGATATGGCAAATGTTGCGGCCAAGATCGCGTCGACCGGCAACGAGAATATCCTGCTCTGCGATCGAGGAACTTCATTTGGGTATGGTACCTTAGTCACAGACTTCAGAAGTCTGCCAACGATGGCAGAGACTGGCTGTCCTGTCGTATTCGATGCGACCCACTCGGTTCAGGAGCCCGGAGGGCGGGGGACATCGTCAGGCGGCAAAAGGGAATTCGCTCCAGCACTTGCCCGTGCTGCAGTTGCAGTGGGCTGTGCTGCGGTTTTCGCTGAAGCGCATGATAATCCAGATGTCGCGCCATCTGACGGGCCGAACATGCTTCCTCTGTCTTGGATCCCGGACTTTCTCGCCGATCTCAAGGCATTGGACACTGTAGCCAAGTCACGGCATTTGACAGCAGCCCGATAGCCAAGCAGCCAACTTTGAAATGTGTTTCTTCACCATCAATTAGCAAATGAGGCGCTCTGACTAGTGTTTAGCGCCTAATAGAAGAGTCCGCGTGCGGATCCGCTTTGGCTTGTGCGTCTGAAACCAACGCTCGCCCGAAGCGCTTCACCTAGACGGTCGACCTGATGACATCATCGCCGCCGTCCGGCGAGGACACCAAGTGTAAGATTCCATCCACTAGGGCTAGTGATCCGGCTCGCCTTCGATCAACTCGTGAAGCTGATCCCGATTCAACCCGTGCCTGTTGGGGCCGGTGCGAAGCGTTAGCCCTTCTCCCCTCCTGCTTGTCTTCGAAAGGATGGGGAAACTTGTTGCCCCAAGTTCAATTGATAGCCCTGTGATTGCCGGCGTTTCCTGAGCCAACGCCCGCTGGAAGCTGCTACCCCAGACAACAGCGAGGCGAGTTGGGGTTTAAACCGGAGGCACCTCTCCTCGAATGTATGCCACGTCGCATAGCCAATAAGGATTGTGACAACGATTGCAACAGCCATCGAGATCCAGAAACTCTCGATGCTGTAGATACTTAACTGCTGAACCGGGAAGGCAAAGATGTAAATCCCGTAGGAAGCGTCACCGTATCGTCCGAACGCAGCAAAGATGCTTGTCGTGGAGACCATGATGATCAGGATGGCGAGTGATAGAGTGAATAGGACGCTCTCACCGGGGAACAGCAGACGTGAAACAGCAATCCCTATGAGCGAGCAACAGACGGCTATCAAGCGACGGGACGAGATCAAGGGCCATAAGGCAGCAACGAGAGCCCCACTAAAGAAATAGAGCCCGAGCTTGCCGATATAGATCCAGCGGAGGAAGAATATACGTTCGTCTTCAGGTACCAGAAGATAGAGCGCATTCGCCGCCAATGCAGTGGTCACTAGCGCAGCGAGCCGATACTTTCCTGGTAGAAGGAACAAGCAAAAGAGAGCGATATAAAGCCAGAACTCATATGGTAGCGTCCAGACAGACCCATTGATGCTTTGGGACGGCTGACCCGTCAGCACACCGGGAATGCGTCCCCTCGCTCCATGGAAGAACATCCCCAGATTGTGGGTCACGTAGTCGATGTGTGCACTTAGGTTGGCATGGTTGGAGAACCAGAGAAGCATCACGACTGACGAGAGCACCATGGCGCACGTGAGATTCGGCATTATGCGCAGGAACCGTGCGGCGAAGAAGGCATCCCAGCGATTAGATCGCTGAAGGCTCCCGTAGATCAGGTAACCGCTGATGACGAAGAACACGGCCACGGCCGTCGTTCCAAGCGAGGCGCGGATGACCGGCGCGTAGGGCTCTTCAAGCCCGCTCAGCGCGAAGTGATGGCTGATGAGCACTGACACTGCCGCCACGAACCGAACAAGGTCGAACGAATTATTGCGTTGATCAGGAGCGTCCATGATTAGCCTGCGGCCTCGCTTTGACCTGCCTCCTAACGTCCCCATCGGGATTAAACAATCCATACTACTGTCGCATTTGATGATAGGTATGCCGCCGTCCTTAACCCTTTCTATTACGCTCTAGTACTGTCCCCTTCCTATGACCTACTCGCGCGACACCACCGCCAGCACTTGGCCTGAGGATTGGTGTATCGAGGCTAAAGCCAGGGCTGTCCTGAGCCCGCCCGAATGTCTCGGGCGTCATGGAGTCCTCGTAACGGGGGCGTGAAAAAGCCGCCCTAAGAGGCGGCTTTGAAATTAAAGAGGAGGCGTTTAAAGCCCGTCAGTTTGAATCGAGGCTTCCGGTCGGACGCGCGGTTGCACAACTTTCGTCAGGGTAGCCCTCAACCTGATTTGAGCTGGCTTTTCGATAGCACGGTAGCTCACCCATGATACGAACAGGCATAAGGCCATAAACCCTACTGCTGTGAGGTTCGGATAGTCATAGGGCCTGTAGGGCAGCAGAGCCGGACCAACCATTTCGATTAGCATGTAGTGCCATACGTAAAGCGAGTAAGATATCGTTCCCACAAAAGCCAATGCCTTGACTGGCATGGAGTTGCTTACCCTCCTCAAAGAAGCTGCGGCGGCAAAAAGGGCAAATGCCCAGGCTACACTGACGCTTAAGTGCGAAAACCCTAGCCACGCGAGAAGAATGGCCAAGCCACTAGAAAACGCTGCTGAGTAGAACGTCGGAGTGAGTTGATACTGAGCTAGGATCATCCCGATTACAAAAAGATAAAACAACTGCAGAAATGGGCTGAACACCCCAGCCGAGTGCCAGCCGTACCATGTAGCAATAATCGTGAGACAGACAATAGCAGGAAAGACCCGGCGAAACAAAAACAGCATTGGAACCACACAATAGAAGATGGCCTCATGCGTAAGTGTCCACAATATCGGGTTAATCGCCCTATCTACAGGAGGGCTTAGTGCTTGCGAAAACAATATATGTCTAGTGACAGTGTAGAAATTTATCTCTGCCGGGAATGGAGATAGTATCGGGAAAGCTATGACACCAAATGCTAAGGCTACATAGTATAACGGCATAATCCTCGCCGCCCGATGAATAAAATAAACCATCAACCCTTTGCTACCAGGCAGTGTTCTTGCTGCCGATGACCAGATCAAAAACCCAGACAGCATAAAGAAGACATAAACGCCGATCTTCCCAAGATAAGCCTTATACTCTGAAATCAGGTCGTACCTGATAAGAAAGTAGGCATCACCATGTGAGAGGAGTACGAGGAGTGCAGCTACTCCGCGAAGAGCCTCCAGAATACTCGTCTCTTTCAATAAGTCATGCTTCTGGAACATTGCGAAAGGCACCCCTCGTGGTAGGGCCTGATATCATTGGCCGCAAGCCGAGTACAAGTTGCGCCCGGGATGCTGGCTAAAGAGTCGCTCTCCAGAGTGACTGGTTGATGGGGGAGGCCTTATGAACTTGCCAGCCGCGTGACGTGACATTAAATCGGAGTACGCTATGGGAGGCCCTTTTGGACAATTCGCAGTCACTTCTCTCGAAGATTGCCCGACGGGTGCCCGGCTCTGCGGCGCTGGTACGGCGTCTAGATGCGCTGACTCACAGCTGCACCAAGCTGGATACGCGCCTTAAAGTCCTGAAGGAAACCACAGCGCGAGAAAACGCGACATTCCGGTCAGACCTTAGGGCCATTCGGTCAGAAGCAGTCAAACTGGACGCGAAGGTGCAATCCCGCCTTGGAGCTCTGTCCGATGAACTGGGGGAGGTCAGGCGACAAGTCGCAGGACTCCTTCAATCGCATGAGCGAGTGTCATGGGTGTCAGCGCATGCCGAGTCCAAGAAGCCCAAGACCCCGATGCCAGCTCTAGCCGTTAGCGCCCCCGAGACATGGGAGGGCACCGAGGAGTTTCGGGCCCGTCGCTACGAGAGTTACGACCAGTATCTTGAGCATCAGGCGGCCAAACTCCGGACTCTGAACCTCGTTCACTACAACGTGCAGTTCAAAGCAGGGCTCCACTCCCGCCTCGGTGAACTTGAAGCATGGCTCGGCAAGGGGCGTGGAGCAAACGTGCTTTGCTTGGGGGCTCGCAATGGAGCGGAGTGCGAGGTTTTTGCTGAACTCGGGTTCTTTCCAATCGGCATCGACCTCAACCCCGGTGAGGCCAACAAGTTCGTAGTCACCGGCGACTTCCATAATCTCCAGTTCGCCGACCAGAGCGTCGATGTCGTTTTTACCAACACGCTCGATCATGCTTTCGAACTCCCCAAGATCCTCGTAGAGGTGAAGCGGGTTCTGAAACCAGGCGGTGTCTTCATTGCTGAAATCGTCCGCGGCTCTAAGGACGAAGGCGGGCGCGAACCCGGAGCTTATGAAGCGGTTTGGTGGGATCACTCTGAGACTGTGGTCAAGCAAATCAATTCCAAAGGCTTCACAACGTGGAAGCGCCAGCCGTTCGACACACCTTGGGCTGGAGATCAATACGCATTCACGGTTGTTAGTAGGTGAGAGCTTATTGAGTTCCCTCATCCGCCTGCATCGGGCTCGTCAATCGGTGAACCCCACTTCAACACCCTGATCGGAACATTGGAGATCGTCGAAATTCCCGGCTATGAAGCATTTGTCAGCCTCATCCTTCCCGGAGCTTGCGGTGCCTTAGCTCGAGTTTAGCCATTTTTGAGAGGGCCACAGGATCAGACGTGGATCCAGAAAATCGCGATTCAGTCCTCTCCAGCCAGGGCCACTTCGTCAAAGCCTCGGGCCTGCGCTGGATCAGCCTCATGCTACTGGCACCGATCTCCTGGGCCGGTCGCGTATTGGCACTGCCGTTCCTGACCGTCCTGGCGTCCTCCAAGCGTTCTGCCCATGACAGCGGACAGCGGCACAAGCTGTTGACGGATTGGGCCCGCCAGATCCTGCTCCAGGTGGCCCGCTGGCTGCATGAGCGACAGGTCATCATCGTGGCCGATATGAGCTAGCGGCCATCGAACTGCTTGAAGCGGTGCGGCGGCACCTGACCGTGGTCACCCGCCTGCGGCTCGATGCGCGCCTGTTCGATCCGCCTCCGGCGCGTCAGCCCGGTCAGAAAGGACGGCCACGGGTCTCGGGCCCTCGCCAGCCTACTCTGGCGTAGTGACTGAGGGATTTAGTCGCTTGCCGCGCAGAGAGGGGCGTTCGTGAAGGTTCGGCAACGTTCATTTCAAAATCTCAGGCCAATTGCCCCGTGCCCAATCTACGAAGCGGGAGAGTTGTTGTGCGCTGCCATACTCCGAGTAATGGCCAGTTTCGTCACGTAGGAGTGGCAAACCATTTTTCGTAAGACTGCACTCCTTCTGACCGCAGATCAGTGGCATTTGGTCGAAATAAACAACACCCGGCCGACTTTCCGTGAGATCACGGAGGACTTTCGTCATTGCTTGGGTTTGGCGATCTGCTTCGGATCGGCTAAGTGTACAGCTATTGGCCGCCGGCATAAGTGGACGAGAGAAGCAGGAGCGGGCGTCGTAGGTGACTTCCGGCTTAGGTCCAAAGATGAAAACCTTGATGCCTCGCTTCATGAGAAAGTCAATGTAGTCCCCCCAGAAAGTCTTGTATTGGTTCTCCGTTGTGCCGGCAACGAACTTGGGGGTGCCGTTGTAGGTCTCTTTGTCAGGTGCATCACTGTCCGGGCGAGGCCACCGCTCGCTAATGAAGACATATTTGATCGACGGGTTGTTCTCGATGATCTTCCGCTGCTCTTCGCAATCGATAGGCCTCCCGCCTGGTTGGCATGAGCCATAGGAGAGCACATTGAGATGAGCAAGTTCAGGGTTTTCAATGAAGCCCGCGTACAGATGATTGGCGAAGCTGTTGCCAATCAACATTGCATCCGGCGGGGATCTATCTCTTTGATAGCAGAAGTACCGAAAGGTGTCCGGATATGTGGAAGTGCATACATCGTTCGAAGTGTATTTCCAGGTAGTGCCAACAAGTAGGGAGCTAAGCTTTGCGTAGGGAGCTACATTGCTCCGGTCGGGTAAACCTCCCCAGTATCCTATTGAGGCACCAGCCAAACCAATGAGCGTCATCGCGCCTATTAGCAGGGCTACAATTGTATTGCCTTTCCTATGGCGCAAAGGAGTTTCTACCAAACGATAGGTAAGCCAAGAAAATGCCACTGCTATCAAGAGGAGTGCCCATGTCACCCAGGTAGAAGGCGGGCCACCATTCATGACTCTTGCAATTGATAGAATAGGCCAGTGCCATAAATAGAGAGGATAACTAATCAGTCCAATCCATACCATAGGTCGTGCGGACAGGAGATTGCGGCTTATCCAGCACTGAGGATCTGCAGCTATGATCATGGCTGCACCAGCGGTGGGAAGGGTCGCCCAATAGCCAGGGAAGCTGCTCCCTTCCTGAGCCCACACGTAGCTTAGTGCAATCAAGAGAAGGCCCATCAAAGGCAAAGTACTGCCTAAGGTTACGCTGATGACCTTCCTGCTCAGCGAGAAGGATAGAGGCGACAACAGATGCCAGTGAGCCAAAAGCGCACCAACCATCAGTTCCCAGAACCGGGAGTGCGGCAAATAGAACGCGCTTGACTGATTAACCCCGAGAAGATGAATCGAAAGTACGAAGGACGCTGCAAGCGTGAGAACATATAGTATTCCCCTGCTAAGCTTCAGTTTCCAGGCTGCAGCGACTGCAAGGGGCCAGAAGATGTAGAATTGTTCTTCAACGCCCAATGACCACAAGTGTAGCAGTGGTTTGGTCCATGCACTTGCGTCAAAGTAGCCAGTCTCTGTGAGGAGTATGATATTCGACACAAAACCAGCTCCGGCTGCTACATGCTTGCCGAGAGAGGCATACTCGTCGGGGAACAATGCGAACCATCCAAAGAGTAGAACGGCTGCAAGCACTATGGTCAGAGCCGGGAAAATCCGCCGGAAACGTCGAGCATAAAATCCGACGAATGAGAATGTGTTGTTGTCCAACCCTTTATAAATGTTGCTCGAGATCAAGAAGCCCGAGATAACAAAAAATACATCTACTCCTGTGAACCCGCCTTGAAGTGCGCCAGGGAAAGCGTGGAAGATTAAGACAGCGACAACGGCGACAGCTCGAAGGCCGTCAATATCAGGGCGATACATAACGTGATCAGCCGGAGCCGTTACCTCATGGACAGGTTTAATCATCGGACATGCCGTAAAATTAGGAGCTTCAATAGCAGGGCAATTGGGTAGGGAACTGCATCTTTGCGCAATCCTCTAGCATATGAGTACGCTCCCGGTGCAAGTCTAAAGCATCGCGTCGATGGGGTTCGAACGCGACTGTTGCGGCGTGATGGAATGAGTAAGATCATTGGCAGGTGGTATAAGGCTGATGTGGAACTTACCTATAAGAGCAGTGGTGATCATACCTGAGCGGTATAACGCCTTTTCCCTCTCTGTGACCACCTGCTCGTGCACACCGCGGAGGCTGGTGGATTGTCCTGGGATTGATTAGGACTAAACTAAATATTGCCCAACTGACTAATCCAGATCAGCCGTGGGGCGGCGCCCCCAGCCTAGGTGAGCATTCAGCTATGAGGGCATCTTAAGGATAGGGGCTTCAAAGCAATTCGGGCATGCGCCGGCTCGTGCGACAGCTTCTCGGCTACAAAATATGCATCAGACGAGCGATGGGAGCGCTATCCATTCTTTGTAGGCGATGCATGGAGCCTCTAAAATGAAACAGGCTCAAAAGCTGCGACAATAATAAACGGAAGCAACTGGTCTACTTGCTTGCTTCATAAACTGATGATGCTACTACGATAATAAATACGAGGGGCACATGCAAACTAAAGCAGCATTTTCAAACGATCCGAGGAATCAGTCTTTATATGAGCCTGCTTTGGATGGTCTTCGCTTCATGGCTTTTCTCTCGGTCTTCTTGCATCACTTGCCTGAATTCCGGGCGTCACCCATTCTTATGGGCTTCCGCGAGTATGGCTGGATAGGTGTCGAGCTTTTCTTTGTGATTTCGTCACTGTTATTTTTCAGGTTGCTCAATGCTGAATATGAGAAAAACGGTTCCATAAGTGCAGCACGGTTCTACATCCGCAGGTTGCTTCGCATTTATCCCTTGATGATCCTCTTCGCTATTGCGATGATGTTTTACTGGGACAGGATTACGCCTTCGGCTTGGCTACGCCTAGGGGGTATTGCCACCTTCTCCGACAATTTTATCACTTGGGTCGATGGCTACAATACTGCCATTCCAACTACTGCGCACCTTTGGACACTCGCATTCGAGTTCCAGGTTTATCTTTTCATCCCATATGCCTTCATGGCTTGGAAGCGCTTGGGAAATGCACGCTTCCTAATCTTGCTAGCCGCCATATACATTGCGTGCTTAGCTCTGCGACTCACTATGACCTACTTTGGTGCAAGACACCCAATTGTCTGGGTCACACCGTTCCTTCAACCTGAGGCTATATTGATAGGAATTGCCCTGGCAACCGGTTGCCTGAAATGGATTCCTGCTGCAGCGTGGCCAGTAATATTTGCTCTTGCAGCTTGGAAGTTCGTCAACACACCGGTTCCATGGGCCGGTATGTATTCTGCTGCTCTGTCCTACCCACTTGCAGCCATTGCTTGTGTCAGCCTTGTTGAGGGAGTGAGACGACTTTCAGTGCTGCGTAGAGCTTTCAGTATGCGGCCTGTTGTTTTTCTTGGAACGATTTCATTCGGCCTTTATGTCTTTCACCTTTTTGGAATCCACTTAGGAGCAGTTGGATTGGCTTCCATAAATTGGGCTGCTGATTTTCAAGCATCCCCAATCAGCTATATGCTTTACTCAGTTTCCAGTCTGGTAATCACGATTTTAATAGCCGCATTGAGCTATTATGTGCTTGAGATGCCTTTCCTCCGATTGAAGGATCGGTTCGCGACGGTTCTCGGCCGTGAAATTAACTCGCCTAGCACCCATGGGGTGGGGGCAGGTTCAAGAGCTACAAAATCTTCTGTGGCGTAGCTCAAACTCTGAGCGAGTTTCTAAGTCAAAAGCTTATGAGAGATCTGCCTTATTAATTGGAAGCTCGTAGCTCAATCCACAAGACTGCGCGAGGGGTGTTATTCTCGTATCAGAATCCAATAGAAATCGCGGTGATTGGGGGTGTGCCTGATGTGGTAGCCGCTGAAAGGAAGCGCCTGGGTTGCGTGCCGGAGCAGAGATGCCATATTCTCCCGCGTATAAAAATGTACGTGAATAGACATCTGTTCAGCCATTGCTTCGTCAATACGGTCGGACCAGCCACCACGTGTGCCTGCCCAGCGTTCGTAGTGTCGGCGTTGAGGTTCCCAAATGTCTTCATTTCGCTCGGATATAATCTCCTCTAATGAGCACGGTTGCTGCCGGTAATCTTTCGTCCCGGCGACATCGGGCACAATGGCGAGCACGACACCCCCGGATTTGAGTTTTCTGCTCCACCTCTCAAGATGGCCTAATGGGTTGGCCAAGTGCTCAAAGACATGGCTTGAGAAGATAAAATCGAGTGAATCGTCTTCAACTGGGAGCGCACTCGCCTTACCAACTATATACTGCGACCAGTCCGCCGAGGCAGAATTATATTGGCCGTGCGTGTCGTACAGTTCACGCCAACGATCTGCGGGCATCTCCTCGACGTACCGAGCAGAAACACCGGGTCCATTCAGAACTTGGGGCTTTGAACCAGGGCCAATCTCAACGCCCGTTCCACGGGCCAGGGCAATCAACTCGGTACGATCTAGACTTTTGTGCACCAGGAGGTGAGCGTTCTTCTCCTCCTCGAGATCGAACCAGAGTGTCAGGACAGCGTCGTCACTGATCGGTGCTGATGTCATTGGCCAGGGGATGGGGATCGCAGTAGGCGCAGATCCTACCTCGATAGCGGCTTCTGCGATTGTGTTGTGCCTATCTTGCAAACGCACTGTTACCGTAGTTTGCCCCTTCCCGCAGCGGGCGTACCAACCGACCGTTTCGGGTCGCGTTGAAAAGGGATACCAGAGCGGCAGGTTCGGGATGGTAACTTGCGGATCCGTACTGTGTGAGACGCTCAGTCCCCTCCAAGTCTTCCCATTGACAACACTCTTCCAAAGCGAAGTCCCAGGCGCGACAATAAGCTTGTTATCCCCACGTCGAAGCATATCGTAAAGGTTCATTACACGCCTCCGTGTGCCCTGCTTATCGCATAATCAAACGAGCGACCAACGTGGTTCTGGTGCCCCGTTCCCGTCCCCGCCATCGGAGCATTCTGGCTGCTGAGATACGCAAATCAAGTCGGTAAGATTGCTCTCAGTGGTCGGTATGGTATTGTCAGCCAGTTAATTGCCGCATCTTATTTTTTGATAATAAGCGCAGAGCCAAAAGGCATTCTGATCAGACGATTCCCGTCCTTAGTCGAGAGGTATTCGTCGACGGATTTTCTCGCGCCTGGAAAATAGTTGGAGCCATAATCGTCCAAATATACGGTGCCTCCAGACATCAGGCGGGGAAAGAAGAATTCCAGGGATTGTAGAGTCGGCTTGTAGAGGTCGACATCAACGCTAAGGAAAGAGAGTTGAGTGTCTTTCACCTCTTCGAACCTATCTGGGATCCAGCCAGGGTAGATTTCTACGAAGCTGAAATCTTTCAATAGTTCTCTGACTCTCGCTTCGTTTGACTTGAATTGTGCCCGCAACTGCTCAATCTCAGCTTCGGTGTTGAAAAACTTGCCGCTGTCTTCGCTATCAAATGGCGAAAGACCTTCGAACGAGTCGAAAACGTGCAACTTGCCTCGGAAGCCATTGGCTTTTAGCAGTCTTGCCAGCATCAATGTAGAATGTCCCCAAAAGCATCCGCACTCGACCATATCCAGGTCGGGAGCGGTTTGGACTGCTTGCAGGGCCAGTTGATATAAAATGAAGTATCTGAACTGTTTCGGCAGGCTGTCGCGCTGACCACCCTGTGCAGCGTTTATGGTGTCCCGATATAAGGCCTGGTAGGGTTCTGTCGCATCGAAGGGATCAATCCGGCTCAGATCCATGCTAACGGGTTTCGCAGAGCTTGGAGCTTCTTTTTTTGGCTTCGATAAACTCGGATCCATGAGGAGATAAGCAAATTTAGCATCACCGAATTCAAAGTGGATCGAGAGGGCTAGCTTCTCGGCAGTTGGCTCCGAATGCGACGGCAGAGGAATTGGGAGGGGGGTAGGGCTCTCGCCTGCATCAACGGAACTTTCCGCAATCGTCTCGTTTTGGTTTTGGACCCGAACAGTTACTCTTACACTGCCGTTTCGGGACAGAGCGTACCATTGAGCTGTTTCAGATCTAGAGGAGTAAAGAGCTTCCTGCGAAACATCCCGGATCAAGATTTGTGACTGCGCGTCGCTCTGGATGCTTAGACCGCGCCAAGTCACACCATTGATCTCACCCTTCCACAATCCGGTAGCTGGATGCACAGTGAGTGTATCGTCCTGAAGACGAAGCATATCAAAAAGGTTCATTGATCTGTCCTCTGATAGTTCATCTACCATACTCCAAATGCTTTATGCAATATCATAACAATGTAGCAAGCTTATTGGTGCTTTGTCGCTCTTGTTGATGACGAGCAAGCAGGAACGTGCTGCATTTTCGCGAACCTTTGTGCTTCAGCATCTGCCGTCTGCACCCGGAATACATTCTACAGATTTGCATGAGGGTTGGATCTTGAAGCGTCGCTAGTACTCGTTCTACTCTCATGGAAATATCCAAGTTGCCATTTCCAGCATTCGTAAAGACGATACTGACCAGAGCTTTAGTCTTTCCAGCCTTTCAGCGGGTATCAACCTTGCACCACATAAAGAACCCGGTCCGTCATTCGACAGACCGGGATAAGGTGAAGGCCTGATTCTTGTACTGTAAGTTTACTCAGCAGCTTTAGACATGCTGAGATAGCGATCGCGTTCCGCTAACCAAAGGTCACCGAAATCGACGTTCTGCCAATTTTCGAACCATGGGCCGCCGTTAGTATAATGAATCGCTGCAGGGACCTGCTCGGGCTTGCGATACTCACCCTCAAGGAAGTTCCATTCGAGATCCACTGCGCCAATCAGGTTGTCGTCTGGGATCCAGGAAAACCGGTGTAGGAATGCAGGAGAGGCACTGTTCACGACGCTTGGGGTCAGTGCCTTCACATGCTCATGGCTACCATTGAACACAATGAATGACGACCAGTTCTTACGTGGATACACTGTCTGCTGCTTACCATCCATTTTGATGGTCTGGGATGGGCTATAGTCATGCTGCACGACATGGACTGCTTTGGACGGGTCAAGATTATCGAGCAGTTGATAGATATCTTTCGTGAAAAGGAAGTCACAGTCAACGAACACCGACCATCCATCCGTCGCTGCCAAATATGGCGTAAGGAAGCGGGTCAACGAAAATTCGGTTGTCGCATTAGCATCGATCGGACGAGTATAAAGACCAAGCTCCCGCAGTGAGCTTTGCTTGAGCGGGTAAATCTCAAGATCTCTGCTCTTATGACGATTCAGGGAGTAGCGGCAGACGTTCCAAGCGATATCCTCTCGGGTATCATACCCCACAAACACCTTGGCAGTCTTCGACATATTTAATCTCCGTCCTTCAGTTCGCGGTTGTTTTAAGAGGGGTTTCCCAAAAAAGGTGCCTTCGATTATTTGCGCCGAATTCCTGTAGAGTAGATGTGATATGGAAGCAAGTTAGGCCTATGGCGATCAATGAGTGCAAGCCTGTTTGCTCTCATGGGCGTCCCTCTATTAAGGCATCAGGAGCGGTCAAAACTCGCTAAACGGTTGAGTTTGTCACTTCGTTTTCCGCAAGCGAATGATCACCTCCACCCCTGCAATTTCTGTCCCAAATGGTGGGGGAGGGAAGTTCGTCACGGTGACGTCCACATGGGGCATGTCGATCACGGTTCCCTCATCTTCTAGGAAGTAGTGGTGATGTTCGGTCGGATTGGTATCGAAGTATGCCTTTGAACTATCCAAAGCTAACTGGCGTAGGAGACGAGCCTCTGTGAACTGATGAAGAGTGTTGTAGACAGTCGCGAGGGAAACAGGAATGCGAGCCTTGTTGGCTTCGTCGAAAAGCTGCTCGGCCGTTACATGCCGGTGACCCTTCCCGAACAGAAGCCAGCCAAGGGATATTCGCTGGCGGGTCGGACGCAGACCGGCAAGGCGCAGCTTGGACTTTACGTCCGAAACAGGACAGCCAACAGCGGTCTCAACAGGCCTACGAAGCAACGCTTCAGGCTGGATAGTGATCTCGTCTTCGGGCATAGCTCAGGCCCCGCACTTTAGAAGTCTTAAAAAATTTAAACTTATCAATAAGTTACAGGCTTTGTCATCACTATGCAAGCCATCCAGATCGCGGAAGGCTGCTGGTTGAACGGACGGTCATTGAGGTCCAGGTTCGGCAGCCAACTGTTTCGGTAGGCTTGATCAAAGCTTCGATTTTATACTTATAGGCCTTTTGCCGTCCGCGCTATTCCATAGGCGCCTTGTTGTCATTGGGATGTTTCATCCCGGATGGCATTCGCATGCTGCCGGATTGCGTTTCAGTTGGCATCCCGTTGGTCCTTGAAGAACGCTCACGCTGTCTCTCCCCATCGATCCTGCCCAAGGATGTAGCTGTTGCCTTGGTGGGCTGCCAACCAGAGGAGATTGCAGTCGGCTTCGTCACAAGGGCGTAACAGACGTTCTTGACGCAACGGATGGGGATAGTGATGAAGATAGGGTTTAGACTTTCTCCCGCTTTGACCACTCAACCAACTGCGCGACGCCGCTCGAGAAGGTTGTCGCGGGCCTCCACCGAAGCACTGATTTTGCGAGGTCTATATCTGCAACTGCATGTCGGATATCACCGGCTCGAAAGTCACCGCTGACCTGAAGGCGGTCTGTTGGAAGGCCAAGGTTTTCCAAAATAAGCTTGGCCGCATCGAAAATGGATGTCCGCTCGCCTGTGCCGATGTTGAGGATGCGTCCCAACGCGCCTGGTTCGGAGCAGGCTGCCACGAAAGCAGTGACTACATCGTCGACGAATACGAAATCCCGATAGATGTGGCCATCCTCGAAGATGTTCAATGTCCGTCCTGCAAGGGCCTGCTGGCAGAAGATCGACAGGACGCCAGTGTAGGGATTGCGAAGGGACTGGCCGGGACCATAGACATTTTGCAGCCTGAGAATTGCCGTTCCCCACGGCGCCGGCACCTGCTGCAGGAGGTACTCCTGCATGAGTTTTGAGGCGCCGTAAACAGATCCTGGTGCAGGTGGCAGATGCTCGGGAGTCGGAATAGGAGTTAGAGGACATCCCTCCGCATCATGAAGATCAAAGATGCCCTTTGCCATAGCGGATGTTTGGCGTGGCGGTGGAACAATCAGTTGTCCCGCGTTATTCTTGTATGCCCCCTCACCATAGACTGCTCTAGTGGCAGCCAAAACGACGCGGGAAGGAGGGCTCTTCAAGCCTTTGAGGACCTCGATCAGTCGAGCTGTCCCACCAACATTGACGTCAACATAACGGACGGGCTCGTCCGCTGATTGGCCTGTTCCTGTCTCGGCGGCCAAGTGGACGACGATCGTGGGGCGGCATTCGTCAAGGGCTTTGGCGAGTGTGGCTGCATCACAGACATCACCAACAACCAAGTGTGCCGGAAGATTAATCGTGGGAGATGATCCATGTACCTGCGGGTGCAGGTTGTCGAAAACCGTAATCTCAGCACCTTGGGCTGCAAGAGCTCGCACCAAGCGCGATCCTATGAATCCCGCTCCGCCGGTAATGAAAATCCGCTCGCCCTTCATGTTGGAGGGGGTCATGTGTTCCGTTCTCCTCAACCTTATGCAGTCTGCGATCGATGCGCGCAATCGCGAGCGACCGACAGCACATCAAGAATTTGAGCCTCAAGCTCGCTGTGAGTGTACCTTGCACGAAGCTTCTGCTGAGCTTCTTCAACGATCTCGTGACGGAGATCTGAACTGCTGAGTAGACGTTTCAGGGCTTTGTACCAATCGTCGAGCTCAGTGGCGAGGATGCCGGCTCCCCCAGTGCAGGCTTGGTGATAGACCGGCAGATCAGATGCGACCACTGGGATGCCGGCGTAGCTGTACTCAACCCACTTGGTGTCAGCCTTGCATCGATTGAACGGATTATCTTCGAGAGGCGCCAAGCCGATCCACCAACCGAGCTCGCAGAGCTTGGACACGAAACTGGCGTAGTCCGCAACTGGAGGGTGGTGGACGACCCTGTTTTCAAAGCGGACGAGTTCCTGCGGGAGCTGAATGGTTCCAAAGACCTCGAACCGCAGGTAAGGTATCTCTTCCATGAGCTGCCCGAGAACAGGCAAGACCAGCGCAAGGTCGAGTGAGTGGCCGCCAGTTCCCATGTATCCGATGACTGGGGCAGTGGCTGGCAGTGCCTCCGGAATAGCTGTGGGATCGACAGTGCAGTAGACATCGCCCGCGGTTATGGGGCGGGAGATCCCGTAGGATTTGAAAGCCTCTGCCAACGGACGAGTTGATGTATAAACCAGATCACTCGCCTCCATGTTGTTGCGTAAGGCTTGAAGGCGCTCGGGGGAATTGTAGTGTCGAAACTTATCGGGACCGAGACTTTCAGGAACCTTGAGGAGGTCGTCGTCGATGTGAAAAATCACCGGGATGCCGAGAGAGCGAGCGTGTGCGATCAAAGAGGTTGCATCGGCGCTCGTGTACCGGGAAAGAATGAGATGCGAGGGCTTCAGATTCTGCAGCTTCAGCTTCAGAGTGTCCATTGAGGAATCGTGGCTGACGAGATTGACCTCTGCAGTTCCAGCGCGAATTCTCTCCGCAAGAGGTCGGGTGAAGCTGATATATTGAGTGGCCCCGGGCTTGTCGACGAGAACCATAAGCCGCTGCGCAGATGCGCGCTGCACGGAAGCGAGATTAACGGCTGTTTGCATGAGACCGCCCTCTGCAGGTTTTATAAGCCAAGCGCAGTAACGGGACGCGCTGCACGTGACAGAGAGCCATCGGCTCCGTGCTGCCAATCGGTTCGCCCGACTGTATCAATCGTGGTTGCGCCGACGTCGCTGCCATTGGCGAGGAGACGTGCAAAGCGCCGATAAACTTCCTTGGGATCAGTCGGCATTGGAATCCGCTCCAGGAAGCGTCTTTGACGCTCAAGCAGCATATCTGAGCGTATTGCCACATCGCGTGCAAATGCAAGCCAATCCTCTAACCCGCTAATCTCGGTAAGCCCGTCGTAATTGCTATGATCCATGATTCCTGCATCGTCATGCCAGACGGCGACTGGTATGCCCGCAAGCACCATGTCCAGAACTACTGTCGAGGGGGCGGAAATGCCAAATTGATAGCCCTTCAGATTCACGCGATACATTGGCAGGTTATTGATTGTGACCTCTTTCGGCAGTTGGACATTGTTCTTGAGAACATACTGGCCGCCTGGATGTGGGCGGAGTGTAATGCCTTGTCCAGCTGCCGCCAGTGTTCGGCAATACTGGAAGAAGATGTCCATAAAGGATGCGCCGAAATTGCCACCTGTACGAAGCCTGACTGAATGCAAGTTTTCACAGACAAGGCCTCCGATCACAGGAGGGTGGTCGGGTCCCGGTGTGGGAACTTGGAGGACCGTCGAAGGACCTGATACATAGAGTTTAGGACGCTCCGAGACAGTGAGGGAGGTGAGCGCACGAGGCTCGCACCAGCCGCAAATCACATCCGCGGCAAAGGTAACATCGCGGCCATGAGCAATGATGTGCTCCCGATTCTGTAGGAACCCGACGCACTCGTAGCCGTGTTGAAGCGTAATTTTCAAGAAGCTGGATGGAGCAATCCGAAAGACATTGTGCGTGTCAGAGTGGCCAGGAAGATCCGACTCGCTTGCCGCGATAAGAAGACCGTTCTTACCCTGAAGAATACGACATGCCTCCGCAGGAGAGTCAAAGATGAACATAGTTCCGTGAATATCGGCGCAGATAAGCGCCAATTCACGTTGCCATATCTGTTGTCGATCTCTGTTCAGAAACTTGCTTGTTAAAAGGAAGTCTATCTCGACCTCCAACTCCCGCGCTGCAAGGTAGGCCAAAGGACGTATGATATTGATGTCCTGCAGCAGATTCACAATGAAGATGATGTGTTTCTGTGGCATTAGGCAATGTCCGCGCCGGAAGATAAGGCTGATTTAGTGAACGGCATCGAGTGTGGTGTTTGACGCCAATACGGTGATTTTGCTTCTGAGAAATGAACTCTGATTTCTCCAAAGAGGCTTTGAACGATTTCTAGAGTCTTTTCGAGGGTAGCAGTATATGCGGACAGTGCGACCGATGGTGATGGGGCGTTCGGGTCAAGCAACAGACCTTCTGTCTCCCACCTTAAATTTTCGGGCAGCTGCATTTGATAGCAGGCTTCATCACCAGTTGTTTTGCAGGGTTGAAATTTAGTTTTTATTGGATCTTGAAGGTATTGGTACGCAGAGCCGGATATTATAACAGCGAACTCTCGAGTGGTTGGATCAGACTGCAGGCGGACATCATAATCCAGGTTAGCCAGTGAGACTGGACTTGCGACCGATAGAGTACCAAGTTGCTTGGCAAACTTGTTGACGATGCTCAGGGCTCCTACACCGTGAATGACGCCCCGAGTGTCTTGATCAGGAACCGTTCTCCCGTCGATTGCCGGGAGGTGGTCCAAAAACGAGATAAGCTTTGACGCTTCGGCTTCCGGATCAGCTAAAGCCTCAAGGCGTTCCAGTAGATGCGGGATCGTATTGCGGCGAAGCGCCGGCTCCCGCTGTTCCACATCAGCAAGCAACATACCTAAGTCGCGGTATATGAAAGGACCAAGTTCGGAATATAGCGGGTAACCGGATGATAAAACCTGTGCTCCGCCAACCAGAGTCGTGACAGCCCGATTCAGCGATTTGACGACGCTAAAAGGTTGGGCGTTTACCGGTAGAAAGCACAATAGGCTGTTGGCGATTAGCTGCCGTTCGAGATCCTCTGTCCATTCCTCCAAACTGTAAGGGACTGGAAGCCTAGCTAACATCTCGAGCCGTTCTGCAGTCATCGCACGACTGTTTGTGAGAATGGAAAGCCGAGGCTCAAATCCCAGGCTTCTAGACTGTGAAAGAACTCTTCCGAAGGCGAAAAGATCGGATAATCCAACTGGAAAGTGAGGGTTGTCGCCCATTCCAAACCAACCGACAGCCAGTTGGCGCGTCGAGAGGGCACGCTCAACATTCCTCTCGACTGTCATTGCGACACGCTCTTGATCGAGCTCGTCGAATGGATCATTGATTATGTGAAAAGGTATGCCGGGAAGAAGCGGAGCTAGGTTGGTTCGCATCCGTTCGGTGGAGCACACCGCGAATGTAAGACTTGATGCGATCTGGCGAAGCCACTCTCGGAAGTGAACGAACCGGCTATCGTGCGCCTGGCTATAATAATCATCAAAAAAGTCGACACCGACACGCAGGCCATGCTTGGCGATCGCGTCCGCCAAGATCAAGGACCGAGCGTCGTGGCACTTGCAAAAGACGTAAGCGTCAAACGCATACTCTGACTGAGCCTGAAAGCTGTCGATAGGCACAAGCTCAAAGATGTGTCCTGCCGCCTCTAATCGTGGCTTGAGGCGTTGATAGCGAATCCGCACCCCTGCCGTCGCAAAGTGATCTTCTCTCGGAACGATGATCGCAATCTTCATTAGCGTAGTTCTCGTAGAAGTGTGACAGAGGAGAGTAAATTCTCCCACTGCTGCGGCTTGATGAAATTGCGCCCAATTGGATCCATACGGTCCTGGGATGTCGCGCCCGCGAAGGAGGTTGCTCGGACTGCGGAGGTGCACAGGTGTCGATGGCCGTGCTCTATCGTCTTCAAAGCGAAATGAAGAGGCTCGTAGGCTTCAGAGAACGCAGCCGGTTCAGTCGCCCAATATTGTCGCAGAATGTCTGTTCTAATCATATCCAATTCGAATGAATTTCCGACGACGGGGTATGTGGCGTCGGCAAACACCTCGAGCCAATTCGGCTGATTAAAAATCAAATGAGGCGCGGATTGGAACGAGACATGGAGCGGGAAGAAGCCTCCCGACTGATACTGGACGACGCTGCGCTTTTGAACCATTGGTTCGTGAAGGATGACGCAACTTGCCGAAGCAACAGCATTCCCATGAGCCAACGTAGCAAGGGTCTCGATCGTTCGAGGATCATGCAAAACGATTGTGTCGTCAACGAAGAGAGTAAAGTGGCCACGTAAACCGTCAGCGATTTGCCTAAAATCCGCGCGTCGACTGCCGGAAGAGAGAAAGACACTGTGTCGTCCGTTGAAGAGACGCTCAAGCTCAGAACGGCAGACATCAGGTGCGGTATCAAGATCAGGTTCGATGACGGCGATGACGTCGATGTTGTCCGAGAAAGTTTGTTGAGCAAGCGATTGAAGTAGGCGCTTGGTACCCACCACGCTCATACAACGGACGATTGCGGTTACGCCTGCTTGAGTCCGCTCCATTGGGGTGAGCACTCGACGCAGCGTGGGCTTGGCCGAATCGGGTGCGAGTGGCATCAACATCGAGGCTTCATCTGACGATGTATCGCCACGATAATGAACAGCCAAGGGTAGATCCGCTACACTTCGCGTACCGCTGTCCTGTCCAATGATCGGGCTTACCTCAGAGGAGATCAGAACTGGGTACCTCGTCGCGGAGATACTTGGTTGCAGGACGAGTAAATCCTCGTCCATTGGCGGCAGCACGACGGACCACCGAGGTCTGCAAGTAATTTTATCGGCGACAATGAACGCCCCTGCGACGTTTGCAGAGCCCCGCGGCGAGCGCAAGCGGCGCGAGACGAGTGCTGAAATCGTCGGAAGTGCTTCCGGTGAGAGCAGAAGTGTGCTGCCTTCCTCGATATCCTGGGTGACACGGTTGAGAAGGGAAGGGCGAATGCCTTCACCAGTGTGCAGGAGATCGTGCAGATACTTGATACCATGGTGGGCTGCTTCGGATTGTCCTACGTTTGAAACAATGCCCAGACGAAACACGCGTGCCAGCCATTCGCGAACCGAATCCGAGAAGATCCGCTCTGCCCCTGTCGCGACCTCCAGCGCGACAGCGACCTGTTGGATCGAGCGCGACGTTTCATCATCAGGCGAGACGTACTCCTGCACCAAAGCATCAGATATGAGCCTCAGGTCTTCGACTGGATTGCCTTCTACGCCTAGGTATGAGAGTTCGGCATGGTGCATACCGCCCCGGCAGAGTGACGGAAACGGCAAAATCCCCATGTCCACAATCGTACCATCCGGCGTCGACAGGATCAGCAGTACAGGAAGGAGAGGACTTGAGAGATTGAGGTCAGCAACTGCTGGACCCATCTCAGGAAGGAGCACCTCGCCTACAAGTGCAATTTTCTCTGGTACTGCCGCATCGGCTTGAAATGCACGAACGACATACCGTTCCGTATCAGGAGCCTCCGTGCCATCCTCTCCAAAGCGTAAACGGAGGGTTGAATCGTTGGCGAACCATGCGTCTGCAATACGAGCAGGCCCTGCTACGAAACCCGGCCCAAAACCTCGATATCGTTGCAGCATGATACCAGCCCAGAGGGGCGATCTGTCATGGACAGCCAGATTTCCTGCCGCGCCACTCACGCGGACGTGGACACCAGTATCTACGTCCAATAGCCGGCAAAAAGCGAAGAGTGGGGCGAGCATGTCAGGCATCGTCTCGACAGGAGACAATAGCGCCAAAAGGACGTCACCATAAAAAAGGCCCTCATTGCCTTCTGTTGTGGCGAGATCGTTGTGCCGGACCCAGGGTAAAGCATCACTGAACTCGATGCCAGGTGACGCAATGATCGGCATATTCGAGTTGTTCAGGGGCCGTGGGGCCTCGGTTTGGAGGACTTCAAGAAGCGCTAGCGGTTTTTTTCCTTCCGCTTGGCCATACTTGAGATAATGGACCAAGGGAGAAATGCCGCTTCTCACGATTGTAGGATTTTGGTCCAAATAGTACACGGGATCGAAGTAGATGCTCGGCTTGCGCTTAGCTGGCCCTCCCCGGCGGATGTAATGTAGAGCTGGATCCAGGCCGGATTTGGCGACATCAGGGTACTGATTTCGATACCAGTTGGCATCGAACAGGGGGCTTCCTGACAGCAGAGTTAGGGCTTCAACTTCGCTAACTTTCGGCCATAGCTTGTCATTATTGCCCTTTTTTTGAGGGAGGTCTGTGATTTTGTTGGAAGCTGGCCCGGTTTTTTTGGCGGGCTGGTTTTTGCGAAGCAGATCGATAGCTTTCTTGAGCGCGCGAAGTGGCCGTGCGAACCTCCAAGAGCTCGAGTTGTATATGTCGTGAATCAGCGCATCGCGCGCTTTGACCTTCTGCTGCGATGTCGCCTTAAGATGCTTGATCTCAGCTTGTAGGCGCTCAATTTCAGCCTTCAATGTCGCTTGAGTCTGTTCGCTTGGAGTGCTCATCTTGCCATCATCACCTTGCTCGGCGGTAGGGTGTAGTATGAGAGCTTCCCTTCGTCAAACATCGATTATGGTTACTAATCGTCGCGTCAATGAGCTTTCTTCGAAAGATTTGCTGCAGCAAATCTTTCCAGCGGTTGAAATTTGCTAGATTTTCACCTGTAGAAGCTCGATAATTTACTGGATATCATGTTTACGGCTATCCCAGTATTTGTGCTGACTGAAGAATTTATTGTCGACACTTTGTGAAGAATGCTGACCAAGAGGTCACGGGCAGATGCTCATGCTTAGCAATACCGTTCCGCTTAAACCGATGAGCATGGGCTCTGCTGTTAGGGGGTTAGATCAAGTTCCTCAATCGCGCTTTGATCCAACGCAAGCCCTTCACTGCGCGCCAAGGAAGCACCCGCTCGGCCATAAATATCTTCAGGGCAAACACCCTTTCCATCACGCGATAGCGCTTCATGAGGAAGGAAGAGACCGGCTGTACGGTCAGGAACTCAACGGCTCTAATTTTTGGGAATGGCCTGACTTTGTTTTTTCCTGGGAAGGTGAGGGCGGTGTCGGCGGCGATGGTCTCGAGCGAGGTGAGGTACTGCTCCATCGAGTAATCGTGGTGGCGGGCAAACGCCGCCTGCGACAACTCTGTCAGCCGTTCCGATGTCAGACCCTCCAGCAGCCCCACCACAGCCTCGGCCGAGAACGCGTCGAGCAGGAAGCCATCCTCGCCCGATCGGATCACCTCCGCCGGACCCGGCGCATAGCTGGTGGCGATCACCGGCACCCCGAACGAGAACGCCTCCAGGATGACGTTGCCAAACGACTCCTTCTTCGACGGCAGCAGCACCACGGACGCTTCGCCATACAGCGCCGCCTTGTCGGTGACGTTATAGGTGATCTCGACGCTGTCGCGCACCCCTGCCTCGTCGAGCAGGGCGAGAAAGGCCGGCAGATCAGGCGAGTTGAGGCTGTCGGTGGTGAAGATGCGCAGCCGCCCCAAGCCCCGCTCCTGCATCAGCCGGGCCACCGGCACCAGGCGCTCGGCGCCCTTGGTGTGAAAGTCGATGCGCCCGACATACGTCACGAAGCGGTTCTTGTCCGGGCGGTAGCCGTTCTCGGCGCGGGTGGCCACCGGCAGCCGGATCTTGGTGAGCTCGTGGATGCCCATCTGGCGGTGGAAGTTCATGTCCATGTCGGACAGGCACAGGATGCGTGAGACCTTGTAGCTGTCGACGAAGTCGAGATGGGCCAGCACCTCGGAGTCCTGCAGGATGAAGGCGAGTTGGCCCGAGGCCATGTGGATCAGAGGCAGGCGGGTGAGCTGCTCCTGGACGATGGGCGAGAAAGCGCGGATGACGGAGTTGGGGGTGATGACCACGGTGTCGGTGGTGTGGCAGGTGCTCAGGAAAGCAAGCACCGCGGCCTCATTGTTCTCGGCCACGAGGGTGTCGGGGGCGTGCGGGAAAGCGGGATCGCGCTTGGCTGAGAGACAGACGTGGCGAATGGGGCGGCCCTGGGCTGCGGCGATGGTGCTGCGCACGCGCCCGGGAATGCCGCCGATCTTCGACACATCCTGCACCAAATGCACAATCGTCCGGAGCTTGAACGGCATGATGTCGTTCAGGGTCTTGCGCAGCGTCAATCGGGCGCTTTCCGTCAGGGACGGGTCGTCGCGCACCACCTTGAGTAGGTTGCGGTGCAGGTTCTTGATGTACGTGTCATCGATCCCGTAGCGCTCCTTTAGGATCTGGTAGTTTTCGACCCGTGCTGCGATCTCCGGCAGAAGGATGTTCTTAGAGAGCGTCGATTTCCGCGAGGCTGCAATTAGATAGAAAGGAGTGGTATCGATCAACTGTACGCGATCAAAGCCGCCCAGCAGGATCCGCATGTTCAGCCGCACATCCTCGCTGCGCCCTTTGACGCTGTCCTGTGTGTGCAGTCGCAGCGCATCACGGTTATAAATCTTTCCCCCAATGCCGGACAGGATACGTGTAATCGTGTCGCTGGTAATCGCCTTTTTGGGATCGATCAATCTCGGAAACTCCCGTCGCCGACCATTCATGAAAGGCGTGACGATGATGTCGAACCCTGGCGCAAGGCGGTTCGCGACGGTTGTGAGGGCCTCCGGCTGGATGAGATCGTCCCCATCGACGAAGGTGACGTAGGGTGTTTTCGCCTGATTGGCGATGTACTGACGTCCAGCAGATGGAGAGCCGAAATTCGCCTCGGCCAAGTGAGCTTCAAAGTGTGCTCTTTTTGAAAGGGGATGTTGCGCAATAAGATTCGCGGTACCATCAGTGCTGGCATCGTCGAACAGGACAATCTGAAAGCGTTTCTCGTCCAAAACAGCGAGACGGTCGAGCAAGCCGACGATGTTCTCACGCTCGTTGTGAGTGGTAACACCGATGGTCAAAATGGGATTCATTCGCTGATCTCTGCTTGAAGGCGTCGGCTGGCTAAAAATTGGCGAAGAGCACTCCGGGGCGGATTTCGGGAGGCTGTAGATTTCTACGACATGCCTACCGATGCGATTTGCGGTCCAGCCTCATCTTCAGGCGCCGTAAGGGTTCAGTCAGGCGCCAGGAAAAGGATTCTTTTAGACTCTGCAGATCCTTCTCCAAGAGCCTGATCTGCCTGCGGGTGTCTTTCAGCCGCGATCTCAGCACTTCAGCAGATCTGATTTTTGGAAAAACCCTGACTTTGTTTTTGCCCGTGAAGGCAAGCGCGGTGTCGGCGGCGATGGTCTCGAGCGAGGTGAGGTACTGCTCCATCGAGTAATCGTGGTGGCGGGCAAACGCCGCCTGCGACAACTCTGTCAGCCGTTCCGATGTCAGACCCTCCAGCAGCCCCACCACAGCCTCGGCCGAGAACGCGTCGAGCAGGAAGCCATCCTCGCCCGATCGGATCACCTCCGCCGGACCCGGCGCATAGCTGGTGGCGATCACCGGCACCCCGAACGAGAACGCCTCCAGGATGACGTTGCCAAACGACTCCTTCTTCGACGGCAGCAGCACCACGGACGCTTCGCCATACAGCGCCGCCTTGTCGGTGACGTTATAGGTGATCTCGACGCTGTCGCGCACCCCTGCCTCGTCGAGCAGGGCGAGAAAGGCCGGCAGATCAGGCGAGTTGAGGCTGTCGGTGGTGAAGATGCGCAGCCGCCCCAAGCCCCGCTCCTGCATCAGCCGGGCCACCGGCACCAGGCGCTCGGCGCCCTTGGTGTGAAAGTCGATGCGCCCGACATACGTCACGAAGCGGTTCTTGTCCGGGCGGTAGCCGTTCTCGGCGCGGGTGGCCACCGGCAGCCGGATCTTGGTGAGCTCGTGGATGCCCATCTGGCGGTGGAAGTTCATGTCCATGTCGGACAGGCACAGGATGCGTGAGACCTTGTAGCTGTCGACGAAGTCGAGATGGGCCAGCACCTCGGAGTCCTGCAGGATGAAGGCGAGTTGGCCCGAGGCCATGTGGATCAGAGGCAGGCGGGTGAGCTGCTCCTGGACGATGGGCGAGAAAGCGCGGATGACGGAGTTGGGGGTGATGACCACGGTGTCGGTGGTGTGGCAGGTGCTCAGGAAAGCAAGCACCGCGGCCTCATTGTTCTCGGCCACGAGGGTGTCGGGGGCGTGCGGGAAAGCGGGATCGCGCTTGGCTGAGAGACAGACGTGGCGAATGGGGCGGCCCTGGGCTGCGGCGATGGTGCTGCGCACGCGCCCGGGAATGCCGCCGATCTTCGACACATCCTGCACCAAATGCACAATCGTCCGGAGATCAGGGGATTGCGGTGGCATCGATGATCCTGTCATTTCTTCTCCAACTCGATCCGTCGCTGTGCTGCGCGTGAAGCGGATTGCGCGTTACCGCTCTGCACCAAGAAGGCTTCGTCAGAAGACTTTCGCTTCTCCGTTGCAACGCCTTGAAGATGGTAAATTTTGCTATGGGGCGTATAGACGATCCGCTGCTGGAGATGGCGGCGTATGAAGTCACACAGAATCCAGTCGGAGCGGTAGTGCGGGGCATTGCCGCTATCCAAGCCTCCGGCAGCCCTGATCGTCTCCGGCCGCAGAAGGCCGCAGAACAGGGGAGCGTAGGTGAGTTCGACCAACTCGTCCTCTCGGTCAAACTCCAGGTTGAGGATATTGTTGTGGTGGATCGACAGATTTATGTCACACTCAAAGGCATCCATGGCGCCCGGCACGTGAACCTTGGTAATTCGGTTGCCGGCGGGTAGAACCTGCCGCGGGACGGCCATCCCCACATCGTCATGCTTGAAGAGAACATAACGCAATTCGTCGAGCCAACCGGGCGTCGCAAGGGTGTCGTTGTTGAGGATCAGGATCTTGTCGTCACGGTCCATCACCTCGGCTAGGCCACGGTTCACGGCAAAGCTGAATCCCGAATTTCGGTCCTCTGTGAGGAGACGCACATTCTCGAAGAGCCTGGGCAACTCCTCTAACTGTGCATAGGTTTCCTCGGACGAGCCGTTGTCGACGATGAAAACGTGATACGGGGGGGATGTCTGCTCTGCGATCGATCGCAGGCACATTTCAAGTTCGCTGGCCGACTCGTAATTCGGAATGACGATTTGAACTGGCTCGATAGGCAATCGGGCCAGTTTCGGCTGACGCCGAGCTCGCGCTGGCCTGGTAACGGAAAAGGCCAAGTGATTGCGTCCGTCCGTCGTTGTAAAAGCCTGCGACCATTCGGAGCGTTGGACGAGTTTGGACTGAACCGAATGGAGTGCGGAAATCGAAGCTTCATCAGTCACATTTCCCCCGTCTGCCTTACCCCGGAAGGAATGGCCGAGGAGGCAGGGAACGGCGAGCGGTTGCGCAACTTCGGTCATCCGGAGGATGAGGTCCCATCCGACATGGTGCTTCAGGGACGGATCGAACCCTCCGACCTCGGGCAAGAGTTCACGGTCGTGGAGAAGTACGACAGGAGCGATGTCGTCCCTGTTTTCCAGGCGTGGACGATTGAACGGCGCGAAGTTAACCCCTTTGAAGGCAACTCCCAGGCGGACATCGGTATCGAAGCCGTCCCACAACACATGAGCGCCGTAAACAATTCGTGCGTTCTGTGACCGCAATTGATTGAAGAGGATGAGAAGGAAGTCGGGATCCCATTGAGCGTCCTCATCGAGATATGCAATAAGCCTGCCGGACGCGTGTTCGATGCCCGCATTGCGAGCGCCTCCAACGCCGACCGAGGCGGCTAGAGCGACATACTTGATCCGGCCATCGCCGAACTGCTTAATGGCGCTCTCGGTGTCGGGATTATCGCTTGCATCGTCGACAACGATCAGCTCCCAGTTCTCGTAGGACTGCAGGAGCACCGAGACCAACGCATCGGCAACCGCCGCTGTGCGTTCATGCGTGGTCATGATGACAGAGATCAGCGTGTCCTGTGGAAGCGCCGCATAATCGGACGCGAGCTTCTTCTTGCTGTTGTCCATGTAGGCGACAACCCGCAGATCGCTTTCCCACAGCTCTGGACCGATCGTGTCGGGCATGATCATGGCTCGCCGGTGATAGTCGTCGAAGGTATTGTAGAGTTTGTGGAGCCGGCTTTTGATCTGGTAGGGGGCCAGGTATTTCGTGGGCGGCACGCGGCAGAGGAGAGGGGAGGCGGTGACGCGAAAGAGATGCCCCTGGGGAACATGCGCACGATCGGGATAGCGGAGGTTTTCAAAGGCCGGATTCGGATGATGTCCGTTTCTCATCCCGGTCTCAAGGTAGAACCGATACGCCTCATCAGGATCCTTTGGGGCTCCAGGATAGAAGGTGGTGTACCAAGCCGCATCAAAGAGCTGCCTTGAGGTGTCAACTCGCGCTGTTTGCTCGTCCGCCTCTACCTTGGGCGGCTTGGCCGCCTTTAGCAGTTTCGACGTTGCAGAAGAGGGGGCGGTGATACGCTGGGCAATGGCTTTCGTTGCCCGATCAGACAGCAGGAGCTTCATCCACTGCCGAACAGGCTGAGGAATGAGGAAAAATGCCGATCTGAGAGCGTGCCGTACCATGTTCGTCTATACGCAATTGCGAGAACAATGCGTTAGCCGCGAGGGCTCCCGAAGGCAACCTATGTAATACAATATCTTGAGGGCCAAAGGAATGGACCTGAGCGATCCTCCACAGAGCTGCCTGCCCGAAACAAGCTAGGCATGCCAGCTTCTGTCATATGGTCGCGTATGGAGGCAGGAAGAGCAAGATCCGGCAACTGCAGTCAGGTCTTCCGCATTCCGCAATGATTATAGCTAAATAAACTAGGTTCCGCTCAAGCTTGCAAAAGGGCCGGAGTTCTGAGTAAGAGCGGTGGATATTCCAGTTATAAAGTTATGACATGATTCCCTCTAGGCATCAGCTTGTTCCAGAGATCCAAGGCCTTCGTGCCGTGGCGGTGCTGGCTGTTCTCATCTATCACATCTGGCCGAAGATCTTGCCGGGCGGATATGTGGGCGTCGATGTCTTCTTCGTCATCTCCGGCTATCTGATCACCGGTTCGCTCCTAAAGGAGTTCGAGAGCACCGGCCGGATCAGCATTGCAGGATTCTATGCCCGACGGATCCGCCGCCTCCTGCCAGCTGCTGCTGTTGTCTCTCTGGCAGTTGCCCTGTTTGTCCCGCTTTTCCCGCGAGACCAGTCGGCCGACATCGCCAATAGCATCGTTGCCAGTGCGCTCTACGTCCAGAACTGGTTCTTGGCCGCCCAAGCTGTCGACTACTTAGCCGACGGCGCCAAGGGGCCGATGAACCACTTTTGGTCATTATCAGTCGAGGAGCAGTACTACATCGTCTGGCCTTTGATCCTGCTGCCCATTCTCTATTTCGCGCGACGGGCCGCCCTGACCCCCCGCAGGGCCTTTGCATGGATCGTAGGCTTAATTGGCCTTGGATCGCTGGCCTACTCGGTCTGGCTGACGCCGCTCAACCCCGGAGTTGCCTACTTTGCGACCACTACCCGCGCCTGGGAGCTGGCCGTGGGCGGAGCGCTTGCCGTATTCCAAGTTAGGAGAGCCATTTCTCAGCCCATAGGCGCGGCACTTGGGTGCGCCGGTCTTGCAGGAATCATTGTTGCGTGTATCGCCTATGACGATAGAACGAGTTTTCCTGGGTACGCGGCATTGCTGCCCACCCTCGGTGCGGCGGCAGTCATTATTGCCAGTGGTGTGCACTCGCCTTGGTCGCCAGGTCGGATCCTGAATTTGCGACCCTTTCAATATTTCGGTGACATTTCCTACTCGCTCTACCTTTGGCACTGGCCGCTCATCGTTCTCTATAGCGAGTTGACTGGGCGGGTGATCGGTCTTCGTGGTGGCGCCGTCTTGTTCATCGTCTCCGGCGTCCTAGCCCATTTCAGCAAAATCTGGGTCGAGGACCGCTTCCGTGCGGGAGGGTTCTCAATTGGCCGTACGTTAAAGGCAGGCTTGGCAAGTATCGCTCTCACAGTGGCACTGGGATCCGGGTACTCGCTGTGGAGGGGCGCCGATCTGAATACGGGTGTGGCTGGTGGATTGCCGCGTGGAGCGGCCGCAATGCAGGATCCAAGTTACGACTGGCGCCGGGAAGATCTCGCGGGTGTGGTGCCGCAGCCTTCAGTCGCGAGAAAAGACGTGCCATCAGCCTACGCGAGGAAGTGCCACCAGGATCAAATTAGAAGTGAAGTCCTCAGTTGTGACTTCGGAGACCCTACCAGCAAACTCAAAATCGTCATGCTGGGAGACTCTCATGCCACCCATTGGTTTCCAACGTTCGAAGAGATCACTCGCCGGCAATCGATTTACTTCCGTGGCGTTGCCAAATCAGCTTGCCTGTTTTCCCTTGAGCCTGTCTACAACGGCGCCCTCAAGCGCCCTTATAACGAATGTGCGGAGTGGTCTCACAATGTGATTGATTGGTTGGCTCGCGAGAGACCAGATGTGGTCCTCATATCACAGTCGCCCGGTTACCCCATGTCAGCGCTTGGGGGTATGACTGCTGCTTGGACACGTCTCACAAACATGAAGTTGAGCGTTCAGGCCGTGGTCTCAACACCGTGGATGCCGTACGAACCCAGTAAATGCTTCATGGCCAACCAGAACTGGGCGACAGACTGTGTTCCCGAGCGAGGGACGGTGTTCAAACCTGACCTGACGCTTGCGGCTGCAAAAAAATTGCGAATACCAACTTTCGACTTTTCAGATGAATTTTGTGGAATAACGCATTGTCCAACCGTGATCGGTGGCGTTTTCGTATACCGCGACAGGCATCACATGACAGCAACATTTGCACGGACGCTTAGTCAATCCATGGAGAACAAACTGTTGCTTAACTCCCGCTTCAAGGCGGCTTCCGGAGCAATTGATGGATAGGTCTTAAAACATGCTCTGAACCTCCATGAGTTCTGACGGCCAAAGTCGATTCAAGCAAAGTACCTTTCTTTCAACGACTACTGCTTGGTGACACTACGCTGTTTGGTGACTATGGTGTGTAGCCTCCGGACTGGCCGTGACACAAAACCAAAGCCTTTCGCCTCTAGGCTCTGTTCAGCCCGAACCCATCGACCCTTTGCCCACCGTAGGGTGCCGTTCAAGAGATCTCTGGCTGAGCGACGGCCCAGAGGCCATTGCTCAGGGTTGATTGGAACATCTAAGAGGTTGGGAGCACATTTTTTGATGAGCAACTTAAACACTGTCGCTTGTTTACGGTCCCATTCCTTGACACCCAAGAGTGCTTCGAAGATGTACCTGCTGTTGAAGGGGATGAAGCAATCAGCATAAAAATCCCGTTCCAAGAGGATCATGCCGTGCCATGCGCTCATCTTGTACTCCCAGTAAAACTGGTCGCGTGAGTCAATAAAGCCACGGGCTGCATTGAAGTCGGTGTCCTGAACGAAATCTAAGAAGTACTCGGTTGCTAATTTCATTGGCTCCGGCCCATAGCTTTCCTCCATCTGTTGTGCAGACAACCTCGTTGCTATGAGAGCGAATTCGCACATGGCCTCCGGCGTTTCAGGTCGAACAGCCTGATACTCTTTCCCCTTGTAGAAAAACCTGCCGATTTCCAGGAGGTTGGCGGTCACGGTAAGGACATCTGCACCGCCGAAGTGCCTCTGCATGGGAGCAACGACCGTATGGTGATGCCCATAATACGTCGTTTTGTTCAGACGGCGCTTCAGCTCTTTCGGAGTGGAAGGCGGGTTTGGAACTCTCACAACGTGGTGCTCAATTCCTGCGATACGAGCAAGTTCGCGGCCGACCGCACAATCGATCACCGTGTTTTTTCCACGATCGTACGTGTAGCCGTCGAATGGGATACTCGAGTGCACAGCAAGAGCTAAAGTTGTCCGAGAGTCGATCCCAGCGGTTACACTCAGCGAGAGGCGCTTGCCCAGTGCGACCCGCTTGAGGGCAGTCGTGGTGCAGCTCAGAACAAGGTCTGCAGCCTCTTTCGCCGTTCGAGGTTCAATCTTTCTGCGCGGCCAGAAGCGCACCACTTTGGCTTGAGCTACATCGTAGAAGGTGTTGGGGGTCAGCAGCCGGGTTCTAACGTAGGGAGTATGATTGCCCGGGTATCCGTAGCGGAACGGAAGATCCTGTCGTTGGATCTCTCCGCCAAGTGTTTCCTCGACGAGCAGGGCGTGGGATGCAATGACGCCACCCTCGGATGCATAGAACACCGTACGCATTCCGGTGGCATCTGTTAAAATGCGGGGATTGGTTCTTGTGCCAAAGACAATGACATGGCGGCCGCAAAATTTATCAATAAGGTCAAAAAAATCCGTCTCACGCTGCAGGAGCGCTCTCAGCATCTGCTGAGCAGGGGGCCGGGGTGAGGAGGATCCGAAAACGTCCTGGTCTGCTGTTGCTGGGGTGCCTCCAGATAAGGATCCTAACGTCTCTGGTTCGATGCTGACACAGGTTCCTAATACAACGACACAGGTTTCGCTATCCGACGCATAATCAACAGAGCTCAAGGTGTCGACAAAGAAGTTGTTGAAGAATGGTGCTTTCACAAAACCAGCAGGCGGGCTCGTGATTCGACGAGAAAGTAGAAAGCCGCGGGGGTAAACATCAGAGGACATCGGTAAGCAGCTCATCTCAAATCAAAGCCTCAGCGTCTTATATCGCCATTTGAGGGCGCGGCAATCATACTCCGATAAGCACGTGGAAATTGGCGGCGTCCCGTAATGGTGCATGATCTATCGTGGCCTGACCAGTATATCCGATCTTGGTCTACATTAGCCCAAGCGGAGTCAGGAGATACTCTTGCAAACCGAGCGGCTCCTGCTTGGCACGATAGGCTGACCATTAGTGCTGCGAGAAAGTCGTCTTGTTCTGCCTTTGAAGAGTTCTCTCATCGCGTTAGTAAAATGACTTGGCTCGAATTTACACTCTCGCCGGGTTCAAAGTACTCCCCACGGTCGATGGACGTGATTGCGTCGGATGGTGGATCGGCCGAGAACAAAGATTGAACTTGCGCGTTTCCCAGCGTGAACGAGACCTGAGCCTTGTTTCTGAGGTGGCCTATGAGCTCAAAGCGCAATTCTCTCGTCTTGCCTCCCTCGCTTCCACCTGCGGCCCGCAAGCTCTTCGACCGGTTTACCGCGCCCGCTGGGGAGGACGAGCACACATACAGGCAGCGTCTCGCCGATATGCTCGCAACCCTGCATCCGAGGAATTCAATCGAGGCCTTCTGGGCCAAAGACCTCGTCGATCAAACCTTGGAGATCGAGCGACTAAGACAGGTCGAGGCCGGATTTCTTGAGGTGCGGGCGCGCGATGCAGACCGCACCCACGACGCGATCCAAAGGCAAATGGCAGAGGCAGCTGCTGGCCTTGATATCTATGGCTGGGCTCGAGAGCGAGGGTTAGACCATCGCTCGGACACACCAGAAATCCGGGCACAATTCGCAAAATTTGTGGCGGAGCGACTTTCCGCGTATTCTGAGAGCTCATTCTCGCAAGATCGTCCAGCCGGTCCGAGTGACATAGCTCAGTCCTTTATTCACCACAGCGCCGAGCTTGATCGGATCGGGCGCACGATCGCGATCTTGGAAGCTCGACGCCGGTCGGTTCTCCAGGAACTGGAGCAGTACCGCGCAGCCCGACGCGTTCGGGCCCGCAAGGCAGGGAGAAGTCGCGCCTCTTTCATTGACCCTGTTGGGCCGTACTGACGGCAGATGGTACAGCACGAGAGCCTCCCCGATGAATCACACCCGATTGTGTACCAAGCCTCGGCGGAGATCCTCGGCATCTGCAGCAGGCTTGACGCTCGCCCAGGGCGAGGATCACAAGACCTATCGGGCGCTTCACCAAGCGATCACTGCCGATACCAAGCCATGCGATGCCATCGAGACCTTATTGGTTCAAACCATTATCGATGAGATCTGGAAGATCCAACGCTGCCGGATGATCGAGGAGTGCCTGTTGGCGGGTCCCAAACAGGAAGATGGGAGCCAAACCGCTACAGCCATGCTGTCGTCTACCCGACAATCCGCTGGACTACCGCAAGGCCAGGGCACAGCACCGCGCCGTAGCAGGCCGACAACGCCATCCGAGGCAGATCGCGCCGCAGCGCGGACGACACTTCTCGCTGCCTATCAGAAGCATGGTGTGTCCCTGGAACAAACTATCCGCCAGCGGACCCGCGCCGAGGCTCTGCGCGACGCAGCAATCCGAGATCTTGAATGGTATCGGAACTCAACTCTGCACCATGCGGAGGAGGAGATTGAGGACGCCGAATTTGCTGAGGTTACAGTCGATGGGATCAGTCCGGAAACAAGAGGCCAACCGGCGCAACGCCCAGAAGAGCACCGGTCCCCGCAGTCCAACCGGGCGGGCTCGCGCAAGCCGCAACGCGCTTAAGCATGGACTCGCGGCCGCAGGCCGGGACCCTAGCCATGCCAGCTTGGTCGGTGAGCTCGTGCAGGATCTGCTCGGCGAGTTGGAGACAACCCAAGAGCATTCGCCGGAGCTTCTCCCGATAATCGAGGCAGAGATCGACGTGTTGCGCGCCCGTTCCATTCGGGCGAGCTTGCTGCAGGATCTTGTGGATCAGATGAAGGGGGACGATCCCAATAGGTGTGTGGCGACCTTGCTTGACCAATTGAGCCGTGCCGATCGCTACGAGCGCCGCGCCCTCTCACGCCGCAAGTTCGCGGTGCGTGATCTGACTAGGTCTTTGAGTGAGCCGTCGATGTCCTCCTCCGCTGCCGCCGAAGGCAGGCGGTTCCTGAGCCGGAGTCCGACCTGAGGCATTGCCGAACCTGCCCCGGCGCCCCGTGAAGCGAGAGCATGCTTTGACCGGCACCAGGCGCATCTTGAACTGCACTGAATGAGGTATATACTTTTGTGTATATACGGAGAGTCAAGATGGTAGTTGCGAAGGTTTTCCGGTCCGGCAACAGTCAAGCTGTCAGGTTGCCGAAGCAGTTTCGGTTGACCAGTGAAGAGGTCGAGATCTATCGCCGCGGCGACGAAATCGTCCTGCGGGAGAAACCCCGCAATCTGGCCCGCGCGTTCGAGCTGTTGTGTGATCTCAAGGATGTCGAGCGCGAGGATAGCCCACCGCAGGAGCGCGAGGGCCTCTGATGGCTCAACCCCGTTATCTTCTCGACACAAACATCTGCATCTACATCCGCCGGGAGCGGCCGCAAGTCGTCCTGAACCGCTTCAAGGTGTTGCCTCCCGGCTCGACGGCGATCTCGGTCATCACCTACGGGGAGTTGACCTACGGAGTTCGCAAAAGCCTAGCGCCTCGTAAAGCGATGATGATCTTGGAAGAGCTGACAGCCCTGATCCCGGTCCTGCCGATGGCCGCTGATGCGGCCGAGACCTATGGAACCATCCGATCCGATCTGGCCGCTCGCGGCGAACTGATCGGCAACAACGATCTCTGGATCGCCGCCCATGCCAAGAGCCTCGAGATGATCCTGGTTACCAACAACGAGAAGGAGTTTCAGCGGGTGGATGGCCTCACAATCGAAAACTGGGCTAAGGGATAATCGTCTGGGATTGCCGCTGCGATCGTTAGATCACAGCGGGCGAGCCTGTCGATGAGACGGAGAGTTATCTCCGAGGCACGATGGTACCGTCGATCCTCTTCTTCCAGCGGCTCTGTCTTCCGCAGGGGAGAGGGCGTTTGGTCTTTGCAGCGCCCAGATGCTGGATCTTCTGCCGTTTGGCTTTGGCGGCACGCTGATGATCGTTGCGTGTCTTGGCCGCTGCACATTTCTCGTGCGCAGGGCCCATGTTCTCGGGCTCGTCCGCGCCTCCCAGTTCCAGCGCCCGAATGTGCTCGATGATCCAGCGCTCGCGAACACCGTCAATGCGTCGCTCGCAGAGCACACAGATCCCTTTGGCCTTTTCCCAAATGGCAAGCCGCACCCGTGGCGAGAGCCGAGCCCTTTGCGTGGTCCCAAGTTCTGATGGTTCAACAAGAGGCATGGTCAAGAACCACCGTTGTCGATGGCATCAGGAGCGGCTTTGTCCACCGCAGGTACCGACGCGCTCTCCTTCCGCTCTTCGGCGGGAGAGTTCGTGCTGCCATCGATCTCGTACGGAACGAGCCGAACCCGCAGCCCGACTGACGCGACGGTCGGCCCGGGAAAGGCATGAGGCGCGGATAACAACGCGGCGTCGAGGGTCTGGCTTCCAGTGGGCCCATCGCACTGTTGACGAGCTTGAACAGTTTCGCCGCCTTGGGCGCGGTCCGACATGCCCGAAGGCATGTTCCGTGACGGCCAAGCGTCAACAAGATCAAGCACGCGGTCTGCACGACGGACGAGGTCAGCCGTCGTTCCGGGATCCAATCCGAATTCTTGGGTGAGCGGATCCCGTAGCAGCAGCGCAAGCTCCCGGATCAGGCGGATCAGGAGATCGCAATCGCGGCATGTACGCAGAGCCGCTTCTTCAGCGGCGTTGCTGTCCCGGGCAATAAGAGCCGCAACAACGGCGCGAGCCGAGTGGATGGCATAACGGAGGTCAGCATGTAGATATGGGGGATGAGTGGATCGATCTCGAGCATCATACATGCGAGCAACTCCAATACCGCCATCTAACTATATAACGTTAATTTACGTTACGTCAACTGCTGTTGGAGTGAAAGGTTCCCTTGACCCGACGGGGGCTCCTGCCCTCAAGCCTTTGTGTGACTGATCCCGTCATCCCGCACCGAGAGATCGCAGACCGGTTTTGGCAGAACGAAGCCAAATGCACCTGCCGTGGTCACTTTGTGGATGCGACATGCTGCAACGCCTGAACCCACCTGATCTTTTCTTCGGCCTATGTGTTGTGCCTTCTGTGGCACCAGCAGGAGGATCGCGCGGGTATGGCGGCTAACGGGGAGATTTTGGACTGCCTGATCGTCGGGGGTGGGCCGGCGGGGCTGACCACGGCTTTGTATCTCGCCCGTTTCAAGCGCCGCTTTGCTCTAGTGGACAGCGGGACACCCCGGGCGGCCTGGATCCCGACGAGCCACAACATCCCGGTCTTCGCGGAGGGGATCTCCGGCAAGGACATCCTGGCCCGAGCGCGCGCCAATCTCGATCAGTATGGGGCCACGATCCAAGCCGGGCGGGTCACAGGCTTGAGCAAGCAGCCCGACCGTTTCATTGCGGTGGTGGAAGGAAATGACGGTTCCACGGGCCAGATCGCCGCGCGCCGGGTGGTGCTCGCCACGGGGGCGGTTGATATCGAGCCTGAACTGCCGGATGTGCCCAATGCGGTTCAGCGTGGCCTCGTCCGCTATTGTCCCATTTGCGACGGATACGAGTCCCGCGACCGGAAGATTGCCGTCATTGCCTACGGGGCTCACGGAATTGGGGAGGCGGTCTTCATCGCCCGCACGTATTCCCAGGATGTGACGCTCCTGACCTTAGGGCAGCGCCTGGAACTCAACCCGGAGCAGCAGGGCAGGCTCGACGAGCACGGGATCAAGGTGGTGGAGGCTCCAGTCGAGTCCCTCGCCATGGAGAACGACCGGATCTCTGCCGTGAACGTGGCCGGCAAGGAGCACCGCTTCGATGTGCTCTATTCGGCGCTCGGCCTCAAATACCGGTCGGATCTCGCGATTGCCCTCGGCGCCGAGCACGACCCGTCAGGCAGCCTGATCGTTGACAGCCATTGCCAGACCACGGTTAAAGGCCTCTATGCGGCCGGTGACATCGTCCGGGGCCTCGACCAGATTGTGGTCGGCATGGGACACGCGGCCTTCGCCGCCGCGCACATCCACAACCATTGCGAGCTGCCCACCGAGGACGAGCCCGATGGAGCTTAAGTAAGCGCCTTCGCCAGGAGCGGCAGGCTGATGTCCATCCGGTAGTCGACGGAGGAATGGTCGTCGTGGAATTCCTCGTAGGTGTGGGAAATCCCAGCGGCCTCGAGCTTCCGGCGCATGATCCGCGAGCCGTAGACCATGTTGTACTGGTCGATGTCGCCGCAATCGATGTAGAAGGCCTTCAATTGGCGCAGGTTGGCCTGGCATTCGGCCTGATCCACCATCCGCAGCGGATCCCAGCGCAGCCAGTTGGCCCAGCGCTCCTCGATGACCTCACAGGTCTCGAGGTCCACCGGCAGGCGGACACCATAGAACTGGCTCGGGTCGGGATCAAAGCTCGCGGCCTGGGCGAGAAGCATCAGGGTGTGCCAGTCCTTGTCCTTTGCCTTGGGACCTGCCTCGAACTTGCGCAGGAAGGTCTCGATGGACATGCCGTGATCCACCAGATGGCGCAGCGCTCCGGCAAACTCGCCCAGGTGGTAGAGATATTCGAAGCCTACATCTCCCGAGTGCGAGGCGGCGGCCGACCAGACGGAGCCGCCATGGCGGAGCGCATGCACCATGGCTCCGTAGCCGCCTGAGCTCTTGCCGAACACGCCCCGTCGCCCGCTGCCGCCGCAACCGAAGCGCTCTTCGACGAGCGGCAGCATCTCGCGGATCAGGAAGGTCTCCCAGAGTCCCGTGGCGGCGCTATCGACATATTGGTTGCCGCCAAGGCGTGTGAAGCAGTCGGGGAAGGCCACAGCAACGGGCGGCATGGCGCCCGTGCCGATCAACCGGTCGAGGCGCTCGGGCACGTTCTCGCCGTAGTTCTTCCAGTTGGTGTGTGCCGGGCCACCGGCCGTGTAGCCGACGAGGTCAACGAGGAGGGGCAGGCCGCGGCCGTCATGGCCTGCGGGCACATAGACGTCGACCCGGCGCCGGGCGGGGTCGCCGAGCAGATTGTCCTTCAGGCAATCGCTCTCGATCCAGAGGCTGTGCACCGTGCCCGCCGGCACGTCATGGTCCTTGCGCATCGTGATCCCTCATGAGGCTTATTGTCCGAGATTTGCCGGTCAAAACGGCACTTGTCCAGAATCTGGGCCATCGCGCCGGTTAATAAGTCGTTCTCGCACCTAGCCATTCCACAGGCGCTAAGTCTACGGTGCAGCCCCAGGTGTCAGACGTTTGGTGTCATACTTGGGGGTGTCAACATGAGCGATGGTTTCCTGCCGCGGTGGAGCCTGAAGACCGAAGGGGTCGTCATGCCGGACGAGCGGCTGCCGACCGGTCAGATGGTGGTCGTCGGCCTGCAGCATGTGGTCGCCATGTTCGGCGCAACCGTGCTGGCCCCGATCCTGATGGGTTTCGACCCGAACGTCTCGATCCTGTTCTCCGGCATCGCGACGCTGATCTTCTTCTTCGTGGTCGGCGGCCGGGTGCCAAGCTATCTGGGTTCAAGCTTCGCCTTCATCGGTCCCGTCCTCGTGGCCACCGGGGCGAGTGTGGGCAGCCCCAATCCCAACATTCCCCTGGCGCTCGGCGGCATCATCGCGGCCGGTGCGCTCTACTTCCTCATCGGCCTCGTGGTGCAGCTGGCGGGGCATCGCTGGATCGAGCGGCTGATGCCGCCGGTGGTCACAGGTGCCATCGTGGCCGCCATCGGCCTTGTGCTCGCGCCGATTGCGATCAACAGCGCCTCCGGCATCACGACCGACAACCAGAATGGCAGCGACTTCGCGCGCTGGATTGCGCTTGCCACCGTCGTGGCGGTGGGTCTCATGGCAGTTTACGCTCCGGGGATTTGGCGCCGCCTGCCGGTGCTGATCGGCGGCGTGCTCGGCTACTTGATCTACTTCGTCTGCGCGAACGTGCTGGGCCTCGGCCAAGCCATCGACTTCTCGAAGATTGGTCAGGCTGCCTGGTTCGGCCTGCCGTCCTTCCAGAGCCCCGTCTTCGACATGCGCGCCATGAGCCTGATCGCCCCCGTGGCCGTGATCCTGGTGGCCGAGAACCTCGGGCACATCAAGGCCATCGGCGCCATGACGGGCCGCAACCTCGACCCGTATCTCGGCCGCGCCTTCATGGGTGACGGTGTCGCCACCATGTTGTCGGGTGCAGCCGGCGGTACGGGCATGACCACTTACGCCGAGAACATGGGTGTGATGGCCGTGACCCGCATCTATTCCACCCTGGTCTTCCTCATCGCCGCGGCCTTCGCGCTGCTGCTCGGTCTTTCGCCCAAGTTCGGTGCCTTCATCGGCACGATCCCCGGGCCCGTGCTCGGCGGCCTCTCCATTGTGGTGTTCGGCCTGATCGCCGCGACGGCGGGGCGGATCTGGGTGGAGAACCGAGTCGATTTCTCGAACCCGCGTAACCTGATCACGGTGGCGGTGGCTCTGATCCTGGGCGCCGGCAACTTCAAGCTGAACGTGGCAGGTTTCACCCTGGATGGCATCGGAACGGCAACCTTCGGCGCCATCATCCTCTACCACCTCCTGAACATGACGCCGAGCACGGCGGATCGGACGGAGACCGTGCACTAGCCGGCAGCTTTCCAGGAACACGCATTTGGAGCCCGCGTTGAGCCCCAACGCGGGCTTCGTTTTTTGAGCCGGACTGCTCCGTCATAGCCGGCAGGAAGTCCGCATCCTTTCCGCGCAAGGGATGACAGCATGAGCTCCGACCAGAACCAAACCCTGCCGCCTCAGGTGCAGGACCGGCAGCCCGGCCACGAGACCGAGATGAACCCGCGGCCCGACTACGAGCCGCGTTATGCGGGCAGCAACCGGCTGCAAGGCAAGGTTGCCCTCATCACCGGCGGCGACAGCGGCATCGGGCGCGCGACGGCCGTTCTGTTCGCCCGCGAGGGTGCCGATCTCGCCATCATGTACCTGAACGAGAGCGAAGATGCGCAGGAGACGAAGCGTCTCGTGGAGAGGGAAGGGCGCTCCTGCCTGACCATTGCAGGCGATGTGGGCGATCCCGGCTTCTGCCGCTCGGCGGTGGATCAGGTCATTCAGCGCTTCGGCAAGCTCGACGTGCTGGTCAACAACGCCGCCGAGCAGCACCCGAAAAAGGAGATCGAGGAGATCACGCCCGAGCAGATCGACCGCACCTTCCGCACCAACATCTTCGGCTATTTCTACATGGTTCAGGCGGCGATGCCTCATCTCAAGAAGGGCGCTGCGATCATCAACACCACGTCGGTGACGGCCTATCGCGGCAGCTCCGAGCTGCTCGACTACAGCGCCACCAAGGGCGCCATTGTCGCCTTCACCCGGTCATTGGCGCAGAAGCTCGCAGGAAAGGGCATTCGCGTGAACGGCGTGGCGCCGGGACCGATCTGGACGCCGCTGATTCCCTCGACGTTCCCGGCCGAAAAGGTGAAGCAGTTCGGCGCCAACACGCCGATGAAGCGCCCCGGCCAGCCGAACGAGGTGGCGCCGTCCTATCTGTTCCTGGCGTCCGAGGATTCATCCTACATTACCGGTTCGGTCCTGCACCCGAATGGCGGTGATCCCACCGAGGCCTAAAACAAGAAAGGCGGCTCTTTCGAGCCGCCCAATCTTTGTGCGCTGCAGGAGAAGTCAGCGTCTGCGGCGCACGCGCACCGGAACAGGACTGTATGAAGGCGTCATCAGCGTGAAGAGCAGCATGACCGCCGAGAGAGAGCCGCCAATCAGAAAAAGAACTTCCGCGATCTCAACCTGAGACGCCACGCCAGTGATCGCTGCAAAGACTGTAACAACTGCAAAGATGAAAAGCGCACGAAGGGCAACCGAACGATTCATTGGCCATCTCTCCCAAAGTGTTCTTGAAAACGTGTGGGGGGAAGTCGGGTTCCATACGAATAAAAGCCTGAAGGATTACTTTTGAACGACTGATGAACAGGCTTGATAAATCGTCCGATGCGGAACCTTACAGTCGCGCTTGGCGTTGTTTGAACATCATCGGCTTACAGTCGATTGTCATGTTTAGCGAGGTAACACCATGCTCGGTTGGGCAGTCACTTTTCTCATCATCGCTCTCGTCGCAGCTCTCTTCGGCTTCGGGGGCATCGCAGGCACCGCGGTTGAAATCGCGAAGCTGATCTTCTTCGTTGCGATCGTGCTGTTTGCGATCTCGGCCGTTATCGGTCTGCTGCGCGGACGCAGCCCTATGTGATGCGGCGACGGCATTCTTGACGTCGAACGCCGCCCTTCAAGGGCGGCGTTTGTCATTGAGGGGTGGCGGACACTCTGCCGCATCAGCCCTGCAGGGCTGCCCGGGTCATGCTGTCGGGGCCAAGATCGTCGATGTCGTCGACATTGAGCAGCGAAGCGAGACGCTGGCGCGCCCGATTCACGCGGCTCTTGATGGTGCCGACGGCGCAGCCGCAGATCTTCGCGGCTTCCTCATAAGAAAAGCCTGATGCTCCCACCAGCAGAAGAGCTTCCCGCTGGTCGGAGGGCAACTGGGAGAGGGCGCTGCGGAAATCCTCGAAGTCCAGATGGGAGCCTTGCTCGGGCTGGACCTTCAGCCGTCCGGCATAGGAGCCGTCAGGGTCTTCAACCTCGCGACGGCGCTTTCTGTACTCGGAGTGGAAGAGATTGCGCAGGATGGTGAAGAGCCAGGCATTCAGGTTCGTGCCGGGTTCGAACCGATGCAGATTGGAGAGGGCCCGCAGGAGCGTGTCTTGAACAAGGTCATCGGCCCTGTCGACTTGGCCCGAAAGTGAGATAGCAAAGGCGCGGAGGCTAGGGACCGCCGCAAGGAGAGCCTCTCGTAACTCGGGCTCCGGTTCTAGGGTCATTGAGACCCGCCCTTTTGCCCGTTCTTATCCAGCTGTTCGAGCAGGTCCCTGAAGCGGTCCGGCACGGGCTGCTGCATGAGTTCGTCGTACATGGCGCGCAGTTGGTCGCCGATACGTTTCTGGCTGCCGCTGTCGAGTTTAGGATCGGTTGCAAGCTTGTCGCCGGAGCCATTGTCGAGACTGACCCGAGCGAGCTTGTTCCCCTTATCAACCGTCATATTCTTCCCCTTGCCACCCCTGGTTTGTTCGGGGTAGCCAACCTTGGCAGTATCCATATATTCGTTTTCGAGCAATAACGCTCATTGCTGCGCGCGGTTCCCAAGCTGTGGAACTTTTGCAGCTTTGCCGCGTTGAACGAACCATCGGTACAACGAGTCAAAAGCACAGTTAAGGGGAAGCGAATGTCGACAGCGCAGCTTGTCGTCCAGCACTTACCATACCTTCGCCGCTACGCGCGCGCTCTCACAGGCAGCCAGATGGCCGGGGACGCATATGTCGCTGCGACCCTCGAAACGCTTGTGAGCGAGCCTGAGACGATCGGCCCTTCCGGAAACGTGAAGGTCGAGCTGTTTCAGGTATTCACTCGGATCTGGAATTCCCTGTCGGTGAACGGCCGGAGCGAGCAGATCCAGCGCGACCTACCGGCGGAAGTTCGCCTCGGGCAGATCACGCCGCTTCCCCGCCAAGCCTTCCTTCTCTCCTGCCTCGAGGGCTTCGGAGAAGAGGAAGTCGGGCAGATCCTCGATGTCGACACACGGACCGTGCGCGATCTCGTCGACGAAGCAGGACGCGAGCTCGCGGCTGATATGGCCACGGACATCCTCATCATCGAAGACGAGCCTCTGATCGCTATGGATCTCGAGGCTCTCGTCGAAGGCCTCGGCCACAACGTCACTGGCGTTGCGCGGACGCGCACAGAGGCCGTCAAGCTTGCAGCAGCGAAGCAGCCTGGTCTGATTCTGGCGGATATCCAGCTGGCGGACGGAAGCTCCGGTCTGGATGCGGTCAACGACCTCCTCAAGTCCTTTGAGGTCCCGGTGATCTTCATCACGGCCTATCCGGAGCGGTTCCTCACGGGTGAGCGTCCCGAGCCGGCCTTCCTGATCGCCAAGCCGTTCCAGCCGGCCAACGTGTCGGCCGTTATCAGCCAGGCGCTGTTCTTCCAGCAGAGCGCACGCCGGCGCGAGGCTCGTGCGGCGACCGCCTGAGACCAAACGGATAGCAATCTTAATAGTAATAGCCCGGCTTAAAGGCCGGGCTATTCTTTTGTGCTGATGTATTGGGCGCAAAAAAAGACGGGCTCGAAAGCCCGTCTAAGTTGCCGGCCAATGCACAAGGGGAATGCGGGGAGGACCAGGAGGCCGGTGCTTAAAGAACGTCCTATCGAAAACAAAGGTTCCAGCTTTTTTACCGCTCTTTTTATTCTCTTCTCCTACGGAAGGATGCAGGAACATCAAAGTTATGGTCGCGTTAAATTTCTGAAACGTCGAGGTTGAAGAGCAGGAGAGAGGGATGTTCCGTATCCCTGTGGCACTGGTGGGATTGGCTGGAATCTTCTTTGTTGCAGGGAGCTTTGTTCCTGCCTCCTTCAATATGTCTTATCAGGCGCAATCCGAAGTTCTCTCCGATGATGCGCTGCCCCAACGCATGAGTGCTGCGGCAAAGGGCGACCGCATGACGGCCCCTGTTCCAAGTGCCAATCCGGCCGCTGTGTCGATCGTTGAACTCGTCGGCGTTGCCCAGGCGACGGTGATCCTTCGCGACCGCGACGGAAAGGTGCTGTACAAGTCCGACCCACAGGCGGGCACCACCATCTACGCGCGCGACACGGATCTGCCTGTGGTCACCCTCAAGGAGGAGAAGCAGGCTCCCGCAATCCAGCACCCCGTCAGCCAGCGGGAGGGGACTGAAGCTCCCCGCGAGCCGAAACCGAAAGCGCGCAAGCCGGTCGGTTGCCTCGGCGATGTAAGCCCTCTGGCCAAGGCAAGTGCCGACAGGATGCCCAGCCTCTGCCTGGCGCTTCTCCAGCAATCGCTCTCCTGACGGGTGTGAAGGCAAGCAGGGAGCGCTCAAGCGCGGATACGGCTCGCTTCAGGAACAAGCATCATACAAGAGCGGAAAGATCCTTTGCTCGCCTATGGTCAAGATCGCGCGGGAACCAATTCCTGTGGCAAAGGTTTTTTCTAATAGTGTCCATGTTGCCGCCTTCTCACAAGAAGCAGCAAGGAAAACCACTTTTTCCAAAAAGATATAAGTAAGTATTCACGCAGACCCGTGATGTTGAGCCGACCATTCACATTGCCTTGAATAAGTCAATGTTCGGAACGGTTGCTCATTCTGGGCGTTTAACCCTCGCGCACTTTGGCGCTTAACGCGATTCAATGTACCCTCAGGAGAAATAAGCAATGCTGAAGAAGCATATGGCAGCTTGCCTTGTAGTGACGGCTTTCGCGGCTGCGCCCGCCTTTGCGCAGACCTCCACCACCCCTTCGGCTCCGACTGACCGTCCCGCCGCGTCCGGCACAGGCACCACCTCGACCGGCTCGCCGGTCATGCAGCCCGGGGCCTCGGGTTCTTCGTCGACGATGAGCCAGTCCTCGTCAACCATGAGCCAGAGCGGCGGCATGCAGGGTCAGTTCATGACCAAGATGGAGACCAATCAGATGATGGCCTCCGATCTGATCGGGACCCGCGTGGTCGGCGCGAACAACGAGTCGATCGGCGACATCAATGACGTCATCATGGACCGCAACGGCCAGATCATGGCGGCCGTGGTGGGTGTTGGCGGCTTCCTCGGAATCGGCGAGAAGGATGTGGCTGTTCCGTTCAATGCCCTCGAATTCATGAACGCCCAGCAGGCTCAGGCCATGAACAATAGCAACGCTGGCAACAACAACGTTGCGACGACGGGCTCCACGACGGGCACCACCACTACGACGGGTAACACCGCCACTACGGGTGCAGGCACCGCCGGCACCTCCAATATGACGGCCAGCAACACTTCGAGCAACCAGAACCAGCCTGAGCGTGTGGTTCTGCGCATGACGAAGGATCAGCTTCAGGCTGCTCCTGCCTTCGACGATGATGGCGACAACGCCAGCAACTCGACCACCGGTTCCGCCGGCACCTCGACGGCTCCGAAGCAGTAATCTGGCAGCCTGTTGAAAGGCTATGCGGCGCCTGGGGTAACTCAGGCGCCGTTTTCATCTCCGAGCAGTGCTGGTGTATGTAAGGCAAAATAAAAGGCGCAGCCATGAAGCTGCGCCTTAAAGGTGCCAGTCCAAGGGGGCATTCGGACCGGTTACCATCATAACGGCCTTCGCACGGTCCGGTTCCAAAGATTTTTCGAAAAAATTCCTCCCTGCCTTGCGCTGACATCTCCACGCCGTCCGGACTTGTTGACGCATAAGGAACTGCGGTCTGAGGCATACGTTGCCGTAAGCAAGATGCGGAGGGAGCCATGACTGCGACGAACGAACTGGATGCCGTCTTATGCCAGGAGGAACTGGCCGATGAGTTCTCCAGGCTGACCTCAAGTTCTCCTTACAGGGATAAGCCGTCGGTGGCCTCCATGCTCAGTGGCCTCATCCCCGTCTGCCACCAGGATGATGTGACCTGTCCTCTGATGTTGAGGCGCCATCTCGTAGTCCCCGCATGGCCGCATGTGATGCCAGCGGCGACAAGCCCTGGCGCCTGAGCGACCAGCAGTTCAAGGTTTTCTCTTATGGTTGAAGCGTTGTCACTACCGTCCGGACCCAACCCCGTGGCGGTTCTGCTCCATCCGAGCGCCGTCCCGGTCATCGACGTGTTCCGCTCCTTGAACCGTCTCGAGGACCAGTACGATCTGGCTCTGCTCGACAGGCCAGAGCAGGCGCTGGCGACATATACACAATCTGAAACCGCAAAGGGCATCGTCTCGGATGCGCTCCTGCTGGCCTTTGCCTTGACCCGGCAGCGCGGGCGGCCGTTCATTCATCGACCGGTGGGGTCGAGGCACGGAAGCTTGGACGAGTATTCTCTGCTGACGCTGATTGGTGCCTCACGGGGCTCCTCCCCGGAGGTGGCCCTCGAGGCCGCTCGGTATCTGGACATCGTGTCGCTCGACTTTATGTCAGCCCTGGCAGGGGATCTGGTGCGGCAGATCGAGCTGGGTTCTGTGGCATTCGACGTCCCAAGCCTTCCCGAGTTTCGCGCCATCATGGGCGTGGAGGATGTCGAGGAGGTTGTCGTCGAGACTGCCCTGACGCGCACTGAATTTAGCTTCAGGCACCAATAAATATTCGGCTCTCTATCATTGAGCAAAGTAAAGGGGCCGCTGAGCGGCCCCTTTGATTATTGGAATGGATGAATGCGTTATTCCTGGTTGCCGCGGGTGTTGCCCGAGGCCTGACCGCCTTTGCGGCCAGCTTCCGAGGCGAGTTCACGGTCCTGCGAGAAAGACCGCTTCTCGGCGGGAACGCTCTTGCCGCCTTTGCTAGCGATTTCACGCTGCCGGTCGGAATCCATCGACGCGAAGCCACGCTTCGAGGTCGAACCACCTGCCATTTATGCCTCCTAATCGAGTGGTGTTCGTGCATCATCAACCGCTCGCTGAATCGATGGTTCCGGTCCGGAAGCGCCAACCTTTGCAAAAAATTTTACGAAATTATTCAGACCTCACGAATTGGCGCACTTAAGGCAAATGTTTGACTGGAGGAAACAAGGCAACATCTTGTTGGTAGGAATAAGAGCCAAGAAGGTACTTACCTCGATACAGGAGAGGAATGACGTCTATATTTGCCAATAGATGGTCTATTGAAGGTAAGTCATAGAAGATCGAATATTCGGACAAAAATCGCGATTCGAATTCAAATTACCCAGAGGTCGCACGTTCCTGCGCCAGGAAGGGGGACAGAGGCAGTGGCGCTCCGAGGGCCCACCTCGGTATAAGAGACAGCGCAGTGCCACAGCGCTCCTGTAGAAACGGCAGAGGAGAGAGGACGGGATGACCTACGACGACAACAACGTGTTCGCGAAGATCCTTCGCGGCGAGCTGCCGTGCCACAAGGTCTATGAGACGGATCGCGTCCTGGCCTTCATGGATGTCATGCCCCGCGGCGACGGGCACGTTCTGGTCATTCCCAAGGCGAAAGCGCGCAACCTCCTCGACATCGCGCCGGACGATCTCGCGGAACTCGCAAAGGCCGTGCAGGTCGTGGGAAAGGCGGCGAAGAACGGCCTTTCAGCCGATGGCCTGACGGTCCAGCAGTTCAATGAGAGCGCCGGCGGGCAGGTGGTCTTCCACATCCACTTCCACGTCATTCCGCGCTTCGAGGGCGTGGCGCTCAAGCCCCATACGGGCCAGATGGAGAAACCGGAGGTCCTGGCGCGAATGGCCGACAAGATCCGCGCAGCCTTGGCTTGAGCCCTTTGCCATAGGCGGCAGGGTTGAGCCTGCCGCCTTCTTTTCAAGACTTCAGTCTGCCCAATCGAGAGAGCGGGACACAGCCTTGTTCCAGAGGGCGTTCAGGCGCTCGCGACGCGGGGCCTCCATGGCGGGCGTCCAGCGCTTGTCCACGGCCCAATTGCTCACCAGCTCGTCCGTCCCGCTCCAGAAGCCTGTGGCCAGGCCGGCCGCATAGGCGGCGCCGAGAGCCGTGGTCTCGATCACCTTCGGGCGCACCACCGGCACATCGAGGATATCCGCCTGGAACTGCATCAGCAGCTCATTGACCACCATACCTCCGTCCGTGCGCAGCTCCGTGGCGGTGATGCCCGTGTCCTTGGTCATGGCGTCCAGCACCTCGCGGGTCTGGAAGGCCGTGGCCTCAAGGGCCGCGCGGGCGATATGCGCCTTGGTTGCGTAGCGCGTCAGGCCGCCGATGAGGCCGCGGGCGTGGGAATTCCAATGCGGCGCATAGAGGCCGGAGAAGGCCGGCACGATGGTGACGCCTCCATTGTCCTCGACACTGCGGGCCAGGGTCTCGATATCGGGGCTCTTCTCGATCATGCCGAGATTGTCACGAAGCCACTGCACGAGGGCGCCGGCAATCGCGATGGAGCCTTCCAGGGCATAGACAGCCTTACCCTGGCCAAAACGGTAGCCCACCGTGGTGAGAAGGCCGCATTTCGACGGGTAGGGGGTTTCGCCGGTGTTCATCAGCATGAAGCAGCCGGTGCCATAGGTGTTCTTGGCCTCGCCCTGCCGGAAGCAGGCCTGTCCCACGAGCGCCGCCTGCTGGTCGCCGAGAATGCCGGCAATCGGCACGCCGGCCAGATTGTCGGTGGCCTCGCCATACACCTCGCTCGACGAGCGGATCTGCGGCAGGCAGGCGCGCGGGATGTTGAAGAGGCTCAGGATCTCCTCGTCCCAGTCGAGAGTTCGCAGATTCATGAGCTGCGTGCGGCTGGCATTGGTCACATCGGTGATGTGGCAGCCGCCATTGACGCCGCCGGTCAGGTTCCAGACCAGCCAGGTGTCGATATTGCCGAACAGCACGTCGCCGGCGGAAGCCTTCTCCCGGGCGCCGGGCACATTGTCCAGAAGCCAGCGCAGCTTGAGGCCGGAGAAATAGCTCGCCAGCGGCAGGCCCGTCTTGCCGCGCAGGCGGTCGTAACCACTATCCTTTGCGAACTCTTCGACGATCGAGTCGACGCGGGTGTCCTGCCAGACGAGGGCGTTGTGGAGGGGCTGGCCAGTGCGCCTGTCCCAGATCAGCGTCGTCTCACGCTGATTGGTGATGCCGATGGCAGCGAGATCGCGGGGAGATAGCCCTTTCTTTGCTAGCGCTTCCAGGATCACGGCCTGCGTGTTGCGCCAGATCTCGAGCGGATCGTGCTCCACATAGCCGGGCCGGGGGTAGATCTGCTCGTGCTCTTTCTGCCCGACCGAGACGATGCTCCCGGCCTTGTCGAACACGATGAAGCGCGAGCTGGTCGTGCCCTGATCGATGGCACCGACGTATTGAGCCATGTCCTTCCCCGAATTTTTGCCCCGAATTTATTGAGCCGCGACGGCTGCCGCTTTTGTCCTGGCCAAGTAGGCATCGATCTTGGCCGGAGCGTCAACCGGCACATGCAGCCCGAGCTTGGAGCGGCGCCAAAGGATGTCCTCAGCCGTGCGCGCCCATTCGCGGCGCACCAGGTAATCGACCTCCGCGGCGGTGAGCCCAGCGCCGAAATCCTCCCCCAGATCAGCCATGGATTTGGCGGAGCCCAGAAGCTCCTCGATGCGGGTGCCGTAGGATCGAGCTAGGCGATGGGCGAGTTGCTCGGGCAGGAAGGGCCAGCGCTGGCGCACGGTCGCGAAGAAGCGGTCGAAGTCCGCGTCCGGCATGTCGCCGCCGGGTATCTTGGCCTTCTCGGTCCAGGACGGCTTCATGTTGGGGAAGTAGGATTTCAGCTCCTCGAGAGCATGCTCGGAGAGCTTGCGGAACGTGGTGATCTTGCCGCCGAAGATCGACAGAACCGGCGCCTGGCCCGGCGGCCCGTCCATGTCGAACACGTAGTCGCGGGTCACCGCCGAGGCATTGCTCGATCCATCGTCGAAGAGCGGACGCACGCCGGAATAGGTCCACACCACCTCGGCCGGGGTGACCTCACGCTTGAAGAAGTGGTTCACCACATTGCAGAGATACTGGATCTCGTCCTGGGTGATCTCGACCTTCTTGTCCGGCATGGATTCAACCGGGATGTCGGTGGTGCCGATGAGGGTGAACTTCTCCTGATACGGAATGGCGAAGACAATCCGCTTGTCCGTGTTCTGGAGAATGAACGCTTCCTTGGTGTCGAAGAGCTTCGGCACCACGATGTGGCTGCCCTTCACGAGGCGCACGCTCTTGGTGGTGTTGAGCCCCAGCTTCGCGTTGAGCACGTCGGCCACGAAGGGGCCACCCGCATTGACGATCACCTTGGCGCGGACCTCCTCGGTCTTGCCGGTCTCCACGTTCTGGAGAGTGGCGACCCAGGTCTGCCCGTCGCGGCGGGCGGAGGTGAGCTTGGTGCGCACCCGGATGTCCGCACCCTTCTCGAAGGCGTCGAGCGCGTTGAGCGCCACCATGCGGCTGTCCTCGACCCAGCAATCGGAATAGACGAAGGCGGTGTCGAAGCCGGGCTTCAGGGCGTGGCCGGCGGGATGCCGAGTGAGCTTGATGCCTTCCGTGCCGGGCAGCTTCTTGCGCGGGGCGAGATGGTCGTACATGAACAGGCCCAGGCGCACGAACCAGGCGGGGCGGATGCCCTTCTCATGCGGCAGGATGAAGCGCAGGGGCCAGATGATATGGGGCGCGGATTCGAGGAGCCGCTCGCGCTCGAACAGGGCCTCTCGAACCAGCCGGAATTCGTAATACTCAAGGTAGCGCAGCCCGCCGTGGATCAGCTTGGTCGAGGCGGAGGAGGTGTAGCCCGCAAGGTCGCCCTGCTCGCAGAGCACCACCGAGAGGCCCCGGCCCACCGCATCGCGCGCGATGCCTGCGCCATTGATGCCGCCGCCCACAATCAGAAGATCAGTCACTGTCGTCACGGAATGCGTCTTTCCTTCATGCCGGGCTGTCCCGGTGCCCTGCACATGGTTTCTTTAGCCGCCTAAGGCAAGACAATTCTTGAACTTGTTCAAGGCTCCCTCGCCAAGGCCAAGTTTAGCATGAAAGCCACCAGGGAAGACACAGCCATGGCCAAGCATAGCATCAGCACGGCGTCGTAGCTGCCCCACCAGGCCCAGAGGGTCCCAAAGGCAAAGGGCGCAATGGCCATGGTGATCCGGACCGGCATGGCGATCATCCCCTGAATGGCTCCGTAATCCTCCCGCCCGAACAGTTCCGGCGGGAGCAGGGCCCGCACGATGGTCAGCATTCCGTTCGAGGCGCCATAAAGCCCCGCAAAGACGAGGATCAGCCAGGACCCTGCCGGGATGAACGGCAGGAGCAGGAAGCCGAGGGCACTCAGGGCCATGGTCACCACCCCAATCCCCCGCAGGCTCATGGCCCGCTCGCCGAAGCCGGTGAGAAACCGTGCAGCCACCTGGGCCGGCCCGATCACCGTGTAGGCAACCACGGCCGCCTCAATGGAAAAGCCACGCTCAAGGAGGATTGGGATCAGGTGGACAGGAATTCCGACCGAGATGATCCCCTGGAGGACGCTGGTGATCACGAAGAGCCAGAAGGCGGGTTTGGCGAGAACGCGGCGTGGGTTTGAAGCAGTCGAGAGGTGGGCGCGGCTTTCGCCGGTATGACTTGCCTTTGCGGGAGCGGCCGGGATGCCGAAGGCATGCAGCGCGGCGCAGATCCCGATGTTCAGGGCCGCCATTACGAGGATCGTGTCGCGCCAGCCGTAGCGGTCGATGAGCACGTGCAGGAGCGGGATGAACACCGTGCTGGCGAACCCGGCCACGAGAGTGATGATGGTGATGCCACGGCGGGCTAGCAGGCCGAGGTTCAAGGCTAAAACCGCAAAGCCCGCCTCGTAGAAGAGGGCGCTCGTGGCGGCTCCAAGGCCGAGCCAGATCAGCACGAAGACCGGATAGCTCTCAGTATATGCCAAAAAAACGAGAAGAAGGGCGGCCAGGACCGAGCCGCCTGTCATCACGGCCCGCCCGTAGCCTTGGTCGATCAGCCGCCCCACGGGCACGGCAAAGAAGGCGGAGGAGACGAGAGCGAGCGAGAAGGCGGCAGTGAGCGCCGTCTTCGACCATCCGAGATCCCGCTCCATGGGCTCGATGAGGAGCGCAAAGGCATAGAACAGTGTCCCGTAGGAGATCAGATGCGTGATCGACAGCGCCGAGACGATGCGCCAGGACATGGAGCCGGAGGGTGACATTCTTGCTTTATGTCAGGCCTTGAGGTTGACGGATAGGTTTTTACCCCCCATATGCACAGCAGGCGACGGCGCTCGGTCATCGAGCAGCTTGAGCGGGACTGCGTGACGGATATTCGCATGAGCGATGACCCCGGTCCCCTTCTTCAATCGCTCCATCATAAAACGGCCCCATCACGCGGGCTGTTTCCCAAAGAGCCCTGAAGCGCCTTAGCTTTATGAAGCCGACCTGCTTTCCGGCTCACTGTATCCGTTCGAAAGATACCTCCTTTGACACTCTTCACCGATTTCGGATTGGCTCAGCCGATCCTGAAGGCCTTGACTGCCGAGGGCTATGAGAAGCCCACGCCGATCCAGGCCCAGACCATTCCCTATGCGATGGAAGGCCGCGACGTGTGCGGCATCGCCCAGACCGGCACTGGCAAGACGGCTGCCTTCGCGCTGCCGATCCTGCATCGTCTGTCCGAGAGCCCAAAGCCGCGCCGGGCCAAGAGCCCCCGCGTGCTGGTGCTCAGCCCGACCCGTGAGCTGGCGAGCCAGATCGCCGACAGCTTCAAGGCCTATGGCCGCAACCTGCGTCTCACCACCGAGGTGGTGTTCGGCGGCGTCACCATCTCCCGCCAGGAGAAGGCGCTGATGAATGGCGTCGACGTGCTCGTCGCCACGCCGGGCCGCCTGATCGACCTCATCGACCGCAGGGCGTTGTCCTTGCGCGAGATCGAGATTCTCGTCCTCGACGAGGCCGATCAGATGCTCGATCTCGGCTTCATCCATGCGTTGAAGCGCATCGTGACCCTGCTCCCGAAGGAGCGCCAGAGCCTGTTCTTCTCGGCTACCATGCCGAAGACGATCTCGACCCTGGCCGAGTCCTTCCTGCGCAACCCGGCTCATGTGGCCGTCACGCCCGTGGCGACCACCGCTGAGCGCGTGGAGCAGAGCGTGATCTTCGTGCAGACCGGCCGCAAGCAGGTCCTGCTCGAGACGCTCCTGCGCGATCCGACCATCGACCGCGTGCTCGTCTTCACCCGCACCAAGCATGGCGCGGACAAGGTGGTGCGCGGCCTCGACAAGGCCGGAATCGCGGGTGCCGCCATTCACGGCAACAAGTCACAGCCGCAGCGCGAGCGTGCGCTGGCCGGCTTCCGTGACGGCTCGTGCCGTGTGCTCGTGGCTACCGACATCGCGGCCCGCGGTATCGATGTCGAGGGCGTGTCCCACGTGATCAACTATGATCTGCCGAACGTGCCGGAGTCTTATGTCCACCGCATCGGCCGCACGGCCCGCGCGGGCGCCACGGGTTCCGCCATCTCGTTCTGCAACGACGAGGAAAAGGCATACCTGAAGGACATCGAGAAGCTGACCCGCCTCAAGGTGCCGGTCATGCCGCTTCCCGAGGGCCTTCCGGCCGCTTCCGCCCCGTCGGAATCGTCCGAGCCGCGCCGCGAGCAGCGCAACGGCCAACCTCAACGGGGGCGCCCGGCTCCTCATGCCCGTGGGCATCAGGGCCATGGCCAGCCGCGCAGCGCCGATCCGAACGCCGACCGGGGCCCGAAGCGCCGTCGCGGTCGCGGTGGCAAGCCCGCAGGCAACGGCCAGCCGCAGGGCGGCCAGCCTGCTGGCAACCAGCAGCGTCCCGCACAAGCACAGCGTCCGGCTCAGGGTCAAAGACCTGCACAGGGTCAACGCCCCGCACAGGCAAAGCCTGCCTCAGCCCGCCAGGATGGGCGCCGCGGGGACGGCGCTCAGGTGGCCTGGCTCGAAAAGAGCCCCCGCCGCCGGTAAGACAGTTTAAGGCGCCTTCGGGCGCCTTTTTCTTGCGTGCTGTTGATGGCATAGAACCTGCCGAAACAATCAAAACTCTGAGGAGACATCGCTCGATGGCCAAGCGCGCCGGAAGCGCCGATCTGCCGCTGCATTCGGGGCATGTGCCGAAATGGCTGGCCGACCGGATGACGCGTCTCGGCGGTGTGGTGTCTGAGGCCATCGTGCACCATTACGGGCGTGACGAACTGCTGCGCCGGCTCGCCCATCCGTTCTGGTTCCAATCCTTCGGCGCCGTTATGGCGATGGACTGGCACTCTTCCGGCATCACCACCAGTGTCATCGGCGCGTTGAAGCGCGGGCTGACGCCGCTCTCGAAGGAACTCGGCATCCATGTTTGCGGCGGACGCGGCAAGCATTCGCGGCAGACGCCGCATGAACTCGTCGCGATTGGAGAGCGCGTCGGCTTCGACGGCGCGGCGCTTGCGAATGCCAGCCGCCTCGTGGCGAAGGTCGACAGCGCGGCAATTCAGGATGGGTTCGATCTGTATCTCCACGGCTTCATCGTCACGGATGATGGCAAATGGGCGGTGGTCCAGCAGGGGATGAACGACACGTCCCGGGTCGCACGCCGCTACCACTGGCTGTCGGAGGATTTGAAGAGCTTCGTCGACGAGCCGCATACGGCCATCGACGGCAAAGGGCAGGGCACGATCGTCAATCTCACGGACCGGCGTGCGGCGGCTTCGCGCAAAGCGCAGATCGATATTCTCGACTCGCTTGGACCGGACAACATCGCTCGCAAATTCCTGGCGTTCGAAGAGCGCGTAGCAGTCCCGACCGCGAGCCCGCAGCCCCTGCTGCCGCATCTGGTGATGCCCGAGCATCACGATGTTCGAGCGAAAGACGTTGTGTTGCGCCGGCTCCATGGAACTCTCGCGGCAGCGGTGGATCGCGGGCCTGAAGATTTCTCCGACCTGCTGATGACTCCAGGTGTTGGGCCGCGCACTGTGCAGGCGCTGGCGATGGTGGCGGAGGTCGTGCACGGCACGCCCTGCCGCTTCAGCGATCCCGCCCGCTTCTCCTTCGCCCATGGCGGCAAGGACCGGCACCCGTATCCCGTGCCGGTGCGGGTCTATGACGAGACGATCCGGGTGCTGAAATCAGCCGTGCAGAAGGCGAAGCTCGGGCAGCAGGAGGAGCTTTTCGCCCTCAAGCGTCTCGACGATCAGGCGCGCGCGCTTGAGCGCCATGCCACCGGTCCTGACGTGGAGGACCACATCAGGCAGGAGGCAGCGAAGTCGCATGCTTACGGCGGCCGCTCCATCTTCGGAGACGAGCCGCCACCAGACGAGACTGCTTAACGCCTGGCGGGCTGCAGCAGGCTCTTGTCGAGCATCACGTGAACGCCCTTGCTGCCGTTGACCACCTGGGTGATGCGCAAGTCAGCCGCGAGGCTGCACAGGGCATAGGCCTCAGCTTTGGTGATGCCGGTGCGGGCGACGATCAGGTCGATCATGGAGCGCAGCGCGATGACCACGCAATCGTCGAGGTCCGGGTCGAACGCCATGGTCATGACGTGCGTCGGCGTCTCGGCCATGGGCCAGGTGAGGCTCATGCTCTCGCGCAGATGCAGCTCGAAGGTGCCGATCAGGCCGGTTTCGATGGCCGTCACGCAAACCTCGCCGTCTCCCTGGACGCCGTGCCCGTCACCGACGGAGAACAGCGCACCGTCCGTATGGATCGGCAGGTAAAGCGTAGTGCCAGCTACCAGCTCTTTGTTGTCGAGATTGCCGCCGTTGCGGCGCGGCGGCAGGGTGCTGAGTGCACCCCAAGAGGCCGGCGGCGCCACGGCCATCACGCCGAAGAACGGCTTGAGGGGGAGCTCCAATCCCCAAGGCAGCTTGCCCGTCATCCGCTCCTGGTCGAGCGGAATGTTCATGAAGTGAATCTCGTCAAAATCGTCGGGCAGGGCGCCTTTCTGCGGGGCGGAATAGGTGAAGCCCCAGTCGTAGTGCAGCTGGATGTCCTTAATCCGAACCTCGAGGACTTGACCCGCCTTGGCTCCGCGCACCGCAACCGGGCCAGTGCAGATGTGACCCGGCAGCTTCGGCTTGTGTGCCTTGTGAATGGCGGTCAGCGCCTGCGGGATGACGAAAGGCGCCGGCGGCATCGCCTCTGGTCCGCCTGACACCGTCGAGATCGTGACGGTGTCGCCGGAATCCACCGTGAGGAGCGGGGGAATGCCTGCATCGAAATAGCCCCAGTGAACGCTCTCAGGGGACGCATCAATCCGGTACTCGGCCACGAAACACCTCTGCCGTTTTCATCGATGCAGGATGTCTCGCATTCCCTTGGATCCAGGGCAACAGCCTATCCGGCTAATGATACGGATCCGCCGCGTCTCTGAGGCCGTCGCCCATGAAGTTGAAGGCGAGCACGACGATCACCACGGGCGCCATCGGGAACAGGAGCCAGGGATGCAGCTGAACGGCAGCCAAGTTCTGCGCCTCGTTGAGCAGCACGCCCCAGCTCGTCACCGGCGGGCGCAGGCCCAATCCTAGGAAGGAGAGGGCCGTCTCGCCGAGGATCATGGACGGGATCGAGAGCGTCGCGGAGGCGATCAGATGGCTCATGAAGTTCGGGATCAGGTGGCGTGCGATCACCCGCTGCTTGGACGCACCCATCAGCTCCGCGGCCTTCACGAAATCCTCCTCGCGCAGGGAGAGCAGCTTGGAGCGCACGGCGCGCGCCAGACCTGGCCAGTCGAGCAAACCGAGGATGATGGTGATGCCGAAGAAGACCAGAATCGGGCTCCAGTTCGGCGGCAGGGCAGCCGACAGCGCGAGCCACAACGGCAACTCCGGAAGAGAGCGCAGAATCTCGATGGTGCGCTGGATCACGTGATCGACCCAGCCGCCGAGATAGCCCGCGAGGCCGCCGAAGAAGAGCCCGAGCGTGAACGAGACCGCAATGCCCACGATACCGATGGTGAGCGAGATACGCGCCCCATAGATGATGCGCGAGAGCAGGTCGCGGCCGAGCCGGTCGGTGCCGAGCAGGAACATCGTTCCGTCTTCCGGCGGGCAGACCAGGTGGAAATTCGTCTGCCACATGCCCCAGAACTCGTAGTCGTCGCCCCTGCAGAAGAAGCGGATGGGCTGCGGCCGTGAGGTATCGAGTGTGTAGACCCGGCGGAAGTTCTCCAGGTCGAAGCTGTAGGTATAGGGATAGACGAAGGGGCGCATGAGCTGCCCTTCGTGCATCAGGTGGATGCCTTGAGGCGGCGCATAGAGGAAGTCGCCGTGCCGCTTGGTCTGATTGTACGGTGCGATCACCTCGACGAAGGGCACGATGGCATAGAGCGCGAGGAGCACGAAGGCGGCGGCGAGCGCCACCTTGTGCCGCCGGAACTTCCACCACATCAGCTGCCATGACGAGGCGCGGTAGAAGCTTTCGCTCTGCGCGCCGACGGGCTCCGTGGCGCCCGGATCGAAGGGCGCGGGATCGACGTAGTGCCGCCTGGATGTCACGACATTGTTCATCGTGCGCCTCCCATGCGGATGCGCGGATCGAGCCATGCCAGCAGGAGGTCGGAGACCAGCATGCCGACAACAGTGAGCACGGCGACGAACATCAAGATGAACCCGGCCAGGAACTGATCCTGGCTCTTGAGCGCACTGAGCAGGATCGGGCCGACCGTCGGCAGGCTCAGGACCAGCGACACCAGCACCGAACCCGAGACGAGCTGCGGCAGGAGATTGCCGATGTCGGCGATGAATGGGTTGAGCGACATGCGGAAAGGATATTTCAGCAGGGCCTTGGTGGGGCCGAGGCCTTTCGCCTTCGCGGTCACGTAGTACTGCTTGCCCAGCTCGTCGAGGAGGTTCGCGCGCATGCGCCGGATCATGGCGGCAGTTCCGCCGAGCCCAATCACCACGGTGGGAACGACCAAGTGAGAGAGGAGGGACTGGACCTTGGGCCAGCTCCAGGGCTCGCCGGCATATTGCGGGTCATAAAGTCCGCCGATGGAGATGCCGAACCAGCGGTTCATGTAATAGAGCAGGATCAGCGCGAGCAGAAAGCTCGGGGTCGCAAGCCCGATATAGCCGATGAAGGTCGCGATATAATCGCCAATGGAGTACTGCCGCGTGGCCGAATAGATCGCGATCGGGATCGCCACCAGATGGATGAAGATCACCACGGCGAGGTTGACGAGGAGCGTCAGCCACACGGCATCGCCCACCACGTCCACTACGGGCTTGTCGTATTCGAAGGACCAGCCCCAGTCGCCCTGCAGGAGGCCCGAGAAGCCGTTCGGACCCGGCATGACGCCGAGCCAGACCAGGTATTGCTGCCAGGCCGGCTTATCGAGCCCGTATTGCCGTATCAGGAATTCGGCCTTGGAAATCGAGGCGGATTCGCCCTGCGCCCGCAGCTCCGCGATCTGGTTGGTCAGGAAGTCGCCCGGTGGCAGCTTGATGATGAAGAACACCAAGGCCGAAATGATCAGCAGGGTCACCGCCATGGTGACGGTGCGACGCAACAGGAAGCGGATCATCGACGGGCCTCTTTGCCGGCGGCTTTGTTCCAGTAGATCTCATCGAGCCGGTAAATCCCGAGCATCGCCGTGGGCTCCCAGCTGTAGAGCGCCTTGGCAGGGAGGCCTTGGAGGCCGTTCCGCACCACGATGGGCTGCAGGGCGCCGGCGATGGTGCCGATAATCCACTGGTTCTCGACGTGATTCCGCAGCATCTCGTGCCACGCCGCTCTCTGGACCTCCCGGTTTCCCGTGTTCATCCAGGTCTCGTAAGCCTTGAGAAGCCGCTCCGCCTCCGGAATGTCGACGGCCTCGCCCATCTTGCCTTTAGTCTCAATGTACTGTCCCCATTTCGGCCAGGCATAGTTGTCCTGCCGCATGGGAGCGAGCTCGGTCGGGGGCATAATAGCGGTGGGGATTGCGTTGTCGAGGCCGGGTGCGGCCACCATCACGGTCAGGCCCGCATAGGAGCGGTTGCGCAGCACCGTCCGGTCCTGCGGCTTCACGAAGAGCCGCACGCCGATCTCTCGCCAGAACTCGCCGATGAGCGTGAGCCCGTCCACCACGAGGCTGCTCTCGCCATCGGTCTCCACGATGATCTCCAGCTCGCGCCCATCGGGCAGCAGGCGAATGCCCGCGCCGTTGCGCTTGGTCAGGCCGATCTCATCGAGGAGGCGGGAGGCCTGCTTGGGATCGTAGGCCGCGTGCTGCGTGCGCAGCTCCGGCATGAAGAGCGGGCTTTCCGCCACGACGGTGTTGTTGCCCTCGACGCCGAGCCCGAAGAGCAGCGCATTGTTCAGGGTTTTGCGGTCGATGCCGAGGGATAGGGCGCGGCGGAAGCGGACATCCCGGTTGAGTTGGCGCCAGACCGGATCCACCGTGTTGAGATTGGGATAAAGCGCAAGCTCCGTGCCGCGCGCATAGGGCCAGAGAAGGGTCGTGTAGCCCTTCGCCTTCTCGCCCTGCTTCAGCACCGGGATGTCGCCCATGGACAGGCCGCGGAAGAGCAGATCCTCCTCGCCCGCATTGGCCTTCGCGGCAAAGAGGCCGCTGGCGGATACGTCCATTAGGATTCGGTCGACATAAGGAAGCTGCTGCCCCTGAGCATCGACGCGATGGTAGTAGGGATTGCGCTCGAAGATGAAGCGGTTCGCCGGCGCCGCATTCATCACCCGCCATGGCATGAGGGTCGGCAGCTCCGGATTGGTCTGCTCCTTCATGTCGTCCATGCGGTTGTGAAGCGCAGCCCAGGATTTCAGCTTCTGCTGCTTGGCCTTCTCCTCGATGGCAGCCTTGTCGGCGTACTTGGCATGAAACTGCTTGAGATAGGCCGAGGCCCGGTAGATGCCGGGATCGAGCGGACCCGCGAGCTGCGGCAGGAAGCGCGGATTGGGCTTGTCCCAGGTGTAGCGTACGGTGCGTTCGTCGAGAACCTCGAAGCGGGGCGGCTCTCCCTCCACCAGCATGAACTCGGGCGGGCCAGCGGGCGAGAGATCGAGGTTGTGCGCCACATCCTCCCAGTAATAGCGGAAATCCTCCGCTGTGAACGGCGAACCGTTCGACCAGCGATGGCCGGCGCGCAGGGTGAAGGTGAAGACCCGGTCGCCGTCGTTCTCAAGCTTTTCCAGGAGATCAGGCTGGAGTTCCAGGTTCCTGTCGTAGCCGACGAGGCGTGTATAGGTGAAGGTTGAGATGTAGCGGATGTCGCGCGGCCGGGGCACGAGGGTGACGATATCGCCGCCGTACTGGCCCGATGAGCCGACCACGATGGGCGTTTTCGGAAGCCGCTCGAGCATCGGCGGGAGCTTCTTCTCCTGCGGCAGGTTGGCGAAGAGCGGTGGCTCCTTATAGTCCTGGCTCAAAGCCGGCGGCGCCAGCCATCCGAGCGTCAGGCCTAAAGCAAGAGTGGTCTTGCAGAGGTCGAGCATCATGCAGCCTCCCGGGCTGTCAGGCGCCCCAAACGAACCTTATGGCCGGGCTCGATTTCCTTCATCACGCCGAACTCGCCCGGCTCGATGCGGAAGGGCTCCGGCCACGCGGAGGGCTGCGAGAAGCCGCCCGTGCGCAGCTTGGCGAAATCGAGGGGCCGGTCGATATCCGGGTCGGGCACGGCCGCGAGCAGCGCCTGAGTATAGGGGTGAACCGGGTTGCGGAACAGGGAAGATTTCGGAGCCTCCTCAACGATGTAACCCCGACACATGACCGCGATGGTGTCGGCGATGTAGTCCACGACGGCGAGGTTGTGCGACACGAACAGGTAGGAGAGACCGAGCGCCGATTGCAGGTCCTTGAGCAGGTTCAGCACCTGCGCCTGCACCGACACGTCGAGGGCTGAGACCGGCTCGTCGCAGAGCAGGACACGCGGTTCGAGCGCCAGGGCCCGCGCGATCCCGAGGCGCTGGCGCTGGCCGCCGGAGAAGGAATGCGGGTAGCGCCGGAGCGCCCGCTGATCGAGGCCCACCATCTCGAGGAGATGCTTCACGCGCTCGTAGCGCTCGTCCGAGGTGCCGATGTCATGAATGCGCAAGGGCTCGGTCAGAAGCTCATAGACCGTCATGCGCGGATTGAGGGACGAGAACGGGTCCTGGAAGATGAACTGCACGGAGCGACGATAGGTGGTCAGCGCTTCGCCTTCGAGCTTGTGCACATCCTTGGGGCCGGTGCCGTCGTCGAACAGAACTTTTCCTGAATTGGGCGGAATCGCCCGCATGATCATCTTGGACACGGTGGTTTTGCCGCATCCGGATTCGCCGACGAGCCCCAGAGTCTTGCCCGCCGGGAGGGAGAGGTCGACCTCGCTTACGGCGCGGATCTCCCGCGACTTGCCGGAGAACCATCCGGATCGCAGTGTGAACGATTTTGTGAGGTGCTCCACCTTCAGGATCGGACCTGCCGGCTGAACGCGCTTTGGCGCATCGACACTTGCGAGGCTCGCGCTTTTTACCTCGCGGATCGGCGTCAGACGCTCGTTGTCCCCCATGGCGAACCGCGGCACCGCGCGCATGAGCGCCTGAAGATAAGGATGCTGGGCGTTGCGGAAGATGTCCTCCCGTGAGCCAGCCTCCATGATCCGCCCGCGATACATCACCACAACCTCGTCGGCCACGTTGGCCACCACACCGAGATCGTGGGTGATGAGGAGCACCGACATGCCGGTCTCAACCTGCAATTCCTTGATGAGGTCGAGGATCTGCGCCTGTGTCGTGACGTCGAGAGCGGTCGTCGGCTCATCGGCGATCAAGAGAGCCGGGCGGGTGATGAGCGCCATGGCGATCATGGCGCGCTGGCGAAGGCCGCCCGAGAGCTCGAACGGGTAGGTTCCGAGCGCCCGCTTCGGGTCGGGGAACCCGACCCGGTTCAGCACGTCCATGGTCCTCTGGTTCGCCGTCGCCTGGTCCACATCGGCGTGGATCATCAGCGCCTCGGAGATCTGGTCGCCGATGGTGTGGAGCGGCGACAGGGACGTCATCGGCTCCTGGAAGATCATGGCGATGCGTCCACCGCGTAGGGCGTGCATGGCGTCGCTTTCAGCTGGCAGCGCCGCAATATCGATGCTTCCCCCGTTCGACGGATCGTTGAAGAGAAGCGAGCCGTTCGCGATTCTGGCCTTCTTCGACAGGATCTGCAGGATGGCCTGCGCCGTCACCGACTTGCCGGACCCGGACTCGCCCACGAGCGCTACTGTCTTGCCCCTCGGGATGTCGAAGGTTAGCCCATCGACTGCCCGGAAGTTTCCGGCGTCGGTGCTGAAATCGACCGTCAGTTGGCGAACCGACAGGATTGGCGCTTCCATATGCTCCTCCAGGCCTACGAGCATAACGCTTCAGACCCCATTAGATCGCAAACGTGACCTTGTTTCCATTCCGAAACATACATCAGGACGCAGGAAATGAATGTCTCGCTCGGCAAGATGCGCGATAAGTCTTTCGGATAACATCCAGATGACCTCGTCATGAACGAGATGATGGGTCAGGAGACCGATGGGTTCGTCCCGGTCCGCATCGCCCGCAATGCGCCGATTGATGGCCCCCGTTAGTGCGGCGACGATCTGCTGAGGCTGAACCCCGCTTCGGGTGCCACGCCAGTCAATGGGATCCGCATGGGTGTTGATCTGGAGGAGGCCCTGGGCGGGAGAGGCAACCCCTCGATCCGTGAACGTGGACAATCCGGCAAAGCCCAGGCGCGGCAAGTGCGGGATCAATTCGCTGGAGATCCTGTTCCAGGGCGGCACGAAGACCGGCAGCAGCTTCTCTCCCAATTGACTGCGGGCGACCTGCAGACTGCGCTGTGCTTCCTTCACCATGGCTTCCAGAGGGCGATGCACGCCGAACTCCGCCTTCTTGGCGTCCGGAGGGGCATGATTTTCGTGGCTCCAGCCATGCACGAGGGCAAAAGCTGAACTTTCATCCATCAGACGCGAGGCCAATGAGACTTGGAGGTCGCGCGGGATGACCGCGAGGCCGATCCCGGCGTCGTAGCGGCCAGCCAGCCTAAGAAGGCGGTCGAGGGCAGGGGTGTCGGCGACGGCATCGTCATCCCGCCACCAGAGGCGAACGCGGTAGCCATGGTCCCTGGCCCGCTCGAGCGCGGCATTTAAGGGCGACCAGTCGATGGTTGGGTGCAGGGCAGGCTTGGACAGAATCAAGCTTTCCGCGATGGCGACGCTTTTCCGCGCTCCGTCGAGGACAATGGCGGGTGGAGAGGACGCCGGTTGTGACAATCCTTGGCGGATCGCCTCCGCTAGGTGCGTCCCGGACAGCTCGCCCTCGGAGATGATTGCGGCAAGTCCCAGTTCCTTCAGATGCTCTGCCCGCAGGCGTTGCTCCGTCTCGTGGCCGGCCTCGAAGGGAACGAGGACCGACCGCGCGCCGCAGCGCAGGAGGTCCACCACCGTATTGTAGCCGGCTTGGCTGACGGAGATTTCGGCACCGGCGAGCAGCGCCCGAAAATCGGGCCTCGCCCGCTCGACAACGGCATGGGCCGGGGCGATGCTCCGAAGCTCCTGGAAGTCGTCTTCCGAGACGCCTCGCCCGATGAGGATGCGCCAAGGGCACTCGGTTACCAGACGTGCCGCTTCGAGAGAGGCGCGGTAGAGCGGTAGACTCGCGGCGCTCGATCCGCCCGAGACGACGATCCCCTGCCGGTGACCTTCAGGAACGGCATCCTCATTCTCGTCCACATATCCGGTGTAACGGATGAGTGGCCTGATCCTCTCGTCCACCGGCCATGAGGCGTCCAGGGGCACAAGATTGGGGTCGCCATGGATGAGAATGGCGTCGTAGCCACGCAGGACACGGTCGTGCGCCTGCGCGATGCGTTCAGCTTTCGCCGGTGCCACGAGGATGTCCCGGATCGAGCACAGGACCAGCGGGCGCGGGGTCAGATTATGGGCGGCGTCGATCAGCGCCATGAACTCGCTCGACAGCACGCGGCGTCCGAACGGGAAGAGCTCGGTGATAAGAATGTCGGGCTGTTTGTTGCGAAGCGTGTCGAGCAGGATCGTCCGGCGGCGATTGAGATAGGCTCCGTCGATGGGCTGGAGGTTTTCATCGAGGAGCGTCTTGAAGTCGGTTCCGACCGTGCGAACGGGCGGCAGCTGAACGAGCTCCGCTCCGCCGAGATCTGCCAGGCGGGCAGGGGTTCCGCCTGAGACGAGGGTCGTCTCATGTCCTTTGCCGGCGAAGGCACGCGCGAGGGCCGCAGCCCGCGTGAGGTGGCCCGCGCCCAACAGATGCGTGACGGCGATGAGAACGCGCAATGTCATGCTCCCGCTCTAGCCGTGAGCGGTTCGAGCGCTTTGCGCAAGCGCAAAGCGGCGTGATCCAGATCGCGCTCCTGCCGCACGAAGTGCAAGGCATTGGAGCCTAAGCTTTGGAGCCGGCTCCGATCCTGCAGGAGCGTGCTCAAGGCATCGGCAAAGGCCGTGACGTCGCCCGGCTGTGTCAGCACGCCCGTTTCGCCATGCTTCACCACGCTGGCGACGCCGCCATAAGCTCCGGCGAGCACTGGGCAGCCCATGGCGTGAGCCTCCAGCAGCACCATTCCGTAAGCCTCGTTGACGGCAGGCCACACGAACAGGTCGGCGCTTTCATAAAGTGTCTTCAGCTCGGCGCGGTTCTCGATCCGCCCATGAAGATGCACACGGTCAGCCATAGACGAGAAAAGCTGCTCGATCTCCTCCCGTGCCTCACCATCTCCCACAATGTCGAGCAACCACGGCAGATGCTGCACGCGCTCGAGAGCTGCGGCAAGGATGCCATACGATGCAAGCTTGTCGCCCTGGCGCATCATGGCGACGGTGAGCAGGCGCGGTTCGTCTGCGGGTGCGCGGGGAGTGCTCGACAGAGGCCAATCCTGCATGTCGAGAAAGGGTGGAAGGTCGACGAGAGTCTGATGCGGCGGTCGACCTCTTTCCAAGGCCTTCCGGTCATGAGCCGTCATGACGAAAATCGCATCGGCGCGGTCGAGAGCCGCCTCCGCTCCCTCATGCCCCAGAGCCCAGGGCCCATGCGCGCGCTTCGCTGCCCGCGAACCTTCCGCAACGGCATAGGGAATGTTCAGTGCCTCCGCCACGCGGGGGCCGATCCAGTCCGGCGCCTTGTAGTAGACGTGGTACGTGAACCAAAGGCAGGGGCGGCTTTGCTTCGGTAAGACCCGATAGTGTTCGATAAGGCGCGAGGCTTCCTCGAACGATTGCCGCCTGATGAGGTCCTGATGCTGCGGATCGCCTGCCTTGTCGAGGGTGCGTAGCTCGCTTGCGAGCTGCGGCGGATAACCTGCCCGGTCGAGGGCCTTCATCAGCAGGCGCGCCATGGTGCGGTCGCCTGACGGAAGAGGATGATTGGGGCTCTTCAACGGAGCGTAGAACGCCACTGGCCGCGCGTGGGTCACACCCGCTCCGGCTCTCTGTGCGGGTTGTCGGTGACGGCGCGCAGGCGCGCTTCCAGTACGTCGATTCCGCCCTCCATGGAGAAGTCGCGGCGCAGGCGCGCGAAGGCTGCGGAGCCGAGAATCTTGCGCCGTTCAGAGTCGCGGGCGAGCAGGTTGAGGGCGTTCGACAAGGCTTCCCAATCTCCCGGTGCAACCAACTCGCCCTCGGCGCCGCTGCGGATGAATTCCGGGATTCCGGCGAAGTCGGTTGCCACGATGGCAAGCCCCTGGCTCGCGGCCTCCATAATCACGTTCGGCAGGCCGTCCCGGTCGCCCGACTTCGCTTCCTTGGACGGCAGGACGAAGAGATTGGCTTCTTGGAGGAGAGCGATGATGTCGGGCTGCGCCTTCGAACCGAGGAACGCCACCTTGCTGGCAATGCCGGCCTGCTCGGCCTGTTTTTTAAGGCTGCCCAGCAGTTCGCCGCCGCCTACATGGGCAAAGCGCCAGTGCAGATCCGGCGGCAGCGCGGCGAGCGCCTGGATCAGATCGCCGTAGCCCTTCTTCGCCACGGCCCGCCCGACGGAGACGATGCGTACCGGATCGAGCGGGTCCGAGCCGTCGCGGGCGGGGCGGCTCTCGGGCGGTGACGGAAAGCGCGAGAGATTGAGCCCGTGATAGACGAGCGAAACCTGCTCCGGCCGCGACAGCGATTGAAGATGTGCGGCTCCTTGGGCCGTGCAGGTCACGCCCCAGCGGGCCTCTGCCATCTTCTCCCGCTTCTCCCAATCCGGTGTCGTCCAGATGTCCTTGGCATGGGCTGAGAAAGTCCAGGTCCGGCCCGTCAGGAGCGCCGCATAGCGAACGACGGAAGCCGGCGTGTGCAGGTAATGCACATGCAGGTGCCGAACGTCCGCCGGCAGTTCCCGGGCCATGGCGAAGGCCTGGCCAAGGCGGCGCACCCGGTTGGCCGTGAGGTCCCGCTTCAGGTCGCGCCAAAACGCCTTCATTGTTGCCCTGAAGCCTTGCTGGCCCAGGCTCCAGAACGCGCCGCGCAGCACGCGCAGGGGCTCCTCGTAGAGATATTCCGGCAGATACGAGACCTTTGCCCTGATGGCCTTGTGCATCGGATGCACGGCCCGCTCGGTCGGGTGCCGGAGGGACCAGATCTCGAGGTCGAGGCCGCGCTGCTCGAGGGCCAGGATTTCCTGGGCGATGAAGGTCTCAGAAAGGCGTGGATAACCTTTCACCACGATGGCGATGCGTCGGGCTGTCGTTGAGGGAAGCATTCTTAAACGCTACTCGGCCGCCTGATAATAGGCAGGGGCAAACCGTGGTCGGGACTGGGTCAGCACTTTGAGCCGTTCGCAAACTCGGTCAAGCCCATCGAGAAGACCTGGAATGGTCACCTCCGACGGGCGGGGCTGGGAGGAAAGCGCCCGCAGCGCCGCCGCCATGCGCTCGGGCGTGCGCGGCTCCTTGTAGTCGCTCAGCATGCACACGAGGCCGAGGCGCTCGGCCTCCACCGCCCGGATGTACTGCTCCAGCCGGGGCCGGGTGCGCGGGACGATCAGCGTGCGCTTGTCGAAGGACAAGGCCTCGCAGAAGGTGTTGTAGCCCCCCATGGCTACCACCGCATCGGCCTTCTTCATGAGCCATTCGATCTTGTTGTCGAACGACATCACGTCGAGTTTGGGCTGCCGGGCGATGCGCTCGACGAAGGAACGGCGCTTGTCCCTGTCGATGAATGGTCCGAAGAGGATCAGGGCAGGCTGGTCAAGTTCCGCATCCGCCTCATAGGCCGAGATCACCCAGTCGATCAGGTCGTCCCCGTCGCCGCCGCCGCCGGTGGTCACCAGGATGAAGGGCTGCTTGGTGATCTTGGGGTATTTGGTGAGCGACGGGGTCGGCGGCACGTCCCGACGCAGATAGCCCGTATAGGTGATCCGGTTTTCCACAGCCTCGGGCAGGTCCAGAGCCTTGAGAGGCTGATAGACATCCTTCATCCCATAGACCCAGATCTCGTCATAATAGCGGATCAGGGCGGTCTTTGCGCCCTTGCGCTCCCATTCCGGGACCAGCAGGGCGGGCTCGTCCATGACATCGCGGATGCCGAGCACGAGCTTGCAGCCGGCCGCCTGAAGATAGTCTAGGGCCGGCACGACCTCGCCCCGGAAGCCCGTCGGCTCCTTGTCGACGATGAACACGTCCGGCTGGAAGGCCTTGGCCGCCTGGAGAATGAGGGCCTGGCGCAGGCCCACCGCCTCGTCCAGGCTCACATTGAGGTTGAGGCTGCGGTAATCCCCGTCAGGAAGCTTGGTGACCCCCGGGATGCGGATGTAGTCGACCCCGCTCTCGAACTCGAAGTTGCCGATCACGGGCGATCCCGAGATGATGATTACCGAGGTGTCCGGCTGCGCCTCCACGATGGCATTGGCCAGCGCCCGCGACCGGCGCAGATGGCCGAGCCCGAATGTGTCGTGGCTGTAGATGAGGACCCTTGCGCCCGGACGGGGCTTGACCAGGGGCAGGCCTGTCTCTGTTCTCGGCTCCATGACCGCGTTTGTCATGCAGGCTTCCCTTGGTGGGCAAGAAAAGGAAAATAGCGTATCGTTTATTGACGGTAGGCCAGCTACCTCTAACCTTACAATAGCCCCCCTCGTCAAACTATGGCGATGCCCCGGAACGGAAAGAGGGATCACAGGCACATGAAGATGGCATCACGGCACTGATGGAAAAGAGCCTTTTCCGCTATATCTGGACACATTCCAAGCGCGACCAGATGATCATCTGCGCCGTCGTGCTGGCGTCCCTGCCATTTTACTTCATGTCGCTCGATCTGCCTCGCCAGATCGTGAACCAGGCAATTCAGGGTGAGGCCTTCCGCGACGGCAATCCGACGGCTCCTTTCCTCAATCTGTCCTTCGATTGGCCAGGCTGGCTCGGCGGCGGCACATGGGAGATCTTCGAAGGTTTTCAGGTCAGCCGGGTCGGCCTGCTCATGGGTCTGTCCTTCGTGTTCCTGTTCTTCGTGATCGTGAACGGGGCCTTCAAGTATTGGATCAACGTCTCCAAGGGCGTGCTGGGTGAGCGCATGCTCAGGCGCATGCGCTTCGACCTGTTCTCCATGGTGCTGCGCTTCACCCCGGACGCCCTGCGGACCGTCAAGTCATCGGAGACCGCGACGATCATCAAGGATGAGGTCGAACCGATCGGCGGCTTCATCGGCGATGCCTTCATCACCCCCGTGTTCCTGGGCACGCAGGCCACGACTGCGCTCGTGTTCATCATGGTGCAGAACGTCTGGCTTGGTCTGATTGCGCTTTCCGTGATCGCCGTGCAGTTCACGATCATCCCGCGGCTGCGGCGCGAGCTGCTGCGTCTCGGCAAGCAGCGCCAGCTGGCCTCCCGCCAGCTGGCCGGCCGCATTGCGGAGGTTCTCGACGGCATCGAGGTGGTGCATGTTCACAATGCCTATGGCTGGGAAAAAGCCGAGATCGGGCATCGCCTCTTCAATCTCTTCACCATCCGTTTGAAGATCTATAACCGGAAATTCTTCGTCAAAACCCTCAACAATTTCCTCGCTCAGCTGACGCCGTTCTTCTTTTATGCCATCGGCGGCTATTTCGCCCTGCGCGGCACCCTCGACATCGGCCAGCTCGTTGCCGTCATCGCAGCCTACCGAGAATTGCCTCCGCCCCTGAAGGAGTTGATCGACTGGGACCAGCAGCGCCTCGACGTCCAGGTAAAGTACGATCAGGTTACCCAGCACTTCGCGGAGGAAAGGCTCGGCCCGCTGCTAGAGGCGCGTGAGGCGGCGGAGGCGGATCAGCCTCTGATCGGCCCCTTCGTGGGCGAGGACATCCGGGTGGCCGGACCCCATGGCGACCTGATCATCGAAGGCGGCGCCTTCACGGTTGAGTTGCCCGCAAGTGTCGCGCTGATCTCGAATGGCGGTGCGGCTGCCAGCATGCTGGCGCGCATCCTGGCCCGGCGAAGCCTGGAGTTTACGGGCCGGATCCGCATCGGCGAGCGCGACCTGACCCAGCTTCCCATGGCCGTGACCGGACACAGGATCGCTTATGCGGGCGTCGATCCGATCCTCTTCCCCGGCAGCATTCGCGACAATCTCGTCTACGGCCTTCGCTCGAAGCCGCTGGGCCGGCTGAAGGAGGACAGGCAGGAGATGGACCGCCGGATCGCCGAGGCGCTCAGAACCGGCAATCCGATTGAGAGCATCTCCGACCAGTGGGTCGATTACGAGCGCCTCGGCGCAAAGGACGAGGACGAACTGGACCGCATCCTGCTCGATCTCCTCGACAAGGTTGGCATGGGAGACACGATTTATCTGTTCGGCCTTGCCGGCAGGATCGATCCGGAACGCCATACGAGCCTTGCCGAGCGCCTTGTTGAAGCCCGACACCGCCTTCGCGATACCTTCCAGTCGAACGGCATGGCCGATCTGGTCGAGCCCTTCGATCCGGCGCGTTACAACAGCCAGGCGACGATTGCGGAAAACCTTCTTTTCGGCGTGCCGATCTCCGACGAGTTCAAGGGGCGTAACCTCGCCGACAATGCTCAATTCCGCAGCGCCATCGACAGGGCGGAGATGACGGACGACCTCGTCCAAATGGGTTTGCAGATCGCCGAGACCATGACCGAGATCTTCGAGGGGCTGCCGCCCGGACATTCCCTGTTCGAGCAGTTCTCCTTCATCGGCGCTGATGAGTTGACCGAGTTTGAAGCCATCCTGCGCCGTCGCGGCCGGGGCGAGGGAAGCCTGAGACGCGAGGACCGCACGCGCCTCCTGTCCCTGCCGCTAGCCTATATCGAAGCCCGGCACCGCTTGGGTCTCCTTGATGACGCCATGACCGGCCGGATCGTCGAAGCGCGGGGGATCGTCCGTGAGGTTCTCGAAAAGGCGGAGTCGGGTGGGGTCGAATTCTACGATCCGGAAGGCATCTGCGCGGCTGCCCCTCTGAGGGACAACCTCCTGTTCGGACGTGTCAGCTATCAGGTAGCCAATGCTCGGGCGCGGGTTGCTGAAGCGGTTGCCACCGTCGTCCGCGAACTCGACCTTCAGGAGGAGGTCGAGAGGGTCGGCCTGGAATATCAGGTCGGTACGGCGGGCAGGCTCCTCTCGCCGCAGGAACGGGCGAGCGTCAATCTGGTCCGGTGCTTGGTCAAGCGCCCGGACATTCTCGTGATCGACGGGGCGCTGGCGCCCTTCGACGAGGCGCGTAGCCAGCAGTTGATGCAACTGCTACTCGAGCTTTTCGATCAACAAAGCCTGTTCATGGTACTTCCGAATGATCGACAGGCCGGCGACTTCGATGTTCAGATGCGTTTCCGCGATGGACAGATCATAACCGATAAGACGGCAGCTCCAGCTTCGAGGCCTTCCGTGCCCGAGCCGGACGCCCCCCAGAGGATAGCAGGAGAGGTGGCATGACCCTTGAGACGGAAGTTCAGTCCTTGCGGCAGGTCCCGATGTTCAGGGATGTGGACCCCGCTCGTCTGAAGCTTCTCGCCTTCACCAGCGAGCGGGTGCAATTCGCCGGGGGGCAGCGGTTCTTCTCCCAAGGGGACCCGTCCGACGCCGCCTATGTCATTCTCGACGGCCGGGCCAACGTGCTGCTCAACACTCCGGGCGGGGAAATCCAGGTGGCGGAACTGGGGGGCAACGCCCTGGTGGGTGAGATGGGCATCCTGTCCGATACCCCTCGCTCGGCCACGATTATGGCGGCCGAACCGACCACGGCACTTCGCATCGACAAGCGGGTCTTTCTGGAGCTCCTGGCCCAGTTCCCCCAGATGTCCCTGGCCATTATGCGGGAATTGGCCAAGCGCCTCGAGCGGACCAACGCACAGCTTGTCGCACAATCCTCATCCTAAATTTCCGGAAAAAACCTGAAAATTTCTCGGGGAAAAGCCGGACAAGGTTAGCGAAATCCTACTTTTTATGGCCAAGCTGACCGATTCTCGACACATCTACCCGTCAACCCTGTCCCCAGAATAACACAAGGGAAGGCCTGATCGTCCGGTCGGGCCATGCGGGATAAGTGATGATGAGTAACGCGAGAACGCTGCTATGCGCAGTACCGCAGCCTGTTGCGGATGTGCGTAAGACTGGAAGTCGCCGCTCTCTCCACCTCGCCCTGACTGCGGGCCTGATCATGGGCCTCCAGGGTCTCACGGCCGGGCCGGCCGCCGTGGCCACCATTCCGACCGGCCTGATGGCGCGGCCTGCTGCCGTTCCGGCCGTGCAGGAGGATATCACCGGCTCGGTGGTGACGGCGTCGGTGGCCTTCACCCCGAAGCTCGCCAAGGATCCGGGTCTCTTCAAGGCCATCCTCGACGGAGCCTTCTCCTTCACGAAGCCACGCACCGAGAAGCCGGCGTCTCCGACAATCTCGGAGACGGAAGTCGGGGATCCTGACGAGCTAATTCCCTTCAACGGGCGTAACGTGCCGCGCTGGCTGGTGCATTCCATCCTCAAGGCCGCCCATGCAACGGGTGCCGACCCGGTCTACATGATGACCCTGGCGGATGTGGAATCGAGCCTCTCGCCGGAAGCCAAGGCCCGCACCTCCTCGGCCCAGGGCCTGTTCCAGTTCATCGACAGCACCTGGATCGAGACCGTCTATCACCACGCCGCCGATTACGGCTTCAAGGCAGCCGCCGAGGCGATCCGCTACGTCAACGGCGAACTCGCCGTCGAGCCTAAGGACCGCGAATGGGTCATGAGCCTGCGCACGGATCCCTATTTCTCGGCCCTCATGGCCGGCGAGCTGATCAAGGATGTGGAACGGGCTCTGCACTCCCAGGGCGAGCGGGAACTGGCCGAGGCTGAACTCTACCTTGCCCACTTCCTCGGAGCCTCCAGCGCAGTCCGGTTCCTCGAAGTGCTGGATCAGGACCCGAACATGAAGGCCTCCAAGCTCTTCCCGAAGGCGGCCCGCGCCAATGCCGGGCTCTTCATGGACGGCAAGGGCCGCAAGCGCCGCCCCGTAAGCGTCGCCGAACTCTACAACAAGATCGATTCGAAGATCGTCCGTCGCCTCGACCGGTATGAAGGCATTGGCCCCTATCTCGCGGAGATCAACCGTCCAGCCGATCGCACGGCTGAGGCGACTGCCATCGTCCAGTAAAGGGCTGGCTCCCACGCGGGGCCGCTCACCCGACCGCGCTGATCGCCGACTGGGCCGAGGCCGGCAGCGTCCGCGTATGGACGAAATCACCCTTGGCGAGATAGGCCAGTTCATCCGGCGTCGAGGCGCGGCCCAGAACGGGATTGCGATGCGGGAACCGGCCGAAGCGGGTGATCACGTCGAGATTGGCTTTGGCCTGGCTCAGCGAGAATGCCCAGACGGGCTTGAGGTGCTCCGGAGCTTCCTCAAGGGCCTGTTCCGAGATGGCAACGATGCGCCTCATCCGCTCCAGATGATCCGGACCCTCCGCATGGGCCAGCGGGAGCAGATGGAAGAATCTTTCAAAGTGACTCTGCAGGGCATCGTAATGCCCGTTCCGAAAGCCATCCTCGGCGATGCTCAACGCGTCCCGATCCGATGAATAAGCTTCGGCCGTCCCGGCAAACAGGCCGCGTGGAAACTGATCCAAGACAATGATGAGGGACAGGCGCCCGTGTGGGGTTTCCAGCCAGTGATCCAACTGGCCGCGCCGGGCCTTCCTTACGACAGGCGCGAAGTGCGCCATCTCCGCATTGGCGCCCCCGCGCATCCACCAGGCAAGCATCTGCCAATGGACGGCGATGTCGGCGTTCGAGAGATCGACCGGAAACCAGAAGCGGTAGACCTGTTGCCAGTCCATACGAGATGACATCGGCTCCTCCCTGAGGGAAATCCGATGTTAGGCCATGCAGGCTGTTCTCGATGTGACCTGGATCACAGACCGATAGGCAGGCTTCAGAACGCCTTGAAGGTGATGATGGTGTGCGTGTCGGCGATCTCTGGGATGACCTGCACGTTCTCGGCGATGAAGTGGCCGATATCCACGCCGTCATCCACGTGGAACTTGGCGAGAATGTCGTAGTTGCCGGCGGTCGAGTAGATCTCGGACGCGATCTCCCGGTCCGCGAGGGCGTTCGCGACGGCGTAAGTCTTGCCGAGCTTGCACTTGATCTCGACGAAGAAGGTCTGCATGAGCCGCTCCAGGTGGCGCAATCTTTGACATGTCTCTCATGGCATCGGCGGGACCGGTGCGCAAGCCGATCTGGGCAGGTGTCAGGATGGTCGCCCGATGCTCACATAAGTGAAGCCGTGGCGGCGCATCTCGTCCGGCCGGTAGACGTTGCGCAGGTCGACCACCACAGGCTCGGCCAGGGCCGCCTTCAGGCGGCGCAGGTCCAGGGCCCGGAACGTATCCCACTCGGTCACGAGCACCAGAGCATCGGCAGCGCGGGCGCAGTCGTAGGCGTCCTTCGTGTAGTGCACGTCCGTCAGCATGGACCGGGCGGCTTCCATGCCTTCCGGATCATAGGCCTTCACCCGAGCGCCGGCATCCTGGAGCGCCGTGATCACGTCGATGGACGGCGCGTCGCGCATATCGTCGGTGTTCGGCTTGAACGTCAGTCCCAGCACCGCAATGGTCTTGCCCCGCACGGAGCCGCCGCAGGCTGCAATCACCTTGCGGCCCATGGCGCGCTTGCGCTGGCTGTTGACCGCCGCCACCGTCTCGACGAGGCGGATCGGCGCCTCGTGATCCTGCGCGGTCTTGATCAGGGCGAGCGTGTCCTTCGGGAAGCACGAGCCGCCATAGCCGGGGCCTGCGTGGAGGAACTTGGAGCCGATGCGGTTGTCGAGGCCGATGCCCCGGGCCACATCCTGCACGTTGGCGCCTACATGCTCGCACAGATCCGCGATCTCGTTGATGAAGGTGATCTTGGTGGCGAGGAACGCATTCGCCGCATACTTCGTCAGCTCCGCGGTGCGCCGGGACATGGCGAGCACCGGCGACTGGTTGAGGTAGAGCGGGCGATAGATGTCGTTCATCACGCCCAGGGCACGCTCGTCCTCGGTGCCGATCACGATGCGGTCCGGGCGCTTGAAGTCGGCAATCGCCGCGCCTTCGCGCAGGAATTCCGGGTTGGACACCACGGCGAAATCCGCATCGGGCCGCGCCTCGCGGATGATGCGCTCGACCTCGTCGCCGGTGCCGACCGGCACGGTGGATTTGGTCACGACCACAGTGTAGCCGTCGATGGCCGCGGCGATGTCGCGGGCAGCCTGATAGACATAAGACAGGTCCGCATGGCCATCGCCGCGCCGGGAGGGGGTTCCGACCGCGATGAACACGGATTCGGCGCTCTTGACCGCCTGGCCTAAGTCGGTGGTGAAGGTAAGACGCCCCTCGCGCACGTTCTTGGCGACGAGCTCGGCCAGCCCCGGCTCGAAGATCGGGATCTCGCCCCGGTTGAGGGCTTCAATCTTGGCCGGATCCTTGTCGACGCAGCAGACCTCGTGGCCGAAATCCGCAAAGCAGGCGCCGGAGACCAGGCCCACATAGCCTGCTCCGATCATCGCGACATGCATCAGGGGCTCCCCGTTTGTTGGAGCCTTGGGTTTAGGGTGGCCAAGGCTCAGCCGCAAGCCGTCGCTTGCGACGATTTCGCGGTGTCTCGTGGGTATTATGCAACAACGTCCCCTTTGACTTCTGCCGCCGGTGCCTCCACAACACCGCCGCTTTTCAAACGGGGCATTGATGGACAATCCATTTCTTGTCGAGGTCACCCGCGGCCATTTGGTCGAGTCGCGCCACAGGGGCAGCGTCTCGGTGGTGGATGCGGAAGGGGCCACGGTTCTGTCGATCGGCGATGTGGACAGGCGGGTTTTTCCGCGCTCCGCCATCAAGGCGCTTCAGGCCATGCCGCTGGTTGAGAGCGGGATTGCGGACAAATACGGCCTCTCCGACGAGGAGATCGCGCTGGCCTGCGCGTCCCATTCGGGCGAGCCGGCCCATGTGGCGGCCGCAGGGTCCATGCTGGCCAAGGCGGGGCAGGATGTGGGCTGTCTCGAATGCGGCACCCATTGGCCGATGGGCGAGGCCGCGAACCGCGCCTTGGCGGCATCAGGTGGCAGCCCCAGCGCCCTGCACAACAATTGCTCGGGCAAGCATGCGGGCTTCGTCTGCCTCGCCTGCGGCCAGGGGGAGGCGCCTAAGGGCTACGTGCTGGCGGACCATCCGGTCCAGCGCACCGTTCGCGAAGCCCTGGAGGACATCACGGGCGCCTGCCACTCGGTTGAGAAGAGCGGCATCGACGGCTGTTCGATTCCCACCTATGCGATCCGGCTCCCGTCGCTTGCCTTCGGGTTTGCCCGGTTCGGCACCGGCATCGGCCTGCCGGGCGACGGCAAGGCCGCCGCCGCCCGGATCCGCAAGGCCGTGGCCCGCCATCCTTTCATGGTCGCCGGCACCGGCCGGTTCGACACGAAGCTGATGGAGTGTCTCGGCGAGCGCGCCTTCGTGAAGGTGGGTGCGGAGGGCGTCTATTGCGCTTCGTTCCCGGAGCTCGGCTACGGGATCGCCCTCAAGGCTGACGACGGCAATGCCCGCGCGGCCGAGGCTATGATGGCCGGCCTTGTCCTCCGCTTCCTTCCCTTGAGCGACAACGAGCGCAAGGTGGTTGAGAGCTTGGCGCAGCCCGTGCTGAAGAACTGGAACGGCATCGAACTCGGCCAGATCCGGCCGACCCCGGAAATCATGGGCGCGGCCTAACCCGTTTCAGGTCCGCGGCTGCATCTGCTGGCGAGCCTGAATGAGGTCGTCGGGCCGAAGACCATGGGCACCATGAAACGGCCTGTCGAGCACGGCGACCATGTAGACGACAAGGCCGATGAAGGCCATCAGCACGCCGCCCAGGATGAAGTGGGTTGTCCGCTTCAGATCGAATAGCCAGAGGGTGAAGACGTTGAGGGCCGCGCCGACAAGGACGACGGACCAGATCACCCTTGGGACGCTTGTTCCCGCCGCCTGCACCCGAAGACGCCGCTGCTCGATGAACTCGGCTAAGGTTCTCAAGGCCTCGCCATGAAGCAGGTCTTCACCGGTGGTCCGGTTAGGCCTGAAGCCGAGAAGCTCCCGGCTTAAGCGATCAACTAGCTGCGTGCCCGGCGTGGAGACCTGATTGCCTTGCTGGAAGGCCCAGCCGGGGCCGGTCTCCTCCTCGACATAGTTGAGCAAGGTCTCCGAGAGTGACGTGCGGACAGGCTCCGGATAGCCGCTGAACACGTTGTAGAGAGCGACAGCGCTCGAAGCCTCCCGCCCAACCGCATCCTGGGCCTTGTTGTAATTCTCGAAGACCGCGATGGAGAGCAGGGCCAGAAGGACCCCGTAGTAGAGAGAGAAGGCGTTCAGGAGCAGGCCGACAACCGTATTCGCATCCTTCTCCTCACGCAGCAGGCGGCTGACGACGGGTTGCAGCAGCGCCGAGCCGATCAGGGTCGGCACCACGAAGATCAGGCAGACGATGACAGCGCCGAGCAGAAGGGGCAGCTGGTGCAGCCTGTCGATCACGGTGCACTCCGCTCCTGTCCTGGAAAGCCCAACAGCCCGCCCAAGATTGAAACGGGTTTTCGCGCCCGGATCAGGTGCAATTCCGGATAGGCTGCTAGATCCCCAACAGCTTCACGATCTCGCTTGCCGCTGCATTGGGCGACAGGGTGCCTTTGGCGATGGCGCGCTCGATTTCCGGCACGCGCTGGCGCAGGGCGGAATCATGGGCAAGGCGCTCGTGCAGACGCTCATGAACGAGCGCCCACATCCATTTCGTATCCTGCGCCCGCCGCTTGGCGGCAAGCTCCCCGGTTGCCTCAAGGCGCTTGCGGTGGTCGAGCACCTTGGTCCAGAGGTCGTCGAGGCCCTGACCGGTCAGCCCTGACACCGTCAGCACGGGCGGCGTCCAGGTGGGCGAGGCCGGAGCCAGGATGTGGAGGGCCGCCTTGTACTCGGCCGCTGCCGCCTTGGCCTTTGCACCCGCGTCATCCGCCTTGTTCACGGCAATCAGGTCGGCAAGCTCCAGGATGCCCTTCTTAATGCCCTGCAACTCGTCGCCGGCACCCGGCAGCATGAGCACAAGGAAGAAGTCGGTGAGGTCCGCGACGGCCGTCTCCGACTGCCCGACGCCCACGGTCTCCACCAGGATCACGTCGAACCCGGCGGCTTCGCAGAGCAGCATCGTCTCGCGGGTCTTGGCCGCGACGCCGCCGAGCGTGCCGGAGGAGGGCGACGGGCGGATGAAGGCGTTCGCGTCGGCTGCGAGCCGCGCCATGCGGGTCTTGTCGCCGAGAATGGCGCCGCCGGTCCGGGTGGAGGAAGGGTCGACCGCGAGCACGGCGACCTTGTGGCCCTTCTCGGTGAGCATGGAGCCCAGGGTGTCGATGGTGGTGGACTTGCCCACGCCGGGAACGCCGGTGATGCCGATGCGCACGGCCTTGCCGGTGCGTGGCATCAACTCCTGAAGGAGCGCGCGCGCCGCCTCACGATGATCGGGACGGCGCGATTCCATGAGCGTGATGGCACGGGCCAGCGCGGCACGGTCGCCCCCTGCAACGGCTTCAGCGGTTACAGTCTCTTTCCTCTGTGGTTCTTCACTCATGTTCTCGTCTTAGACGATTCTGGTTTCGACAGGCACCCTCAAGCCGATATTCGAAGCGGCCGCATGGACCGGCAGCCCTACAGTGGATGAGCGCTCAAGGCCCCGATTCATCTTTCAGAATGACGTGAATGCAAACGGTGCAAAGTTACGAAACGTCATACTATGCCACCGAAATAACATAAAGTAACGATAGGAATATAGTTGTAGCAATGACTGGCAACAGGAGGTTGGCCATGGTGTCTACACTTGTGCTCAAAGGGACGAATGCTGCAGACCATCTGGAGGGAACGGACGCAGGCGATCGCATTTACGGATACGATCCTGACGCTCCTGGCCAAGAGGTTTCCATCACCGCATCGCGCCTTGCCACGGGCTTGTCCCAAGCACTCTTTGCCGCTTCTGCCCCAGGGGACAACCAGCACCTGTTCGTTGTTCAGAAGACAGGGCAGATCCGCGTGCTCGATACCGCTAATGGGATGGACCGGCCGTGCTTACCGGCGCACCCTTCATCAGGGGCGCCCAGCACGAGGATCTGAGCCATGCCTAAAGCTCCGCTTCCGCCCATTGCCACCCTTGGCATCGACATCGGCAAGAA
>Ga0209902_100085_pt1 | contig 179917 bp, 143 predicted proteins | sample FECB27metaG_FD_188304 | JGI IMG/M metagenome (GOLD analysis project Ga0209902, IMG submission 188304) | Cyanobacterial communities from the Joint Genome Institute, California, USA - FECB-27 (SPAdes) (version 2) | ecosystem: Environmental > Aquatic > Thermal springs > Hot (42-90C) > Microbial...
GATAAATATAAAAAATAGAGCGCTGGGGCATCGCGTTCTTAAAGCTCAGTTAATGTCCGACGGGATACCGGGAGTCGCTCTTGAGCCTACACTGTACTGTACTCAGTCAGTGTAGGAGTATGTCACTCGATTAACTTAACGGATTTCCAACAAATAAATTATCCCCTAACAGTGGGGTAGGCATCCCGGAGCGCCCAGCAGAAAACCTCAAATTGTAGAGTGGGCACTGCTTGCTGCCTACCTTCTTCGCTTATTGGTGAAGAGCAGTGCCCACCCTACGTTGAATTCTCAAACCCCCCAACTCCCGATAAATTGGGGGGCTGTTTTCCTTATTTACCCCCAATTTATCGGGGGTCGCCGTTAGGCGGGGGGATCTTATCCGAACCGTATTGAGAAGGCATAGCAATTAGGCTAGGAGTCTGTCACATTTTTAACTCTTAACTTCCAGAAGATGACGCTTGCGTGATCACAGATTACACTGAGGATGATGTTAATCACTGGTTGCCTGTAGCAACACTTACATAAATAAATTACATAGTTAAACATTCCTAATGTGTAATTCTATATCAACATCAGTTATGTCAGTTCATCAACGTAGTTACGGTCATACCGCCGATTTAATTATTAGTGTTGCCAGTCAAAAAACTCGCGAATTGCCCCAAGAAACAACTCGTGTGGGTTCTTTTGTCAAACGACAAGGAACGATATCTAGTTTTCTGGCTCCTCTGACCCAGGATACTTTTAAACAGGTCGTTACGGAAGTTGAACAAAAATTAAGAATTGTCAACCAAACCTTGTCCATGTTGGATTCTCAGGGTTTTGAAGCAATTCTACACGAAATGCTACAGTCAATAACTTTGAAAACAGGGGAACTACTATGTGCTGACCGTACTACTATATTTTTATTAGATGAAGAAAAAAAAGAACTTTGGTCAATATTAGCTGAGGCAGAGGGCGATCGCTCGCTAGAAATCCGCATACCAGCAGATAAAGGCATTGCTGGCGAAGTTGCTACACATAAGAAAATCATCAATATTCCCTTTGATTTTTACAACGATCCCCGTTCGGTCTTTGCCCAAGAGCAAGAAAAAAGAACTGGCTACCGCACCTACTCTATGTTGGCTTTGCCACTATTAAACGAACAAGGGCAATTAGTCGCGGTCGTACAATTACTGAATAAATTAAAATTGCCCAGCCATCCAAATGCTCCTCTCTCAGAGCGTATTGATACCAAGGGTTTTACCGATGCGGACGAAGAATTATTTTTGGAATTTGCTCCATCGATTCGGCTCATTTTAGAGTCCTCGCGCTCGTTTTACATAGCAACTCAAAAACAGAGAGCCGCCGCAGCCCTGATGAAAGCAATCAAATCCCTGAGTCAAAGTAGCCTAGATTTAGAGGACACGCTAAAGCGAGTGATGGCTGAAGCCAAGGAACTGATGAACGCAGATCGCAGTACGTTATGGTTGTTAGACCGCGACACAGGTGAACTTTGGACGAAAATAACCCAAGACGACGGAGTAACCAAGGAGTTACGAGTACCAATGGGTAAAGGCTTTGCTGGTATAGTTGCCCTTACCGGCAAGACGCTGAATATTCCCTTTGACCTCTATGATCATCCTGACTCGGATACTGCCAAACAAATAGACCAGCAAAATGGTTATCGCACCTGTAGCTTACTTTGTATGCCAGTATTTAACGCCGATGGAGAATTGATTGGCGTGACTCAGCTAGTGAATAAAAAGAAACCAGGGCATTTTCCCCCTTATCATCCCAGATTGTGGCCCAAAGCTCCTGAATGCTTCCAAGCGAGTTTTGACCGCAACGATGAAGAGTTCATGGAAGCTTTTAATATTCAGGCGGGGGTGGTGTTGCACAATGCCCAGTTATTTGCCACAGTCAAACAACAGGAACTTTTACAGCGAGACATTCTTCGCAGTCTTTCCAATGGGGTGATTTCTACTGATAAAGCAGGGTTAATTATCGCCGCAAATGAAACCGCCAAACGCTTGCTAGGTGTCAAACCAGAAGACCGCTTGGAAGGTAAATTAATCACTGATGTTGTCTGCATCAAAGAAGGCGACTTTAGCAATTGGTGCCAAGCAGCCTTAAATCCAGCAGACTTAAGATACCGCGAGCAGTACTATCCGGATCGCACCCTGCTGACGACTAGCAAAACACAGCACAGTGTGAATTTATCGATCAGCGCGATCGCAGACGCTACCGACTCTCAGCAAGTGCGTGGGACGTTGGTTGTTATGGATGACATCAGCGATAAAAAGCGCCTCAAGAGTACGATGTATCGCTACATGACTCAGGAATTAGCAGAAGAGTTGCTGAAATTGGATGACGCGAAACTGGGAGGCGATCGCAAAGAAGTTTCAATTTTGTTTTCTGATATTCGTGGTTATACCACTTTAACCGAAAAAATGCAAGCAGAAGAAGTGGTAAGTATGCTCAACGAATATTTTGAATCGATGGTAGAGGCAGTCTTTAAATACAAAGGCACCCTAGACAAATATATCGGCGATGCCATAATGGCTGTTTATGGTTCCCCCTTGCCTTTGGAACAACACGCTTGGATGGCTGTGCAAACGTCTATAGAAATGCGCCATCGCTTGCAAGAACTTAATGCCCGTCGTCAAGCAGCTAACAAGCCAAAAATAAAGATTGGTATTGGTATTAATTCAGACATAGTTATTAGTGGTAATATTGGCTCAAGCAAGCGAATGGAATTTACTGCCATTGGTGATGGCGTTAACCTAGGCTCCCGATTGGAAAGCGTGACCAAGCAGTATGGCTGCGACATTATTATTAGTGAAAACACATATCAGCCTTGCAAAGAGTACATATGGGCGAGAGAACTAGATTACATTCGTGTCAAAGGGAGAAATGAGTCGGTCGCCATATATGAATTAGTCGGGTTGCGTTCCGACTCTATTTGTAGCAAAAAGCTGCAATTAATCGAGTATTATCACAGAGGGCGCGAATATTACTTAAGTCGCCAGTTTAGCCGTGCTCAAGCTGAATTTGCCAAAGTTTTAGAAATTGACAGTAAAGACTTAGCGACAATACTACATTTGCAGCGTTGTCAGTACTGGCTACAACAACCTTCATCAGATAGTAATTGGGATGATGGGGTGTGGACATTTAAGGAGAAGTAGAGTTATATCCTGTGCGGTTAAAGACTTATCATTAAGACCGCACCTTTGCAGGGAGTAGGGAGCAGGGAGAGAGTTTTAAGATTTTTGCACCCATGCCCTGAATAATAACGTTTAATCGTTATACCGTTTCTCTATGAAAATGCACGCTTATTCAACCTGCCTGTAGTCCCCCGCAAGTTCGGGAGGGAATCCCGGGGGGTAAATAAAGTGCAATGTCACAGAGAATTGGTATTAGTCAATAGCAATTTAGTGATTAAAGACATTCTTTAGATAGAAGATAGAGCAAAACATTAGCAGTTACCGTACTTAATCAGGAAGAAAATGTTTTGGCTCTTTCTTTCAAAATAAAAAAAATTATAAAGCTCGGCTGCTTTTTTTACTTTTTGGAAACAGAGATATTTAGTATGACTTCTACAAAACGGTCTAATTCTGACAAAGGTACTCTTCTCAATTCGGCTCAACAACCTAAAAAGACAACTTCCAGCGTAGCTCATAAAACAGCACCACCCGAAAAGATATCTTATAGCGTTGCCCATGCAATTCCTGGACGTATTCGTTTTCGTATTCCTCGGCTAGTCAAAGATTCTGAGTATGCCAATAAACTCAAGCTGGTGATAGAATCTGATAAGAATACGAATGTCCGTGTTAACCCGACGGCTGGATCGATTGTCGTCACTTATCAACCAGGGATAATTTCAGATCAGCAAATGCGCAAGCATCTGGTCAATCTTATTCAAACCGCCCCAAATATAGTTTTGCCAAAGCAAGCAACGGCAAAATCAATTCTGGGAGCCATTTTTGATGCTGTAATCAACCTACTTGACAGTACACGTAACATCAACAAAGCGCGTACCGCCATTGTGTATGGACAGCCTAAGACAGATTTTTGGGAACGATTGCTCTCGACCACGGAAAGCATGATCAAGAGGCTAAAATCTGGCATTATGTTTATCTTGCCTAACAAGCGATGGCGATCGCGAAGTGCGTCCAAACAAGTGGGCTTGCAGCTCGAAAGGCTGCAATCTGTCGGCGTAGACGCGCATAACGGAGGTAGCGACATGGGCGAGGCTGTGGCGACTTGAAAAGCTTTTCGCCTGGTGGGGAAAACCTGCCCGTGCGACTGGCGTCGGCTTCCTAATAGAGTAGCCGACGCTGTGTAGCCTGTGCCGACATTACCCACCGTTTCCGCTAAGATATTCACAGCCTGGAAGGTTTTAGGCAATTAAATAGAAAAATGGGCATTCCTAACTTCGATAAACTCCCCAATGAGAATCCTTTGGTTCGGGCAATACATACCGCTGTCAAAGGAAGAGCTAGATATAAAGTCAGTGGACTTCATTATTCGGAAGCTCTCAAAAGATACCTTGAATCGCGATTGTCACAGGAAAAAATCATCGCGCAAGTTCATGCTAACCATATCACAGGAAATGTTCTTGTGATTTTCCATCCAGAAAAAAGCCCAAATGCGATCGCCTTACTCCTGCAAGATATTGTCTTAGATTACAGAAAACAGCTCAGACAACTACCTGTAACGACAGCTTATATCAGCACAGCAAAAGAAAATTTACCTATAAATAAAGGAGAATTAAATCAGCCTAAAGCCGATGCTCACAAACAAAATGGCAAAGCTCTACTGCCCCAAATCCATACCAATAAACAATTAGACCAAGCTAGCAGTCAACTTGTTCTGGTATCAGGGGCTGTTTCCAGCCTTGCCCTTTGTACCGCACTGCTACATAAATATAATCTTGACACAAGCATTTTATTAGCAATTCAGAAACTGCACACGCCACTTCTTGATCGCATCATGCTTGGTATCACTTCTCTTGGCGATCCAACGATTTTGCTGTTGGTTTCTTTGGGATTGGGATTTGGACTTAACCATCATAACCGTCGTTCTCAAGCAACTACCTTAGGTATAGCCGCCGGTGGTGCGATCGCCTTAAATTGTTTGTTGAAACTGCTGTTTGGTAGAGCACGTCCAGCACTGTGGGATCGGCTTATTCACGTGGGTTTACACAGTTTTCCTAGCGGTCACGCAATGGTATCAATCGTGATTTACGGCTTTATCGGCTATATTCTGGCAAAGCAATTTCCTCAATGGCGGGGACGAATTTTTGCTTTGACCTTTGTCTTAATTCTGGCGATAGGTTTTAGTCGGCTTTATCTGGGCGTACACTGGCCTACTGATGTGGTCGCTGGCTATGCCGCAGGTTTAGTGTGGTTGATGGCTTGTATTGAGAGGTTGGAACTACGACAAAAATATAACTCCTTAGGTAAACATTTACAACAGGAGCCTGAAGCATCAAACAAGATGTTAGAACTTACGCCAGAAACTGGCTATGTGTTTTCAAGCTAAAATTTGAGTTACTCTAGATTTCCTAGCTAAGTGTGCATCTGGTGCAAATTAATAAACCTCTTGCAAAAGCCAATTTTATGAAAAAAAAACCACAGATGGACACAGATGGACACAGATAATTTATCTGCGTTTATCTGTGCCCATCTGCGGTTCTAAATATCCATGAATCATACTTTTGCTAGAAGTCTAATGAACAAACGCAAAGTATTGCTATTTCTGCTGGTATTCACAGCAATGGTAGCAATCAGTACCATCGCGGGGCATACCAACCCCCTATATGCAGCTTCATCAGTTGGCAAAGACACGCTGACGATGATTACCTCGCCGGACTATCCCCCTTACGAGTATTACGACACTCAGGGCGGTGAAAGGAAAATCGTTGGCTTTGATGTTGATATCGCCAATACCATTGCCAAGGAACTCGGGTTCAAACTCAAGGTGATGGAGTCGGATTTTAACGGCTTGATTCCTGCACTCCAAGCAAATCGTGCTGACTTTGTGATGGCTGGGATGACTCCTACACCCGAACGGCGAAAGAACGTTGATTTTTCCATCATCTATTATCAAGCGAAAGATACAATTGTTGCCCCTAAGAGTAGCAACCTGAAAAAACCAGAAGATTTATCTGGGAAAAAAGTTGGCGTTCAACTGGGTACAATCCAGGAGCAAAATGCTAAGAAATTAGCCGAAAAAATTCCTGGAATTCAGCTAAAGCAACTTAACAAAGTCCCTGAAGTCATTCAGGAAATTAAATCTGGGCGAATTGATGCTGCTATCGTCGAAGATACCGTTGCTAAAGGATTTGCTCAAGCTAACCCTGATTTAGAATTTAATGTTATTCCTTCATCACAAGAGGGTACAGGTTCGGCGATCGCCTTTCCCAAAGGTTCAAATCAAGTCGAACCCTTTAACAAAGTCCTTCAGCAAATGAAGGACAGGGGCGAACTGGAAAAATTAGCGACGAAGTGGTTTTCCCTCAACACCGCAACAAACGCTGCATCCTCAACAGCACCCGCTCCTCAAGGTGGACTGAATTTAGACTTTAAGAGAATCCTTCCAGATCTTCCTTTTATTCTTCGGGGAATTCCCTTAACTTTGTTGTTCACTGTGTTATCAGTATTCCTGGGTTTAATCTGGGGAACATTACTATCTTTATTAAAAATTTCAGGTATAAAGCCACTAGGTTGGTTAGCCAACGCTTACACCTCTGTATTTAGAGGCACACCATTGCTGTTGCAGTTGGCGTTGGTTTACTACGCAACACCCCAGCTGACTGGTTATGATATACCTGCATTACAGGCAGGAGTCCTCACATTTACTCTCAACTCTGGGGCTTATATGTCAGAAACTATCCGGGGTGGGATTCAAGCAGTAGATAAAGGACAGAGTGAGGCGGCAATGTCTATGGGTGTTCCCTACGCGTTGATGATGTGGGACATCATTTTGCCCCAAGCATTGAAGAACATTCTCCCCGCTTTGGTAAATGAAACGATTGGACTTTTGAAAGATTCCGCTTTGGTTTCAACGATTGGTGTGGTGGAAATTTTACGCAGTGCCCAAATCATCGGAGCTAATAAATACATCTACTTTGAACCCCTGCTGTTTGCTGGCTTAATCTATTACCTTTTGGTCATGGGTTTAACTAGGGGCGCATCCACACTCGAAAGGAGGTTGAGGCGAAGTGAGTGAAGCTATCATTCGTACGGAGTTCTTGTGTAAATCTTTTGGCAAGCTTGAGGTTTTGAAAGATATTTCGACTGAGATTTACAAGGGTCAAGTCGTAGCTATTTTAGGTCCAAGTGGGTCAGGTAAGTCAACTTTCCTGCGATGCATGAACTTGTTAGAACGCCCCACCAAAGGACGAGTTTACTTTAAAGAAAATGAAATTACCGCTCCCAAGGCAAACATCGCCAAAGTTCGCCAGCGCTTGGTGATGGTGTTTCAACACTTCAATTTATTTCCCCACATGACGGCGTTGCAAAATGTCACCTACGCCCCTATTAAGGTGAGGGGAATCAATCAGGAACAAGCAACGCAAAAGGGGTTAGAGTTGCTTGGTAAGGTAGGTTTGGTGGAAAAAGCCCATGTGTACCCAGCAAAACTATCCGGCGGACAAAAACAGCGAGTTGCGATCGCCCGCGCACTAGCAATGGAACCGGACATGATTTTGTTTGATGAACCAACTTCTGCCTTAGACCCAGAAATGGTTAAAGATGTGCTAGAGGTGATCAAAGCTTTGGCACAAACTGGCATAACAATGGCGATTGTGACTCATGAAATGGGATTTGCCAGAGTTGCTGCTAGTCGAATTATGTTCCTCGATCAAGGACGTTTGGCAGAAGACACCACACCAAGTGAATTTTTCAATACTCCTGGGTGCGATCGCGCTAAGCAGTTCTTAGAAAAAATGCTTTAGCTTAAGAGTGCAGATATTTGCTGTGCACTACAGCTATATACGCTAATACGGTTCAGTTAAGATTGATGTGTAAAAACTCACGTGTGTAGAGACGCGCCATTCGAGAGTTCTACATTGTGTTCCTGGTAAAGGTTCTGGTCTTATCACCAAGTGTATTGCTATATACGCACCTGTAGGAGGATGTCAAAAAAACCTAGGACCGAAGTTGTAAAATTGCAGCCTTCCATAACCAAGAAATTGACCATGAGCTTGCTCTCCTGGCGGAAACGCCGTGACTCCAAATAGATACACGCCAGCAACTTGAGGGTTTTGCACTGGCTTGAGAGCTATTGTGATGGTTCTACCTGGAGAGACTGGCGGGTCAAATGTGAGCGATATTGTTTTCGTCTTGCGGTCGCTTGTCGCATCTTTCAAAGCAAGTTTTTGACCTTTCTTGGAACGCGTCCCTTCAAAGGCGGAAGTGTCTTTCAAGTCAAAGCGTACACGGTCTACTCCCTCACGCTGGTTAATCGTTATGCGTTGCAGTGGTTCTCCAGCGTTTTCTGGCAGACCAATGGTAAAGTAATACGTTGCACCCCATACATAAGTCTCCTTGTAGGTCGTCACTACATCACCAAGGCTCGGTGGTTGGACAAAATAGACTTTACCATCTCGTAACTGAACTGCTTGACTCAAGTCCGCAGTGTATCCGCCTATCACTGCTGTGCAAGCAATCGCTGTACTTAACAAAAATCCTACACGCATTGCTGTGTATACCTGCAGCTACCGCAGGTGACAAACTTACCCGTATGATTCAATTTTACAATTTCCCTTTCAATGTTCTGCATTTTTACTCAACTAACTTTTAATTATTCTTAACAATATTTAAATAACATTAATTATTTGAGCGTAATCAGGCAACAAATACTGAAATAGCTTTACGAAATAGCAACATATTTGTAAAAGATAATTGATATTTGTTGTCAGAATGCTTTAGTTAAGTTAGAAGTGAGAAGTATAAAGATACGCAATTATTCAAAATTATGAATGCTGTTTCTAGCGTTGAACTCAAGCGACCCATTTGGCAAAGTATTGCCATGTTAACTTTGGGCTTTTGGCTCAGTGCCAGCCTCTTGTTAGATTGGGTAATTATGCCTAGCTTGTATGTTTCTGGCATGATGACTCAAGCGAGTTTTGCCTCAGCCGGTTATGTCATTTTTTGGAATTTTAATCGGCTCGAATTATTGTCTGCTGGCTTGGTATTAACTAGCGTGTTAGCTCTGTGCAACAGCCAATCTAAGTGGCGTCGCAGTGCAATTATTTTATCTATGGTATTGCTCGCTATAGCTTTGGTTGATACCTACCTGTTAACTCCGCAAATGTCTGCAATCGGTCTTGAACTGAACCTCTTTCAGACAATTGAAACTCCAGCAACTATGGATGTACTGCATGGTGGTTACTGGGTTTTGGAAGCAGTAAAACTATTGGCAGGCGGCACACTTTTGGGATGGTGCTGGCGACGTTGAATAACTAAATTAGGAGTGATGAATGATAAAAAAGTTCATAATTGATCATTCATCAACTTCCGGCGAAGCTTCCTCATTGTTAAAAAATAGCAGGCGTACCGCGAGTATGGCAAAACCCACGGCGGCGATCGCTTTCAACAACCTTGTAGGCAATAACTCTGCCACTGCTCCCCCAGCTAATGCTCCCAACAAACTCGTCAAAAGCAGTGCGCCAGCTGTCCCAAAAAACACGGCACGCGGAGATTGACAACGACCAGAAAGGGCGATCGCCGCTAACTGACTTTTATCACCCAATTCCGACAAAAAAACTGTAATAAAGCTTAATCCTAAAAGATGCCAGTCCATAAGTAACAAATTCAAAATTCAAAATTTAACATTCAAAATTTAAAATTGGGCTACATCCCAAAAAAGCATCAGGGAAATCAGCAACAACATTACCCCTGCTGCTTTTTCTACGATTTTGGGAGAGAACCTGCTAGCCATCCAACTCCCTAACACCACACCTAGTAAACTAGTCGTGACGAGCGCTGCTGCAGATCCAAAAAACACCACCCACGGAGATTGTGATTCCGCACTCATTAACAAGGTGGATAGCTGTGTCTTGTCACCAATTTCTGCTAAAAAGATGGTCAAAAACGTAGTAGCGAAAATGACTAGTGGGGTTTGTGGCTTCTGAGGTTTGTCAGAAACCAAAGGTGACGACACTTCAACTAAGGCGGTTGTAGAATTGCAATCTACTTCATCTTTTAGCTCTAGCTGGCTTTGTGTCTCAGATGTGGAAAAGTTCAAAGGCTTGGAGTCAAGTTTCACAGGTAGTCTTTTTTTCGCTAAGTTGTTTTCATATTTTTATCATTTTCTCAATATTTTTGAGATATTGCAAGCTAAGCTTCACAAAAGCTTATTATTATAGCGCTTCTCGTTTGAATGAAGTACAAATTTATCTGTGTCCACCCCCCTCATTCCCCCCCTCTTGAGGGGGAAGACAGAGGAAAAACTTTTATTTATTGTCCATCTGTGGTTTTTATCTCCTGATGTATTGCACTCAACCCCCGAACCGCTAATTCACTCTATTGTTGTTGAGTCAATACCTATATAGGTAGATTTTTGTGAAAGCCAAGAAAAATTAGTAGTAAAGTCCTAGTTATTTTTGGTACCTAAGTCCTAAGTACTTTTGGGAGCTTAGCGCGATTCGCTGAACGTAGGTAAACTCCTACGATACAAATGTCGCAAGCTAAAGGGGACTGGGCAATGGGGATTAGGGATTGGGAACCCTTGTAATAAAGCCGAAAAATTATGTCCGGGGCAACAACAATTCGCTCATTCAAACCTAAGTCTATATAAACGAGAAACGGATGCCAACATTTCAATCACTCACAGTCACTAAAGATGGCTTTGCTTTTGACTTTGCTACAGGTGAAAGCTTTATGTTAAACCGTTGTGGTCAGTTCATCTTGCAACGGCTGCGACATGGCGAAACCGAGCAACAAATTGTCCAGTTTCTGTGCAGTCGCTTCGGTATCGCTCATAGCATAGCAGAACGCGATGTTGCAGACTTTTGCCAGCAACTTAACGCCTTGGGATTAGCAGAGGATCATTGATGAAACCCTTCACAATCGCTATTACAGGCATCAATGCAGTTGATAATCCCGGTCCCGGTACAGGTATTGCTCGTAGCCTGCGCGAGGACAACCAATTACCAACCCAAATCATCGGGCTTGCTTATGATGCAATGGAGCCGGGATTGTATATGGATTGGCTGTTTGATCGCCGTTACCTCATGCCTTATCCCTCATCGGAGCCTGAGGTTCTGATTGAGCGGTTGCGGCAGATCCAACAGCAGGTTGAACTGAATTGCGTGATTCCCAATCTCGATGTGGAATTGCCGCTTTACATCCGGTGTGCCAAGGAATTGCAGTCGTTAGGCATCCAGACTTATCTGCCCACGCGAGAGCAGTTTGCCTTGCGCAACAAAACACGACTCACCAAAGTGGCGGCGGCGTTTGGTGTCCGCACACCGCAAACAGTGATGGTGACCTCAACTCAAGAACTGCATGAAGCGATCGCATCACTGGGGTTGCCGTTGATGATGAAGGGTCCGTATCACGGAGCGTACCGGGTGTTGAGCGAAGAGGAAGCACTACAACGGTTTCATCAGTTGGCGGCTCAATGGGGCTATCTGATCATCATGCAGCAAGTGATCAGTGGTACTGAACTGAACTTGGTAGGAATCGGGGATGGCAAAGGAAGCCATCTCGGTTTAGTGGCGACCAAAAAGATGTCAGTAACCGAACTTGGTAAAATCTGGAGCGGTGTGACTATCCATCACCCTGGCTTACTCCAGGCGGCGGAAGCATTCTTGCAGCATACGCAATGGAAGGGACCCTTTGAGTTGGAATGCATTGCCGATGCCGACGGCATAATTTACCTGATCGAGATCAATCCGCGCTTTCCAGCGTGGACTTACTTTGCAACCGGGGTGGGCATTAATCTTCCAGCACGCTTGGTACGGGCAGCGCTTGGATTACCGTTACCCCCCCTGCCCTCTTATGAAGCGGGCAAGTTGTTCATGCGCTACACCTACGAGATGGTGACGGACGCAACCCCTTTACAAACTTTAGTGACTTTGGGAGAACGTTGAGATGCTGACTGAGTACGAAAAACCTGTGATTCAAAAACTACATAGCGGATTGATGAACAAGTTTGCAGGAACCACCCTGTTACACCGTAAGGTGAAAACCGAGATTGCGGGCGTTGCTACCGAGGATCTGGTTGCACAGTTCGGCTCACCGCTGTTTGTCTATTCAGAACAGACGCTGCGTCGCAAGTTCCGCACTATCCGTAATACATTCGCCACCCGTTATCCGAATGTGATCTTTGGCTGGTCGTACAAGACCAATTATTTGAAGGCAATTTGCGCCATTTTGCACCAAGAAGGAGCGATCGCCGAATTGGTTTCAAAAATGGAATACGACAAAGCAAAAGCACTGGGTATTCCGGGGAACCAAATTATTCTCAATGGACCACACAAACCGTTTGCCACTCTAGAAGCTGCCGTACGCGATGGAGTCACAATCAATATCGATCACCTGGATGAAATTGAGGATTTAGAGGCGATCGCCACTCGCCTGAATCAGACAATTTCAGTGGGTATTCGACTGAACCTAGATGCGGGAATTCAGCCCTGCTGGTCACGCTTTGGCTTCAATCTAGAATCGGGTCAGGCAATGGACGCGATCCGGCGCATTGCCAGCGGCGGTAAATTGCGGGTGAACGGTCTACACAGCCATATTGGAACGTTCATCATGGAACCCGCAGCTTATGCTCGCCAAGTTGAGAAAATGGTGGCATTTGGCTATGAAGTTGAAGACAAGTGCGGTTGGCAGATGGACTACATCGACATTGGTGGTGGGTTCCCATCGCGCAGTCGTTTAAAAGGCACTTACCATGCCGCAGGGGTAATGCTGCCCTCGATTGAGGAATACGCGGACGCGGTTTGTGATGCTTTATGGGCGACGCTAAAACCGGGGCATACTCCTAAACTGATTATCGAATCTGGTCGAGCAGTGATTGATGAAGCCGGGTCACTGATTACCAGTGTCTGCGGTACCAAACGCTTGCCTGATGGTACTCGTGCTTATGTTATAGATGCTGGGGTCAATTTGCTGTTTACCAGCTTTTGGTATCGCTTTGATATCGCCCTGGATCGCCCAATTTCTGGTTCCTGCGAACCCTCTGTGATTTACGGACCGTTGTGCATGAATATTGATGTTGTTGATGACAAGATTTCGCTTCCCCCGCTTTCACGTGGCGATCGCTTGGTCATCTCCACCGTAGGTGCCTACAATAACACGCAATGGTTGCAGTTCATTGAATACCGCCCCAATGTGGTGTTGGTGACAGAGACGGGCGAGGTTGAACTGATTCGTGCAGCGGAAGACCTCAGCGATTTAGAACGACGAGAACACTTGCCGCCCCGACTGGCACCAATCTCTGTGCCTGATCATCCCGTAACCAAGTTATGATCTTCAAACCACAGGACGGAGCTAAGGACATGTGGAATGTGCTTTATCAATCCGCCCTGGGGCGTCTTCTGACGACCTCAAACAACCAGAAGCAAACGGCGCAATGGTTACCACTGGTACATATCATCCGTGCTTTATGCAATGCCACTGCTGAGATTCTCTTTCTACGCGGGGTCGGCGTTGGCGCAGTGCTGTTGTCCGCCATGCTGCTACAACCCTCAGTACTGGTTATGGGGCTTTTTGGGGTGCTGGCGGCAGTTGCCTTTACCAGAGTGGCGCAAGTTGATCTGACTTATGTACAGGGAGGACCATTGCTATTTAACCCGCTCTTGGCGGGGCTGAGTGTCGGTTATTTATTCCAGCCCAGTGCAGCATCGCTGTTTCTGGCGGCGGCTGCTGGCATACTGGCATTTGTCTTGACCTGGACATTGTCCCACGTGTTGTACACGTTCTTTTTGCTGCCGGTGTTGAGCCTGCCGTTCGTTGCCGTCAGCTGGAGCGTCCATTTAGCAGCATTTCGCTTTGCTGGTTTGCAACACGCCGTCGTTCCTGCATATGCCTACTCTATCGGTTTGCCACTGCCCCTTGAGGGCTTCCTACGCACACTCGGGTTGATTTTCTTTTTACCTAATGTGTGGGTCGGCATAGTGGTTGCTCTACTGCTGTTGTTGAATTCGCGCATTCAGTTTTTGCTGGCGGTGTTTAGCTATACCTTTGGGGCATTTGTTCAGGGCATCTTGACAGGAACGTTCGCTTATGTATATTACGACCCGGCGGCACTGAATTTTATTTTGGTGGCTCTGGCGCTTGGCGGGTTTTATTTACTGCCATCGCCTCAAAGTTATACGCTAGCAGCTCTTGGTGTTGCATTGGCAGCCTTACTGGGTCAAGCTGTGAGTGTCTTCTGGGCGGCAGTCGCATTGCCAGTGCATGCATTACCCTACAACCTGGTGACTCTATTGTTATTGTATTTGTTGGGTCTTGTGAAGCATCAGTTGCTGGCACGATACCCACAATCGTCACCAGAGAAGACCTTGGATTATGAATTGACGGCACGACGGCGATATCAAGGCAGTACTGGTCGCCTGCTTGCCTTACCCTTTACAGGGCGTTGGGTGGTCTGGCAGGGCTTTGACGGACAATGGACTCATCAAGGACTTTGGCGGTATGCCTATGATTTTGTCATCCAGGATGACCAAGGGTTGACTTATCAGGGTACTGGGTTGCAGTTAACCGACTACTACGCCTTTCAAAAACCTGTGCTGTCACCGATTCGTGGCTTGGTGGTTGAGGTTGTGCGTGATTTGCCAGACGGTGAAATTGGTAGCGTAGACCAAGACCATAACTGGGGTAATCATGTGGTGCTGTACGATGAGCGGGGTTTCTACGTCGAAATCTCTCATTTTGCCCAAAACAGTATTGTGGTGAACCAAGGCGATCGCCTTGAGCGAGGAGCCTTGCTTGGACGGTGCGGTAACTCCGGCTACTCACCACAGCCCCATATCCATATCCAAGTGCAACTCACCCCGGTACTGGGAGCAGCCACCGCCCCGTTCAGTTTTGCCAACCTGATGGTTAACGGTGAATTTTGGGGCGATGGGACACCAGGGGTGGACGCTTCTGTAGAGCCTGTGACGACTGATCGCCTACTTGCACAAGCACTCTCTTTACCTCTCGATTCTCAGCTACATTTTAGTATGACTCGAAAAGGGCAGGCGATCGGTCGGCTCAAGGTGACAGTTCGCATGGCGGCTGATGGCTCGTTTTATCTCGACTCTGGAAATGCCAAACTATACTACAGCCGGGATGAGGACAGGTTTATGTTCCATCGATTAGACGGCAATGATCCAAGGCTTGCGTTGTTGTTTCTCGCAATGCCCAGATTACCGCTAGCACGTCAGACTGGACAGCAATGGTTTGACTACTTGCCAATCAGTATGGTTATGAGTGGGCTGCGCTTGATAGTTTACCAGTTTTGCAGTTCGTTTTTTCCACGGTTGGCATCAGCACAGTATGTGGGGGAATGGGAATCCGATACCACGCTAAGTGGCATGATTTCAATACCAAAAGTCCCGCGCAAGATTCTCACATTTGCCATATTTAATCACGACAACCAATTAATTAGAGTCAGTGTGGGGGATTTATCTCTAGTCCGCCAGCAGTAAGTAGCTATGCAAATTAAATTACATACTTATCTGTAGGGTGGGCATTACCAAAAAATTTTGGTGTCTGTTCAGTCAAGATAAGAGCAATGTCCACCCTACGTTGAGCTTGTTGTTCTAATTCAGCTACAGGAGAGTGTGAAATTAATTTTGCCCAAGTAGTTAAGACATAGCGTTACCAAACACTGCTGAGCTATGAGTTCTCAGAACCGAGTCACTTCCACTCAGCACTCGGTTCTTAGGACTTTTATTGCACTCAGGACTATTCTGGTGAGGAAACATAATGTCCAAAATAGTTTGGAAAAACCTGAATGTAAGTTTGATGAGTCTAGTGCAGCACAGAAAGAAATAATGAACCACAGATGGACTCTTGCGTGCGTTGCGGAGCCAGCGCTGAAGACGGAGAAGCCAGTGCAGGCGACTGGCGTTGGGGTTCCCCCCGTTGTAGCAACTGCCATACAGATAAACACAGATAAATCTGTACTTCATTCAATTGAGTTGCGCTATATTTCCTTCTGGCTTCTTGGACTTGTGGGTGGATTATTACTGCCAAATGCAACTCTGGTAGAAGCAAAAGAAATAGCCGTTCCAACAGCCACTGCAACTCACTCTGTAAAATTAGTCGATTCCGTATTATCCAAACCTCTGCAAACCAATACAGTTAATGCACAAGCAGTTCCAGACAAGCAACTATCAGATGCGTCAATGGCTCAAGTCAACTCGGTTTCTCAACTCTCTGATATCACACCAACAGATTGGGCATTTCAAGCGTTGCAGTCTTTGGTCGAACGCTATGGTTGCATTGCAGGTTATGTTGATAAAACCTACAGAGGAAACCGTGGTTTGACTCGTTACGAGTTTGCTGCCCTTTTAAATTCCTGCATAAATCGCATCAACGAGCTGCTCACTCAAGGTACTGCTGATTTGGTTACGAAAGAAGATTTAGAAACTTTGAAAAAGTTACAAGAGGAATTTGCAGCAGAAGTTGCCATCTTACGAGGTCGAGTTGATACGCTTGAGGCTCAGACAGCGACTTTAGAGACACAAGAGTTTTCTAGCACAGCTAAACTCGTCGGTGAAGCTGTTTTTGCAATCACCGACGAATTGAATCAATCGATTAACAACAACACTGTTTTCCAAGGAAGAGTTCGCTTAGACATTCAGAACAGCTTTACGGGACAAGATATGCTACATATCCGAATTGCTGGAGGTAACGCGAATGTCTTCAATCTCAAAGGTATTGGAGTTGAAGGTATTCAGACCTTTAACTTCGGAAATACCAACAATTCAATCAATCTTGACTGGTTATCTTACTTTTTCCCAATTGGTAAGAACATTCAAGCTTATGTTGCAGCCGTTGGAGGAGTTAACTACGACTACGCGCCCACAGTGAGTTCTTATCTAGAAGGATACGGCAGTGGTGCTGGTTCGCTTTCAGTCTTTGGTCAGCGCAATCCTATTTATTTAATTGGAGGTGGCGCTGGAGCGGGCATTACTTACTCATTTAGTAATAAATTATCATTGTCTGCTGGCTATTTGGCAGATAATGATAATTTGTTTGATGGCAGTTATGCGGCTTTAGCTCAACTAACCTTTTCGCCAAGTGACCAATTTTCAATCGGTTTTACTTACATTAATGCTTACCGAAAATTTGCCATTTTTGATACAGGAAGCAACCTGGGTTCGGCTGGTACAAACTTAGCAAACGGTGGAGGATTTGATATTGGTACAGTTCCATCAAAAGTCAATGCCTATGGTGCAGAGTTTACATACAAGTTCAGCCGCCAATTTGCGATCAATGGCTGGTTTTCTTACATCAATGCTGACTTTATTAATCTTGGAACTGGAGAAATTTGGACTTATGCACTCACCTTTGCCTTTCCTGATCTTGGCAAAAAAAATAATTTAGGTGGCATTGTTATAGGCGTGGAACCTTATTTAGGTAATGCAAGTAAGTTTGCAGTCGATGCGAAGAATGACATACCGCTTCATATTGAAGGCTTTTACAAACACCAGTTAAATAACAACATCTCTATCACCCCTGGTTTGATTTGGATTCTTTCACCTGGTCAAAACTCTGAAAATCGTGACGCAATTATCGGTACGATCAGGACGACCTTTGTGTTCTAGGCTATGCTTTTCCCATAAGTGAAAAACCCGAAGGAAGCGGCGCAAGAGGCGATCGCCCAAAACGCAGTGCCGGAGGCGATCGCCTTTTGTAGGAGTGCCAGTTCTGAACCGATGTGATGCCTGCTCGTTAAAGTAGCCGCTGTTAGGCATGCATCCACTAAAAGGAATAGTTACAATCGTATAGCCAATCACTTTTTGCTCAAACAATCAAGAATTACTTTTAGTAGCGGGTATTGGACGAGCGAAAAACTGTAGAGCAAAGCCGCCTTTAAGTATTGAAACTCCAGATGGAAGATAACTAGAGACAATTCAACTATTAAAAGGCGCGGGATGGTGTCAAAGATTGATTTGCTTCCTCTTACAAAGGAAGTCGAACGATTCCACGGAACAATTTCTTTGTTCCAAGTTCGATGGATTCAGCGATCGCAGCATTTAGAGGAGATTATCTAAGTAAATATTATTATCAACAAGCAATTTGTAAAGTTCTGCTGTTGAGAGTCCGGTTCAAATTCGACTCTCATATCATGAATTAGAGAGGATAGAAAAATGGTTCAAAGTATAGGTACAAGTAACTATACGGCTACTGACTTAGACCGATTCGCACAAGAGCTAAATCGAGACGGCATTTGTGTGATTCGCGCTCTTTTTGATAGAAAAGTGATTTCAGAGTGGGCACAAGCTTTTGAAAAGTTATTTCAAGAGCGTCAAAATCAACCAGGTGGGCTGGCTCCTCGTGAACTCGCCCGCTACTATTTGACGTTGCCTTGGGTTCCCCCATTTGCCAATGCGGAAGTTTTCGCCAATCCGACAATCCTGGGTGTCCTAGATCGCGTGTTTGCTCAGGAATACCTGATGGTTCAGTTAGGGGCTGATATCCCGATGCAAGGCTCAGATTATCAAGAAATCCACCGGGATTTTCGCCCTCTGTTCTCGGATCAAATAGTGACGCCACTCTATGCCCTAGCGGTCAACTTTCCACTGGTTGAAGTAACGCCAGAGAATGGACCATTCCAGATGGCGCGTGGCACGCACCTCTTACCGCGTGATGAAGCCCTCTTTAAGATTGCAACGGGCGAAATTCCCATGGAATCTTTTTATATGCAACCAGGTGACGTGATTATCCGAACACCCCTGGCGCTGCACCGAGGTTCACCAAATAGGACTAGCCAGCCGAGACCAATGGTAGTCATGGGCTACGTTATGCATTGGTTGCACACAGCGAAAGTGGATTTGACTCTCCAGCGAGACTATTATGAGAGCCTGCCAGAGAAGATAAAGCAGTTGCTGCGGTGTCAGGTGGTGGAGCAGTTGCCAAAGGAAAAAGTTGAAACTTACGTGAATTTCAAGTACTAAAAAGACACTGTGCTAAAAACCACTGCTAAAAAAGCTAAGTGCCTTGGAAACCTTGGATCGTGACATCGCCATTTGTCATTAGTTATTTGTTCAAAGTCAGTATAAATGATTAATGACAAATGACGACTTTGATTCCGTGTTAGCACGTTATTCGCAATTTGTTACAGCCTCGCACACATTAGATACTGATTGACTGATAGCGTTTCACTTTAAGATTGATACAATTAGACAGCAGAGGAGCTGTTGAGCAGAGGAGCAAGGGAGAAAAAATTTGTATCACCAATTTCGTGAAATGGTATGAGATCTGATCGTTATGAACTACACGCTACCCGCCTGCGGCTCTTGTAGCGGTTTCTGACGCTTCATCTGAGCAACTTGCTTAAAGCTTCCGCACTCCTGTTGAGGTTGACTCATCAGCATCTGTAGAGGCACGTTCCATACCCCTTGCATAATTTAACATCACCATTGCTGCTGCTATATCTCTATCACATTGATAGTCGCATTTTTCGCTTCGGATGTGTTCTTTCTGCTAATGTTTTCTTCTTTTGATGACCACAATTAGGACAGGTTTGAGATGGCTTAACCTTGACCGTCGGAATCTCGATATAGAAACCTCCAGCCTCGGTAACTTTGTACTTAATCAAGTCTTTGAGATTGCCAATCCCAACGTCAAGCAACGAACGATTAAGTCCTGATTTTTGACGTTTTCTCTTACATGACGATTTGCGAGTCATCCCTTTAAGATTTAACTTCTCAGTCGCTACCAAGCTATTACAGCTAACTATTTGTGTAGAGACTTTATGTTGCCAGTCTTGCCTGTGACGTGCAACCTTAGATTGTATTTTGGCTACAGCTTCCGAAGCTTTTCTCCAACGTCGTGAAGGTTTAACACCTCTCTTTGGTGGTCTTTTTCTACGACTGGTTTTAGCTATTTCGTTGATTCTACTTTGATTGCACCTAACAAATCTTGGATTCTCGATTACATGACCATTAGAATCTGCGACAGCGTGATGAGTACCAAAATCTAAACCAATAGCGCCAGTATCAGTCTGTGGACGGGTAGGAACACAGTCAACAGTGATTGAAGCGTACCATTTCCCTTGCTTAAACATAATTGTGCAAGTTTTAGGTTTACCCCAATCTCTAGCTTGACCACGCATTTTCACGTTACCTAAATTAGATATTTTTAGATAACCATTTTTGCCATTTGTACAAGCTTTCCATCCTGACGCACAAGGATAAGTCCATCCTTTGTAATGACGACTTGACTTAAATTTGGGATATCCAGACTTAAGTTTAAAAAAGCGCTTAAACGCAAAATCTACACGTTTAACAGTATCTTGTAATGCATGGCTACCAAGTTCTTTATACTCTTCCCAGCATTCCTTAAAATCGGGCAAACAATTCTGTTGGTCAAAATAATCTATGGATTTATTGAACTTTTTGTAAGACGTTTTACGATGTTCGACACAAGCATTGTACAAATCCTTGTGTAACCGCCTCCAATAATGCATTTTATTGGCTTGTACTTTTGAGGGATAAAGCCTAAAAGTAATCCGCTTGGTAGCCATAACATATCGACCTGTCTGTACGCTCGCTACGCTACGATTATAACACGCGGTTGTAGTCTAAAGATATGAAGCCTAGAAAAAGCTCTCACAGCGTTTTTAGTGTGCGGTTACACTTTGTTTTTGTTACTCACTATCGACGTAAAGCCTTAAGCGCAAAAATGCTCGACCGATTAAAGGAAATGGTCGAGCAAGTGTCAAATAAAATGGATTGCCAATTAATTGAGTTTAACGGCGAGTCAGATCATGTACACATCTTGTTGGACTTCCACCCTAAAAACTCGATTGCCGCAGTGGTGGGAAGTTTAAAAAGCTCAACTGCAAGAATGTTAAAAAAAGAGTTCCCCGAAGAAGTGAAAAAGTATTATTGGGGTGACGTTTCGTTCTGGTCGAATTCTTATTATGTCTCCTCTTGTGGTGGTGCGCCAATAGAAGTTTTAAAGAAATATATCCAGAATCAAGCTCGACCCTGACGCGCTATCCTTCGCCACCCCGCCTTACGGCGCTCGGGTGGGGACTGCCGCGCAAGACGTTCAATTCCTCTGCACCTACAACTTCTTGAAGTACCTGGCGACTGGGAACAGCCCGAAGCCTACCTTTTCATAGGTGTGACGTGCTGGCGCATGACCGGGATCACCTCCGGTCTCAACCATAGCAACAGACATCCCAGCATTTTTCATCCAATCTAGAGCAAATTCTATCAGAGCACTGCCAATGCCGTGACATTGAAAGTCTGGATCGACAGCGATCATGTAGATTTCACCCATGCTGTCCTCTAAGTGTAGTTTCACGGCTACAAAGCCCACAGTAGAACCTGCATCGATAGCAACCCATACATTTGTGTCTTCCGCAGCGCAGACATCCTCGACAGCCTTTTGCTGGCTCACACGCCAATTATCGGGATAGAATGCCCGGTACACATCAGCGTTCATCGCTTTCTGAATCGAATCAAAGACCGGAGCCCATGCTCGAAGCGAAAGACGAATAACGGCATCAAGTTGGCAGGGGTCGTATGGTTCAATTCGCATTCCCATATGAACTCCAGTTAACTCTGTAAGCTATCAATTATACTACAAAATACTACATATGCCGATAGCTTGGCTTTGAATGCTTACAAAAAAAGTTTCTAAGGCTGGAATGTATTTTAACTTCGAGGGTGGGGACTTTCGTGATACCGTTAAGGAAGAAAAACCGAGGAAGCTTTGTTATCGTCATCCTAATTATTCGATAGCACGATAGCAGGGTCTTTTGTTGCAGTTGCACTTCTTACGGTTAATTAACAGAACTACAATGTCTCAGATTGAGCCAACACCCGAAGCCGTTACCCAGACACGCACCTACACCAATCCAGTCTACGAAGGTTATTTCGCTGATCCCTTTGTCTGGGAGTACCAGGGCGTATACTATGCGATTGGAACTGGTGCGGCGGAGGCGCAAGGACAGGTAGACGAAATTGCTCAGGCGTCAGGCGTTGAGTCCACTAACAAACTGCGTGTCTTTCCTCTGTTACGCTCCCTCGACTTTCTAAATTGGCATTTTGTTGGTAACGCGCTGACGCGACCAGATCCTGCCCTCGGCGATAACTTTTGGGCACCTGAGGTTGCTTACTGCGATGGCAAGTTCTACCTTTACTACTCAGTGGGGCACGAGGACAAGAATCATCAGCTGCGCGTTGCAAAGAGCGATACTCCTAATGGTCCCTATGAGGATGTTGGAGAGCCGCTAGTAGATCCTAAGTCTTGTTCCTTTGCCATTGACCCGCACCCATTCCGCGATGACGATGGACAGTGGTATCTGTTCTACGGCCGTGATTTTTTAGACACTGAGGGCGGTGTGCGTGCTGGTACTGCGCTCTTTGTAGACCAACTCGAAAGCATGACGAAGCTCAAGGGCGTTGGGAAAGTCGTCTTGCGTGCGCGTTCCGATTGGCAGCGGTTTTTAGCCAATCGTTTGATGTATGGTGAAATTTTTGATTGGCATACTTTGGAAGGTCCTTGTGTCCGCAAACATGGAGGTCAATACTACTGCTTTTATAGCGGTGGGCGCTGGGAGACAGAAAACTATGGTGTGGATTATGGAGTTGCTAATAGTGTGATGGGACCTTACTCTGATGCAGGCAACGAAACGGGACCACGGGTGCTGAGGTCCGTTCCTGGTCGTGTTTTGGGACCTGGACATAACTCCATCGTTCTTGGTCCGGACAATCAGACTGAATACATCGTCTACCATGCCTGGGGAATAAAGATGGCTGCGCGGCAAATGTGCCTAGATAAGCTCATGTGGACGCCAGATGGACCGTGTTGCAATGGTCCTACTTGGACGCCGCAGACCATCACCAGTAAATGAGTGACCACTTTTGAATTCAAAATTCAAAATTCAAAGTTCAAAATTAAGAAAAAATTTTGAATTGACAGTTGGGATACAAGCCCCTGCCTTCAGGCATGGAAAATAAAAAAAGCGCAGCATCTTTGTTCAAGCCCCTGGATGCGCGCCATGGAGTATTATTTTTGAATTTTGAATGAGCGAATTTTGAATTGTTTTGACAACTCTCACCACCTGTTGTCAGCCCTGATAACAAATTTTAATTAGGACTTTAGTCCTACTGTGTTGCTGCAAAAATGGGAATAACGACCCTAGCAACAAAAATACGCTTTGCTATAGAAAATTATCAAATGCTTTATTCATACCATTTGCCGCCGTGAATCGCCTGATTCAACTCCAATCTCACCCGTTTCGCTTACTGCTCTATCTAGAGTGGATTCTCTTGGGGATTAGCCTACTTCTGCCGCCACACCCGGTACAGATGCTCCAAGTCTTGCCCCAACACCGACTGTTATCTATTTTGAGCATTGTCTGCTTCGGTGTGATGGGTTTATGGTTACCAACGCTCAATCTGTTCTCAAAAGTGCTTTATACGGGGTTGGGGTTTGGATTGATTTTGTTGGCAAGTGTCATCGGTGGTAAAGGAATCGATTTTCCACCACCACTGCTGTTGATTTTAGTCATTCGTAGTTGCTTAGTCTTTAATTTAACCGGACGCTTGCTGGTAGTAGGTTTGGCATTCATATCCTTTGTTTTCACCTTGTTCATTCCGCTGATGTCATCACAATTACCCCCAAATAGTCTACAAAAACTAGGTGTAGATGTTTGGGCACTAGTGTTAAATATAACATTAATGTTTGGCTTGGTGCTGGTATTTGTGTTGTTGTTGGTAAATGCTTTGCTATCAGAACGGCAAAGTCGGGAGAAATTAGCACTTGCTCATCGACAGCTTAGTGAATACGCTCTCCGTATTGAAGACCAAGCAACACTACAGGAACGCAACCGCATTGCCCGTGAAATCCACGATTCTTTGGGACACTCGCTTACGGCTCAAAGTATCCAACTAGAAAATGCTTTACTGTTTTTGTCATCAAATCTTGACAAGGCAAAAACTTTTTTGCTAGAAGCTAAACAACTTGGGAGCAGTGCTTTAAAAGAGGTGCGACAATCTGTAGCAACACTGCGTTGTGACCCGTTGCAAGGAAAATCTCTGGAGTCTGCACTTAGGCTGTTACTTGCAAATTTTGAGCGTCAAAGTGGCATTATCCCAGACTGTACGCTCAGCTTATCCCGACCATTATCCGCTGAAGTTAGCACGACAATTTACCGGATTGTTCAGGAAGCCTTAACAAATATTTCTAAGCATAGCGCCGCCACTTACGTCAAAATTGACTTAGAAATAATTGCTGACTCCCTGTATTTGCAACTTTATGACAATGGTAAAGGGTTTAATCCATACCAAAACACTACAGGTTTTGGCATTCAAGGAATGCGAGAACGAACGTTGGCGTTAGCAGGTCATTTTCGCATTTTTACTGCACCAGGAGGCGGTTGCCGAATTCTTGCAGTCTTTCCATATCAAGGTTAGTGCAATAATATGATTTCTCTGTTCCTATGATTCGCCTGTTATTGGTAGACGACCAAATCATTATTCGCCAAGGCTTAAAAAGCTTGTTGGAGTCAAAACCTGACTTTGAGATTGTGGGCGAGGCAGAAAATGGTAAAAGTGCGATTTCCATTCTGGAACGCTTCGCGATCGCCCAAGTAGAAGCCCCAAAACCAGATGTGGTCTTAATGGATGTCCGTATGCCGATAATGGATGGTGTAGCAGCAACTGAGGTCATTTCTCAGCAATTTCCAGATGTGAAAGTGTTGGTGTTGACCACTTTTGATGACGATGAGTATATCTCACAAGCAATGCGATTTGGAGCGAGGGGTTATTTGTTAAAAGATACACCTTTAGAACCATTGGCAAGTGCTATCCGGTCTGTTCATCAAGGGTACACTCACCTAGGACCAGGGTTATTTGAGAAAGTATTGTCTCCTTTACTACACTCTACAACGCCCAAAGCTGTAAATTTCCCACCTGAGTTTGCTGAACTCACCCCCAGAGAAAAAGAAGTTTTGCGTTTAATTGCCACTGGTGCTAGCAATCGAGAAATTGCCAAGTCTCTCTACATTGCTGAGAGAACGGTGAAAAATCACGTTACGAGTATTCTGAGCAGGTTAAATCTACGCGATCGCACTCAAGCTGCAATTTTTGCCAATTCCTTTGTGTCGTTCTTGGATGATTCTCTAAAGTAAAACAAATTAGGCAAAAGTTCACGCAAAGATATTACTTGTTTGTCCCAAAAAGGTAATCTACAATTTAACCAAATACTGCATGATTAAGACGTATCATATATGCGTTAATAATTATCTATCGTAAAAAAGATAATGACGCAAACACTTTCCATTGATAGCAACGAACGGTTACAGCTTTCACCCCTTACAGTACCATCTCGCCTTCTGTTGGGACCAGGACCCTCGAATGCTCATCCCGCAGTTCTACAGGCGATGAATACTCCCCCTGTTGGGCATCTCGATCCAGCTTTTCTGGCAATCATGGATGAAATTCAGTCACTGCTGCGCTATGTATGGCAGACGAAAAACCAGTTGACGATCGCAGTCAGCGGTACAGGTTCAGCGGCAATGGAAGGGGCGATCGCCAATGTCACAGAACCAGGAGATGTAGTTTTGGTTGGTGTCGCTGGATACTTTGGCAATCGCCTTGTTGATATGGCTTCTCGATATGGTGCAGATGTCCGAACCATCACAAAACCTTGGGGACAAGTCTTTTCGCTGGATGAACTGCGAACTGCCCTAGAAACACATCGTCCGGCTATCCTAGCTTTAGTGCATGCAGAAACCTCCACAGGCGCGCGTCAACCGTTGGAAGGAGTCGGTGACTTGTGTCGTGAATTCGGCACTTTGCTGTTGGTAGATACGGTGACGAGTTTAGGTGGAGCCCCGTTTCTTTTAGATGCCTGGGGAGTTGATATCGCTTATAGCTGTAGCCAAAAAGGGTTAGGTTGTCCTCCTGGTGCTTCGCCATTGACGTTCGGTTCTCGTGCGGTTGAGAAATTGCAGCGGCGTCGAACTAAAGTGGCTAACTGGTATTTAGATATGACATTGTTGAGCAAGTATTGGGGCGAAGAACGCACCTATCACCATACAGCACCCATTAACCTGTATTATGCACTGCGGGAAGCACTGCGTTTGCTTGCCCAAGAGGGAATAGAAAACTCCTGGCAACGCCATCAAAAGAATGTAGAGTATCTTTGGCAGAGGTTAGAGGACTTGGGACTGTCTTTGCACGTCGAAAAACAGTTCCGCTTACCAACTCTTACCACTGTCCGCATTCCAGAAGGCGTAGATGGTAAGGCAGTTGCACGGCAGTTGCTTAATGAACATAATATCGAGGTTGGGGGTGGACTTGGCGAACTAGCAGGTCAAGTTTGGCGCATCGGACTGATGGGCTTCAACAGTCGCAAAGAAAGTGTTGACCGACTTTTAGAAGCACTGCAACAGGTTTTGCATAAGGGGTAGTCGCTGAGATTGTAAAAAAGCGAAGGCGCGTAGCACCCCACCCCCAACCCCTCCCCGCAAGCAGGGAGGGGCGCTTTGGCGTAAGCCACTCATCGGCGTGGGGTTTTTTTGAGAATTTTGGTTAACGTGAGTTCGATATATATATCCTGATTTGACCCCTCTCCAAACCTCTCCCCGAAGCGGGGAGAGGCTTAAAAAGGCTATTCTTTCGTACGTGCGTTGCGGATTTTTTGCCCCTTCCCTTGTAGGGAAGGGGTTGGGGTTAGGTTTCGTCGAACTCACGTTTGGTTAATTTATGTGACATGATATCATGTCCGCTTAAATACTTATCATCCCCCTAAGAACCCCACCCCCGTAAAGCTACGCTTCACGTCCCCTCCCCGCTTGCGGGGAGGGGATAAAGGGGTGGGGTGCAGTCAACGTGGAAATCATAACTAATTAGCCGAACATGATATGATACAATATCTACTGAACAAACCATCGCCGAATCAACTCTACTTGAAATCGGTAGCCCTCACCAACTTCTTCAATCAACTCGCGTTGTAACAGCAGATCAAAAGCGCTTTCCGATACATCACCAAGTTGTTGCAACATAGTACTTGTACTGACTACTGCTCCTTCCCCTTGTGCTGCCAAAAAACGCAGGATAGCTAACCCAGCCGCGTCTACTTGGTTATTTTGAATATCTGCAAAGAAGAAACTGCCACTACTCAAAGCTTCTGGCACCGCTGCTTCCACGTCAGCTAAAGTTGCCAGTCGGCGCACAGAAGGGTCTTGCTCGTTTTTGAGGGCGACAATTTCACCACATAGCAGTTGTACGAGGAAGGGGTGACAGCGCGTGAGTTGCAGCACTCGCTCAACAGCGTCTGGTTCATAGCGCAGGGTAAAATCTTTGACGGGACGCTCAATTAATTGTCGCGCTTCGTCTTGTTTAAGGTACGAGATATGTACAACTTGGACATTGATTAAGTAACTAGCCCAACGTTGATATTCTTCGATAGTATGGGAGCCAGCAATTAATATCTTAAACTTCGGACGATGTTGGATTAAATTACGCAGCATTCCTAAAACATCTTGCTCATCAAAGCGTCCTTTGGAAATGGCGCTGTCGAGTACCTCAAATTCGTCCAGGGAAAGCAGTGCTGTATTATCTTGTAACGCTTCTTCTACTTTATCTAGCCATTCGTCAAAGCAGGTGAAGGGGTCTTTTTCTAAATCTTCCCGTGTCAAGGATGGTAAAGTTAAGGCGCTTTGTTTTTTAGCTGATGTTATCATTCCTCTAGCGAGGTTGTAGAGAAAACCCGCATTGTTGCTTGCTGATGAGGGTGCGCCTTGCAAGTCAATAAATAAGGGGATAATGCTATTGGGTAGCAACTTTCCCAAATTGTTCAGCAGAGAAGTTTTGCCCATGCGTCGCTGTCCGTAGAGTAGCAGAGGTGGACGACGGCGGTCTAAAATTAATTGCTCAATGCGCGTGCCGATATCATTGCGTCCGGTGAAGATTTTTTGCTCTAGTGTGAGGGGAACGCCGATAATATAAGGCGGGTCAATTTCTTGACGGAATTCGGTGGCTTTAGCAAGTTCCTCTATATAGTTAGCTATTATCTCACGCCAACTTTGGGCAATGGGGCGGAAGCGGGGAGGGTATTTATTGCTACTGCGAGTCAAGTTTTGCAACTGTGCATCTAAACTGTCAACAACAGCCCTGAGTGCTAGACGCTGGTTGTAAGAACTTCGCTGATTTAAAGCAGCGTCCACATCCTTCCTGATGCGACTGAAGATATTTAGTAAGTTGCTGACTGGGCTTTGGAGTTCGTCAGATTGTAAATTGCGGTGAACGTTTCTGATAGCTTCTACATCGGCACAGCGTTCCAAACGACGTGCATCAAGTTCAATTTGTAAAGCTTGTTGTCCAGCTTGAACTGCCCAGCGCTGGCGACTAGTAGTTAGGTATTCTAGGACAGCTTTTCCTTCAACTGGGTTACGCTCGATTACTAAAAGCAGGTGCTTGTCCAAGCCAATTAGGGGTATACGCTGCCATTCATCCCAAAAAGCAGAATGCCAACGCAATAGACTAGGTTTAGTGCCTGTACGTTGTTGATCCAGCCAATAAAGCGAGATGTTCCATACTGTTAACAAAGGAAAGAGTACTACAGGGAGCCACAAATTTATAGTTACTCCCACGCCCCACACCACGCCCCACTCCACGCCCGACACCACATCCGACTCCACGCCCGACACCACACCCGACACCACGCCCGACACCACGCCCAACACCACGCCCAACACCACGCCCCACACCACGCCCGACTCCACGCCCGACACCACGCCCCACACCACGCCCCACACCACGCCCGACACCACGCCCGACACCACGCCCGACTCCACGCCCGACACCACGCCCGACTCCACGGCCCACACCACGGCCCACACCACGGCCCACACCACGCCCCACACCACGCCCCACACCACGCCCCACACCACGCCCCACACCACGTTTTCTATTGGTAAACCCAATGCCCACAGCACCAAGCCTAAAGTTAAATTAGCTAAAACAGGCAATATTATGTATCGCTGCACCGCAAATTTTCGCCATCGTGAATTAGTTTCCAGGTGAGGACCAGTATGCTCGAAGTGATTACGCCACGCTGTGGGACGGAAGAACAGCCAGAACAGCAGTTGCACGCTACCCAGTATCCAGTTGGGGTGCTGTTCGGGTGCATTGGTGTAAATTTTGGAGTAGTCTGTGGGGGTCATGGGAGGTTGGGATTTTTTTGGGTTCCTCAGTCTAAGTCCACACCCGCCAAGGAATAAATTCCCTGGCTGATAGCGAAAGTCCTCTTAAGAGGACTGAAAAACTTAATTTATCAATGGTTTCAGTCGGTTTGAACCGACTTGAGCTATTAGCCCGGAAATTTATTTCTGGGCGAGTGTGAGCGTATCCAATACAATCATTGCAGCACTTCCCAATCTTCTACAGGCACGGCAGGTTCAAATGGGTCATCATAGCGATAAACCTTCTTGCCAATAGGATTTAGCAAAATATGTCTCATAGTCCGGTTAACTAAACTTAGATAATCGTCTAATTCTTCATATACATTTAATTCTGTTTCTTCTTCCAAAGTGAGAGCAGATTCTTTTTGTTTCTTTATTAATGTTTCAATTCGCTCCTGTACCTGACTAGAAGCGCGAAATATTGGTACTCCTTCTACTAACTCAATGCGAACAGCACCTTCTAAAGGTAAACTGTTGGGTAAGTGATGCAGTTTTAGGGGAAAATTAATTGTCATGGCATTTATCTAAAAATATGGGTAAATGTTTACCTTTGGTCATCCAATTGCAATTCACACTGTTGGAAAACATAATTAACTGCGGCAAACAGCCGCTCTAACTCCTGAATTGTATAGAAAGTTTTATTTTGTGTAAAAATCTCTAAATTTAGCTTGCCAAACTGCCAGACTGCACCATTAGAAACAATTCCAAAGATAGTCTGCTCTGGCTCATTATTCAACCGCTGCACCGCGACCATTTCTGCCAAACACTGTCCCCAGCCTTCTGTAAAATCGCTTTCTTTCTTTGCCTCAACTAACACGAAATACGGCTTGTCAAATACTACCGTACCGAGAGGCGATCGCATTGCCAAGATATAATCAGGAATCCCGCACAACTTTTCATCATAAATCAATGTCTGGTGACTCCAAAGCAGAAACCTACTCCGATAAGCTTTCCAAACTTCTTTCAATACCGGATAAATAATATTTTCACAAATAGCAATTTCTGAATTATCAAAAACACCTTCATTAAAAATTAACTCTAATTCCTGACGAAAAACTTCACTTATCAAAAATTCACTTTCAATAATGAAATTGTCCCTAACATACTTAATTTGAAATTCTTTGGCAACAGCCCCAATACTCTTGTAGCTGCTAAAAGGCATTTTTTCACCTCTCCCTTCCTGTATTCAATAAATGAGAAAATGGCTCTATCTGTCGCCGTCCCTCCTCTCGCCAGTCGTCTGTCTCCCCATCTTCTAGACTAAACAATCTTTCTCTACAAAGAATTTGCAACAAAAGTGGTAAGCATTGACTTTGTTGCAAAATCCACTCCACATCTTCATCAGGAAAAGCAATAGGCGAACTGGCTATCAATTCCCGCGCTTCTGCCTCAGTCAGCGCTCCCAAAGTCGCGGTATAGCCGAAAATATTGAAGAAGGGTGAACTATGCCCAGTGTTACGAGCAAGTTCAATCGGTGATTCGTGGGTTGCTAAGATAAACGCCAAGTTTCCCCTTGTATGGTTAGTCGCTAATGAACGCAAACACTCCCAAAACTCATCATCCAACTCTGGACAGCGTTGCAACCCAACGCCAATCTCATCCAGTAAGATGACTGTGGGGTTATGCAAATTCTCACTGACTACATCCATGAAGTAATCTAAATTACAAGGTGTTGGCACTTTTAGATTTAGGCATTCTAGGATATAGCCTAGTAGCCTTTCTCTGCTTGCCATGCGTGGGTCTTGAAAGTCTACGAATATCCACTGATAATTTTCTGGTTGAGGTAGAAAGTCGTACTTTTGACCAGGACGCAGCTGTTCTGGTGGGGTGGTGGTGATGTTTTTCAGGTAATGCAGCAGAGAGGTTTTGCCGATGCGTCGTTTGCCGATAATTGCGGCATTTTGCAGGGGATGGCGTTTGAGTAAGTCGAACAGGCGTTTGAGTTCTTTTTGTCGTCCAAAAAAGTGGCGAGGATGAGTGATGGGTGAACCTGTGATGAAAGGCGAGGTTTCCTCAAAGGTTGTGTTTGAGTTGGGCTGAGGCGGTTGAGTTTCTGGTTCTTTATATGCGATCGCCTCCGCGTCTAGCCCCAATTTGCCGCAAATTTTGACAAAATTCCCAGAATCAACAGCTTTGCCACTGAGGAAGTTTTTGACGGTGGCTAAAGAAAGTCCTACCGCAATAGCCAGAGATTCCTGTGTGAAATAGCCCTTAACATTGTAAGCTGACTTAACTTTTGCAATGTACTCTGAGGCAACCCTAAGCGATCGCGCCATCACTCCGCATCGAGAAACTGCTTAGAGTATAGCGATTTTTTTACTAACGCGTAGGTGCGTCCGCCGAGAGTACGGCACCCTACAATGTTCGCTATTTTTATTGCAACTAAAATTTAGCGATAATTGCGCTGCAAGTCAGCTATTTCTCACCTGAACATAGCCTGTGCTGTTTCTACACTTAACTGTAGAGTTTATACAAACAGCAGCCAATATGGATAACCAAAATCAACCTACCAATCTAATTTATCAGGAACGCCATAGCATTTATCAAGAAAGGCTTCGTCAAGCCCGTTCAGCATTTAACCTTGCCTTCGGACTCACAACCGTCAGTGCGATCGCTGGTTTTGCAGGTGTTGTGCTACTGTTTTCGGGGAACGTCTCAGCAGGAACACTTACAGCAGCAGGAGGCGGTATTTATGGTAGTGTTACCGCCTCATGGCTGAAACTGGCGAAAGATGCCAATGATAGGCTTGATGAAGCTGCAAGGGCATTAGAGGCGGAGTCATGAGAAACGAACCGCCAAGACGCCAAGAACGCCAAGAAGTCTTTGCGCCTTGGCGTCTTTGCGCGAAACTCCTACACCGCACAATTTAACACGCCGGCTTTTTGCGAGAAGCGCGTATTCTCCCGGTAATCAACAGGACAATCTATCACTGCTGGGACATCCTGCGCCAAAGCCTCTTTCAGCATGGGAACCAAATCAGTAGCGGCTTCCACACGGTAGCCTTTTAGACCCATACTTTCAGCAAATTTGACAAAATCAGGGTTGCCAAAATGCACAAAAGATGCTCTACCTTTGCCAAAGTAATTTTCTTGCTTCCACTCAACTAAGCCGTAGCCACCATCATTGAAAATCAGGGTGACAAAGGGTGTACCAACGCGCAAAGCTGTTTCTAATTCCTGGCAATTCATCATAAAGCCACCATCGCCGGTTACAGCAACAACTTTGCGGTTGGGATGCACAAGTTTTGCCGCTACAGCCCCAGGAATGGCAATACCCATTGCGGCGAAGCCATTGGAAATGATGCAAGTATTCGGGCTATGGCAGTGATAATGACGGGCAATCCACATTTTATGTGCGCCAACGTCTGAGATGACGATATCTTCTGGTCCCATCACTTGCCGCAAGTCATAAATTAATTTTTGTGGCTTAATGGGAAACTCGTCATCATTGGCATATTCTTCGTAGTCAGCACGGATATTTGTCCTTAAGTTGATAGCGTAAGGATTGGGCTTACCTTCGCGATCTGCAAATTTTAAGATTTCATAGAGGGAATCAGAAATATCTCCGACAACTTCAACGTTAGGGATATAACTACTATCAATTTCCGCAGGGGTGACTCCAATATGAACAATGGGAATTCTCCCATCGGGATTCCATTTTTTTGGAGAAAACTCAATCAAATCATAGCCAATGGCAATGACTAAATCTGTGTTATCGAAGCCACAGGTGATAAAATCTCGCTGTTGCAATCCCACTGACCACAATGCTAAGGAATGAGTATAAGGAATCACGCCTTTGCCCATGAAAGTGTTGGCAACAGGAATATTCATTTGGTTGGCAAATTGTGTGACAGCATCGCTTGCTTGGTCGCGGATAGCCCCATTACCAACTAAAATAATCGGGTTCACTGCTTGGGAAATTGCTGCTGCTGCTGCCCTGATACTGGCAAAAGAAGCGAAGGTTTTTTCAATGTTGTCCTTACGCAAGGGATTGCCTTCTGCGGGCATGGCGGCAATATTTTCTGGCAAGTCAATGTGAACTGCACCTGGTTTTTCACTTTGCGCCCGCTTAAATGCTTTGCGCACAACTTCCGGTGTAATACTCGGTCGCACAATCTGTTTATTCCACTTTGTCACCGGGGCAAACATCGCCACCAAATCTAAATATTGATGGGATTCGATGTGCATTCTATCTGTTCCCACCTGCCCGGTAATTGCCACTAAAGGCGCACCATCGAGGTTAGCATCTGCGACGCCAGTCATCAAGTTTGTCGCCCCTGGACCGAGAGTTGAAAGACAAACTCCGGCTTTTCCTGTCAGACGTCCGTAGACATCTGCCATGAATGCCGCGCCTTGTTCGTGGCGTGTGGTAATAAATTGAATGGAAGAATGTTTCAGCGCCTCTAAAACATGCAGGTTTTCTTCCCCAGGGAGTCCAAAAACGTATTGCACTCCTTCATTTTCCAAGCACTGTACGAGTAATTCAGCTGTATTCATATTTAGTATTCCTCTGGGTTGATTGCACCTGATGTGGTTAATTATTTCACCCACACAGTTTTAACATTGACGAACTCATGGATTCCTTGGATACTCAATTCCCTGCCATATCCAGAACGCTTGATACCACCAAAGGGCAAGCGGGGATCGGATTTGACCATACCGTTGATAAATACCGAACCTGCTTCGATTTCCTCTACGAGGCGATCGCGTTCTTCGGCGTTTGTTGTCCAAGCACTAGCACCTAAACCAAAAGGTGTCGCATTTGCTAGTTTTATCGCTGCGTCAATATCTGGTACACGGAATAACATCGCTACCGGACCAAAAAACTCTTCCTGTGCCACTGGATTGTCTGGCGAAATATCTGTGAGAATGGTCGGAGGATAAAAGTTTCCCGGACGATCTGATAAAGGATGTCCACCTGTCAAAACTCTTGCCCCACTCTTGACACCTGCTTGCACTTGCTGGTCTAAGTCTTCAAGAATATCAGGAGTTGCCAGTGGTCCTAAATCAGTCTCGCTTTGCATCGGATCGCCAATTTTCAGCGCGTGGAATTTCTCCAGGAGTCGTTTTTCAAACTTGTCTGCGATTGTCTCAGCGACGATGAAGCGTTTCGCTGCAATACATGATTGCCCGTTATTCAACATTCTGGCTGTTGTTGCCGTGGCAACTGCTGCTTCTAAATCAGCACTTTCCAATACAATGAACGGGTCGCTTCCTCCCAATTCCAAGACAGTTTTTTTAATTTGTTTTCCGGATGCGGCGGCTAAACTTGCGCCTGCTGGTTCGCTTCCTGTCAATGTCGCTGCTTTGACGCGATCGTCACTCATCAAGTCAGCAACTTTTGCAGCACCTATCAATAGAGTTTGAAATACGCCTTTTGGAAAACCTGCTTTTTGTATAATTTCTTCTATTGCCAAAGCACACTGTGGCACGTTGGAAGCGTGTTTGAGTAATCCGACATTCCCTGCCATCAATGCGGGTGCGACAAAACGGAACACTTGCCAAAAGGGAAAATTCCACGGCATAACTGCCAAGATTATACCTAAAGGTTGGTATTTTACAAAACTTTGGCTCGCATCGGTTTTTACGGTCACATCGGCAAGAAATTCCGCAGCGTGTTCAGCGTAGTAACGACAGACAAGGGCGCATTTTTCCACTTCCGCGATCGCCGCTTTGAAGGGTTTGCCCATTTCCAGCGTCATGATTTTGGCAAAATCTTCTTTTTCTTGCTCTAAAATGTCAGCAGCTTTCTGCATCCAGTGCGATCGCTCTGAAAAACTCGTTTTGTGGTATTTTTCAAAAGCCTGTTGTGCTAAATCTAGTTTTTCAGCGATTTCTGCATCGCTTAGTGGTTCAAAAGTTTTCAGCAACTCCCCAGTTGCAGGATTAATTGTGGCGATCGCCATACCCTGACCTCCCCGTTAAAAAATTATCACAGGTAGCATCCATATGTTATAAACATCAATTGCGGAAGCTACTTTCCAAATTGTAGTCTTTCAAAAAATGCTAACTCTACTTATATTAAATTTTTGCAATCAAAATTGAAACAAAATATACATAAACCATATGTACTTATGCCTACAATCCCCCCATACAAAGTGTACTTTTCATCAACTCTGCTTGATTTTAGCAGGATGTGCTACTGGAATTAAAAATAAAATTTACAAATTAATATCTTTTTTTGACTTTTAATTGTGAAATTGCAGCAAAATCACGCTTGGATTTGGAGTTGTAGCGTTTGCAGGCTGCTTTCTCGGCTTTGCGCAAGAAAGCTTGCACTAGGAATGCTGGAGTGAATTTTGAACAGAGAATTTCCAGATTCCATGACACCCGTACGAATCTCTCCTTAGTACAGCATTTCATTAATTCGTAATGTTTTTAAACGCCTTGAGCGCAAAGGGACAGCGCATTCGTGACGCAGATCCTCTAAGTTTTCGCGCGTGAACTTATGCAATCATGTCCTCAGTGCATCTTTGTCTGATAAACCTTGACTAATCGATTAATGCCTTTAAAGCGATAATCTCCCATTTCTACAAAGGATGAAGGTTGAGAAAGCATTTGATAAGTGGCTTCACTGACAACGCATTCACCTGGAGGACAAACTGCTTCCATACGCGCAGCTAAATTAATAGTGGCTCCTAATGCGGTATAATCTACCCTCTGGGAACTGCCGACATCTCCAACTACAGCTTTACCACTGTTAATCGCAATTCGCAATTGCAGTGGTTCGGTCCAAAAATTTTTGGCGTTGAGATTTTCCAGACGAGTTAACATACCCTTGGCAACAGTGACAGCGCGATCGGCATGATCCGGTTGTGGTTCAGGAGCGCCAAAAAATGCCATAATGCAATCGCCAATATACTTATCTAAAGTGCCACCACAGGCAAACACCTCTTGCAACATCTCCTCAAATAAATTGTTGAGCAATTCTGCAACTTCAGTAGGCGTGAACCTTTCTGAAATTGCCGTAAAGCCAACCAAATCCGCAAATAAAATACTAATTTCAGTTTCTTGTGGAGGTAAACGTCCATTTGGCAATGCACCGACAGCAATCAACTGCTGTACAACTGCTGGGGAATGATAGCGTTCAAGTCTTTGGCGAATCACTTCTTCGCTTCTAAGTTTCTCGGCTAGCAGCCAACGTTGTACGCTAGAAGCCACAAGGTTTGCTAAAGCCGAAAAAAAACTGAGTTCTTCCTCTCCTTTTTCTGCCCAATGGTGAGAAGAAAAATGAGCATCAGCGTAGAGAACACCAACAACCTTATTTTCATCCCACAAAGGCACTGCCATTGCACTACGAATGTCTTTCACCAGAATACTGTTTTCTCCAGCAAACCTTTCATCATTTTGGGCATCAGCGGTTTGAATGGCAACTTTTTCGTCAAAGACCTTTTGGCAGATACTACGGCTAATCCAACTACCATCAGTTGGGAGATGTTCTTGCTCAGAGATTTTTCTCGTAGCAGCATTTAATAATTCCAGATTGCCACACCCACAAACATCAATTAATAATGCCAAACGGTCAATACTGTTGAGGTAACGAAACACCACTTGCTGGACTTGAGAGAAAATCTCTTCTATGGAGGCTGCTGCGGAGAGATTCTTGGCTATGTCTACCAAATCTTTCAGGCGAGCGATCGTTTTGTCTTTGATGCTAACATCACCATCGATGTTATCAGCAAAAATCCATTGCTCTTGCAATTGTTTAACGTTACGAAGAATTGTTTTTCCTGGAGAAACGACTCCTTGCTTAAACGTGGATGATTCAACAGGAGTCAACATAACCACCAGACACATATCCCCTAGCCAAACAACATCACCGTCTTGCAACTCTTGGGGAGAGGAAATCAGGCGTTCGTTCAATTGAGTGCCGTTTTTGCTGCCCAAATCCTCAATAGTCCACAGTCCCGAAGGAGTTTTCATAAGCCGGGCATGGTAACGTGAAACTCCCCCAGAAGGTAAGTATAAGTCGCATTGCGGCAAACGACCAATAGTGAAAACATCTTGATGCACCGTCACCGTTTTTTGGGAATTTCCTTCTTGTAGGCGCAGTTTCAGTTTAGTCATGACTTCTATAAATCCATTCTGGAAGCAGGGAGTGCCAGCATTGCTAACGTAAAAGATATGTTAAGGGTTAAGGGTTAAGGGTTAATCCTTTACTGTTTCTTTATGGCACTGTTGATCGCATTCCGACAACTAGGAAAAAATAACATTTTAGCTAGATACAGATACGGAAGAAATATTGGCAACGCTGAACTGCAGCAGTAAACAGCATGGCGAGCCAAACCTCTGAATGCATTCCTAGGCACTACTGTTGCTGCTACTAACACAGTACAAGTAGACTGAATCCCGCCAATATAATTTAAATATGAAGTTATTGTCTTTGTTGCGATTTTTACGTTGTCATGGGTAGCTGTCATCACCTGATTGTTGTACATATATTTCTGTAGCAATTATTTCTGCTGTCATCCGGGAAAAATTACTTTTTTTTGAAAAAGTCTATTGTGCTGAACATTTCACCTGAGGAAAGCTATACGATGATCGGCTCCTTACTAGACCAGCGTTACCAGGTGGTTGAACTATTGGGTAAAGGCGGATTTGGTCATACTTACATAGCGCAAGATACTCGTCGTCCTGGGAATCCCACTTGCGTTGTCAAGCATCTCAAACCTGCGACTAACGACCCCGACTTTTTACAAACAGCAAGACGCTTGTTTAGTAGGGAAGCCGAAGCTTTGGAAAAGCTAGGCAATCATGACCAAATTCCTCGGCTGTTAGCTTACTTTGAGGAAAACGAAGAATTCTTCTTGGTACAAGAGTTTATCGATGGACATCCGCTGTCTGCTGAAATGTTAAGCGGGAACCGTTGGGAGGAAAGTCAGGTCATTCAACTTCTGTATGAAATTTTGCCTGTCCTAGACTTTATTCATAATAATAATGTTATCCATCGCGACCTCAAGCCCCAAAACATTATCCGCCGCCATTCAGATAACAAGCTCGTTTTGGTTGATTTCGGCGCTGTCAAACAGGTGCAGATGTACTCGCTCATGAGTCCAGAACAGCAGTTCAAAAACCAGACAATTGCTATTGGGACTCCAGGCTATATGCCAAGTGAGCAAGCACAAGGGAGACCTCGTCCTAATAGTGATATTTATGCTCTTGGTATGATTGCTATCCAAGCCCTCACAGGCTTGAGTCCCAAGCAACTAGCAGAAGATCCGACAAGCGGGGAAATTATCTGGCAACAATATGCTCAAGTCAGCGATCACTTGGCAGTTATCATCAGCAAAATGGTACGCCCATACTATAAATATCGCTTCCACTTTGCAGACGAAGCGCTGGAAGCACTCGCCTCAATCACTCATCCCAACACACCAACAGCTGTTGCTGCTGCTGTCAAGCATGTCGTACGTAACTATTTACGAGAAGGGTATGTGTCAGCAAATAAAGTGATGCGATTGCCCGAAAGGGCACTGCGCTTGGCGCAATCACTCCAGCAACTAGCAAAACCTAGCTACACTGCACCAGATAACACAACAATTCCTGACGCCACTCTAGCACCTGCATCCCCTGCACAGAGTACGGTGAAAATTCCTCCTCATTCACCCACCTCACCAAACAATTCTTCCTCAAGCCTTGATTTTCTTGATAAATATCGTCGCAAACTGCCATTACTTATTGCCGCAGGCGGCGGTATTGTTTTAGTTGTGTTTAGCATAATTTCTGCAACTCCACCACAGCAGCAACAGCAGCAGCCCTCTCAAGAAACAGCAGATAATAAAATTCCAGAAACAATAGAAGAAAAAACTAAAGTCACAACACAGAACAATACAACTAATCAGAACACAACACAGAAGAATACACCTGAAGAAAACAAAGAACAAAACAATTGTATTGTTGTGACGCAACCTGCAAATCTACGCGCTGTTTCTGGGCGTAGGAGAACAGGAAAAGTTATAAAAGCAGGTACTCAGGTGACAGTTACTGGAAAACAAGATGGTGGCTGGATTGAAATTACCACTCCCGAAGAGGGTTGGATTTGGGGGAGTCGGACAAAAAATACTTGCAAAGCACGGAGGAGCAAATAATACCAATTCAAAAGTCAAAATTCAAAATTCAAAATTAAGAAAGCCAGATATCACGAGGGTTTGGGAGACCCGCCTGCATGGCTAGCGCTCCTCCTGCAGCGCTGGCTCGTCTTTGCGCGAAACTAAAAAATGCCTGGCAGATGATTGAGTCATTTGTTTGATAACTTCTAAACCTGGCGGTGGAGTTTCACTCTCCATTCCCAGCCATAAAAGATACTCTATATTCCCAGCAGGACCAGTGACAGGCGACCAAGTTAAACCTTTGTACTTCCATCCCAATTCACCAGCCGCTTGCAACACCTGAAAAATAGCATCTGCTTGGTCTTTAGGGTCACGCACAACACCTTTTTTACCTACACGGTTTTTCCCGACTTCAAACTGTGGTTTCACCAACAACACAGCTTCACGCGGAGATTGCAGCAGCTGCCATAAAGCAGGCAAAATCTTGGTTAAGGAAATAAACGACACATCAACCACCGCCAAATCAGCGTAGACCCCTCCTTCAGAAGGGGGGGTTTGGGGGGGTACACCATACAACTCTTCTGGCTTGAGATACCGTATATTCGTGCGTTCCTTCAAAATCACCCGAGAATCATTTCGCAAGCGCCAGTCAACTTGTCCATAACCAACATCAACGCCGTAAACCAATTTTGCCCCAGCTTGCAACAGACAATCAGTAAAGCCGCCTGTAGAAATACCGCCATCCAAACAAATCCGCCCTTCCACACGAATAGCAAACACGAACAATGCTTTTGCTAACTTTTCGCCGCCTCTGGAAACAAAGCGCGATCGCTCTTTAATCTGAATTTGCGCCGAAACATCAACTTCCGTACCAGGCTTATCAATCACCTGACCATCAACAGTCACTTCCCCCGCCTGAATTAACCTCTGTGCTAAGGCGCGGGAAGAACATAAATTAAGTTCTACTAACAGTGTATCGAGTCGTTGTTTAGCCAATTATCTTTACTCTAGTAATTCTTCCATAACCAGTGCCTCAATCTTTAGGCAACTTCTATTGTGGCGGATTTTCGGCGATCTTAATGGACTGGATTTTTGACATCCTCCCACCCCGCGCGTGGGGTGGGATTCCAAATCTCACGACTTGGTTTGGTAGGGTCGAGGTGTGCTGATTTAACTAAATTTGAGGCATTTTTACCTAATGAACGTATTTCTCTTTTCCAGTAAGAGGTCATTTATAAAGTAAATATTAAGTAGGGTGTCCTGCGGCTATGTAAGGATTTGAGCGTCTTGTGAGAGTAGGAATGAGCCGTAACGCACCGCATAAGCGTGGTGCCGTACTTTCGGCTTTAACGCACCCTACAATTTAAGGTTTACTTTATAAATCATCTCTAAGGGTTTCAGGTACTTTTTCTGCCCGACATTTCTAAAGTCCCAATAGGAGATAGCAACTGGCGTCGCCAAGGGGGATCTTCCTGAACATGAACATAGTTAAGCGAACCGTATTGGGATAGCTAACACTGGCTATTTTTCTGTTTACGCTTTAGTACTGAAACTGTAGTGACAGCAGCAGTAGCCAATATACCTAGTATAGAAGAGGGTTCGGGGACAGAAACTAATTTAAGGTCTTTAGCGCTCAGTGAGATGTTGCCACCAGAGGGAGTCACGACTAAATTAGGAGCGTTAATGGAGATGTTGCCACCAGAGGGAGTCACGACTAAATTAGAAGCGTTAATCGAGATGTTGCCACCAGCAGTCGTAGGAATTGAATCGCGGGGGCTAACAGAGATAGAACCACCATTTCTAGAGTTGATTACTAGATTAGAGGATTCAACAGAGACAGGGGTGTTATCAATAATGATCACATTACTGTCAGGGTTAACTGTTAATATTCCCGCGCTTTGGGCAGAGGCACAAGTTCCAAAGTAAGCCCATACTCCACCAGTTGCTATAAATGTAGTCAGGCATACTTGCCATTTCCAACTCTTACGGCTGATAATCATTTGAATGTATACCTCCTAAAAAAGGGTATGTTGGCAGTAAGCCCATCCTGAGAAGCCGTTAAGTCGAATCAGTTAGGGCTGATTTATCAGTGGTTTTTGGAAGATGAGTACACCCTACCGTAACTTTTAGAGGGCTGATTTTATGATTAGACCACAAATCCTAGGGCGGCATTGCCCGTAAAACTCTAGGCGATCGCCTTTTAAGATGTTGGTGAACAATACCCACCTCAAAGAAAAGCTCTGTAAGATGCACCAGCACAGTGCTACGGGTGGGCGATCGCGCGCAGCGCAGTGCTACGGGTGGGCGATCGCATCCCTGGGTAGCAATTACTTTAACTCTAAAGGAGATGCAGCCTACTCTTTACCTTCTTATGGCAAGAGGACGGTGTGCAATCAGAACTGTTCCTCAGTTCTTTTTAACTAGTTCTTTGGAAGTCTTCATCCTCAACATTTCGTAAGCAGGGGTTTGAATTCCAGGGCAAACGCCGGAATGTCAATAAGAATGTCTCTATCTTAATAAAGTCCAAAATAATCGCAGTCAACGCGAATGCTGATTGACTAAATTTTAGGCGATCGCGCTCAGCGCAGTGCTACGGGTGGGCGATTGCCCGAAGGGCAGTGGGCACATGGACAATCGCTTTGACTTGTGTGAAAATCACTCAAACGATAAATAAATTCTCATTCTTTTGTTGATACATTAAAAAAGGTTTTTGTCAAGATAAATGAGATGCGTTTGGCTTGGTTTGAATCCTCTTTTCATTGATTCTCCTTGTCCTCTTAAAGTTTTGAGATTTTACGAAACTTTTTGCCAAAAAGTTTGCCAACTCAAATTAATTATTTATAATTAGAGGAAATAATTAAAATTTTCAAAACTTTGTCTTGTGAAGAGTTTGGGTTTTGTATTGTAAAAAACATTTGTATTTAAAATAAACATCATGTTCTCAATCAAGAGTCAAACTATTTTCAATCAAAGGATTTGAATATATTTCTGCTGTAAGTGACAGGCGAAGGATTATTAGATGGTTCTTAATCATCTTACGATTACCTAAGTCACACTTGTCATATGAAGTTTTACACATATGATGCAAGACGGCTGCTACACACTTGACTTTTCACGCCATGTGGAAAATCCACGAAAAACCTAACCCCCTAGCCCCCTTCCCTAAAAGGGAAGGGGGAAAAATCAAAGCCTCTCTCCTTTTAGGAGAGAGGAATGGAAGCGAGGTCTGACCGATAAGAGTGAAAAGTAAGGCTACACACTTGTCATCAGCAAGTTAGACCTATATAGGCTGGAAATTTTTGACAGTCTGCCATAAGAAAATCTCACAACAAAGCATAAAAATCCTTCGCATAACTGCCTGATTTTCATTGCAGACATCCTTGAAATTTAGCAAAGGAAAGCTAAAGATGGTCATTTCTTTAATCAAGCAAAGTCAGCATACATTAGCCCTAAAGCTACGAGATATGGTGTTGACTTTACTCGAAGAGATGGTAGCTGACTATGACGAAAAGTGGGGTGGAGGGAAAATGTCCGCCGCTGCTTATGATGTTGCTTGGGTGGCTATGGTAAGAGAGCCACATAATCCTAAACAGCTAGCCTTTCCCGACTCTTTCAACTGGCTTCTGAGGCATCAATCAATAGATGGTAGCTGGGGTTATCCACCTCAGACAATAGTACCTACCCTGGCAGGTCTTTTAGCCTTGCTGAAAGCCCCACAGCAAACTGAATCAACTCGCTATGCTGCCAAGCGTGCTGAGGCTCACCTACGGACTGCCTTAAGACAATGGTCAATCGCTCATCACGAAAGCGTTGCCTTTGAAATTTTAGTTCCAAAACATTTGGAACAACTGGAAAACTTAGGTGTGGTGTTTGAGTTTCCAGATAAGACTGAACTGTTAAAAATTTATCACCATAAGTTGAGCATTGCCTCCCCGGAACTCATTTACAGTGGTAAATCTGGTCTGATTCATTCTGTAGAAGCTTTCGCCTCTTGTGTTGATTTTCAGCGGTTAAAGCCACTGCAGACAACCAACGGTAGCTATGGCAACTCACCTGCAGCTACTGCTGCTGTTTTGATTCATAATCCAGAGTGGGATACGGCTGCTGCTGATTGGTTAACACACTTATCGAATCAAGCTCGCAGGGCTGGCGATCCGGGTGCTATGCCTGATGCTTATCCAATTGATGTTTTTGAGGGGTCTTGGGTCTTATACAACCTTGTCCAAGGGGGGTTCGATTTCAAAGATCAGGCTTTTCGCTCAGTTGGAAAGAAACTATTAGTCTGGTTGCAAGAAAGCTCAACCCAGAAGGGAGCAAGCATCAGCCGATTCATAGGAATACCAACAGACTCAGATGATACCGGAATGGTACTGGCAGCGCATAATTTGTTGGCTGACAAAACAGGAAGAAAAACAGTTTCAGTGGACTGTTTAGAGAACTTTGAGCGCGATACTTACTTTGCTTGCTTTGAATTGGAAAGAGGTATTTCTTTAAGCGCCAACGTTCATGTGCTGGCAGCCTTATTAAGCGTACCCACTCCCCCTGATTGGGTTGTGAAAAACAACAGTATTAACAAAGTGATTGACTACCTCTACAGCACAAGGAACAGTGCTGGTTACTGGGAAGATAAGTGGCACTTGAGTCCTTTTTACGTTACAGCAATTGCAACGATGGCTTTAGCACAACACCCATCCCTATCCGTACGAAATCAGTTGCAACCTACAGTTGAATGGGTTTTAGCAACTCAATCAGCAAAAGACGGTGGTTGGAGCATGAATGGCAGTGGATGCTCAACGTTGGAAGAGACAGCTTACGCTCTGCAGATTTTGAATGCTGTTAGGCAAAAACCACTAGATAAAACACTACCAACAACAACCCAAGTAAGCTTAAGCCAAGCTATTAGAAGAGGCGTGGACTACTTATGGCAGCATTTGGATGAATTGAGTTCTACTACAGAAATAGCTGGAAATTCCAGATTACCTCGTCTATGGCGGGGTAAAGAGTTATATTTGCCTTCACGGGTAGTATTTTCGGCAGTGCTGGCGGTGCTATGTCAGGCTTTTGCAACCGAGCAGACTGTTGCTGGATAGGCTAGATCAACAAAAATAGGGAGAGTAGTAAGAACATGGAAATCAAAGAAGTTGAACAACAGCAAACTTTAAAAAACGCGGATACAGCACAGGAGCATCAAATCAATCACCCATCTGGTTTTGACCCTTCCCCCACGCCAAAAACCTGCCCTATCGTACATGGTTATCCGTTCGTTGGTGTCTTACCTGAGTTACTGCTTAATCCTCTGCGGTTGTTTCAACGAGCCGTCAAAAAACATCCAGGCGAAATAGTTGCACTGAAATTAGGACCCATTCAGGCTCATTTAGTCACTCACCCTGACCATCTTCAGTACGTATTGAACGATAATTGGCAGAATTTTGGCAAGGGTGAAGTTATGTGGGAGCCAGTACGGCAAGTGGCAGGTAATAATTTGGTCACGAGTCAGGGGGAAAGCTGGTTTCGCAGTCGGCGCTTAATGCAGCCAATGTTCACAGCCAACCAAGCCAATGTTTTGACAGAACTTTCAGTCAAGATTATTGCTGAGGAGCTGGCACGTTTTGAAAAAGCAGCAGACGGTAGAGCAATCGACATGGAAAATGAAATGTCGTTGTTCACGCAAAACTTTATCCTAGGCGTCATATTCGGGTCGAGTCTTGACCGCTCTAAAGCTGAAACTTTGGCCGAGGTGCTAAAGGTTCTCGTGCGGGAACTTAGCCGTCGTGTCTTCCTTTGCTTCCTCCCCAAGCAGTTTCCAAGACCAGGAGAGAGAGCTTTTCGCAACGCCATCCAAACCACCGATGATACAATTCTCAGTATCATTCGTGCTAGACGCCAGAGTGGTCTTAACCACGGCGACCTGCTTGAGCGGTTGCTGCTTGCTCGTGATGAAGAAAGCAAGACCGGGATGAACGATCAACAGCTGCTCAACGAGAGCGTCTTGGTTTTCCTTGCTGGCTACGAAACCACGTCTGCCGCACTGACATGGGTCTGGTATCTCCTTGACAAACACCCGGAAGTGGAGAGGAAACTTCGAGCAGAGATTGACGCTGTCATTGGCAAACGCCATCCCACCTCTGCTGATGTCCTCAAACTGCAGTACACTAAGATGGTCATCCAGGAAGCTATGCGGTTCTATCCGCCAGGCTGGTTCTTTGCGCGAGTCGTCCAAGAGAATGATGTTATCGATGGTTATGCGCTCAAAGCAGGAACTACGGTTCTGCTGTGCCAATATTTAACCCATCGTCTGCCCGAGTTCTGGGATCGACCGGAAGTTTTCGACCCAGAACGATTCGCCCCAGAACACTCTGGGCAACGACATTCTTACAGTTACTTTCCATTTGGTGGTGGACCACGCTATTGTATCGGCAAACACCTCGCCCTTTTAGAAATGCAATTGATTGTCGCCATGATGGTGCAGAAGTACCGACTACGGTGCGTCCCTGGACATCCTGTCGAGCCGTTGCCTGGACTCACTCTCCGCCCGCGCTATGGTTTACGAATGACTGTGGAACCAGTTTGATGTAGGTCGTATAAAAAAAGAGAGTCGTAAGAAGATGGCGATAAAAAAAGGTGATTTTGAACAACAGCAAAATTTAAAAAATGCAGTTGCCGTGAGTGAACTTTCAGGTATTCCAGCAGTAGACCGCGCCTATGTGCTACAAACTGCGCTATCCATCTATCCAGAAGTGGAAAACAGAGTAGCACAGTTCCCGGTGTTTCTACCGCAACGGATAGCAGCAGTGTGTTTGGGACTAACTGCAACAGCCCCCTACGCACAACCATCTGTTATTGTTAAAGCGTCTATCCTATCGCTAATCATATTCGCTGTGGATGACTTGCTTGACATAACCGAAGGTTTTGTGCGCATAAGGCTGACAGTTGAACAAATGGAGGCAATGTTAACGCTATATGTGAAGCTCGTCCAATCAGGTGGCAACTCAACTTATCGTGATTATCCAGATTTAATTCAGATATTTCCGACAATTAATGAGTCGCAGCCCTGGGTGCAGATAGCCAATGTTTTGACAAAATTTTGTCGGGAACTGCAGAAATTCCCAGCTGCTGCGATTTATTACGGCATATTTGCGAAACATTTTGAGTTATGTCTGGAGGCTCATCGCACAGAATTACACTGGAACCAAGCTGTCAAAGAAACGGAAAATTATCCAACTTATGAACAATATCTCCTAAATGGTAGAAAATCCATAGCAGCACCGCTCGTCCAGAGTTCGTTACTCGCAATGGTGGGTGAACCTGTCGATTCAGAATTTAGCCTAAAGCCTCCCTATGCCAACCTGGAGACTCTCATAGATGAAGTGATGCTGACCTCTAGCTGTGGCATTCGACTAGCGAATGATATATGCGGTTTCGAGCGCGAACGCCAAGCTCAAAAGCCAAATAGCCTTTTAATTTTGATGTTGACTCAGGGTTGCAGCCAGAAGGAAGCTGAAGCGATCGTTCTCAAAGAAATGGATAGATACCTGCAAAAAATGGAGGAGCCGATTTCTTTGCTGCCATTCAGTCTGAGTGCCTGGGGAGATTGCACCAGAAGAATGACCTGGTTTTCGTGTGCTTGGTATCAAACTAGGGAATTTCACGATTTTACTAAACAGATGCTGGCGGCTCTGCGATAGCAGCTTACCATAACTGGTTTTCTGAATTTTAAATTTTGAATTGCTTATTAAGTGGGCAGGTGTCATTAAATATAAAATAAGACCTCACCCTCAATCCCTCTCCTTGCTAAGGAGAGGGAAGCCGGAGGCAGGGTGAGGTTTTATATTTAATTTGTCCCACTTACTACTTACTCGCTACTGCCAATTGCCCACCAAAACGTAAGATGCCCAGTAATAGGGATGAGGGGGTAAAGCTCTCATTTCTTCAAATGGGGGCTTTGTCTTAAGCGCCTCTATCAACGACAATTGAGCTAACCTGAGGGCATCTAATTTTTTCTCTCCTGGTTTTTTTAAGTCTTGGTAGAATTTACCCATCACTTCAGCCGTGGAAGCATCTCCCACAGGCCAGAGAGTAGCGAGAGTACTGCGTGCGCCAGAACGCACAGCAACTCCTGCCAAACCTAAAACAGCACGTTCATCACCACTAGCGGTTTCACAAGCACTCAGCACGAGTAGTTCCAAATTTTTTTCTGCTTGTTTTAATAAAGCACTCAACTCATTGATACTGATACTTTTTCCATCTCCTGTAATAATAAAGTTTTTTTCGGGATTAGAACTGAAAAGCCCATGAGTTGCTAAGTGGACAACAGGAAAATTGAATTTCATCTGGCTTTGAACAGTTTTTGCCGTAAATTCTTGATTAAGAAGCTTCATAGAAGAAGGAAAAGCTTCTTTGATTTGATTTAATTCTCTAGGCACGTTAGTTAGTGCAGGAAAAATATCTTCTTGTACTTTAATTTGCTCACTGACTCCAGCGGCTAAAACCTTAAGCTGTTGCTGCTTAAGTAGTTTAGAGTTTACGAGTTGCAGGCTCGGAACCAGAGCAACGCCATATTTCTCAATCAGATATTTTTGACCATCGTAGAGCGCAGCCATTGGTACTCTCTGCAATCGACCATTGAGCACAAAGACTAAATGTTTGATTTTGTCGGCATTTAACTCTGTCTCAAAAGGTTGGATTAACCAGTTATAAAGCTGTCCAAAAATCGGTAAAAGCCTCTGGGTATTTTCTTTTAACTCCTGTGGATCTGGGTTAGAAGTGGATAGGATGTTGCGAGCAGAAGTATTCACAGTTACGTTATCTAAGTTATCATAAAGCCGATCTAAAATGTCATTAACTTCCTTCTCACTGATAGGAATTGCAACTTCTTGCAAAGGTTTTCCTGGCAAGGACAAGATAACTTCTAAGCGCTCTTTCAAAACAATGGGATAGATCACAGCTGCTTGGGGATCGATATCATCAATCTGCACCGCAATATCCGTTTCCTCTGAACAGGGGTCTTGAAAAAAGTTGTCTAATTCTGCTAATTGTAGAGACTCGATAACTCTGCGAGCAAACTCTAAGCGGCTTTTAGGCTTGTTCGCGTCAACTTTGTCCCGCGTAATGCTATTCGACACAACTAGGGTATTTAGGTCGTTTGGACTAAGTTCTGATTTCAAAAGTAAATCCGCTAGTTCTAAATAGACAGGTTTGACTTCTTGGAGAAAGTCAAATTGGACATCTCGATTGTTTGCGTTTAAATCGCTGCGCAGAGACTGAAGAGTGTTGAAGGCGGCTGTGTAAGCAGTAATTGCTCCTTTTGTATCTCCCTGTTCTCTCAGTAAACTGCCTAACTGAGATTGCCAAACATAACTAATTTCCCGTGCATCCCCTGTGATATTTTGTCCGGGAGCTAAAACAAGAGCTTGCCGAGTCAGTTCAATTGCCCGGCTTAGCTGTCCCTGTTCATGGTATAATCTAGCGAGATAACCTAGAGCATAGGTTTGTGCTCGCCTGTCTTGTAAGCTGACAGCATCTTGCAGCGCCGCGTTCAAAATCGGTTCAACCTTGTCTATTTGTTTACTTTGGATTAAACCTTGAGCAAAGTTGATCTGAGCGTAGATTGCTGCACGATTTGGGGAAAGACTGGCAAGAGTGGATTCAATTTGACTTTGCAAAGCTTGTCTATCTTGACTCAACCTCACCTCTAACTCAGACAGAAAATCCTTTGCCCGTTGGATCAACTCAGATTCACCAAACTTAGACCAAGAAGCGATGCGTCGATTCGTTTGCTCTTCCCACCATTTTTGGAGTTCTAGTAGTAGTTTAAAGTGATTGAGTTGTGCCTGAATTTTAGGAATTGGCGAAGCTGTTGTCACCGTTGCTGCTTGGACGTAGTCATTAAAAGCTTGTTGGTAAGGCGCTAAAGCAGCTTGCTGAGATTTGCGGTCTATAATGTCGGTAATCACCTCATAGTCCCAACGGTCTCGTATTTGCTTTCCTAGAGCGCGTTCGGTGTTACCTAAACTCAGCAAAACAGCACTGGACTCCGGTGATTGTTTCAGGACTGACAAACTCAACTGCAAAACTTTTTTGGACTGGTTCAACAATCCCTGTCTTCGCAAAACTTCACCGAGGCTACGCAAGCCAACAGCTTGGCTTGGCGAAATAGAATTTCGCTGTTGAGAGAGGTTTGTGAGCAAGCCATCTATTTGTGCTTGACTACAGCTTGGGTTATTAACGGCAAAAGCTTCGAGTAAAGTTTTGCACGCTTTGGGATATAATCCTAAATCTTGAAGAGCTTGGGATTTGTTGATCAGGCTCTTGGTTATCCCATCGCGATCGCCCATTCGCTTATAAGCTTCAGCTGCTTCTTCCCACAACTTTGCTGCTTCATCGAATTTTCCGGCATTGTACCGTTGTTGACCTTCCCGTGCGAGTTCTAGCGCAGGACTAGAAGAATTCGGAATTTTCTTCGGGTCGCCTGCCTTTTGGGCATATTCCGAATTTTGCTCCTTGAGTCCGGCACGGCTTGTATTCGACCAAGCTGAAATACTCACGGTGAATACCAGTCCAAACAAGACTAGAAGGATAAAGACAAATATACGACGGTAATTTTTAATAATCATATCAATTGCAGTTTAAAATCATTCTTATGGTAGTTTTTAATTGGGTAGAACACCGATTCGTTGTAGGGGGTAAAGGCTTTGCTCATACGTGTCTAAGGCAAGAACCTTATAATTACCTTGCCTCATGCCCTTATACTTGCCCCCAATTCTCGCTCCACCCCACCCCGGTTTTGTCTTGCGCCAAAACCGCCCCTCCCCTTATTAAGGGGAGGGGATTAAGGGGTGGGGTCAAACCAACGTGGGATAAAGGTTTGAACGTTAAGTTTGCCTTGTTCCCAGTCAGAGGGTTGGAATACCATTGGCAGGCTCTGCCTCCCTTACTTACGGCAGAGCCGCCCCAAGCGCATTTCCAGGTAGAACCTGGAAACGAGATGTTAAAAGGGTTTTGGCTTAAGTTGACACCAATGAGCATTGCTGTCCTCCTACCATGTGGTTTGTAGTCTATGCAATTGAGAAGTGCTGTCATTCGCGATTCTGGTTTCAAAACGGTCTGTACTCCAGTTGAAAATACACGCCATTTTCTTGCCATGTCCTTTTTGTCGAATTAATATCTATTAAAGGAATACCCCAGTCTAAGCGTGCTGTGAAGTTGTCCCCCATCTGCCAGATGAAACCGAATCCTACACCCACTAAGGTATTGGGGTCTGGGCCGTTTCCATTTGTGTTCCAGCCAATGCCAAAATCGATGAATGGTGCAAACTGTAAAGTTCCTTCCACCTCTGGTACTCGGACAATGGGCAGCCGTGCTTCTACAGAAGCAGAAATACCATTGTCAGTGAGCAGAGCATCCTGACGATAACCCCTCACAGTTGCTTGACCCCCCAAACTAAACTGCTCTCGGGAAAGTAGAGAATCACCTGCCAGTTGGATGTTAGAACGGACTAACAAATTAGAACCAATTGCAGGCTTACCTGTTGCTTCTCCTAAGCGCCGCAAATACAGCATTTGCCCCCGCCAAACGAAAAATTGGCTATCTGGTTCGCTGCTGTTAACAGTGGCATCAAAGGCACCGATGCCAAAACTAAATTCAGAACGAGCAGCTAAAACATCTTGACGGCTCCGCTGGAGCCATTCTTGACCAAAGTTCAACTCTGAAATACGGGTTTTTCCATTGACATCTGCTCCTGGGAACAAAGGAAAGTTAACTCCGAAAATGGAGGAATCACTTTCTCGCCTAGCAGCCGTGAAACTGAGGGCAAATTCTTGGCTGCGTTCTGGAGTGGCTGTTTGAATAATTGGTTGGCGAAAGGTAAGTTCAAACTCGCGAGAGTCTACCTCGATGTCCAATTGGTTGAAAGGGGGTTCAACGATGTTGTTGTTGCTAATCCGGTAATCAAAGCGTAGCGTGCCATTACGGGGATTGATTGGTAAGGTGTAGCTGCCCTCAAACGTATTGCTGCCATCGGTATTAATGTAGGCAAAACTCAACTGATCTCCCAGTCCTAGGAGGTTAGCTTCCGATATCTCGACACCGCGTTCAAAACTGCCAACGCCAGGGTTGCGGTTATTATCAATCCTGAATTCGGTGACAAACGTTTTCGCTCCCCTAACCGTCACTTCTAGGGAATTTGCACCAGGTTTCGTTCCAGCTGTCAGTTCAGCATCTAAGCTTTCAATTAAGGGGTTCAGTTGCAGCAATTGCAGTGCTTCTTGTAGGCGGTTGATGTTCAGGGGTTTTGACGCAGCTAAAGCAATGCGACTGCGAACATAGTTTGGATTCAGCCGCCCTTTGGCGATATTCACCTTAATTTCTTCCAGCCTACCTTCAAGTACCTGAATTTTGACGGTACCTGATTCGATTTCTTGACTGGGTATGTAGGCACCTGAGGTGATATAGCCCTTTTTAAGATAAAGCTCAGTAACTTTATTAGCTGCTTGCAGGAGTTGGTCAAAAGTGATGGGTTCCCCAATGAAGTCAGCCGTCACCTGGTTTAACTCTTTCTGGCTAAATACAGTGCTACCGACAAACTCAAACTTCTCAACGAGAATTATCCTAGGCACATTCTGAATTTCTCCAGGAGCACGAGGTCCTGTAGGAAGCCGCTGGAGTGGTTTTTGTTGTGGCGGGAGTGGAGTCGGCTCTTGTTGTTCTGGAGGAATTGGGGTAATGGGATTGATAGGCAGAGGATTGATAGGCAGAGGTTGTTCTGAGGGAATTGGGATAACGGGGTTGATAGATTGCGCCCAAGCAGAAGGTGTGTGAGAGAGTAGGGGGAGTAGGGGGAGGAAGAGAAGTGCAAAATGAGGGGCTAGGGCAATGGGGGGATGGGGGGATATTCCAAATTTTGAATTTTGAATTTTGTAGACGCCCTTTGGGCGGCTTCCCGCAGGGTATTTTGAATTGATTTGTCCCCATAATTTCAGTTTAATGAGCATGGCACAACGATGCGGTCAATCCAGAAGCGTAGGGGGTAACAATGGGGGCATTAGCACTGAGAACAACGGTACCTTTTGCGTTAACGTACCAGCCTAGGGCTGGAGGCGGTAGCTCTGAGGTCTGCGGTTCCTCAACAGTTCTCATTGAACGAGAGATATTTTCTGCTGGGGAAGGCTCAAAACTTACCAATGCTTTACTGCTCAGTGGTTCGCTGGGTCGGGGTGGCAATCCCCCGCGCCCGGTGATGGTAAACTCGCTCCTATCCTGTTCCTTCTTTGCTGTACACACCTGCGCCACAACTTCTTCAGGTTGAACTATCTCTTGTGGCACATCGATCGCTTCTTGGTTGGCTGCAATATCCGGTGTGATGAATTGTACTGCACCATCTAATCCCAGTTGGGAAGTGGCAGAAATCTGGCATTCTGGGCAACGAAATAATCCTTGAGTACTGATCTGGATGTTTCCTCCTCTCCCCTCGAAAGCATTGGCGGTGATTTTGCTATTTTCCAGCAACACAACAGAATCAGCGGGACTATTGCCAGTAATGGTGATGTTGCCCCCGTTACCAGTCCCACCTGCTTGTGCTGATATCTGACTGCCGTGGCGCATTTGTAAGGAACCTGTTTCGAGGATGATGTTACCACCTTCACCGGATTGGGTGGCTCCTGTGATACTACCCCCGTTATCCAGGAAAATGGAGCGAGCATTTATCCTGGCGTTTCCTGCATTACCTGACCCCTGGTTCCTCACAGTCACTTGACCACCATCCGTGACCCTCAACTGACCTGTATTAATTGTCACGTTTTGTGCTGCCCCACTTGGCACTGCAGGTACGCCAAAACTCTGTTGTAAGCTTTCATCCACTATATTGGCAGAGGAGCCAATCAAACTCGAATTTATAGATCCTGGTACTGTACCTTTGACTTCCACGAATTCAAAGGCGTTGATGATAACATTGCCAGCTGAACCACTTCCAAAGGTAGAAGCATCGACCCTTCCCCCATCCCGAACTATCAATCTTGGTGTATTGACTGTCAGGTTACCAGCATTTCCGGCAATTACTGTGGTAGTTAACAAAGCGCTAGGTACAAACAACTTAGGTTCGACGCCGATAATTTCTACAGAATCAGTGGCATTTACGTTCAGATTTCCTCCTTGACCTGTTCCATAAGTGGTGGAGACAATAATTCCTCCGAGCGTCGCGGTCAAACGCCCAGTTGACACTGTAGTATTACCTGAATCTCCAGAACCAAAAGTGGCAGTTCCAATAAAACTGGAAACGCTAGGATCAACAGTACTGACTCCATTGACTTGCACGGACTCAGAGGCATTGACATTGAGATTGCCCCCTGTTCCGGAACTAAAGGTTGTCGCAAAGATGCTTGCTCCTCCCTCCACGACTAAACGCTTGGTTGAGATATTAATGTCTCCAGCTCTACCCGCTCCCACTGTTTCATTCGTTAAGCTGCTGCGAATTTTTCCATCGGCATTTGTTCCGCTCACTTTTACAGACTCTGTGGCGTTGACTTGAATTGCGCCTGTGGGTTGGAACCCTTGATTTTGAATCAAAACCAGCGAGCCATCGCCTAGTGAGACGTTTTGCCCCTGCACCTGAATCGAGCCGCCACTACCGCTAGCATCTGCTAAAGCGAGCGATCGCATCTCAATATCTTTGAAACCAACTGCACCTTGATACCCCAAAGTCCATCCGCCCGAAGTAGGATTGAGACTGACTTGCCCTTGTGCGACACTACCTAACTCTACTCGTCCTCCCTCTGCTGTCAGAAGACCTCCGTCTATGCTGATATTACCGCCAACCAAAGCTAAGGTTTGATTGGGCTGTACCCGCAGACCTGTTGAGGTACTGCTTCTCGTTACGGGTGAGAAGGTGGGATCGGCAACAGTGAAAGTATGACCCGTACCTTGTACGCGGATTGTTCCCGGATTCTGCCCAAATTGCAAACCGACTGGAACACTGATAGTCAGCAAAGGGCGAACTTGAAGATTTGTGGCGCTAAATTCCACACCATCGGCAAACTTAACGCTACTCGCCGTACTACCTAAGAAAGAACCGCCAATATTCAGTTGGGCATTGGGACCAAAATTAATGCCACTGGGATTAATCAAGATGAAATTGGCACCGTAATTTTCTCTGATGAATCCATCAATATTGGAAATTGAGCCACCTGTGACCCGGTTGATAATATAGTTAATATTATTAACATTTGTCGCGTTTTTAAAGAAAGCCTCGCTGCCAGTTGGAACAGAAAATTCCTTAAAGCTGTGAAATAGATTGCTACCAGCTTGTGCTCCTCCGGTAATTTCAAAGACATTGCCAGAGCGATCGACATTAGTTGGAATAGTTCCATCTGAAGAAATTTGTGCTTGAACAGGGCTACTGGTTAGTAAACAGTAGAGGTAAACACTGGTAGCACTTAAAATTCGCAGAGTCATACCAATTTGAAAAAAGAATGCAACACATGGAGAAGACCCCTCCCCAACCCTCCCCTTGCCAAGGGGAGGGTGCCCGATAGGGCGGGTGGGGTTATCTGTCGCAAACATTTTTTGAATTGGTATAACCTTTGAAAATAGTGGGGGGAGTAGAGGGAGTAGAGGGAGAAAAATTTTCATGTGTGGAAGTGGTCAATCCGCCGTAAGGTCTATTTTTGGATATGCTGGCATACCAAGTCGCACATCAAACCGTACAAGCGTAGTACGGGCATCTAGCCCGCGTTCAAACAAGACACTTGCCTCGTTCGCGCACAAGCCAGTCGCTTGCACTACATTAACTTGATTGCGACTTGGTATGAGAATCCAACCAAAAGAAGCAGCCGTAAGTATATGCACCAACTAGATGCTTGAAGTTGAAAGCTAGAGGAGCCAGTGTCTTTCAACTTGTGCTTTTTTTCTTTGATAATAGTAAATAACACTCAAACTAATTCGATAGCACCCTGTTTGAGCTTAAAAAAATTGTAAATTTTAGCACCCTGTTTGCTCTGAAATAATGGTAAGCTTCACTTAAGCTTACCTAAGTTCTGTTTTAATATGAAATCTAAGTAAATTCAACTAAAAACAACATTATAAAGTCTATATTCAACCGTCAATTCAGGTCAAGACAGGAACTCAACTCATGAACAAAAGGCAATTTTGGACAGCTGCGTGGACAACTCCGATGTTGGCGTTAGGCTTTGTAGCATCGCTCGCTCAAGCCAGCACAGCCACTACCCCGAACATTACCTGCAACACCAACGCCAGTATACCAACTGTGATTGCTACTGTTACCGAACAGGGAAAAGGGAAAGATGTTACAATCCTCAGCTTCCTCCCTGAATATTTCTCAGCCAAAGATGCTGTGCAGAACTGCCAGAATACAGCTAAAAGTTTGCAGACTCTTTACAAAACAGAACGTACAAGCTACTTGACAAATGACAAAGTCAATGCAAAATCTGTCGTGTGCGTTGTAGAACGCAGAGGCATCGGTTGCAATCATGAGAGTGCCGAGGTTTTATTTACCCTCGGTTCAACAGTTAACTCGTCTCAAGCTTTATACAAAATCCTGGGTAGCGAGTTTAAGCAAGCACAACCTCCTGATGCTAGGACTGTCAGTCGAATTTACTCTGATATCAAACCCAAATCTCGTCGTTGGTGGTTCTTCTAATGAGATTATGGGGTGCAGTTCATTTTTGCTTTCTCTGCTGCTGGATAATCTGACTTGAGTTTGAGAGCTTCTTCAAAGGCGATAAGCGCCTTTTGGACTTCAGATGATTGACATTGTGTCAATCCCAGATAGTACCAAGTCTCAGCTTTTTGAACTTGTGTCAGTTTGAACCCATTCAGCATCTGGTTAAATTGAGCAATTGCTTCATCGTATCGCTTCAAGCCCTGAAGCGCTATACCTCGACCGCGTTGAGCAGCAAAATAGTTTGAATTGTATGCTAACGCTTGGTCATAGGCTTTCAGGGCTTCTGCGTATTCTTGCTTTTGCGATAACACCTTACCTTTATGGCTAAAAGCAACCGATAAATTTCGCTGACTAGTTTCTTTTTCTTTAATCTGTTCAAAAAGTTTAATTGCTTCGTCAATGGCTGCAAGTGCTTTGTCGCTTTGCTTGAGTGCTAGCAATGATTCAGTTTTGTTAATCCAGAAAACAGGGTCTTTCGAGTCGAGCGTAATGGCTTGATCAAAAGCAGCGATCGCCTGCTCGTATTGCTTGAGGTTATGTAATCCCTCTCCTTTGCAATTCCAAGCATACACCGCCTTCGGTTCGATGATAGTTGCTGCAGAACAGGATTCAACCATCTTGTTGTATTCTTGTAAGCTACCTAGTGCATAACCTCGGTTAGTCCAAGCTTGGTAGTAGTTACTATCGATGTTTAAAATCTCGTTGTATTTCGTGATTGCTTCTTTAGATTTTCCTTGGTAGTATAATTCGTTCGCTTGTTGAAAAAGAGTTTCCACCTCTGGCTGCCTAAAAAAATTAAAGCGAATGACATTAACGCCAAGAATGACCAAGCCGACTATTCCTAGTAAAATCCAAATCCGTTGAAAAATTGGGTTTCTCGGATTGGAAATCGTGTTTGTTTCCTCAGAGGAAGCACTTTTTGGAACTGGTTTACTTTGAGTACTTCTGGTTTTTTGTGGTGATGATTCAAGGCTTTTCTCTAATTCTTGAGTCACCCAATTCAAATCAAAAACAGATTCGTAAATACGATTAGAGACTTTTAACTTATCTTCCTGTTGTACAACCAATCCCAAATTCACCAGTTCTGCTTGTACCCGACTCTTGTCAACTGGAACTTGTTTGTGAACCAAAATTTGCTGATACAGCCGCAGCAGCGATGAGCGATCGCACTGGTTATTTCTCACAAGACCGAAACGTATCGACTTCAAATGCTCAGATGCGGCTTGAGTTTCCCAATGACTAATCAAGCTTTGCACGAGCTGCTGCACTCTTGCTGCTTCCTCACCAGCACCAATAAAAGCTTCAAATTCAGCAAGCAATTGACAAAGCTTTTGGGTGAGAAACGGCTGACCACCTGTCCATGACAGGACTTCTTCTAGTAAAATGTCCGGACGACTAGCTTTTTCATCTAATTTAAATGATTTAATCGTACTCTGGGTAAAAGGTCGTAAACGTGCTAACTCTTGGTCAATCCACCTCTGATTAAAAACAGATTGGTAAATGCGGTTAGAGACTTTTAACTTATCTTTTTGTTGTACGACCAATCCCAAATTCACGAGTTCTGCTTGTACCGGACTCTTGTCAGTTGGAACTTCTCCCAAATACAAGATTTGCTGGTACAGTCGCAGCAGCGATGAGGGATCGCACTGCTTATTTCTCACAAGACCGAAACGTATCGCTTTCAAATGCTCAGATGCAGCTTGAGTTTCCCAATGATTAATTAAGCGAGTTTGCACGAGCTGCTGCACTGTTGCTGCTTCCTCACCATCACCAATCAAACCTTCAAACTCAGCAAGCAATTGATAAAGTTTTTGGGTGAGAAACGGCTGACCACCTGTCCATGACACAACCTCTTGTAGCAAAACGTTTGGGCGACTGGCTTTTTCATCTAATTTAAATAAAGGTCGTAAACGTGCTAACTCTTGGTCAATCCAACTTTGATTAAAAACAGATTGGTAAATGCGGTTAGAGACTTTTAATTTATCGTTTTGTTGTACGACCAATCCCAAATTCACGAGTTCTGCTTGTACCGGAGTCTCGTCCGTTGGAACTTCTCCCAAATACAAGATTTGCTGGTACAGCTGCAGCAGCGATGAGGGATCGCACTGCTGATTTCTTACAAGCCCCTCCCAAATCGACTTCAAATGCTCAGATGCGGCTTGAGTTTCCCAATGACTAATCAAGCGAGTTTGCACGAGCTGCTGCACTGTTGCTGCTTCTTCACCAGCACCAATCAAACCTTCAAACTCAGCGAGCAATTGACAAAGCTTTTGAGTAAGAAACGGCTGACCACCTGTCCATGACAGAACCTCTTCTAGCAAAATGTCTGGGCGACTGGCTTTTTCATCTAATTTAAATAATTTAATCGTGCTGCGGTTAAAAAGCCGTAAATGTGTTGATTCTGGAGTCACTCCACTTTGATTCAAAGCTGACTGGTAAATGCGATTAGAGGTTTCTGACTTGTGTTCCTGTTGCACGACCAATTCCAAATTCAGCAGTTTTGTTTGTCTAGGATTTTGAAGCGAACCCCCGGATTGTGGGAGTTCTAACGGGTGACGCTGTGGGTTTCGTATGTTTTTAGCTTGAACCGCCAGAAGTTCAGCATCGTATATGAAGCATCGATACCTGGATGAATCGCTAATTCACTTAGTATATTCCCGACCTTTTTCTTCATCGTGCTTTTCGGGGTGTCGTCGGTATCAACGGTTTTCCATGCTTGTTGACTACACATACTTTTTTATTTGTATTGTTTCTCATCGAAAATTTGGGTAGAAACCCCGTCCTTCGTTTGACGGCTTTATATTTTTCTTGCGAACCATTACCGCCTTGGGGTTACTTGAATCGGTGTACTTTTGTAATGTACTTTCAAGCTTGACAATTACCCTTACGGGTTCGCCATGTACCTCCAAGGAGGGAGACCCTCCTTCAGTACTGGCTCACCATTTCAAATCGTTCACCCCAACGGGAGAGCCAGTTAAGAGGGCGTGGGAAACCCGCCGATGACTGACTGGACTCACCTGTACGCATAACGGTGTTGCACTCGATGTGCCTTCCCCTTCGGGAGTAATGTTAGCTTCTCCCAAGGGGAGACGCTCTTGCAACGACAATGTTAACGGTCGGTACTGTATCAAAGACACTGGCTTAACCCTATACACCTGTTTAATCTTTGATTTCTAGAGCTTGGAACTAGCGGGAGCATTGTCCTCGGTAGGAACTTTAACACTTACCGTTAACGTAGTAACCGAAGTTACTGAGTCTGGTCAACTAATCCTAAGGTTTGAGGCTAGAAGCCCCTAGCCTTTAGGCAGGGGTGTTGACAATTATTTACTTGTCCCTAAAAAGGAGGTAGCCACCTTCTTGCTTGCCTTTTAATTTACCTTCGTACGTGGTGCTCCTCGCCAATGTTCCTTGGGTTTTCTGCAAAAGACAGTGTTCCTCTCGCTCAGAACTGTTTAATCTTGTCGCAGAATTCGGGGCTAGATTGCGGGAAACTACTCGCTACAGACCCGAAGTGCCTGTATCATTCCCAAATAACGTAACTTATCCTCCCATGAGGAATTACTGAGGGTAATGACGGAGTTACAAGTCCACACTTTACACCTGGAGGGTGTCAATGTGTGGAACTGCCACGTGTCGTTTATTACTAGGATGATGATATGCTACCATACGTTTTGCTTAATAATCACATCAGGAATGTTTGGAAACTGATATCTTGCATTTACACGCTACAAAAGTGAGGCTATACAAAAAAAGCCTGCGTCAGCAGGCTAATAACCTTTATTTTGCGTTTTATTGACAAAATTATATGTTTATTAAAAGTGCAAAAAATCAGTATGAAGACGTAGATAGAAGATGTGAGGAAAGGCAATCCGCATTCTCGCAGCTAGCACCTTGTCAGGATTAATACTAATGCATTGTGCGATTTGCGACTTTAATTTCTTCACTGAGCAATTCGGGTATTTGTATCGATTGTTTCCTTGTAATGATAACGGTTTGCAGTTAACTGATAACTGATCCGCTCAAGGGAAGGTGAAGCCAGTGCACTGGAAAGCGAACACCCGCTTGTTCAATAAACTGGTCAAGCTGCTCTAACGTTAAAAACCCAGGGAGCGGGTAGCGCGAGGGGATATTCCGCTGTAGATCGGTGTAGTAGCGAATAAGCGTTGCAAAGTTTCTGGGGAATTTATCCTCTTCCACCCCGAGAAACTCACCGCGCTTGCGGGCTTTTTTGAAGACTTCGCGCCAGCGTTCAATGGACGGCATACCAACAGCTTCGACGCCGTTGGAGAAGAGTATCAGGAAAATTTCATCGTAGCGGTCGGTGCTTTCTAGGTACTGTTGAAGCCAATTGAGAGAAGGTTCCATATTGAACTTCATCCAAAAAGGCACGCTCGCCAGTACGTAGCGCCCACATAGGTTCTACAAGGATAAACGATTCAACCAGCACTCTGTTGGCAAGGATTTTGCGCTGCTTGTACCACCAACGGTAGAGTTCGGCTACGAAGGGGCTTAAATGCTCTGGTTCCTGAAAAACGATGCGTCGGATGCGATAACCTCGTGCTCTGGCAAAGCGCTCAAGGTCATCGCGCAGGGCTGGCTCAAAGCCCCACTCTGCCTCAGGGCGATTGCCTTCGGCAGTGGGCACATGGACAATCGCCATCTGGTGTTGGTGCGTCCCAACGCCGTCGGTGTACCTGATAGCGCTGTAGGTACGCCTCCACACGCTCGCTGCCATAGAAAAACTCCTCTGGTGTCGCGCCACCCAATGCGCCAAACTGGAAAATGTGGCGATCGCCAACTTGAGTTGTGGGCCAAGTCCGCTGACATTCTACCAGGAAAATTGTACCTCCTGGGGGTAGCGAATTTTCCAAGAAGCGCTCGTAGGCTTCGCCCAAGCACAAACGCTTCACGGTGTACGGTGGATATCGCTCATCAAACCGAATCAAGCCATGAAGAATTCGGTAGGCAATGCCTGACCTACAAAAGTTTTGATAGGTAGTGCCACCCTACAGTCCTTTCTTAGGAAATTCAAGGAGTTGGCAAACCCAGTTTCTGGGCTGCCTCCCTTGCCATACTCAAAACCGCCTGTGGCATCTCACCCGTGTGTTCCCAACCACCGCTGACATCGGGATATTCAGGCGTTGGTTCAAACAGGTTGCCATTAGTTGTAGCAGCGCTTTTGTGCTGAAGGTGATCCTGATCGACCTGCTGTGCCATCGTCCGCTCATAGAGTTCGGGTACGAAAGTACTCTGGGCGACCATCATATAACCAGCTTGACCAACGATCACCTCTCGCTGTGGTTTCTCAACTAACCCGGCGATCGCATCCGCCACCTGTTCAGCAGAGTATACTGGGTTCATAGCCTTGGTTGCGCGACCGGTGTAATTTGCAGCGTGGTTGAACAATGGCGTGTCGATGGTAGCTGGCATCACTGTGCAGATGTGGATGTCAGGCGCATTGTCCAGGTGCAACTCCATGCGGAGGCAGCCAGCGAGTCCACGGATGGCAAAGGTCATGACATAAGCACTTGTGTAAGGCTGAGGCGCGGCTCCGACAACCGAGTCAACATTGATGAGAATTCCGCTCCCCTGCTCACGAAAATAAGGTAAAGCAGCACGAGCGCCATGAACATAACCAAACAAATTTGTTTCAACGACCTGGCGGAAGACATCAGAAGGTGCTTCCTCGAACCGGGCAAAGAGAGTAACGGCGGCATTGTTCACCCACACATCAAGCCGACCAAACGTGTCAACAGCACGGCGTGCCAAAGCTTTGACTGCTTCTTCGTCTGTCACGTTAGTTGGCACAGCTAGGGCTTGCCCACCCAAACGTATGCACTCGGCGGCAACTTCCTGCAACGCAGCCTCGCGTCGAGCTGCGTTGCAGTAAAGTTGCGCCCTGTTTGGCGAACTTCAAGGCGGTAGCACGCCCAATCCCGCTTGACGCGCCAGTGATAACGATGACAGAATCCTTGATCGGTCGTGGCATTGCTTACTCCTTTGGTGATTGCTAGCTTCTAGCAAATGTCCATTTTTCTTGATGGGAGTTTTTTATTCTCCAACGAATTTCCCCAGCAAGAGAGAGGGTAGTACCGCTGGGCGGAAGTCATGCATTCACGCATTCAAAAGTCAAAAAGCTGATTATGTGGGCTTTTCGCTGCTTTAAAATGGTAGCTTTATTTCCGCCGCGCTGTAGTAGAGGGTTATGGAAAACACTTTTATTTTTTTGCTTATAGCCTCAATTAACTTCCTCAAAAAGTGATATTTACTTAAAGTCAACATATAATTTCCGTTTTTTATGAAATGAATTTGCCAGTGATTGAGGTTCTCTATGGCGATAAATTCCGCTTTCCCTGAATGCCGTAGGGCTATAATTCTGCTGAGGGCTGGGTGTACGAGTGAGATGAGACACGTAAAAAACTGGGCTTAGTCGTGCCATCATGTAAACCCATTAGTTTATGTCCACAATTATCCGGCAAAGGCAGCACGACTGCCGTATAATGCTTTGTACCCATATGGCTGGTCAGAAAACTAAACATCTGTCAAAAGTCTGATAACAATGTATGCAAACCTTTACAGGTTTAAACACACAGCACGAATCAGGGTACATAGCTAATGGTGCATTAACGTCGTCTAAAATCTGCACCAACAATAGCATTTAAGGTTAACAGATCAAATGTGGAATTTATTTTTTGTTCTAAATACTCGACATTCGAGCAACCAACTGGGAATTAGCAATGCTTTAATTGAAATAAGAGATAAATTTGCATCTTTGTAGTAAAAGTCCTGTGTTACTTAGTAGTATTGATTTCTACACTCCATCAGAGTGGCTCAAAGAAGTCTTCAAGGCTATCTTGCACCAAAAGTGGGGTTATCCGAAAAGACAGATGTGGAGTTTGCCTCATATTGGCAGAGTCAATGCTAGATGCTGTGCTAGAGTGACAACACTAGCGCTCTTTGTGAGGAATATTGTCATAGTTGAAGGGTGTTTGAGGGTTTTTCACAAACCCATTCCTCGTCTCCACAAAGGACGAGAAAGCCTTTCCCACTTGACGAAATGCGAGTTTTGCCTCAAGAAAGCACAAAAAGCTTAGCTCGCGTGAATGATTGGCAAAAACGTGCTATTTGCGTCATATTTATGCAAATACCTCTGCTGAAATAGCTATATTGATTAGAACAGAAATTCACCATCTTGATTATGGCAAGTAAATTAGTCTCTGTTAGAGAATACACTGTTAGAGCGCATAAACGACTGATTCAGACCCGGGTTTTCAACTTTGTCTGTAAGGAATGTGGTATTCCTACGAAGCGCGAAACTTTTGGACCTCGACCCTTGTATTGTGAAAAATGTCGTCCTCCTCAACCATCTAAAAAATCGTTAATGAAGCCTAAAAAAGCTAAGCCTAGACCAATGACCTACAAAAGTAACACCGATTTGGGTTGAATTGAAGCTATATGACTACTATTAAGAAATTAGAACCACCGCCACAAACCTTGCTGGAACCACTGTTGGAATTAAGAGATTACTATGCTGCTCTTGCTTGTGAGTATGAGCGTTTATGGCAAACGGCGCGATCGCAACTTGTTCATGTAGAAGCTTTGTTATCCAACTGGTCTGCTGTAGATAAACGCGACAACCTCACGGCTGTTGTTGAGACGTTTTCTTTTGCACCTACTCCTGTCCAACACAACTCCCTGTCACCAAAACAGCTCGATAGGATTTCCAATGTTGACCAACAAGACAAGATCGAATCTGAACTCACTGACGAGCACGAGCAACAGATAGATGTTGATGATAATGATGTTGAACAAGACAAGATCGAATCTGAACTCACTGACGAGCACGAGCAACAGATAGATGTTGATGATAATGATGTTGAACAAGACAAGATCGAATCTGAACTCACTGACGAGGAGCGCGAGCAACAGATAGATGTTGATGATGATGATGTTGAACAAGACAAGATCGAATCTGAACTCACTGACGACGAGGACGAGCAACAGATAGATGTTGATGATGATGATGTTGAACAAGACAAGATCGAATCTGAACTCACTGACGACGAGGACGAGCAACAGATAGATGTCGATGATGAGTCATCGGACGCAGAAGACACAGTCGTTACAGCACCTGCTTTATCGCAACAAAAGGAAACACAAACACAGAACAACGATAACTCTATTCTTGGGACGGACGTTCCAATGCTGCCCGAGTACCAAGTTCTGACTCGAATGCAAGCAATTGAAAAAATATTGCGAGACCATCTCGGGACTGTTTGTCATATAGATTTCATTGTGCGCTCACTTTTTGGCGATTTAGAACCTAGTGTGTTCAAAGTTGTCAAAAGTCGGGTGCAATCTTCCCTGACACACGGCAAAGAAAAGGGTTACTGGGCAGCCTTTCCCGATGAGCCTGGTTGTTACACCCTGGATTTAAATTTAGTAACACCAGCAAATGGTAAGGTCAAATCTAAGAGTATCAAACCCAAAAGGAAGAAACCTTTTCTGCTTTCCAAGCCAAAAAGGGTACCGATGCTACCTGAATATGAGGGTAAGTTTTTGATTGATGCCATTTCCATACTGTTGCAAAGAAATTCAGGGAAAATCTTCAGTGTCGGTGAGGTGATCACTGGACTTTATGGCGAACTCAATGCTGAACAACTAAGAGAGATAAAAACTGCGGTGCATAATGAACTTTCTAGAGGTCATCGGATAGGAAGATTCTCTAGAGTTCCGCACAAAATTGGTTGTTACAGCTGGGATTTAAAGAAAATTCAGACTAAGTAGCGCCCTCTTAAAGCAACTTGACTAGTCAAAAGTTCAAAGTAAAAGGAGTCAGAATACAGAACGTAGAACCCAGAATGACTCCACACCACTTGCGGTGTGGAGTTTGAACCGCGAATTTCGATCTCGACTTTAAACATTAACCCAGAACTCAAAACTTTTATACCTATTCTGATTCCTGTGTTTTGAGTTCTGGGTTCTTTATTCGTAAAAAGTCAAAAGAAAAGTCAAAGTTTTGTTTCTTTAGAAAGAAGTGCGAAATCACACAGTATGCAAAAATAATTAACGGAAGTAGCAGTAAATCAAAGATGCCCCACGTCTTACTGGTAGATGATGAAGAGCCTTTGCGCGAGAGCCTTTCCTATACATTACAAAAAGAAGGCTATACCGTCACAACAGCAGCAGATGGTCACAGTGCTATTAAACAGTTCCACAAGCAGGTGCCAGACGTAATTCTGCTAGACTTGATGCTACCCGAAGTCGATGGTATGGAGGTTTGCTGGCGGATTCGAGCTTTCTCAGACGTACCAATTGTGATGCTGACTGCTAAAGACCAAGACTCCGATAAAATTTGGGGTTTAGAAGCAGGTGCTGATGATTATGTGACGAAACCCTTCAACACTCGTGAACTTTTGGCACGCATCAAGGCAGTGTTGCGTCGTCCCTCCCAAAAGGAATCATAATCAATAATGGGTTGGATACCGCACTTCAAAAGGAATTCTATTCACACCAAACTGTTAGCAACTTACCTGCTGCTGACCGCTTTGGGAACCTCCTTAATGGCAGGATACATTCTCTGGTCGTTCCATGCTTACTTCACAAGAACCAGACAGGCAGATTTGCAGAATTGGAGTACTGCTATTGGTGAGAGTATTGCTGACGCACTCGAAGAAAATAACCTAAAACGAGTGCAGGTATTGGTGCTCCGTTTTGGTGCAGCAGAAACCATCACAATACGAGTTTTTGATACAAATGGTCAACTCATCGCCACATCTAGCCCTCAGGAAGACCGACAAGTAACGAACTGGTTGAAAGTGCCTGGGATAAATGCCGCAATCAAAAATCGGGAAGAACAGGGTGTGGCAAAAGGTGTTTTGACCAATGATGACAGACTCTATATTGCCAAACCAATTGTGCGTAATGATCAGCTGTTGGGTGCATTGCGGATGTCTGTCACCCTGCAACAGTTTCAAAGACAGTTCTCCACCATCCTCTGGACTGTACTGGGAACGCTGGTGTTCACGCTTGTTGTGTGCGCTTTGATTAGTGAGTGGCTGGCGCGTGGCATATCCCATCCAATTCAGACAATGAAGAACTTTGCTATTCGGCTGGGGAGCGGGCATTTTGGGGATAAGCTTGAGATCCGTCAGAGCAACGAACTGGATCAGTTAGCACTTGAACTCAACCGCATGAGCGAACGGTTGGCTTCGCTGGATCAGGAACGAAGGGCTTTTTTGGCAAACGTATCTCATGAACTGCGCACACCAATCAGTAATGTCTTTGTAACAGTTGAAGCTCTTCGTAACGGTGCTGCTAGCGATCCGAAAGTGAGCGATCGCTTTTTTCAAAATGTCGAAGACGAAACCAAACGGCTATCGCGGTTAATTAATGATTTGCTCGATTTAGGAAGGTTGGAAGCTGGAGTGACACTCCTGGAAAAGCAGAATCTACAACTCAATAGCTTGATCAGCCGTGCTGTCAGAGCTGTAGAATCGCGAATGCAAAACTCGCGAATTTCAGCGCAGGTAAACGTGGCTGAGTTGCAAATACAGGGCGACTCAGAACGACTTCTGCAAGCTTTGCTCAATGTACTGGATAACGCCATTAAGCACTCAACCCCAAATTCTCAAATACTGATTACAGGCTACAAACAAGGTAAACAGGCAGTTGTCACCATTCGAGATCAAGGAGAAGGAATCAAACACAGCGACCTTCCGCATATTTTTGAGCAATTCTACACTGGCGATCGCTCGCGCAAAGGTCGAGGAGTTGGGTTAGGCTTGGCTATAGCTAAGCGTATCATCGAAGCTCACGGAGGTAGCATCACTGCTACGAGTCAGTTTGGTGAAGGAGCTTGTTTCACTATTTATTTGCCACTTTAATCATGAAGAAATGCTAACAAGTTCATATTCTGCTGCACTGTATGCGTGGAAATCTTTTCATTCGTGTCTTGCTTAGTATGGTGAAATCCTGAAAATAGAAAAGCGCCTATGAGGTATATAGCTAAGCTTGCGACAACTAATAAAAAGGCATTTATGATTGTGTTGCTGGGACGGTTGTTTTTCATTTTGTTTAATTTAAAAAAACTGCAATATTTTCATCTCTCTAAAGATGTATACATTTCTTCTCTTCTAAAATCAGCCTTTTAGTGGCTTTTATAAACAGGAAGACAAGAGATAGTTTAAAAGCATAAATATTCAGCACAATTGCTGGAAATAGCAAAAATATGGAGGCACAGTTGTGCGATTCGGTCAATGGATCGGCATATTTGTCCTTGTCACATCTGTTTACATTTTGTGGCAAATCCGTCAAACCCTTTTAATAGTGTTTGCGGCTGTGGTTTTAGCAACAGTCTTAAACCAGGTTGTGCAATTTTTACAAAGATATCGCATCAAGCGAGGTATTGCTGTTGCTATCTCCGTTGCTCTTCTACTGACTATTGTAGTAGGATTTTTCGCATTGATTGCGCCGCAGATTGTTGACCAATTGCAACAATTCAGCGATTTTGCGCCTGGAGCATTACAACGAATGCGATCGTGGAATAATTGGCTGCAAAATGCGATTCCAGACCAATGGGAAGAGAATATCCGTGGTCTTAGGACTCTTACTCAAGGTTTGCAAACTTGGTTAAGTCGGATAGTGAACAACTTTTTTGCATTGCTCAGTAGCTCACTTAACATTGTTTTAAATTTGTTGCTGTTCTTGGTTGTAACCATCATGCTATTGGTAGACCCCTCGCCGTATCGCCGAGGGTTTATACTGCTATTTCCTGCCTTCTACCGTGGGCGAGTCGATGAAATTCTGTCTAAGTGTCAAAACTCTTTAGTAGGTTGGATAAAAGGCACACTCCTGACTATGTTCTTCATCGGTTGCTTGAGTTATATTGGATTGTTAATTATAGGAGTGCGGCTGCCGCTAGTCAATGCACTTGTGGCAGGATTATTAGAGTTTATTCCTAATGTCGGTCCAGCATTGAGTTTAATTCCACCCCTGCTGTTAGCATTGATTGATGCACCTTGGAAAGCAGCCGCAGTGGTAGCCTTGTACTTTGGAATTCAGCAAGTTGAAGGACTGATTCTAGTGCCTTTGGTCATGAGGTCTCAAGTATCTCTGGAGCCAGTCGTTACCTTGTTAGCAGTGGTGGTTTTCGCGCAATTTTTTGGATTTTTAGGACTATTGCTTGCTATTCCTTTAGTGATTGTGTTGCAAATTTGGATAAAAGAAGTTTTGGTCAAGGATGTCCTCAATAACTGGTGGGGAGATAAAAAAGACAGCCACAAACAAGATACAGAAGAAATTGTGGACAATGGTTTGCCTCATACCGCCGTTGAAGATAATGAGGCTAAAGCATAAGCCCTGAAAACTACTGCGTAGTTGTTGGTCGCGGTCCAGGTTGTACTGTTACTTGTACAGTTCTGTCATTGCGTTGCAGTTGCATTTGCATATTTGCACCTACCCCGCTTTTTTCAATTAACTGCTGCACTGCACCGGCTGTGGTGACAGGTTGATTGTTGATTTGTTGAATGACATCTCCTGCACGTAGTCCGGCTGTGTCCGCCGGAGAACCAGGAACAACGCGGACAATAAGAATACCTCGGTCTGCCTGCAGCTGGACGTTACTGTTAGCAAGACTGTTAATCCGTTGCTTAATTTCAGGCGTGAGGGATACCATCTGAATTCCTATGAAGGGATGTTCAACTTTGCCCTGAGTAATTAATTGCTGGGCAATTCGTTGAGCTGTATCGATGGGAATTGCAAAGCCTATTCCTTGAGCACCTTGGATAATCGCTGTGTTGACACCAATAACTTGACCGCGAGCATTTAGCAGCGGTCCGCCGGAGTTTCCAGGATTAATGGCTGCATCAGTTTGAATATAGCCAACGCGGCTATCAGATAAACCGATATCACTAATCGAACGATCAGTTGCACTCACAACGCCTACTGTTACCGTTTCTTGCAAACCTAAAGGATTACCAATGGCGATCGCCCACTGTCCTGGCTGCACCTGCTCAGATTTTGCCAGTTCTACAGTTGGTAGGTTATTTCCTGGAACTTGCACAACGGCAACATCAGTCACAGTGTCTTGTCCCAAGACTTTTCCTTCAACAGTGCGACCATCGGAAAACGATACCGTCACTGTATCAGCATTGTTAACAACGTGAGCATTTGTGAGAATCTGACCATTAGGATTAATCACAAAACCAGACCCCACACCGCGCTCAACTCGCTGTTGAGGCTGTACTGGTACCTGTTGACCAAAAAACCGCCGATAGAATGGATCGTTAAATATTTCTGGGACTTGCCTTCTGACAGTTCTGGAAGTATTAATTTGCACTACTGCAGGTTCTACCTTATTGACAACAGCAACCACAAAGTTGGTATCATCGGGAGTCGGTGCCAAAGGACGGTTATTTGTCGGAACTGACTCTTGGACTGTTTGAGCAGTAGCAGTAGCAGTTTCCTGTGAAGCTTGCTCGTTTCTGGATGAGCCTGTTGAGCAGCCGCTCAAAAATGCCACTCCTAGTCCTATAAGTGGTAGCAATAAGTGAGTTTTTAATTTATTCCTAGAAAATTTGTCCATTGTGTTTATTTTTTTACCTAGAGCTTCTATTTTAAATTGATAAGCTTTTGATTATTATTTGAGCGTCTTCTTTTCATCAGACTTTATTTATTTTAGATGTCGGTGTTTAACGTCATCTCCCTGTTTTTTCATGCTTACATCTTAGGCACGCTTGTTGTCATCTATCAGAAGAAAGTTATTTCTTAAAGAATGTAGCAATCCTAAATTTTTAGTGAACAACAAGATTCCCGACTTCTTTAAGAAGTCGGGAATCTGAGCCAATGGATTTATCCGCGAAGCGCTCTTTACGCCAACACAAATCAAATAGGAACGATGTAAACTCAGCTTATCCGGCGGCTCGACCCACAATACCGAGCTGGCGATCGACAGGATTAGAGTCGTTAGCGTCATCAGAAAGCCCCGGAATGGGAACATCTACGTTTTCTTCATCATGAACAGAGTCATTCAAATCATTCAAATCATTCTGATTTCCAGAAGCTTCTTTATCTGGTGATGGACTAATGACACTTGGGTCAGAGCTTTCATGGACTGATAAATTAATAAGCTTGCGTGGTTCCTGAGTCATTTTTGCCTCTTTGATGAACTTGCTAAACTAACTATCTACACAAGTTAAGACTCCGGCGGGTACTGTTCCCTCTAGCAACGGACGTAGCCTTAAGGATGATCATTCTGTTAAATTCCAAAAGTGACAAATCAAGGATGCACTCTCACCCGCTTCTAGTTGTTCCCACACCAGAATCAAGCGACATCCCACTCCACATCAAGGTGAGTGAAACCACGAAACAGCAACGATGGGATATGCGTGAGTTGTTGGTTAGTTCATATTTTGCACCTGGCGATGAGAAATCCCCAGGGCTTGGTGCCGAGTAATTCGTCATTGAGTTAGTCATTACGAATAGCCGTTTCAAGGTGGTAAAATGCTAAACGAAAAATAGACATTAAAATAAATGAGTGAAAAAACAGCTAATTATCCTTCTTTAAGCATCAACAATATTTACCCTTATGCTCTGTCTGGAATCCTTTTATTAGCACTAATTCTAGGTCTCATAGGCTTAAATAAAGGATTGTGGAATGATGAAATTTTGACTATTAGGAAGATTTCAAACCAAAATATTTTTGAAATGTTTGAGCAGTTAAAAAAAGATGTTCATCCACCTTTGTATTATCTATTACTTTATTTTTGGGGTCAAATCAGTAAACAAGAAGAATTTCTTAGATTGTTTTCACTTTTTTTGCATATAGGAACTTTAGGAATTGTAATTAGCTGGATTAAACAATACTCAACTCTAGCTAGTCTGCTTACAGGAGTATACTTAGCAACAACACCAATAATGCTCAGATACTCACAAGAGCTAAAAGGTTACTCTTTGGTAGTTTTTGCAACATCATTAGCATTTTTCTTTGCTTCTCATATAATAACTAAGCCAGAAAAATATTTAGGATATATAGGCTTATCATTAAGCTTAACTGTAGCGGTATCTACACATTTAGTTGGGGTAATACTGATACCTACTATTATTTCTTTTATAGGAATTCAAGCTTTTTTATCTAAAAAAAACATACAATTATTAAAACTTGCTGTAACAATAATAATCCCAGCAATCACCTTTATATATTTTAATTTTTTCTGGTTAAATAAATTACAGGAAATTCAAGATACTTGGTGGTGGATGCCCCGTGTTAACTTCTATTTAATCTCATCTACTGCTAAATATTTATTTGGCTTATCATCTTTATATTTACCTATTAAATTTATTCCCTGGTTTGCGTTTGTATTTTCAGCTATATTAACTACTTGCTTTTTTTTCGGAAAATGGAGAATCAGTTTTACTTTTATTCTTACGGCAGTGATTTTTTGGCTAGAAATTTTAATTTATTCAATAATATATAGTCCAATATTTTATTATAGAACTCTTTTGCCTGGTCTAGTACCGTTTACTGCATTTATAGCATTGCAGATAGCAACTATATCAAGTAAAAAAATTAAAATGGCATCTATTGTATGCTTAATTATATTAAGTATAAGCTATTCCGCAAACTGGGTAACCAATGAAGCCTATAAACCTGTAGAAGAAAATCGAGCAGTGGCTCAATCAGTGGAATCAGAATGGCAACCAAATGACTTGGTTATATTTTATCCTACATTTATTCAAGAAACAGTCAACTATTACTTGAAAAATATACCATTTCAGAAACAAATTATAGTATCGCAACCTGATAAAATTGACGAAGTAAACAAAACTATCAATGAAAAAATATCAAAATTAAATCTAAATACAAAACAATTAGATCTGTTTTTTATTGTCATAACTGGAGATGTTAAAGGTTACAATAATTTATTGTCGAATATACTTGATATTATCAAATCTAAAAAATTAAAAATCACAAAAATTAACTTGTTCTTAATCAAAGGTCACGATTCATATTTCTCAGAAGAAGATGACTCTAGTGAGAAAATTATAGTCACTTCAGAATCTAAATTGGGTAAACCATATTTCTATCAAGACTATGATAAATATGTGATTTCAAAATATATGCTATAAAAGCCCTAAGTCATTTGTGAGATTTTATGATTGTTTTTCTTGGCGTCCTATGCGCCACAGGCGCATAGAACACGAAGAAAACCGTAATCTATCGACTCGCACCTTGAAAGGGCTAGTCATTACGAATTACTGGTTGACAAATTAATGACTATATGCAGGTTGTGATTCAATGTTTATGGCTGCATTCTCTTGTTGAGCATCTTCTAAAGTAATGGGTACAGGCTGAACGTGCCAAATATCTTGGGCGTACTCCCGAATTGTCCGGTCTGAGGAAAAGTAACCCGTGCGAGCTGCGTTGAGAATTGACATCTTCAACCAGTTGTCTTGGTCGCGGTAGGCAACATTAACCCGTTGTTGACACTCAATGTAGGACTGGTAATCGGCAAAGAGGAGATAGTCATCTCGGTTTTTTAGAGATTCTACCAGTGGTTGAAACAAATTGCTGTCACCTTTGGAGAAGTAACCGGATGCAATTTGGTCAATTGCTTGTTTAAGTTGAGGATTGCTGTTGTAATAATCCCAGGGATGGTAGCCTTGAGCTTTAATTTGTGAAACTTGTTCAGTCGTCAGTCCAAAGAGGAAAAAGTTTTCCTGTCCGACGCGATCGCGAATTTCAATATTCGCTCCATCTAGTGTACCAATGGTCAATGCGCCATTCATCGCAAACTTCATGTTGCTCGTGCCAGAGGCTTCCTTACCGGCAGTCGAGATTTGTTCGGAAAGGTCAGCCGCTGGATAGATGCGTTGTGCCAACGCCACATTATAGTTTGCCAAGAAAACGACCTTGAGGCGAACGCCTATATCTGGGTCATTATTCACGACATCTGCTACTGAGTTAATAAGCTGAATAATCAGCTTTGCTGTTGCGTAACCAGGTGCAGCCTTACCAGCAAAAATCACGGTTCGCGGTACAACATCTGCATTGGGATTTTGTTTGATATAGTTATAAAGGTTAATAACGTGCAGCAGGTTCAAAAGCTGACGCTTATACTCATGCAGTCGCTTCACCTGTATATCAAACAAGGAATTGGCATCAACATGAACTCCTGTCGTTTGCAGAATGTACTCTGCTAAGTCCTGCTTGTTCTCCTGCTTGATTTGCCGCCATTGATCGCGAAATTCCCCATCGTCCACAAACGCTTCTAACTGCTTGAGTTCTTCCAGATTTTTGATCCAACCCTTACCGATTTTATTTGTTATCAGCAGGGCAAGTTTCGGGTTGGCAATCAAAATCCAACGACGAGGGGTGACTCCATTGGTTTTGTTGCTGAATTTTTCGGGAAACAGTTCGTAGAAGTCACGAAACAGGTCATTTTTCAGCAGTTGAGTGTGTAGTTCTGCGACACCATTGATAGCATGGCTACCCACACAGGCAAGATGAGCCATCCTCACCCGTTTTTCTGCGCCTTCTTCGATAAGCGACAGTCTGGCAACTTTGTCAATATCTCCTGGATACTTGGCACGAAGTTGATCCAGGAAACGTTGGTTAATCTCAAAAATAATTTCCAAGTGTCGAGGTAGAAGTCTGCCAAACAAACTTAAAGGCCAGCGTTCCAACGCTTCGGACAGTAAGGTGTGATTCGTGAAACCAAAGGTTCTTTGGGTGATGTCCCAAGCTTTTTCCCATCCTAGCTGATGTTCGTCTAGCAGGAGCCGCATCAGTTCGGCTATGCCAATGGTGGGGTGGGTGTCATTAATTTGGATAGCAACTTTGTTGGGGAAATTGTCAAAGTTGTCATTGTGTTGCAGGTAGTTGCGGATGATATCTTGCAGAGAACAGGACACAAAGAAGTATTGCTGCTGTAAACGCAATTCCCTGCCTTGGTAGTTATTGTCGTTGGGATAAAGGACTTTGGTAATGTTCTCGGAGAAGACTTTATCAGCAACGGCATTGGCAAAGTCTCCACTGTTGAAAATCTGCAAGTTAAATTCATCACTTGCCTTGGCACTCCATAACCGCAGGGTGTTGACAGTGTTGGAGTTGTAGCCGACCATCGGTGTATCGTATGGTGTCCCTAATACAGTTCTTTCGGGAATCCAGCGCACTTGGTAGCGTCCATGCTCATCTGTGAAAGCTTCGGTGTGTCCTCCAAATTTGACTTCCACAGTGTAGTCAGGACGGGGAATTTCCCAAGGATTGCCGAAGCGCAGCCAGCGATCAGGAACTTCCACTTGAGCGCCATTGCGAATCTCCTGTCGAAAGATACCATATTCGTAGCGAATACCGTAGCCCATCGCGGGAATTTCTAGAGTTGAGAGGGAATCCAGAAAGCAAGCAGCCAGTCGTCCTAAACCACCGTTGCCTAATCCTGGTTCATCTTCCTGTTCCATCAAGTCCAATAAATCGAACCCTGACTCTTGCACCACTTCACGGGCTTGCTCATAAAGTCCAACGTTAGTCAAGTTTTTGCCGAGTTGTCGTCCAATCAGGTATTCGGCAGACAAGTAGCAAACGACTTTGACATCCTTGGGAAAGTAGGTTTGCTCGACAGTCTTGAGCCAGCGGTGCAGCAGGCGATCGCGCACAGTATAGGCTAGTGCCATAAAGTAGTCGTGTGCTGTTGCCCAACCTTTATCTTTTGCTTGGATGTAATAGAGGTTATCGAAGAAAGCACGTTTGAGCGTTTCGATGTCCATTCCCGTGCGATCGTCCTGCACTTGGATGGCGGCGTGTTCTGTACGACAAATGTGCTTTTTCCGATGAGGAATATGCCTGCCATTGTGTTTTTTTAAGCCGTTGCCATTATTCATGGTTCTAATCCAGAAGAGTCATGACAATCTAAAGTCACCTACGAACTAACTTTAGAAGGATGGCTAGATTTTTTACCTCTAACCAAGGAAACAATAGCGCAAGCAACTGTCAAGCTGTTTTCAATCAAACCTGATGACTCAACAGATAGAGCGATTTTCTAATACCTTTAATTTTGTAAGATTTTAAGCTTTTTCTCCAACCTTAGATGTAGGAAAGTACTTCTCTAATACCTCACCGATAAACAAAAATAAGATTCCACTGAGGATTCCTATTCCCATAATGTTCAATTCAATACTACCAAAGAGTGCAACCTCTGGTTCTATTAGTGTTAAAATTAACAAAGATAAAGACGCAATACTACTCACAATTAAAGACAGCTTGACGCTGCTTTTTGAGAAGTTATAGCGTCCTGTCTGAGCAAGCAAGTAGGTGACAAAAGGAACAAACACTGCTCCTACATAAGCTGCATAAAAAGACACAATCAGATTGACAATCTCCCCACCTTTGAAAGCAACAGCAAGACCAAACAGAGCATTCGCGGCAGTGACAAGTACCCGACTCCACACAGATGCAGGCAGAATGTTGAAGTCCAAGACAGTCTTGGTTTGCACTCGTAATATACTGCTGCCAATACCCAGTGCCGGAACCAATAAAGATAGAATCAAAGCAATGCCCAAAGGCTTTTGGCTACCACCGCCAATCCAAGATAGGATAAACGGGAGAGTTTCTTTACCATCAATGCCAGGAGGCAAAATTCCTGCGTTGTGTGCTGCAACGACAAGTGTTGAAGGCAAAAAAGCAAGCAACAGTAGTATAATCGCTGCTAAGGCACAACCTTTATATAAGCTTTGGACATCTTTTGCTTGGACAAGAAACTGCTGATACTTCATATCTATGAGTACCAGCAGAATTGTAGACAATGACACGCCCACTGCTGAGGGCAAACTTATATGTTGCACTGAACCAGCAAACTCTATAGGCGATTGGGCAATCGCCAGCGCCGTAAGGGGCGATGTTTGCAAAGGAAGCCCTCCAAAGGGCGATCGCAAATAGTCACCGAAAGCGTGTAACACCCAAAGCCCATAAAGCAGAGCCAAAAAATTCACAACCAGTAACCCTCGCAATATCCAGCCTGCTTTCTCCACAGGGAGTAAAGAAATCGTCGCAAACAGGATAGCCAAAACAATCATCGTCGGCAGTGTAGGTATCCCAAACACCTTGAGGATAAAAGCTCCAGAAATCAACTGAACGGCTTCGATACCAATCAGCGATGACCAAGACATCAAACCCACAAAGATTTTTACCCTATCTCCGTAAGCAGAACCTAGCAAGTTCCAGATTTGCTCTGTTTGTGTCCAGTAAAACTTTGCCAATCCCAAAAGAGCAATTGTACCCAAACCAAGAGAGACAGCATAGAGGCTGCCAGCAGTACCAAAAGTGAGGGATTTCTCAGCGGTTCCCAAAAGAAACCCCAAACCGTAATGCGCAGACACCAACAAGGCTGCTAGCGAGAAGGTGTCCAGTCTGCGTTCAAAAGCCATATGGTCGTAAAATGAACGAGTTTGTAAAGAATCACCATTTAGCGGCTTGGGTGCATTTGCCGCACAAATTCAGGACTTACGCAAAATATTTTTGTCATACTGAGCGAAACAAAGTGTAGCGAAGTATCGAGCGAGATTCTTCACTACGCTTGCGCTCCGTATGCCCAGTGGGTACGGCCACAGCTATCATCGTTCACGTAGTGTGCGCTTGCGCTTACGGCACGCTAAGCGCAAAGCGCACGCACTCACGTAAGTCCTGCGGACAGGCTGCGCCAACGCGAACAGAATGACAGTTTTTCGTCAAAATGCGTAAGTCCTAAAATTTTAAATTTTTCCCATAACTAATATTAACTGGCTCGTGGCTAAACTTCATCAACTCGTAGAGGTAAGTAGGTTGGCACAATTAAATCGAACTATGTAACGTTTTGTAAGGGAAAAGGGTAAAGGGTAAAGGTTTTCCCCTTTTTCCCTGCGGCTTTACCCATTGCAATATAGTTATGTTTATTTACGCCCATCTACTTAGTAGGCATATAAATCTTCCTGAGTTGCCTTTCTCAGTTGCAAGGCAAGGTTGAGTAGTTGCTTGCATATTTCTCAGTTTTTCACCGCTATTAACCCGAGTTGCTAGTTATGTAACGAAAGTTGGTAGTAAGCGCTCTTTGCGCTCACTACAAGCCACCCAATATCGTTACAAAGTTATGTAAAGCTGTACTAAGTCAATACTGTTTATTTATGTGAATGGATAAAAATATGCTGAGAAAATTTTCATTTTATTTCAATAGTTTAAGATTAGCCAAAAAGCTAACTGTACTACTACTAATCATATTTATTGGAGGAATTACCTTGAGCGGTCTAGCTTTCGCTAATATCCTGAATTACAAAGCTCAAGATGAAATCAGTTCAAATGCTTGGTTGTTGTTCCGGACTATAAACTCTGTCCGTTCTTACACAAATGATGAAGTGAATCCCGAGTTGGAACAACGCTTAGGAAAAGATGAATTTGCAGCGCAGACTATCCCATCTTACTCATCAAGGAGAGTTTTTGAAAAGCTACGAAATGACAACGATGCCTACAAAGATTTTTTTTATAAGGATGCGATGCTGAATCCAACAAATATTCGAGATAAGGCTGATAGCTTTGAGGCTGATATTGTACAAAAATTTCGTCAAAACAAGAATCTTAAAGAAATGTCAGGAATCCGTTCTTTTGATAAAGAAAAATTTTATTACATTGCGCGTCCCTTAGCCATAACTGAGTCTAGTTGCTTGAGATGTCATAGCACACCAGAGGCTGCTCCCAAGAATATGATTCAGATTTATGGGACAGAACATGGATTTGGCTGGAAATTAAATCTTATTAATGGTGTTCAGATGGTTTCTATTCCTGCCAGTCAAGTTTTGCAGAAAGCTCATCAATCGTTTGTTTTAGTAATGGGAATCGTCACTATGATTTTTGCCTTCGCCATATGTATGGCTAACTTCTGGCTCAAGCGATATGTTGTGCGTCCCATTAGGCGTGTCGTCCAAGTTGCAGACGCTGTAAGTACTGGTGATATGGATGTAGATTTTGAGAAAGTGGCTAACGATGAAGTCGGCAGTTTGGTGAAAGCCTTTACACGTATGAAGATAAGTTTGGTAATAGCAATCGAAAGTTTGCAACAGCAAAAACAATAACCAATGCAATCTTACGTTGCATCCGAAAGTTCTACAGGTGTGAAATATATGGCACATTCGTGCCACGCGCTCGTCCCTGAGTCCTTACGGACACGCGGAGCACATGAAGGAGCCTGCGCTTTGCGCTTACGGGACACGCGGAGCACATGAAGGAGCCTGCGCTTTGCGCTTACGCTATCACAAAAAATCCTTAACTGAACGGTATTGCGTTGATATGCACGCGAATCACTGGATATGTCCGCAAATTCTCACAGAACTTACGCAAAATGATGAAGAAACGTAGACAAAGCAGCGTCTGGTGACAGCAGAAGAGAAGAAATAAGAGTTTCAGAGAATTCTTGCGTAAGTCCTATCTCAATTTGGGTGAGTACAATTAGTGTTTAATTTCTATATTGAGAATGTAACTTCCCAGTTGGACGTCTCCTGCTAACAAGTCGTATTCCACTCGCAACTGCTCAGGCATTGGATCACCTTTGAGTATTAGGCTACGAGTAAAATTATGCAGGCGGATAGGTTCGTTATGTTGTGATGATTCATTCGGCAACCAATAGCGAGTCCTGCCATACCCGCCTTGTTGCCAGAAGTGACGGTAATTCACCTGACCGTGACCTTGGTGTGTCATGATAACTCGCTCAGGAGCAATTTCTAACCACCATTGCCGCAGACTACTGGCGAGATCAGCATGATCTTGCTCTTGACGACTTGTACTCTCTGGGCTCTTAGAGTTTCCCACTTCAGCCTCGTTAAAAGACGGCGCACTCAACAGTAAGTGAAACCGATTATGGTCTTTTTGATACACTGTCACAGCCGTTTCAACGACAGACCAAAGTGGCTGATCTTTGGAAATGAGTGATAGGCAAACGGGCTTGCGGTAGTAAGTTAGCATGGGGGCGATAAGGGCTAGAAGCCAGTAAACGACAATAAATCAAGGATTGTAATCTGAGTTCAGAAACAATGTATCAATCAATTTTCCCTTTTTTTTATTTGGTTAATTAAAATTAGCTTGCCTTCAACCAAATAATTGCGATCGTCCAAACCTAAAGTAGAAATGACACATTCATCAAATTATTTGGGTCTGAAACCCCGTCCTTATAGGACGGCTTTGCATTTTGTGAACCATTACCGCCTTGGGGTTACTTGAATCGGTGTACTTTTGTGTTGTACTTTCAATGGGACAGTTACCATCTCAATTCGTTCACCCTGTACGCATAACGGTTTTGCACTCGATGTGCCTTCCCAAAAGGGAGTAAAGTTAGCTTCGACAATGTTATTGGTCGGTACTATATCAAAGACACTGGCTTAACCCTCTAAACCTGTTTAATCCTTGATTTCTAGAGCTTGGAACTAGCGAAAGCATTCCAAGGTAGGAACTTAAACACTTACCAATAACGTAGTACTCAAGGTACTTAGTCTGGTCAACTAATCCTATAGGTTTGAGGCTAGAAGCCCCTCGCCTTTAGGCAGGGGTGTTGACAAGATGAACTATAGCTGTCGCTAGATAGTTTAGGACAGAAACTGAACGTAAAACTTGGACAGTGATAGACTTTCAAGTTTGTTCCCTGTTAAGAGTTCCCTGCTCCCTGCTATATTTCTTATTTTATACCTAAAGATAGATGTTTTCCCTATCTTTAGATAGATGATTTTAAGAAAAAGCATAAAAATCTGTTATGTGCTAATTGTGACAGTTGGTCTTGAGTTCTCTAAGAGTGCAAAGCGTTCTTCCAAGTTGAGGGATGCTTTACCATCAATACCCGCAGTCTTTTTGCCAGCATTTAGTTGAGTTACTTGACGAATCGCCAGTAATCTTGCGCTCGGTGGATTTCAGAATCAGCTTTTGTCCAACTTATATAGAGAAGTGAGTATGTAGCAGCAGTTGCAACATAACGTAATCAACTACATCGCTACATCCTTCACTAAAACATCCAATTCCCGTTGCATTTGGGTATAAACTAAGTCATAACAAGCATTTACGTACTCACGGTCATGGGCTGCTTCAGTGCCATAACGTTCAAAAACAATCGGAGCACAGACACGGGTGTGAATTTGTACGGGTAAGGGTATATTGGGTAGCGGACCAATACCTAAGCCCCAAGGCAAACCTAGATATATGGGAAATACCCCTGGATCTAGCTGGTACAACCAAGGGATACCCCACTGATTTAACTGTTTTACCTGTTCGTAGCAATCACCCAAAACAATCAAGGTATCATGTGCGCCAACAGAGATCAGCGGAATGATTGGTACCAACTTTTTTAATGCCAGCTTGATAAATCCTTTATGACCAGCAAATTGAATCTTGTAACGCTGGCTATGAGGACGAAACATATCGTATTGTCCTCCTGGATAAACAAGTACACTTGCACCGATATCAAAAGCGGCGCTTGCCATTTTTGGATGTGCGAGAATGGCTCCAATTTTTTGTCCAAGGCTGGCAATGGGGGGACTTACTTTCCACGCATAGGAGTGCATTAAACCATACACCAAACGTTGCGTGCCAAAGCGACGGAACCAATCGTACATCATCATGTGTAAATCTGGAGATGCCATCCCACCATTATGCGAGCCAACTAGCAAAACCTTTCCATCGTCTGGAATGTGATGCCAACCTGAAGTCTGCACTCGAAAATAGTAGCGGTAAAACCATTCCCATATTGGCATCAAGGATTCAATAAATTCAGGTTCTCGCGCTGATAACGTCCAACCCGGTAATGATGTCGTTGAATTTGGATTACTCATAGATTTTTTTATAACCGTCATTAGTCATTTGTCCAAACTCCTTTGTAATGACTAATGATAAAGCACGAGCCTCACGAGTTAATGAACAGCTTTTGAATTTTGAATTGCTTACTGGCGAGGGATATGAATACGCTTTCTAAATTCTTGCGCCCTTTGCTGGTGAGGAATTTTTGCGACTAAGGCTTCTACCAATTCCTCTGGGGTTATTTGGGGATTTTGCGCCAAAGCGTCTTCAAGAACAAAACTGGCGAAAGGTCCTACAAAAGTAGTCAGTTCTTGCCGACAATGTTGTAGAAACTCTGAGTTGTTAGCAACAGGAGAACTATGTATGCTTTGCCCAGAGGGGGTTGTTTCCGGGAGTTTTTTTGTTTTTGACTCAGGTTGTAAGGGAATTCGGATGTTGTTTCTAAACTCGTCTGCCCGTTGCGGCTCAGGAATTGCTGCTGCTAACTTTTCTACGAGTTCGCTAGGTGTCATTTGTGGAGTTTGCTCCAAAGTCTTTTGGATCAAAACACTGGCAAATGGTCCCACAGAACTCGTCAGTTCCCGCTGACAATATTCTAAAAACTCTGGGTTAATATTAGTAGCTTTTTTTACTTGAAATGGAGTTACTGCTTCAGTGTTTTGCTTGGGTTGTTGTGAGTGTTGGTTCGACTGTTGAATTTTTTCTGCTTGTATAGTCTTTGGTAATTCAAGTTCATTAACATCAGGGTCAATTTGTATTTTCTGATGCGACACGCCCACACTGTTACTGCCAGGTAAAATTGGTGACTGAAGCAGATTGTAAATTTCTTTGGCTGATTGGTAGCGGTCTGCTGGTTTTTCCGCCAGCATTTTTTCCAGTATCTCACCCAGAGGTTCACTGACATTAACTATTGAGCGCCATTGCCACTTGAAAGAGGCATCTACTAAAGAACGTGGCGTTTTACCAGTCAGGAGAACAACAGCAGAAACACCTAGTGCATAAAGGTCGCTAGAGGGGTAGCAACGTCCCAAACGAATCTGTTCTGGTGGAGAATAACCCATTTTTCCCACCATCGAACCAGCAACAGAGTGCCAGGCATTGGGAGAATCAGAAGAATTACCTGCCAAAATCTGAGTGACTTTCTGCTTCACTACGCCAAAGTCGATGAGTACAGGTTTAGAAAGCTTATGGGAAAGCATCACATTGTCGAGTGATATATCCCGATGAATGATATTGCGCTCGTGGAGATAGTCTAAAATGGGCAACAGATCCAATAACCACGCTGATACTTCTGCCTGGGAAAACGGCTTTCTTTCCCTTGATAGGCGATCGCTCAAAAGTTGAGAATAAGTCTTACCTTCTATATATTCCTGGACTATAAACAGCCGCTGTTTCTCAGTCAACCAAGCTAGAAACTTGGGAATTTGGGGATGATTAATCTGGTATAATACCTTCGCTTCGCGCTCAAATAGCTCACGGGATTTGACCAGAATATGCTCTGAGGTGTTTACAGGCACAAACTCTTTCAGGACACACAGATCCCCGAAACGTTGTATGTCAGATGCTAAATAAGTTTTTCCAAAACCTCCCTGTCCAAGAAGTCTTTGAACCTGATAGCGATTGTTAATTAAAGTTCCGGGGTTAATCTCTGCTAGCATTGCTGCATTGTGGTTTATTGACACTCTTACTTGCAAGGATACACCAAACTACAACAGACGACCGTCACTTTCCAAGTGTCACTAAAAACGAAAGACTGTTTTTTGAAACCTATCTCGGTAGATGAAATTCCCCCAAATTCATTCAGGGTTTAAAAATTTAGCAACTGTTTGCACATCCTTGTCACCACATACTGGGTTGATGGCAATTGCAGGACGACCTATGAGTTGTGTGCCAAGAATTTTTAGTCATGCGATCGCCTTTATGCGGGGCTTTGTCCGGAGGACTCAGCGGGAGAAAAGCGCCATCGCCGGAGGCGGGGCTACGCCCATCGCCAAAGGGCAGTGGGCTAAGCGCAAAGCGTCCCGTTGAGGGATACGCGCCCATCGCAACACCGACACTACGTATAAATCAAGCGTATTGCGGTTGTACTTTTGGTCAAAGGTGCGAATACCAACAACACCCTCAACCCAGGCGAGTGTCCTCCAGACTTCGGTCTATGGGGTGATCCCAACCGTACTTAAGAAGCCTAAATTTGTGTGAGTTTTTGTCTTGCGGGCTTGGCGAAAGTGCCGCCGACTTTATCCTGTCAGCTAGTGAAAGATAGAAATCTACCTATAGTATTGGCAATCAATCTTCTTTGATATTGATTGTATTACCTCAGTTAGAAGAGCTAATGACATAAAATTGGTAATCTAAAATTAGTTGAAAAATCAATACTCTATTCCAAGAAATGACTGCTTGAACAAGCATAAATTGGCCTGCAATTCAAATAAGCTTTCACTTGAGTATATAATCGTAATTTTAGCATTTTTCGAGTCATAACCCAAGTTTGAATAAATTTGAATTAAAAAAGAGTTTGAACTATGAGTAATTTAAATGAGCAACAGATGAAGAACAAAATTAGTACTGAAAGAGACTTTTTACTTGGAAAGCTTTGGGACGCAAAAGTCATCATATCTATACTATTGCTTGCTGTGCTGGTGAAAATTGGTTATAGAGATAATGGGGCTGCTCCTACGCCAGTTGTGAGCACATATGAAGTCAGTAGAAATACAGACGATATTATCGGTCAAACCGTGACTGTTATAAGCAAACCTATTAAAAAAGTCGGTTTAAGTTCTTTTACTGTAAGCGATGAGCGATTTTTTGGCGGCGAACCTATAGTAGTGGTGAACGCTTCAGGTGTGCCTTTCGATTTACCTACAGATAGTAACATCACAGTTCAAGTTACGGGCGATGTTCGTAACTTAGATATTCCAAATATTGAGCGCGATTATAAGCTGAATTTGCAAAACGAATACTATAAAGACTACATCAATAAACCTGCGATTATTGCTAAGTCGATGATGCTAGCACCCACAGCCGGGCAAATCACCAAAGATCCTAGCAAATACTATGGTACCAGACTTGCAGTTAGGAGTGAAGTTGACAATATTCAAAGCCCGGTTTTGTTTACAGTAGATGAAAACTCCATGCTTGGTGGAGAAGATTTACTAGTTTTATTAATTGCAACACCAAAAAGTGCTATTAAGCAGGGTCAAACAGTAGGAGTGGTGGGTGTTGTTCGTCCGTTTGTCGTTGCAGATATTCAGAGAGACTACGGCATAACCTGGGATGACAGAGTGAGAGGACAGTTGGAAGCCGATTACAGAAACAAGCCTGTGTTGGTTGCTGACACTATATATCCTTAATATTAAAGGAAAATATTAAAGGAAAATTAGGGGGTTTTCAGTTAATAAGTGCAAGATTTGCTGTTTTAGAACAAAAAACCCTGGCTGTTGTTGAAACTTGTTCCTACACACACAACCACTTTATGTAACTATCCTTTGGCACACAAAGCTTGAGCTAAAACACGTCTACAGACACATAACCAAAGGTAGGTGTATTAGAACTACTTTTGGAGATATGACTGTAATTAAACCTGTCTTTCGTCAGATATCGATTTTCTTCATTGTCTATATAAAACCTTTTTTCCCTTTTTTCCCTAGCCATAAGATAAATTCAATATCTTTGGCTTAAGGGTATTGTAAAGGTATATCTTCGTTTTAAGAAGAAACTTATTGACGAAATTTCAATATTAGGCAGGGTATAAAGTCATCAAAGCTTTTGACTCAAAATGCAGCAAAAAAGAGAAGTTTTAATCGAGCAGACTTTGAGTGTGTCTCCCTCAAATTCTGCACCACAAAAAGATGTGACGATTCCTAGAGAAGGGTTCTTTTTAATACCCCTTTGCTTTTTATTGCTTTTGTCAGTTGCTTTTCTGAAGCAATCCAAGTTTAAACAGGCTTTATACAATCGAATAATGGCTCTAAAACTTTACTATCAAATTCCGTGTTTTAGATGTCAATTTTTTAAACGTAATCAATACATACAGTGTGCTGTACAGCCTTATTTTGTTTTAAATAAAGAAGCCGTTAATTGTCCTGATTATTCGCCTCACAAGGGCAACAATGGCGGCTAAGGCAGCTATGTACGTTTTACGTGGACAACAGTTCTCCATCCCTTTGTCAGCATAAGGCGATCGCGCAAAGCACAGTGCCATAAGTCCGGAGGACAGGTTGCGCCAACAAAGCAGCATCTCCGGTCTTGAGAAGGCGATCGCCCCTTCCTTTGTTCACACAGTGCGTTAGTTCCAAACCAAAGAAACGATTATGGCAAAGATTGGCTATCAAGCTTCCCACGAACAATTCAAGCCCAGCGAACTGCTGAAGTACGTCCAAATAGCAGAACAAGCTGGCTTCACCCATGTCTTATCTTCCGACCACTTTCATCCTTGGAGTGAACAGCAAGGACAAAGCGGTTTTGCCTGGTCATGGTTGGGTGCAGCAATGCAAGCCACCCCGACACTTTCCTATCGCGTTGTTTGCGCTCCCGGTCAGCGGTATCATCCAGCTATCATCGCCCAAGCTGTGGCAACCCTAGCGGAAATGTTCCCCAACCGCTTTTGGTTGACAGTAGGCAGCGGTCAGGCACTGAACGAACAGATTACAGGCGAACCTTGGCCCATTAAGTCTAAACGTAATGCCCGTCTTAAGGAGTGTGTTGATGTCATCCGCGCTCTTTGGGCGGGAGAGACAGTCACGCATCATGGTCTAATCTGTGTTGAAGAAGCAAAACTTTATACCCGTCCGCAAACGCCACCCCCAATCATTGGAGCCGCCGTCACCGCCAAAACCGCAGAATGGCTTGGTAGTTGGGCTGATGGACTGATTACCATTTCTCACCCACTCCCCAAGCTCAAAGAAGTCGTCGAAGCCTTTCGCCAAGGTGGTGGAGAAGGCAAACCCATGATTTTAAAAGTGCAGCTTTCATACGACCGTGACGAGGAGACAGCCCGACAAAAAGCGCATCAGCAGTGGCGCAACAATATTTTTGAGAATATCTTGATGACAGAACTACGAACTCCACAGCAATTTGATGCTGCGGGGAGCTTTGTCCAACCAAAGGAGTTAGACCCGTACGTCCGTATCTCAGCAGACGTGCAGCAGCATATCGAGTGGCTGCAAGAATATATTGAACTCGGGTTTGACGAATTGATTCTGCACAATGTCAACCGAGAACACGAGCAGTTTATCGAGGTGTTTGGCGAGAAAGTTGTGCCAGTGCTGGGATCACCGTGATGACTAAAGAGCCAGTCCACTGCTCTTTTTCATTATTATTTATTAAGCTAACAATAGCGTAACTGTCATGACTCGGTATGTAGTTTTCAAAAGCCTTGCTATGTAAGACTCTAAGAAAGAAATGTGATGTAGCTACTGTCAAGACTCAAACTCGAAACACCTTGGACAATTGCAATGAGTTCATTCAACTCACCATCAGGCTTTTTAAGGTTGATGGCTACCCCTTGCGCTAAAGCAGTAGGAGATGATCCCAAAATATAGTCAGACGCCGTTCCGACAAGCTGGATAATATCTTCATTTGGATTAAAGTCAGTAATGATAGCGTAGTCACTCTCACCAGCAGTTGTCCGATTATAGTCATCATAGTAAACAGAGAATGTACCAGCAGCGTTTCGCCCTCCAAGGTTGAATGTATCTCTGTTGTCTCCTCCAACCAGGATGTCTATTTCACCTACTCCATAGCTACCACCAGAAGGACCAGTGGGTATGTATCCAGCACCAGTGAGAATATCATCTCCTTTTCCACCTAAAACGAAATCATTGCCGCTTCCACTGTTGAGAAGATCATTTCCATTTCCACCATAGAGCAAATCATTACCACTGCCAGTCTTGTAACTTCCATCGTATAAAATGTCATCCCCATTGCCACCAATCAGGGTATCATTGCCAAACCAACCATCTAATCTATCGTTACCGTCACCGCCATCTAAATAGTCATCACCAGAAAGAGCGATGATTTGGTCATTTCCACTTCCACCAAACAGGAAATCCTTACCTAAAGAGCCAAAGATCTGGTCGTTACCTTTGCCGCCATACAAGAAATTTTCGCTGTTTGGGTCTCCTCCGTAACCCGGAGCATATAGTACTTTGCTCAGTCCGGCATATAGAATGTCGTCACCGTCGCCGCCTTCTATCTTGTCATTACCTTGTCCACCTTCTAAAAAATCGTCACCGGCTAGACCAATGAGAACGTCATCTCCTTTATCAGCAAAAATTGAATCATTGCTTTGAGTTCCCTTGAGATCATCGTTTCCTGTAGTACCGTAAATAACTGCCATAAAGCTCCTTTTTCAAGAATCAACTTTCAACAATCAGCTCGAGAGTTGTGATCATTGAGCAATTTCCATTTTTTTGTAAAGAAATATCACACAACTTGTGAGATCTCTTATTTGTGCCGCCAAAATAATGTTTGATGGTCATTTAGAGTGATGGAAAACGACTCAAATTTAACAAGGATTTCAGAGATCGCCTAGCAACATGGTCCCTTGTTGGTATTTTTCTTTGATAGCCACAAAATATCCTAAATGTTATGAAATGCCATCTGCTCATGGGGTGACATACCAGTTATTGTGTCCGGTTAAAGACTTGTCATAACTCCTATGCCGCCCGTAGAATACCGAATTAAATAAACCGCCAAGCGGGTATAGCCTGCTTTTACGCTTGGCGGTTTGCGTGTATCTGTAGGACATAGACGCTGCAGGACATGCAAAATCAATGCGCTCCGGGCACGGAGTGCCCGCTTGAGAGCGATCGCACACTGGCTAATTCAGTCGCAAATTCAATTTCTTTGTAACAATGCGCTTAATAATTACCCCCTCATACCTTGGAGAGACTACAGGGGAGTCAAATTAAGCTCAACTTCATACAGAAATGGTATTAGATGGCGTAACGATTGCCATAATTATACTCTCATTAGAGTATGTAAATCAGGGAGCAGACTGCTGCCACAAATATGAGCTTCATTTTTTCCTCAGAATGTGTTGGTAAATTTAATTCTGTCCGAAAGTTTGATTATAGAGTTCAGTTACCGCCAGTAAATCGCTCACTTGGCGGTTTTCTTAACTTGTCACGAATAGTACTGTACGGTCTCTACGTGTAGTCGAGGGGAAAACCTGCACAAAACGCGCAACCCTTTTACGATTACCCGTTCTGTGTTCCACGATTAATCGTGGAGGCAGCCAAATCAAGCAGTTTATTAGAATAAATTCTCAATTAATAATCAAAATTCTGCTTGATTTGGCAAGGGTTGCGCGTTTTGTATAGATAAATGCGTCGTCTCCGCATGTTGTTGACGGGGGCACCCTAATAATACTCAGTACTCAAAAACGCGTTTAATATTCTGACGAATGATTCTCAATCCTGAGTTCTTTCTTGGTAACTTTCAAGAAACAAGGCAGCTATGCTGAGGGCAGCTAGCTATGCTGAAGGGAAGAGGATTTGACTTGTTTGTTTCATTCGTAGCGGGTGGCTGCAGCCTAAGAGTGCGCCTGCTCCTAAGAAACACATTTTGTAATCCATATACAGCAAGGCTTTTAGAGATTTAAGTGAAATGTGTTTCTTTCATATTTCACGGGAGCGAAAAACGCGCCCGTGAGAGGCTCAGATCTTGCACCTCTGAGTATAACCCTGGGTTTAGTCAAAAGCAGCGCAATCAAGTTACATATCTTTTCTTGGCTTTTATCGGTAAAATAAGGGCTTCAGTCTTCGTACTTAGTATTGAAATCACATTAATTTTTCTTGATACAAGATGTTAGGTAAACTCTTTTATATATTCTAAATTCTTCCCCTTACACCCTTATACCCTTACCCGCTTACACCCCTAGTTCTTGACCGCAAACAAATTGCTTCCATTGCGGAAAGATTTTCCTTGTTGAGGGTGGATGTGGTTGCAGTGCAAGCAGCTCAAAATTCGCGATACGCACAGCGTCAAGCCTCCGGCTTATCGCCACCGCGACAACAGCTGTGTTGTAACCTCGCCGCGCTGCCAAGTAGGTGTTGGGTGCATCTGCAAAGGATCTTTGGCAGGTGGAATCAAGCCACTACGTAACCAACTTTTGAATGTCTATTTTCTTTGTAAAATTTTCTCAAAGGTTCGTAACATCACTTTTAAATTGTATGTTATCCTCACTTTATAGGATTAAATTCGGTTGTGCAGTTTGTTTTTATCTATTACAAGTGTCTCTCCGAATCTAACTCTCTACACTACTATCTGATTCTGGAGATCTTTTATGTCAATTTATGTCGGCAATCTATCATATGAGGTTGAATCAGATGACCTCAAACAAGTCTTTGCAGAGTATGGAACTGTTAAAAGCGTTCAATTACCTACAGACCGGGAAACGGGTCGCGTACGAGGTTTCGCCTTTGTAGAAATGGGAACAGAGGCAGAAGAGTCCGCAGCGATCGAGGCTCTTGACGGTGCTGAGTGGATGGGTCGTAACTTAAAAGTCAACAAAGCTAAGCCCCGCGAAGACAGAGATTCCTTTGGTGGTGGTAGACGAGGAAACAATAGTGGTGGTGGATACTCTCGGCGCTACTAAGCTTTGAGATGAGTGTTGGCTCGTTCTCCAATGGTTTCATCGCAAAGAAATAATTGAGCTCTCGGGTATTTTGGGCAGATAAGGAATCTGCCCTTTTTTGCTCGCGTTTTACTGGATTGCTTATATCGAGCAACCAATTAAGTCAGTTTAGTAGGAGAGAGAATGACCCAAATAATTGTGGGCGAAAATGAAGGAATTGAATCAGCCTTACGTCGATTTAAGCGAGAAGTTTCCAAAGCGGGAATTTTTCCAGATATGAAGAAACATCGTCACTTTGAAACACCTCTGGAGAAACACAAGCGTAAAGCAGTTGCGAGACACAGGCAACAGCGACATAAGAGGCGTTTCCGTTATTGAGGACAATCGAGCTTGTTAACGACGCAGCAGTGGATCGAGATCCTAATCTTCAAAGAACGCGATGCTCCCTCTGGGAGCCGCGCCTTGCGCGATTGCCCAAGGGGCAGTGGCAAAGCCAATCGCGCAGAATTTTCCCCAACGACTTCAAGCTCGTAAATCCTTTTGTACCAAAGGGTATAAGAAGCTGGTGGTGAGTGGAGACTGAAAGACATCCCATCAATGGCAGCTTCAACCCGAGAAGGAGCTAGACCACCAGCACTAAAAGAACTGAGAATGTTAATTGTATCCACGCATACAAGCTAACTTAAAATTAACTTATTCCTTTGATAGAAGTTGGATAAAACAGAGGCTTCTATTATACTTATTAACGTTCTTAATTCAAAAGTAGTCAATCATGTGGTTACATTCATAAGCAAAAAAAATTGTAATCAATTAAAAAAATATATTATATTATTGTTTTTTAAAATTAATTATTAATGCTTTCTAGATGTTGATAATTTGTTGACGTAAATAACAATTGATAAAATTGTAAAACTTAGTCAGCAATTTTGAATTTTTAATTGATTACGTCATCAGCATATTCTCTTTTTAAAAGTTTCTCAATTTTGTTGATATGTTCTTAACTTGTTTCTAGCGCAATACGTAGCCCTCGTATGGATGTCAGGGAAATAATTAGTAATTAGTAATTCGTCATTCATCATTCGTACTTTCTAACTCAATGATGAATGACGAATCAATAATTAAGAATTATTTTGAAGCCTGACACCTGATACAAACCGTATTTGTCAGATTTTTGCTCAACCTCTGCAAACTTTGTAGTAAGAATTTCAAATGAATCTAAACAAGTTAGAAATTGACCAATTTGTCCAACGCACACACCGAATGTACAGGCGTTTAGCAGATTTGTACGACAATCTAAACAATATGCCTGTCATGCCAGATACATTACCGCGAGCTCTCGTCGAACTCGGGAGCGCGTCAGAAATAATGAATTTGGCTACACAAGAACTCCACCTGCAGAATGAAGAACTCATACAAACACGAAATTTACTGGAAACGGAACGCCAACGCTACCAGGATTTATTCGAGTTTGCACCAGACGGCTATGTGGTGACTGACGGCAGCGGCATCATTCAAGAAGCTAACTGTGCTGCTGCTAAATTGTTCAACTATCTACAGCAGTATTTAGTGGGCAAACCAATTATTAACTTCGTGACGTTAGAAGATCGTCAGACCTTTCGTGGCTTCCTTATCCAATTATCCGAATCCAACAAGGTCAAAGAGTTAGTTATACGTATGCAAAAACGCGGCGATGAGTTGTTTGATGCCGCCATGACAGTAGGAGTAGTCCGCGATCAGCAGGGTAAGTTAATAGCACTACGTTGGCTGGTGCGTGACATTACTGAGCGCCAGCAAGTAGAATCAACACTGTTTAAGAATAATTGTGACTTGCGTCAAGACCGCTTTTCGCATAAATATTGCAAAGGAGAAACTATCCTTCTCAACCCGGAAGTGATTTGGTATATTCATCAAGGTTGGGTGAAGCTGAGTACGCTGTGTGAAAAAGGTGAAGAAGTCTTGGTTGGGTTAGCTGGCGAAGGAATGGTTTTTGGTGCAAGTCTGACTGCGCTGCACATTTACCAAGCAACAGCCTTATCCGATGTGGAATTAGTGCCAGTACACCTAGCAGAAATTGCAGCTTTGCCAACGCTCAGCCATACTTTGTTACCGAAAATCAATTCTAGGTTACGCCAAACAGAATCTTTTTTAGCCATTTGTGGAAGACGAAGGGTACAAGACCGATTTCACCAATTGTTACTGCTTTTAAAACAGGAAATTGGTCAACCAGTGGCAGAGGGAACTCGCCTTTTGGTTCGCCTCACTCATGAAGAGCTAGCCAGCGCCTGCAGCACAACCAGAGTAACCATTACACGACTGATAGGCAAGTTACAGAAACAAGGGAAAATTGGTTTTGACTGCAGAAACCATATGATTTTGAAAGATATTCATTAATGGAATTCATGGCATCGCTTACGGTTTCTTGATATTTAGCCATTTAATTTTTGTATTTGCAAGCACAGAACAATTTAACAGATGCCCCTTCCTAAAGGCAGAAGGAACTGTTAATGACAGAACTTATTTTAGGAAAAAGACAGCAAATGAAGGCAGAAGTGTGAATTAATGAAGTGGGGTTAATGTTTCATTCTTTATCCTTCATGTGATTGGTAAACTCTTTAGGATAAGATGATGAATTCCAATGATATCAATCCCAATAGCTCATTTGGGAAAGAGCAAATAATGTCCCCAGCTAGTTACGGGGTGACTAATCAACTCTCGGAAAACGTCATCTTGACGACATTAGACGACGTGTATAACTGGGCTAGGCTCTCCAGTTTATGGCCGCTGATGTACGGTACGGCTTGCTGCTTTATTGAATTTGCTGCCATGATTGGCTCACGATTCGATTTTGACAGATTTGGTCTGATTCCTCGTGCTAGCCCGCGTCAAGCTGACTTAATCATTTTGGCAGGCACTCTCAACATGAAAATGTCTCAACCGACAATGCGCCTTTACGAGCAGATGCCTGAGCCGAAGTACGTCATTGCAATGGGAGCGTGCATGATCACCGGCGGTATGTTCAGCGCCGATTCTTATACTGCTGTTCGCGGAGCTGATAAAATTCTGCCCATAGATGTTTACATACCTGGTTGCCCGCCCCGCCCGGAGGCAATTATGGATGCTATCATCAAGCTTCGCAAAAAAATATCCAATGACTCAATGCAGGAGCGGGGCAAAATTACGCAAACCCATCGCTACTATAGCACTAGGCACAACTTGAAGGTAGGGAATCGCATTCTGACTGGTGAATATTTGCGATCCGCTTCTCGCCAAAAGCCACCCGAAGCGCTAGCACAAGCAATAGGAATGCCAGTACCTCCCGCTCTTATGACTATGAGAAACGAATCAGAAACAGAGCGCTTAAATTCTAATGATTGAAATTGCTAACTAGAAATAAACGTAATACCAATTTGAAAAAAGAATGCGACAGATACACGCTCCCAAACCCTTGTTATCTTACGCTTTTTGAATTTTGAATTTTGAATTTTGAATTGGTATAACCTGCCTCAAATCCTCTTCCACTACTGTAAATAGTCTTCCTTTGACACTCCTCGCCCTAAAAGTGCGAGGATTCTTGGGCTGAATCCTGCCTCTACCAGCGTTGCTGATTTTGGTCTTACAGTTTCATGTCTAGCCCGAGACACATCTCGCGATATGCCCCACTTAACGGAACTACTCCCCAAGCGTAAATTCGGGTATGCCCTACCCTATTTAATTTCTTTTTCGTCCTTACCGTGTGGGTTGATTTTATGCCATTGACGGTTAGGAATTTCGAGATCACGGAGTAGGACGTTAAACCTGTTTCCTCATCGTTCTCGCGGTTAGCAACCTATGTATTATTTTAGCGCAAAAGCCGTCCTACAAGGACGGGGTTTTAAACTCAAAATTTCGATAATTTCTCTAAAAAAGGGAGATTATAGGAAGACTTTTCTTTATTGACTAACGTGAGCTTCCAACAAACGGCATTCGTTATGCCTTAAGAAAAACTGTCTAGTTTCCTAGGAGTTCGATAAATGATGAAGAACCCCGCTTCCATTCCTCTCCCCGAAGCGGGGAGAGGCTTAAAAAGCCGATTCTTTCGTACGTGCGTTGCGGATTTTTTGCCCCTTCCCTACAAGGGAAGGGGTTGGGGTTAGGTTTGGTCGAACTCACGTTGACTTCGAGCAAACTGTGAAAACTGCGGTTGAAGAGCGGCAAATAAATGTAGGTGATTCAAAACTTATTTTTCTGCTTCAATCAGCTCTGTTGGCTGCCTAGCTGGAAACAGGACTCGCCAAAACCTATCCAGAGGTACAGAGCGCTCCTCCTGAACAAAAACCAAGGGCAAAAGCGCAACAACTCGTAGGACGGCTGAGAGAACAAACAGCCCCAGCAAGCCACCACCACCAGCCTGAGTCGCCAGAAAGCTACCAGTGGTGATTCCTATTGCCCCACTCACACCAGCAACCGCCCCCGTGATCGCGAAGTATTTGGACTGAGCACTCAGCGGTGCCACTGCCATCATAAGATTGTTGGTACACAGGTCAATTGCCGCCCATGTTGCACCGGTGAGCACGTGCAACAAAGGTAACCAGACCCAAAGGGAAATTGGATCAGCTCCAGTTCCTAGCCAGAACAAAGGTGTCACCCCCACCAAGAATCCCACGAATACCAGGAGTGGGCGATTCCCAATTCGGTCAGCCAGTTTGCCCCACAAAAGCAGCAGCAGCATGTTAGCACCAGTAGAAATACCAGTATAAATAGTTACTAAAGTGATATCTATCTCCAGGTTATCCAGCATGTAGAGGTTAAAGAAGGGAGCGCTGACGTTAACGGCAAAGCACCATATAGCAATGTAAAACACAAACTTCAAAAAATTGGCGTCTTTGAGGAAGCTAAGATCTATTCCCCCTGACTGCACTTGGGATGTCTCTGAATGGGCGACTTTTAAAAGCTGCGGGTTCACATCGGTCAACCAGAACTGACTGACCAGACTACTTAGCCCAAACACAATTCCTAGAACCAAGACCACACCGTAGCCTTGGAGTGTTCCACCGGGCCAGGTCGATACCGCTAGACCCAGCAGCGGCACACCGATGAGATTCGTCAAGCTCACAAGACTATTGCGAAAGCCAAAATACCGCCCCCGCAACCGCTGTGGGACTAACACAGCCGTCCAGCCCAAAAAGGGAGCACGGCCCAAAGCTTCGATGATATTAGTCACCAAGATAATTCCCAATGTCAACAGCACCACTTGATCCCCAGTGATATTAGAGGTGACTGAGGTGACGAACCAAATCGCTGGCACGAGAATCACCCACAGTAGCCGCGACGGGACGAAAATGCACATCGAATACCAGTTGAAGCTAGGACTTCTGTCTACCAGATACGCTCCCAGCGGTTGGAGCAGATTCACCAACTGAGGAATCGAGGCTAAAAGACCAATTTCCACTGGACCGGCACCCAGCTCCAGCAAGAAATTAGTGAGCAACGCGCTGCCGATGATACTGTAAAAAACCGTAGCGAAGACACTCTCAAAAGTTAACGCCCTGAGGCTTGTCCGAATTTCCGGCTTAGAAATTTTAAAAAGCAGTTTTGGAGTTGGAGGAAGTAGCGTCTCTGTGATTGCCCTATCTTCTGCGATTTCCTGAATAGGGAGAGGACTCGTTTCTACTAATAAGTCATCTTCTGATTGCCTGAACATACTGTCTAGCCAATATTTAAAAAGTTAAATCCTGTAATGGTAACTGCTTCCCCTATCAGCATTAATAAGTAAACGCTATAGAGAATTTCATAAATAAGCTGTGACGCATTGAAATTGCTTACTTACTCGTGAAGACAGTCCATAGCAAGTATTAACTATGGACTGCCTCAACACAAAAAAGTGGAACTTTAACGCGCATCAACTTATAACCAAAATCTGCCACACAAAAGTCATAATTTTGGTTTACTACACAATTTTTCAGACAAGCCTATTTCATTCTATGGACGACCACCCGGAAATAAATTTCCGGGACGGACACTTTGCTTTGGTCAGAGGGAACCTCGGTACGCAAGTGCTCTCGCTAATAGCTTAAGCCCGTTTTAACGGACTTAAATTTAGAATTATAGTCCGTTAAAACCAACTTAACCTACTCGCGGTGGAACTTGAGTTTCTAGGGAATTAAGGAAGAATCAAATAACCCTTATTTTCGAGGAGCTTTATTATGATAAAAATATTTATCAAATAATTCCTATATTACCAAGGATAATATAATTTTAATTTTCACAAACTCCTTCTTGGGAGTTATTATTTTTGTAAAGTAATTTGTAGTTTTCACTCAAAATGCTCGTCTTTGCTAAGTAGGTAGGCGAAAACAAATTGAAGATAGCTTCGGGTGGAGTTAGGCGAAGCCGTAACGCACCAACCCCGCTAATTTGATGCTGTACTTAAAGGAAGACCGCATCCTACAGTAGTTTTATATTTAATTCAGCCCAATTAAGTAAGTAGGCGAGAAAAAATCAAACTATGTAAAGAAAAGTAAAGCTTGGAAACTAGCAAAGTAGTAAGCGCTGTCTAGCCTGCCTTCGCCTGACGGCGAAGGCGCTTAGCGCTTACTACATACCGTTCGGCTGAGCTCACGGCGAAGCCTTTAATTCTTTACACTGACCTACTTAGTTACTTTTGACAACACAACACCACAAGAGTTCCAACGCATCATTGATATCAGCTTGATGGGGCAGGTATACGGGCTGACTGCTGCTTGATAATCTAGGCGCCAATCTAAGCATATGTCTTGATATAGCCAGCGATTTTTACGCTTCATTAGCGTATTTCTCATTGTATAATAAAATAACGCCACCTTATTGGATTCAACACTACCTTCGCCACTAGTACAAGAGAAGCTGCCCATACCGCAGGTGTAGATGTGCGAGAATACAACATCATTTACAAACACGCTAAAGTTGATGAACGGCACATTTAGTAGGTGGCAAGAATGGCTAACTGTATTAGCCTATGTAGGGTTTACCGTCTTTATCATGTGGTGCGTTTTTGCCACGCAGAAGAAATGAAGCAAGATTTCAAGGAATGCTAGTTATCAATAGCCCAGCAACCTGCACAGGTGCTGAGCATCGCGGATAGCATGACCATCGGGGTCATTGTTGAAGTATATGTACACGTCAGCTTCCTGTTGAAGAAATAAGCGGATACGGTTCGCCCAAATAGATAGTTCTTCATCACTGTAGCCAACACCATATTGTCCGGTATGCATACGAATATACGTCCAAGGCGCAGTCAGGCGAACATCTAGCGGTACGGTTGGACTAACTGGCAGGCAAAGGGCTGCACTAGCATTTTCGAGTAATTTGTACACTTGTGGAATCAGCCAGCTAGAGTGACGGAATTCAAAGGTAAATCGTTGTTGCCCGTACGTTTGCAATAACTCTAAAAAGGACTGAAGACGCTCAAGATTGAGATGCCAAGTGTGAGGAAACTGGAATAAAATCGGACCAAGCTTTTCTTGTAACCCTTCTGCCCGTTCCATAAGGCGAGATAGAGGCTCTTCGGGGTCTTTTAACTTTTTCATGTGAGTGAGGTAGCGGCTACCTTTGACAGCAAAAAGAAACCCTGGTGGTGTTTGCTCTCGCCAACTTTCAAACACAGACCGCTCTGGCAAACGGTAGAAAGAAAAGTTAATTTCTACAGTGGAAAAGTGCTGGGCGTAAAATGATAGTTGCTGGTCACTAGGCAAATGTGATGGATAGAAGATGTCCATCCAATGCTTATAAACCCATCCACTGGTACCGATTTGCAGCTTACCCATTCAGTTGTCTGTTGTTACTCTGCTACACAGAACATGACTAAACTTATTTAAAGCTTATCATTCAACTAAAGTTTCCTTTAGAGGGTCTGTTTCCCGCTTCAATCAAGGGAGTCGGCTCCAACAGTCCACGGGCGTAAATTCGGATGTAGCCCATCCTACATATCGAACTGTTTAAAGTTTGAAGCTTTTAGCCATTTGTCACCCGTTATTTTCAGCTAATTTAACAAACCGTGGACTTTCCGTTTGACCTTTTTACAGGCTTGCCAGTTTTGACTCGACTGTGGTTTACAAACCAGATTTTTTTAGCCTTGGTTTTCGGCATTAAGTCAATTTTATAATAAAATGCCTGCTTCTTACATCAAAAACTTACTTATACTAAAGAAGTACGAAGAAGTTTAATAATGTTTTTGGCTATTTAATTTTGCTCTTCTTTTGTGAACCACCAAGCCCAAGCTACTAAAAGAGCCTGAAAAGGAAGTCGCAACCAAATGAGTGGCGGATCGTGTGGCAATGCTGCAACCTTGATGTTATTAACTGCCTGATAAAAATTAGCGGGAAAAACAGCAATATAAAGTACAACCAGAAGCCATGCTGCATAACGGCTGACACCAGGAATTAATAATCCTACCCCAGCCAAAACTTCCAAAAACCCGCTAGTGTAAACAAATGCCAGATGGTGGGGAAGAAAGTCCGGCACAATCTTCTCAAATCCACCTGAGTGCGTAAAGTGCAAAGCACCAACGACTACCATCCCGATTGCAAGTATGATTTGGAAGACTATTTTGTACTTTTTCATTTTCTAAATCTTTACCTCAGCGCTACAGTTAGCTTGAGATTCAGCTAGATTTTTTAGCCTCAAAAATTGCTGACGCATCATCAATAAATCTCCCCACGGCAAAACCCAGCGTATCCATGACCAAAAGATATTTCGGGGATAGCGAATATGCCCCTTGAGAATCAGGCGACAAGTGTTTTCTGTTATTGGGAAAATGACATAACTTGCTGCAATGTTACCAAACATTGTAATAGCTCGTTCGTCATCCATTACTATTGTTAAATGTCGATTTTGTTCAAACTCAACAAGTTTAAAAACACCCATAAATCTTTGCTCAGGCGCTAATTTTTCCACTCCTGGAAGCAGTTTTTTTGGACTTGGAGGGTCTGATATTGAATCTTTAACCGGAAAAAATATCCTTTCGAGGCGGTCAATCCAGTCATAACTGTAAGACCCAACTTTCAGTTGGCATAGCCATCGAAATAGAATCTGAGTTGGTGCTTTCACATTTATAGCTCGGAAATATGCCTCGTCACTATTTTCTATATAGCGATCGCATGGGAACGACATCAGCCTCTCTTCAGCCGTAGACCCCCAAGTGTATGCAATTCCTTGTTTTATATTGACGTTTACCATTAGTTAGAGTTGAGATATCCGTGACGTGCTTTAAGAATTAGCACACAGCTTGGTGCGTGTGTGATAGTGTTATCCATCACCATTTGTACTGCTGCATCGAGAGAAACTTTAACTGTTTCTATCGTTTCCGTTCCTTCTTGATGTGCTTCTGTAAAAGTTAACTGCTTTGCCAGAAACATCTGCACGGGACAATGAACAATCGATGTATCTAAATCAACGACACCTAACTCAATTAATTCCGATGCTTTGATTCCAACTTCTTCTTCAATTTCACGTTTTGCTGCTTCTAGACGAGGTTCATCCTCCTCAACTGCTCCACATACAACTTCGATACTATCTTTACCAAGAGCATAGCGAAATTGCCGAACCAGATAGACGTAACCATCGTTATCTATCGGTAGAATAGCAACGGCAGGTTTCATTTTAACCGTGGCATACTTACCAGGTTGCCCGTCAGGTCGTAGAACTTGGTCTTCACAAACATGAATAAACGAATCGTGGTATTTCTCGTTTGTTTCTTGTATTGTCCAAGGACCATTTTTTTGTGGCATGATCAGTTTTCTCGCTATTAAGTCATATAGAAACAGATAAACACAGATGTACACAGATAATTCATCTGTCCCTACTCTACGGGCATCTACGCTTTGCTCAAGGGCAAGGTTTATCTGTGTGCATTTGTGGTTTCATTTTCATAAAATTGACCTTTGCACTCTTGTTTAATGACAAAGACCACTAGAAATCACTCGAGAGCCGATTTAGTTCGAGCGTAGGAGTTTAAAAACAGAACAAAGAGAATCGCAAAGACAAGGTCAATGACACCTGGAACTAAATAAAATGGGTGAAGCTTACCTACCAAGGTGTGATAAGCTAGCACAACGAAGACCGAAGATTGCCCGATAATTCCAAGTTTTATGATGCCGTGATTGCGCTCAATGTCCTGACCAACCCACCAATAGCCAATCCCGATAACGAAGACCAACACGATAAACAGGTGTGAATATTCAGAATTGATCAGAGGTTTCTCACCAAGCAACTCACGAATCCATTGGTCGCATAACAGCAAAAACACAGATTCGACCCAATTAATTACAGCCTTAAGTTGAAATATATACTTCCATGTCATTTGATTATTTGCAATTGAAAGGCGCTTAGTGTCATCAAGAGTTGATACCATTTTTTATGCTCCTCTAACAAATGATCATGGTGTTTAAGCAAGCGACTGCAATCCTTTATCCTGTAGGTTCTTCTCAATGTGCTGCATTTCCTCGATTGTCTCTCCAGCCACAATCCCGGAAATTTCGGTATAAATTTTTCCGTATTTGACCTTCTCTAAAGCCGACAGGATGATAAAGTCTTTGCGATCCAGTTCTGGTTTCAGGGTCACTAGAATCGAGTCCAATGTCCCATCCATGCGGTAGTCAGTGGAATATTTAGCCACCTCCTTTCCAAGGGACAGTAGGGTATGGCGCTGTAAGCACAGCGGAGTTGAGCCATTGATTCGGAAATTGGCATCGATCGCATAAAGCTGTCCGTCTTTATCTTCCAACACGTCGAAGCCAATAAAGCCGAAATAACCGACCTTATGAGCATACTCACCAATGGCGGCAATCATCTCAAAGAATTTGCTCATGTCCGTCTCGCGGTAGTGAATCAGTCCCCCTAAATAGTTACCCTCCTCTGTGACGAGTTGGCTGGTAGTCCCGATAAGCGTTATATCTCCCGCTTTGTTGATATAGAACTGCACGCAGTAGTTCTGCACCGCATTTTTAACGAACTCCGAGACAATAATTGTATCTAGAAGTTTATGATCTAGATACTTCCTCAGTTCTTCAAAGCAGTAGTTGAGATCGCTGGCGCTTTTGATAATGTAAGTGCCTTCTCCTGAAAGTCCGTGGGACGTTTTGATCAAGTACGGGAATTGTTCGGGTAACTGAATGTCTTCGAGATTCTTGCTGTGCAGATTGTAACTCTCGTATTTCGGACATTGCACCCCTAGCTCGGCTAGCGTCACTTTGTCAAGCAAGCGGTAGTGAGTCTGTGGCTCAACGGCGTGTTTTTCTGGTTTTAGATTATCAAAAGGAAATAGAGTGATGAGTTTGTCAAAGCGATCGCTCTGGCTAAGATCATCCAGATAAAGCGAGCAATCTAGCATCTGCATACTGCTATAGCTGAAGTCAAAATGCTCTCGCCAGTAGTCAATCAGCAACTTTGGCGGCTCAACAATGACAATTCCTGGAATGGCATCACCTAACACAGCCAGATTTTTCCAAGGTTCCTTCTGACAAAGCTTGTTGAAGGGAGTTTTGGTGGCTTCACTACTGCCGTCTTGAATGAAGTATTTTTTTGTGTTGGGGTAAGCCGCCCAACTGGCAGTTGCAGGGTAATTTAAAATGAGCGCATAATGTGCATCAATGATGTCTTGAGCAAACAAATCAGAAAAAGAACAACCGTGAAAATACTGAAAATCGTATGTTAAGTTCATAGAAAAAATGTTTTCAAGACCCACTTCCGCATATACCTGACAACAAGGTATTAGTTGCGGAATTTTGATTCCTCTATCCGCAAGCAGAAACGGAGTCATGAAAAATTCCGCACTAATGTCAGTGACGCCGCACTTAGACTTCTTGCTCAGGTGGGGGAAATGGGAACGGTTAAAGGTTAAAGGGGAAGAAAAACTCCTTTCCCCATTCCCCTTTAACCTTTAAGTGCAAAAGTGCAAAAGGGATTTTTGCAACAAGTCTATTCTTTTTTGGTAAACACAGCTGGTCTGTCCAGTTCCGTGGTCATATAACCACAAGCCATGTCCTGCGAGTTATATGCCCAGCCAACCCGTCCCTGATGGTCTAAGAGGATGCACCCAGCCTCACCTGTAACCTTAGATTTCAAAGTGTCGATCGCCATCTGCGCTGCTTCGTCTGGGTGTCTGTCTCCATCTAGGAAATCAATCGCAGTTTTCGCCAGAACCACCGGGATAATCGACTCGCCATCACCCGTTGTTGAGCAAGCGCCGAGTTTACCATCAGCGTACAAGCCACTGCCAATAACCGCACTGTCGCCAACGCGACCAGCTTGCTGAGCCGTGGTGCCCCCTGTTGAGGTGCCAGCGACTAAGGTGCCGTTAGCATCTAGAGCCACACAACCGACGGTGTTGGGGCGATCCAGAACTTCCTGCTCCTCCTTCCACTCCTGCCACTGCTCATCGGCAATCAAGTCTTCTTTTTTACACATTTCGAGTCCGTTGTCTGCAGCAAAGCGTTCGGCACTGCGTGCGACTAGGAACCGGGGTTTTTCATCCATAATCTTCCGCGCCACCGAGATCGGATGACGCACACCCTGAACTGCTGCCACTGCGCCCCAACCTAAGGTAGCGCCCTCCATGATCGCCGCATCTAGCTCCACCTCTCCTTCGCTATTGAGAGTCGCGCCCAGACTGGCGTTAAACGTCTGGTCAGCTTCTAGAACGCGGATGGCTGCCTCAACGGCTTCTGCCGCAGTGCCTCCCTTAGTCAGCACTGCCCAACCTGCCTCTACTGCTGCCAAGCAGCCAGCATTGTTGGCTGCAACCTTATCTTCTGAAATGGTTTTCGCCCCACCATGAACAATAATAGCCAGTGTCATAAATCTCCTTCTTTTCCTATAAACCTTGTGTGACTGAAATTGGCTCAACTCTTTGGTCAATCACTTGCAGTAATCGCTGTCGTAAAGTATCTAAGCCTAGGCGTTGAGTCGCTGAAATAAACACGGCTTCGGGGTACTTTTGCCCAGCCAAAGCCAGAGTTTCGCTATCTACCTGATCAACTTTATTAAAAGCAATCAAAGTAGGACCAGAAAGAGTTGGCATTTCTGCAAGCACTTCCTCCACACTCGCAATGTGGCTTTCCCAAGCTGGATGGGACAAATCAACAACATGAAGCAACACATCTGCTTCAGTGACTTCCTCTAGGGTGGCGCGGAACGCATCCACCAATGGTGGCGGCAGTTCGTGAATAAACCCTACGGTATCTGTTAGCAGAATAGTCCTGCGTTCCTGAGTTTCTGGCTCTGTAATGACCAGCTTTCGCGTTGTCGGGTCGAGGGTGGCAAAGAGTTGATCCGCCGTATAAACTTCAGCGTGGGTTAACACATTCAGCAAAGTGGACTTACCTGCATTGGTGTAACCGACTAAGGCGACAGCAGGAATTTCTTGCTGTTGTCGCTGTTGTCTGATGCGGGCGCGATGTGCTTGTAATTGGTTGACTTCCTGCTGAAGTTGTGCAATTCGCCTCTGAATTGCTCGCCGTTCCGTCTCTAGTTTGGTTTCACCAGGTCCTCGCGTCCCAATTCCGCCTCCTAGCCTGGACATCTCCCGACCTTGACCGCGCAAGCGAGGCAGCATATATTCTAATTGCGCCAGTTCTACCTGCAATTTACCTGCTTGCGATTGAGCGCGTTGAGCGAAAATATCCAAAATGACTTCGGTTCGGTCTACAACTCGGATGCCAATCTCGTTTTCCAAGTTGCGCGCTTGAGACGGAGAAATATCTCTGTCAAACACAATCAGATTAGCTCCCAGTTTGTGAGCTTGAAGGGCAATTTCCTCAATTTTTCCCTGCCCGACAACTGTTTGGGGATGGGGACTACTTCGCTTTTGTTGCACTGTGTCTGCTACAGTTCCACCAGCAGTTTCCACCAACCGTGTTAGTTCTTGCAGTCCATCTTCAAACCGCTGCTGAGAAATATCATCTGCCTTCAATCCCACCAACAGCACTTTGTCGGTGTCAGAGACAACATCCTGGAATGGCATTCCATCGCCAGATTCAGAAATCTCCCTCTCCCATTCATCAACTAAGTCGTCAAAATCTTGCTCGGTTAGGTCATCTAAACTCAGGGGAGGAGAAATCACCCAAGGCTTTTGTGGATCGGGGACAATGTGAGCTAAGAAAGCTTCTTTAACATCACCGGTAGCTTCTTTGCCCCGCCTTCCATCTTTGCCGTCAGCTACGGTTAGCACCACCAAAGCATCTAAACGCTGGCGTGCCATTGCAATCAGCGCTGCTTCATCAGGTGGCACTGATTTCAATTGAGTAGCAACGCAGTGAATCCCGCTCAAGCGTTCCGCGCTATGCCGAGGTAGCTGTTCGGGGGGAATTTGAGTTTGACTCGGCGTTCCAACTGCGACTCGGATCACCTGCCCGCGTCTATTAATGTAGGTGCACACGGGTTGATGGATTTCTGCACTGATTGCTGCCAAGGCTTGGGCGAATTCTGGCGTAGTTACGGTATGCGAGGGTTGCCGTTGTTCGTAAAGTTGTTGCAGTTTTTTGCTTTGGCTAGATTTTAATCCTTGAATATTTCCATAAATAGTTTCCATACAACTGTTTTTGAATCGGTTCATCTCATATTTAGCGTTTTGCCTTTTTTACTTAATCTTTCTCTAGATGTAAGTATAGCTAATCGTTACTTTTGCATGAGAACGTAGCTTAAAAATCATCAATTTATCTATCTATTAGCGTATTTCAATATAAAAAATGCGTCTGTAAGCCGCATAATTTTAGTTTTTTTATACTCTACATTTGTTTTGTAGGCAGTGGTTTGAAGGTTTTACAAAACAAATGTGTTATTAATTACAAATTAACTTAACATTATTCCATTCATTTGGTAGAAGTCGGATTAAGAACAATAGTTGTATTGTGATCATAAAGCAATTTTTATTAAACAAACTTGACATCAAAGTTGGTTGATGAGGAGGAAGTATGCAATTTCAAATTGAATGTAATACCTTAAAAAATAACCAAATGTGCTTAATATGCAATCAGCTGTTTCAGACGAGAGAAGCGAGAGTCATTGTGTGCAGCGAAGAGGGTGATGGCTATGGCGATGTTTGTCCTGAGTGCATAGGTAGGGGCGCTCATTGGATCAAAAGCCAACTCCAAGAGTTTAGCCGCAACTTCATTAAAGTTTAGTGCCTGAAATTGGGGCAAGCACTAACAAATTTCAGTCCAAAAAATTATAAGGATACTCTCGCTGAAAACCCTTGAAGATGTGACCGACTCTTGTCGTACACATCTGTACTTCAGAACCTTGGATGAAAGCTGCCTCTTAGCCTTTAGGCTTGGGTCAAAAAAATGGATGGTAGAATCGCTCTTGTCAGTACAAGACATTAAAACCTACTCCTGGACGCTCGTGAAAGTAGACGCCCGAAACAACTTTGAGGAGATATCACTACGCACTATATGTGCAAACGTGGTGAATCCAGCCCTGTTCGCGTAGCGTGTCCAAAGGACATAGGCGGGTTTCCCAACAAGCGGGGACTGGTGAACCCGAAGGGTGAGCCTGGGAACCTGAGAAATCAGGATATTAAGACAGACATGTCTTAAGAATCTCTGCTCCTTTAGGACAGAGAGTGTCAAAAAAGACATAACCCTCCAGCCCCAGTTCCCTCATAGGGAAGGGGAGAAATTCCCTTGCCGCTAACACAAATCTTGCGCTTCCCTCTCCTACAACGAAAGGGTTAAAAAGAGGTGGGGAGAAGTTAGGGCAGAGGTCAGTCCATATTGTATTTAAGCCGAAACCGCTATATTTCAACATATCTGCCCCTAAAATAGTAGATAGGGGGCAGTTTTTTTATATTTAGCAGGAAAAGTAAAAAAAATAAAAAAAAGCAAAATTTTAACCTGAAACATTTGCCCAAGGTGTGCCATAATGTCACGAGCCGGAAGCCAATACCTAATTGAACGCCCCCAACTGTCTTGGGGACGATCGCTATCGTTTGCTTACTGCAGCTCCATCCTTAGGCATTTGTTACCAGGGAATAGTGTGGTTTGAGGTGAGTGATGAAGTTTAGGTAATTTTACAGGCAAAATTCCTGGAATGTTTGGTAATAGGCGAGTAGTTACAAATAGTTTCTTTCGCAAAGTTAGGAATAGGTTTCAATGAACTTGTTAGAGTTAAAGAATCATGCGGTTGAACTAACCTCTAATGCCGATAATCATATGAGTTTGAGCTTAAAAGAAACGGCATACCCGCGTCCGCATTTTCAGCGAATCTCTTCCGGAGACGCTGAGCGACCGAATTGGCAAAGTCTCAACGGTCTGTGGAAGTTCGCATTTGATGACCAAGGCAAATGCGTTCAACCCAGTGACGTTAAGCAATGGAGTCATGATATAGAAGTTCCCTTTGCTCCGGAATCTGCCAAAAGTGGTATTGGTGACACGGGATTTCACCCGAACTGCTGGTACGAGAGGGAATTTGAAACACCACCGGGTGAGGGCAGGTTGCTGCTGCACTTTGGGGCGGTGGACTATCGCGCCCGTGTCTGGGTTAACGACCAATACATAGCTGAGCATGAAGGCGGACATACCGCTTTCACCCTTGATATTACCCATGTCTTGAATGACAGTGGCACAACGAAAGTGACAGTCTGGGCGCAGGATGATCCTCAGGATCTCGCCAAGCCTCGTGGTAAGCAGGATTGGCAGCTTGAGCCGCACAGTATTTGGTATCCTCGCACCAGTGGTATTTGGCAGACAGTCTGGGTTGAGCGCGTGGGTACGAGTTATATAGATCACATCCGCTGGACTCCCGACTTCGAGCGGTGGGAAATTGGTTGTTACGCAGCACTGGCGGGCGATGTGCCTGCTTCGGGCGTACAAATAAAGATGAAACTCAGCGTTGGCGATCGCGTGCTGGCGAACGATTCCTATGAAGTGTTCAACGGGGAGATTAGCCGCCGCCTCGCCCTTTCCGATCCAGGTATTGACGACTACCGCAACGAATTACTGTGGAGCCCGGAAAAGCCGACGCTCATCAATGCGGAAGTTCAGTTGTGGTACAAAGACCAACTGCTGGATGAGGTAAGAACTTATACGGCAATGCGGACTGTGAGTATACAGCGCGATCGCTTTATGCTCAATGGTCGTCCCTACTATTTGCGGTTGGTTCTCGACCAAGGCTACTGGGCTGATAGCCTCATGACTGCACCCGATGATGACGCGTTGCGGCGCGATGTGGAACTCGCGAAAGCAATGGGCTTTAACGGTGTACGCAAGCACCAAAAAATTGAAGACCCCCGCTTTTTATATTGGGCAGATGTGCTGGGGCTGTTAGTATGGGAGGAGATGCCCAGTGCATATCGCTTCTCGCCTAAAGCGGTGGAGCGCACCACCAAAGAGTGGACAGAGGTCATCAAGCGGGATATCAACCACCCCTGTATTGTGGCTTGGGTGCCGTTCAATGAATCTTGGGGAGTTCCGAATCTGGTCGAAACACAGGCTCACCGGAACTACGTTTTAGCAATGTATCACTTGACCAAGACGCTCGATCCAAGTCGCCCAGTGATTGGTAACGATGGCTGGGAAAGTACAGATACGGACATTCTGGCTATCCATGACTACGACACCAATCCCCTGCACTTGGCTCATCGTTATGGACCGGAAGTCAAGCTATCAGATTTGTTTGATCGTAAGCGTCCCGGAGGGCGCATCCTTACACTCGACAACTTTCCTCACCAGGGACAGCCAGTGATGCTGACCGAGTTTGGCGGTATCGCTTATGCCCCAGAGGACAAGCCCGATGCTAACAAAGTTTGGGGATATGAGCGCAGCTGGAATATCTCCGAGCTACAAATCAAATACGCTGCCCTGCTGGAAACTATCAATAATATTGAGATATTCAGCGGGTTTTGTTACACACAATTCACTGATACCTTTCAAGAAGCTAACGGGTTGTTGTACGCCGATCGCACGCCGAAATTTCCCATCGAGGCGATTCGCGCTGCAACCCTTTCAGGAGAAGGATTATGTACTCCCACAAGCTGTTAAAGCCAGATGGTCGCCCACTGACTTTATATAGTCGATACCCTATAGCCGAGAATATTACAGCCACTAGTCCTAGCAATGAGCCAGTGCAAGCAAATCCGCATCTGCGCTGGCACCCCTTGCGGGGGGAATGGGTGGCTTACGCTTCTCACCGTCAAGGGCGGACTTTTATGCCGCCCCCAGAGTATAACCCCCTCGCACCGACCAGTAACCCTGAGTTTCCAACTGAACTACCGCAAGGTAAGTATGATGTGGCGGTGTTCGATAACCGCTTTCCGTCGATGACGGTAGCGGCTCACGATCCGCCTGCTAGCATCGTGGATACCATGCCAGCCAATGGAGCGTGCGAGGTAGTGGTTTTTACTCAAGACCCGCAAGCCTCCCTGAGTACCCTGGAACTGGATCACCTGGAGTTGCTGTTGGAAGTGTGGGGCGATCGCACCCGCGTCATCGGCGCAAATCCCCAAATCCAGTACGTGCTGCCGTTTGAAAACAAAGGCATAGAAGTTGGTGTGACTTTGCACCATCCCCACGGGCAAATTTATGCATATCCTTTTGTACCACCTGTTCCAGCACGGATGTGGTCGCAACAGCGGCAATTTTACCAGCAACAGGGGCGCGGGTTGCTGGAAGATTTGATCCAAAAGGAGATTGCTGACAACAAACGGATTATTTATCAGGATGAGGAAGCGATCGCATTCGTCCCCGTGTGCGCTCGTTACCCGTATGAAGTTTGGATTGCTCCTATTAAGCCTGTTGGCACTTTTATGGATCTTACCCCAGAGCAACGCCAGGGACTTGCCAGGGCATTAAAAACCGTCACTCTCAAGTATGACGGTTTGTGGAATCGCCCGTTTCCTTACCTGATGGCTTGGTTCCAAGCACCAACTGACGGTGAAGCGCATCCCGAAGCCCATTTACACGCTCAGTTTTATCCACCCTATCGGACAAGCGAAAGGCTTAAGTATCTGGCGGGAACGGAACTTGCAGCAGGGATGTTTGCCAATGATGCTTTACCAGAGGAAAAGGCGAAGGAGTTGCAGGCTGTGGTAGTCGATAGACTTCTTACAAAGATTGAAGCAGAAAGCCCACTGGCTTCTAGCCGTGGAACGGGCAGTCGCTACAAGTCGGCAGAGCCGCCCAACGCGCTGCCCTCATGAATGCGTAGGCAACTTTAGTTGCCGTCCCCATCTCTCTATAAACTCAGATAGGCTAATTCCTTCTACCCGTGCTGCTTCGCTCATAGCCTGATACGCTGTATCCGTAAGTCGGATAGTACGATTTTTCTTAATTTCATCATGCAACACCGGAATCCCTTTTAATCTCTTTTTGCCCATATTTGACATTGTTAGAGTGCATTGCTATACTAATGATAGCGGTAATGCGCACATATAAAAAGCTTAGTAGGTCAAGTGGACAACTCCTGAGCCACCAAGCCTGGGGGCAATAAGCCCAAAATCTTGTACAAATGTGGGAGTCGTAGAAAGAACTTCGTTAATTTTCTCTATGCCCTAAGGGGCACGCTGCGCGAACAACACCGTCGGGCAGTCGGTGTAAGCTTGCTGAGGGTAAAGTAATCTGAGCCTCTCGATTCGTCCGGTTGTTTGGATCTCCCTGTGAAGCAAGAATCTCACGGCTTTTTACGGGAATGAGCACGTACTGCGATATTCACGTAGCCGTGGGAGTGTCAAAAAAATCCGCTCTTATATATAGTTAGTAAACTACCCCCACGCTTGCTTGCGCTATAGTGGGGGTTTTTAAAAGCCCAAGGGAGTCTGTACTGAGATTACAATACAAACCACTCTAAATTTTTGTCACATAGTTTTAATATTTAAGCCGTCTCCACGAACACACCACTCCGTGCAAATTCTTCCTCCTCAGGGGTGAAGTGTGGAGCTTTATCCACAAGGCTCGGGTCAAAGTAGTAGGTTTCTTGCAAGAATCCTCCATTGATCACAGCTTCCTCCAAGTCCTTGATGTAATCTTGTGCAATTAGGCATACCTCCTTAATTCCTTCTTCATCACCCTTTTCCAACAGCTTTTGCAAGGTTGCTCTCACCCCAGACAGCCGTGATGCCGGCTTGAGCGTACCATAGAGGTGATAGATGCGGTCGGTTGCAATGCTGATGTGTTTGAGTGCTTTAGCTCGTACCAACTCAGAGTCAAGGCTAGGCCAATAGCGGGTGGTGTAAAACGCTTTCTCATCCTTGTGATACCACTCCTCTGAGCGAGCAATCGATGAGGAAACGGTATTGTGCAGCTTCCAGAAGAATAAGCGCAAGGAGGGACCATCCACCACAGTGGACAGTTTGGCATCCATTGATACCTCAAAGTTAGTGAGTTGTGGGTCACGCCCAAGCACGAGGTACTCGACTGGGTACATTTCCACCTCCTTGTTCTGCACGACGTACATGTTGAGGTGGTGGCGACAGTAGGGGCAGGGGTACATCGTGGCGAACAGTTGGAAGAACTGCTTGAAAACTGCCACCAAGGCTTTCTGCTCCTGAGGTGTCTTGGTGGAAACGATCTCAGCAGTCGTGTGGAAGAAGCGCCACACCCCCGGACCAATGTAGTAGGGGAAGCTCACGCGCATCTGCGAGTCCTTAACATCATTCCGCCCTACATAAATATCGATGAATGCCACATAATGTGAGAGTGCACCTGAATCACGCCCAAACTCTTGGCGTTCGCGCCGTTTCTGCACCCCATTCAGGTAGTAGTGTGTGAGACGCCATGCCTGCTTGAGCATGAGTTGCTCAGAGGGAGTGCATTTTGGAAAGTACTCTGCAACATCTGCTCCATAGCGGTCAAACTCCCCTGAGTTTTTGGTGAATTGATACCACTGACTCAAAGCAGCTTCGTCTGGCACTGTGTTGCTCTGGATGTCTGCTGCGGTGCTAACACTGAACGCAGCTAGCAGCTTTGGCATGAAGTCCTCATACCAATATGCCACTGGCATCATCGCGCCATCGACTTCCTCTGATGCGTTGTTGAGGATGACACGGTTCCACTTGTTCAGGTACTCTTTTGGATCTCCCTCGGATTGGGGTGTTTCTGGAGCTAACTCCTCATTGAGCTCCATCTTCCTCAGTCGGTTGAGTTCGTTAATTGCCAGTACACCCTCCGCGATGTCACGCAAGCTGAGACTTTTTTTCTTGATTGTGATTGCAAATTCGACACCCGCAGCAAACTTCTCCTTGACAGTGGCGGACTTACCACGCGCCTCCAATATGGCTTTTTCCTCTGCCAACATCTCTTTTGTCTTTTCCACTGTCTTCCAGTTCTGGATGCGATTTTCTAGTCGGGCATACTCATCCTCGATTGATTTAACTACGGCATCCAGCATGGGGTGACAAGCTGGTTCCACCACACCTAACCCTTTGTACAGCGCGATCGCCTTCTGCACAAACTGCACAAAGTCAGTTATTCTGTATGGCAGGCTTCTTACGCGCAGGTGTGTTTCATGGTTGGCGGAGAAACTCTCGCGAAAGCAGCGGTAAGCTGCTCCTTGTAGCAAACGGAACAGACCAATTTGCATCTGTAGGCGCGAGGTACCGCGCGTCTTCTCGCTTTGTGGGTGTTGGGCGAGTAATTCTTTTAGCCGTGCCACCTCTGCATCTATCTCGGTGGGTGCTTCCTGTGGAACGGGTTCAGTGGTGACTGCAGCTGTATGAACTGTATGAGCTGTATTATCAGTGTCAACTGTTGTGCTATTTGAAGTTGCCGTTGTCTCTAGCGAACTGCTGACGGCAATTGGTGAGTCTTTATAGCCGATTGTTGTCTCTAAGTCTGGCACCAGTTTACAGAACTCCTCGAAGTCAATTGAGGCATCGCCATCGTGATCGACTTCTTTGATGATCTCATCGAGTTCTTCGTCCGTCAGCCCAAATTGCCTCATCACCCCGTGCATCTCGTCTGCGGTGATTTGACCGCTGCCGTTTTCATCAAACACACTGAAGGCAAGCTTGAGACGGCTTTTGCGATCGCCTTGCCTGGACACCATCAACGCTTTAAACTCTTCAAAATCGATACTGCCTGACAAGTCAACATCCACCTCTTTGATCATGTCGCGCAGCTCGGTGTCGTTAGGACTCTGTCCCAATGAACGCATTATCTGCCCCAATTCCTCTGCTGAGATGGCACCGCTGCCATCCTCATCAAATACTTTGAACGCTTCCCACAGCTTCTCGACTTCCTGCTCACTGAGAGTGTTTTTTTCAAAGTCTACAGATGTCATTGGTAAATCCACCATATTCTTTTGCTAGATCTTATCATTAAGTTCAGCTAGAAGTTAGGGATGGAGAAATCTCACTAAATTATTCTTGCATACCTGCATACAGTAGTTGCACAAATAAACGGACGCCATCATCATTCTTTAAAGTTGAATATGATGGAGCTTTACTGTTACCAATGGCACGCAAATCGGAAAGCAGTTCTGGATGAAACTGGCAAGTATTTGAGGAAAGCTTTTCCTACCAACCTGATTTTATATGTTTTTATTCACAATGCAAGATTTACAAATTCTTGTCATAAGTATTAATCAAAAGGAGTCAGAAGTTAGAATCCAGGAGTCAGAATACCTTACTCTGTCAAGTCAGAGGTTTCAATTCCCGGAAATTTTTTTATCTCCACGATTGAAATCGGGGGCTTTAAACCATGATTCATCCACGCCTACGCACTGACTTACACGCGCTGAATTCTGGCTCCAGAAGGACTGAATTCTTCTTTGGTAATTTTTTCTGAGTCTCAGTCTAATTTCATACAAAAAATTTCTTCGTTGATTCTAAATATAAGGCTGTTCTATAAAATGGTTTTTTGTGATAAAAATCCCTAATCATATTGCTGGAAACAGTAATGATTTCTGTAATTTTCAGTAATTTTACAAGCTACATCGACAATTCAGATGCGTTTTCCCTGGGTTGAGTTGTGAACAATAAGCGGGTTGATAGATGGGAATAATATTTTCAGGTCATTTCAAGTCATAAGCGTTTAGGTGCTGCGACTTGGTCAATTTGAAGGAGTGCAATATCTTCTGCCAATTGAGATGAAACTGTATTCAAAAAGTCTTGCAAATGTTCTGCCCTCAGATGTGGATAACAAGCGCAAAAATGCCATCCGGTCAGTGGTTCCACAACACCATACAGCCAAAAACTTTGCCGGTGCCATCCCACAGGAACAATTCTATGCAAGCCCAATGTAAACTGATATAATTTCGTAATTAATCAGGAGAACATCCTCATGCCTAATCCAGAGGTTGTTAAATTTGGTGATAGGTTTTATCTCAAGCACGAGAGTAGTGAACAATACCTCGTTAATGTTAGTGCCAGACGACGCAACTGGCCGCAGTTGAGCAATACGGGACATATAGAACTTAAACTAGTCGGTGGTGAGGGAGAGGTTACTTCTAACAGTTACATTAAAATCAAAACGACAGAACAGGTAGTATTCAACAATGATACTTTGGGGGCTTTTGCTGATAGCCATAATTGTTACTATTGGAAAGATGGCTATGATGACGGTAAACAGGGTTGGCGGATTACCAAAGCTTCTGGTGATGCAGGCCCAATCTATTATGGCGATCGCGTTCACATCACCAACATCTCCTACCGTAATCAAAGACTAGCTCTTGATACAAAGAATAAGGGTTATATAACTACCGTGGAAAATGCTGGTGACTCGTGGATCTTAGAGCCTGCTGAACCGATTCCATCTACTGATGTTCAACCTAGTAGCCCTAAATCTTCTGAGATATTCAGCTGGTCGGTTGCTTCCGGCGATCCGACTACAACTGGTGTCATTCTGTGGACTCGTGTGAATCCAAAAGATTATGACGATACTACTCCTCTTAAGTATCAGGTTACTAGTAAAGATGATTCTGGTTTCAATTCAGTCGTTTTAGAAGACGAGGTAAAAGCCTCGCAGTTTAATTCACAAAAAGACCATACAGTTCATGTAGACCTCAATGGGAAGCTCAAACCCAATCAATCGTATTTATATCGTTTCATCTATAAGAACGTATATAGTCCAATTGGTCATTGCAAAACTTTGCCAGATGCTAATGCAAAACTGGACAAACTTTCGCTGGCAGTTTTAACTTGCAACGATTACAGCACAGGCTACTTTAATGCCTTCTATAAGTTAGCGGAAGAAAATGTGGATTTTGTGATTCACTTGGGTGACTTTATTTACGAGTATCTACAGTATCCACCTGGTTATGGCGATATTGTTCGTACAGACCTCACTATAGAAAAGAACAAATATCCACATAAAGATCCAGCCAATTGTGACAGAGCAACTTCACTAGAACATTTCCGGCATATTTATCAGACATATCGTCAAGACCTTGCTCTGCAAAAGGCGATGGAAAAACATACTTGGATCATCACTCTTGACGATCATGAAATTGCCGACAATTGCTATTGGGATTATGAACATAAGACGATGGCCATAAGTGTTGATGAGTCACTCCATCCCATTGATGAGCATTTGGGCAAAGATTCCGACAAGGCAAGGGAGGAGATGCTTAATCTGTATAAAAACGCAACTCAAGCTTGGAGAGAATATATTCCAACTAGAGTCCAAAAACCGGATAACTCCGATGATCCCCGTTACAACCTCTACAGACATTTCCGCTTTGGTTCATTGGTAGATTTCTTCTTGACCGATAGCCGAAGCTTTAGGGATAAACCAGATTTAGAAATCAATGCACAAATTTTGGAGAAAGTCAAGGAGTATCAGAAATCTCACCCGCAAGGGGATACTGCTACGGCAATATTAGAAGCCCGTAAAGGACTAGGTCTGTCTAAGTGGAAAGCAAGTATGTTGGGTCAAGAGCAAAAAGAGTGGTTGATCAATGGTATCAATGGTTCAAATGCTTCTTGGAGGGTGTGGGGTAATCAAACCTTCCTAGCTACAGCATTGGCAAATGAGAAGATCGGACAAATTGACGATTGGCATGGGTATAAGGCGGAACGCTATGAGATATTGCAACGTATCAAGGATAGCGAAACCTCAAAAAATGGAACAGATCGCAACAGTCGTTTTGTGGTCTTTACAGGAGATATGCACACCTCTCTAGTCGCCTATCTAAAGACTGAATTTGAAGGATTACGAAATAAGGTTAATCTTGACTACAGCAAATTAGCTGGTGTGGAATTCATGACACCATCAGTGACTTCGCCTGGGATTTCAGAAGGTGTTCTCAAAAAACTGGAAGCCAATCTACCCATTGATATTCTTGGAACCCTGGAAAAATTCAATCCTTTCACAGACAATAGTGTGCATGAACAACATAGTTGGCAGCATAAGTTTGTCACAGGCAGCCTGATCAAGAGTTTAAGCCCACATATTGAACATTATGATTCACGGGTTAATGGATACGCGATCGCCCAATTCACTGCTAATGAATTGAACTGGAAAGTTTACCGAGTTGACAGGACAGACCATGATAAACGTGAAGGACGTAATCTATCTACAGAGCGTGCAAAAAAAGAGCTTGTTCAATCGGTGAACTACAACCCAAATGGGATTAAACTAACAGACTCTCTTGGGTGATACAAGTATTCCCTAATTTACAATACCTTTGCTCTAAAAATGGGGTTAGTTTCATCCTCAGGGCAAACGCATCTTAATTGTCGATGTAGCTTGTAAAATTACTCAAAATCACAGAAATCATTACTGTTTCCAGCAATATGATTAGGGATTTTTATCACAAAAAACCATTTTATACAACAGGGTTATATTTCAATACCATTCAGTTAAGGGTTATTTATGACAATTCCATGCGTCAATTCCATGCGTGTAGAGACGTAGCATGCTACGTCTCTACATTGGCATCCTGATAATGATTTTGGTCTTATCACCAACTGTATTGCCTTATCCCCCTTGTCCTCTCTCAAGGGTTGTTGTAAAAAACCTACACTTGTCAGGAGGGGACGGAAAGAGGGCAGGAATTACTACATCTGAACCCAACTTGGTTTAAAACAGTGAACAGTGAACAGTGAACAGTAACGCCTGCTATGGTGGGGGATTTAAACCCGCCACCAACGCTTTCGGTCCAATTGGTGGGGGACTTAAACATGCAAAGGATGAAACTGATAACTGATAACTGATAACTGGTAACTGTTAAAAGTTCAGTGCATAATTTTTTCTGCGCTTTGCTTGAGTCCTTCTCGCACCCGTGTACCGTATTCTTGATCGCATTGCATGAAGTGCTCCACCATGCGCTCTTGAATATGCGCGTCGCACTGTTTGAGTGCTGACACAAGGTTGAGAATCAGGTCATCCCGCTCCTCGTCGTGGAAAGTGCGATACCGGTCGCCAGCTTGCTGGTAATCGTTGGGGCGGCTGATTTTTTGGCGAATAACTGGACCTTGCACATAAGGAGTGTGGTCTTTGCCAGATTTCGGCGCTTCTTTAAGCCCGCCAAGACTGCTTGGCTCGTAATTCACGTGGGGGTTCTCGCCTGCTTCGACTCCATCAACGCGGTAAGTCATCTGACCATCACGCTGATTCGTTGCAACAGGTGTTTTTGGTTGATTAATAGGTAACTGCAGGTAATTTGGTCCCACCCGGTAACGTTGAGCATCTGAGTAAGAGAACGTCCGACCTTGAAGCAATTTGTCATCCGAGAAGTCAAGACCGTCAACCAATACACCTGTACCAAAGGCGGCTTGCTCAACCTCAGCGAAATAGTTGATAGGATTTTTGTCGAGTACCACTCGTCCGACAGGGAGCAATGGGAATTGATCTGGCGGCCAGATTTTTGTTGGATCTAATGGATCGAAATCGAGTTCAGGGTGCTCGTCATCCGACATGATTTGCACAAAAAATTCCCATTCAGGATACTCACCTCGTTCGATCGCTTCGTACAAATCCTGTGTCGCATGGTTAAAATTCTTCGCCTGAATTTCCTCAGCTTGAGCTTGAGTGAGGCACTTGACCCCCTGCTTGGGTAAAAAGAAGTACTTGACAAGATGCCCTACACCGTCAGCATTAACCCATTTGTACGTATTTACACCTGAGCCTTCCATGTGTCGGTAGCTGGCAGGAATTCCCCACGGACTGAACAGCCACGTGATCATGTGCATCGCCTCAGGCGTGTGGCTGATAAAATCAAAGATGCGGTTGGGGTCCTGACGGTTCGTGACTGGGTCTGGTTTGAAAGCGTGAACGAGATCGGGAAACTTGATGGGATCTCGAATAAAAAAGACTTTAAGGTTATTCCCTACCAAATCCCAATTCCCATCTTCCGTGTAAAACTTGATCGCAAACCCACGCGGATCGCGGAGTGTCTCTGGTGAATGACCTCCGTGAATCACACTTGAAAAACGAATAAATACAGGCGTGATTTTACCTTTTTCTTGGAAAAGCTTGGCGCGTGTATATTTGCTTACAGGTTCATCGCCGATGGTGCCATAAGCCTCAAAATAGCCATGAGCACCCGCTCCTCGCGCATGAACGACGCGTTCCGGGATGCGTTCACGATCAAAGTGGGTAATCTTTTCCAGAAAGTTGTAGTTTTCAAGTACTGTCGGACCCCTGTCACCCACAGTTCGTGTATTCTGGTTATCAGATATTGGGTGACCTTGGCGGTTTGTCAGGATTTCCTCTTGGTTGCCGAGTTCGTCCTTTTTTTGATTGTCTGTCATATGCATCGTACCTTGGACAAAAAAGCGTCCTGCTAACAGGGAGTCAGATAGCAGGGAAATTGGGCTGTTATTCTAACTTTTCAGTTTTAGTCAAAATTTCTACAGGATTTCACCACCGATAGATAGATGAAATTTTGATTTTTGCCTGTAAGTATGGCTACTTTACAAAAAGTTTCTAGAGAAGGAAGCGAGACACTAAATTTGTGCTAAATTTCTGACACTTATCCGTTTTTGTCTTTTGGTGCGCCTTCTTCTAAAAAACAAAGTTAATGTTAAGTTTGAAAGTATTCACACTTACAAATTAATACGAAGTTTTTTATAAAGTGAGTGCAAATTGCTTCAGTCTCTACATGATTATAATTAAAGGTTGATGTGGCATCGCGCTATGAGCGCGGGGGCGAACGTGCTGTTTCTCAAAGGGCGGCTCAAGTTCGGGAAAAGCGACCAGTCCGCGCCGTTTCCCTCCGCATTGCTGTTAATAGCGCTGAAGAAGCTTTAATTTTTCTACTGCAAGAAGAATCTGTAAGACAACCTAGATTTTCCGAACCTGAAAGCGTTACTTACGAAATGCTGAGGACGCATATTTTATTTCAATTCTGATTACTGGGTGTCGATGGTGTGACCTACCACGAGGAGATATATGGGCATCGAAAAGCTCCTCCCACCGATGGTTAAATCAATATTGAATTTGAGGTTAACTACGAGAAGATAACCCTAAATTCTTAAAAAGAGATATTGGTTCACATCCAATTTTTGTCATGTCTAGACCATTACATTTGTCATGATTTAGTGGAAAAAGGTTGTGTTGCAAAAATAAGGGTAAATTTAGGTACTCACGCGATGTCTGACGAGAAGCCCTAGCCTACTCTTTGAGAACGACTTCGTCGAACGGGAACCCCAAGTCAGGTGCCGTCCCAACTTTATTTCTATTTCCTGCCTTGCCTCTGACTACCCTTGCTAATTGGTCATCACTGGTATCTTTTTCCCCTATCGACCACCCAGTACTTAACTCTAAAATCTGTTGGTGTGCTTTTACCCAATCTTCCACTGCACATAAGCGATGGTCTGAATCGGTAATTATGTAGGTCAATAACAATACACTTAATTGACCGTAGCTCATTCCCTCAGGACTTACGCAAAATTATGAAAAAACGAACCGCAAAGGACGCAAAGGACACGTTCGCGTAGCGTGCGCCTTAGCGCATAGGGATAAGAGTTTGAGAGAGTTTTTGCGTAAGTCCTGTCCCTGATAGTTTCCATGCGGTGGACTTAGTTTTTGGTCAATACACGTGGCTATGTCCATCTTTTTTAGCCATTCCACTATCACAGGAATATCATCAATCCTCTCAGAATTAATTTTTACCTGTTCGCTTACCACTATATTTACGCCCATCTCCACAACATATCTTACAGATTACCGGAAAATGTTGCTAGTGCTGGTTATCGCCCTATTCCTCTCCCCTCAAGGCATTAATTCCTCTTCTTTTCTCAAAATTAGCGAACGTACAGTACAAAAGTTTTCGGTCTACTGAAATTAGCTAAATTTCACAAGTACAAACGTATACCACATTTTGTAGTTTTATACACAATACTAACATCCTATTTATTCACTAATATAATTTATTACCTATAACAGGTGTACGTATTTAGAATGCCTATTAGATGCATAAATTTGTAGAGGTTAATTGTTGATTATTAGGTATTTGACCCAGCAATAAAGTCAAAATATTCTGACATTTTGTAAATAATACCCAAAAATTAAGTTAAAAAACATACCTTAAATAATAAAAGTATATCTCCTTGATCGTTATTTTTACCAATGGATAGCCTTAGGCACTTAGCAATCATCAAATCAAAGCGCCTTATTACCACAAATAACCTCCTATGCCGATAGATCAACCATAAAGGCTAGAGATTTTATATTTTTTGGATCTCCCTTATTATAGATATGATCGGGATTCATGGATCTAGAAAGTATCTATTAACTCGCTTTTATAATGCCAATAGTACTGCAATAAACGCAAAAATTATACCAGAGATTCAAAATGTTTGAGCAATACGTAGTGTGTCAAACTACTATGTATTTATTATTATTATTTTATTAGAAAAAATATAGACAATTACTGATACATTTTTGTTATTCAACGTTTGATAATCATCAAATAAAGCTTTGAAAAAATCGAAGTATTTAGAAAGAATGATTGTACCATCAATTTAAAAAATTATAAAAAATGAAATAAAAAAAATTATAAAATCAATACTTTAAATATTGAATGCTAAATATGCAAAAAGTCCTTGCATTCATTGAAATAAAGAAGCAAGGATTTAGGCACTTATCAGTAATAAAATGTCCCACCCTATGACCACGAATAACCTACTGCGCCGACAGTTCAACCACACTCATTGGGACATTTTATTTTTTGGATCTCCCTTACTGCATTGCAATTCGTTAAGTTTCCACAAGACCAAAGTATACATCCCCAACAAAGACTTGCTTCTACACCATGTATGACTACTTTCGCTATCAGTTTTGGAGAATTGAACAAAAAGGAAGTATCGTTCCATACAGGAGCTATACATTACCCTGAATGCAACTTGAATAACATAGCTGTCTAATTAAAGATTACAGGTAACTGGTCACTACAGCTATAGGAAATAGAACATATCTATACCTGAGAAACTTTTTTGAAACACTCGCATAATTACTTGAATTTGGTAAATAGCAAATGACATTTGTACGAATTTTGTATCTCTTAACTTGGATTACTTTTTTCTTCTTAGCGACAAGACGTGGACTACTAGACAAAGTCAGTCCTTATCCTCTCGCCACTCTATTAGGTGCATTCTCCTGGAATGTGGTATACGCCCTATCTTATGATCCTTCCATTAATCTTCTTGACTGGATTACATTTTGGTTTTTTTGTATTGGAGATGGCATTATCATGGTGCTATTGTTCAAATATTATCAAGACAAAAATAAAAAGTATTTTTATATTTGGTTCTTTACGACTTTCTCTTACCTTATCTGGTTAGAGTATTTACTACGTAAAGTATTAATAATATATTCAAATCTTTCTCACGAAAAAATTTTTGGTTACACGATATGCATTTATTACGTTATTTATGAATTAGCTTTCACTTACCAAACTCTGATTAAGAAGGATATAAGAGGTCAGTCCATATACACTGCTTTGATGCGCGTTTTGGGTGTAGCATTATACACAGTCTTAGCAATCTATGCATATAAATTGGATATATCTATCTATGGGGTTTTCGCCTTCTTCTGTTTCTGTGCGCAAATTATGCATATAGCTTCAATTTATAACAGGTGCAAAGAAGAAGAAATTCATCCTTGGTCGAGAATATAAATTAAGATAACTGCGGAGTAATAACTAAAATGAGAAGCTCATTCGATATAGCTATCATTGCTGTAGGTTGCCGTTTTCCAGGTAATGCCAACTCGGTAAAAGATTTTTGGGAACTCTTGATTAAAAAAGTTGATGCGATCACAGATATTCCTACAAATCGATGGAGTAAGGAAAATTTTTATGACCGTGATTTTCAAAAAAGAGGAAAGATAAACTCTTTACAAGGAGGATTTCTCAAAGATATTGACATGTTTGATGCCAGTTTTTTTGGTATCTCTCCTCGTGAAGCAGAAACTATGGATCCCCAGCAACGTATCCTTTTAGAAGTCACTCATGAAGCCATAGAAGATGGAGGGCTAAAATTAGAGGACTTAAATGGAAGCAAAGCTGGTGTTTTCATTGGAATTTCCACTCATGATTATGGTGACATTCAACAAGCTTATTGTGAGCGCGTAAATATAGGTTCAAATACCAATACCGGAGCTGCTTTCAGCATAGCTTCTAATCGTATCTCATATGTACTAAATCTAAAAGGACCAAGCCTTTCGGTAGATACTGCCTGTTCTTCTTCGCTAATGGCTGTTCATCTTGCCTGTCAAAGTCTACTTAACCAAGAAGCCGACATAGCCTTTGCTGGCGGAGTTAATTTAATGATCAAACCCGAGATGCATATAGGGTTTAGTAAAGGTGGGTTCTTGTCCTCTGACAGTCGTTGCAAATCTTTTGATTCTAGAGCAAATGGCTATGTAAGGAGTGAAGGAGCAGGAATCATTATTCTTAAGCCATTATCTCAAGCACTTGAAGATGGAGATAAAATTTATGCAGTGATCAAGGGGAGTTCAACAAATCAAGATGGTCATACACCAAATATGACTATGCCAAGTATGGACTCGCAAATTTCAATGCTACGAGAGGCATATAAGATTTCTGGTGTTTCTCCTAATCTTGTCCATTATGTTGAAGCCCATGGAACGGGAACTGCTGTTGGAGATCCAATCGAAGCAAAAGCGATTGGGGAAGTTGTAGGAGAGGGAAGACATTTAGAGAATGTCTGCTACATCGGTTCAGTTAAATCTAATATAGGTCATTTAGAGTCTGCTTCAGGAATAGCTGGAATTATCAAGCTGGCTTTAGTGTTAAAGAATCGAATCATTCCTGCAAATCTTCATTTCCAAAACCCTAATCCAGAAATTCCGTTTAAGAATTTAAAATTGCAAGTGCCAACTGATTGCATATATCTGAATGAGCCTGTTTTGTATGGGGGCGTTAACTCTTTTGGATTTGGAGGAAGCAATGTACACATTGTTCTTCAGAGTCCTCCTGAACTCCAAGTGCCCGTTTCTCAAAAAACGTCTTTTGATGGCAAAAACGAGCAGTTATTTATTTGGACAGTAAAAGATGGTAATGCTCTCAAAGAATTAGCTTGCTCCTATGAAAAGTTTATTTCCGAGTGTGATATCAGCTTAAACGATCTCTCATTTTCTCTGCTCAAAAAGCGTTCTTTCTACAATAATAGGCTAGCTGTAGTTGCCAAAGATAAAGAACAATTACATCAAGCCTTGCAAAATTTTATTAGCGAAACATCTTCAAAAAGAGTAATTTCAGGGAAGATTTCTTCTCAAGAAAGCAGAATAGCTTTTGTTTACTCAGGTATGGGAACCCAATGGTGGTTAATGGGACGAGGGCTTTTTAATAACGAGCCTTTATTTAGAGAAGAACTCATCAAGATTGATAGTCTTCTCGAAAAATTAGGGTGGTTATCAAACGATCCAGATCATCACAAAAGCTTTTTAGAATATGGTCCTCTGCTAAATGAGTTATTAGCAAATGAGGAACACTCCAGAATTAATTGGACTGAGATTGCTCAACCAGCTATCACTGCTGTTCAAATTGCACTTACAAGGTACTGGAAAGCATTGGGAGTTAGTCCTGATGCTATTGTTGGGCATAGCGTTGGTGAAGTGGCAGCAGCTTATGCAGCAGGAATAGTAGATTTAGAACAGGCTATGCGCATTATTATTGCCAGAAGCCAGTCTTTAGCTACAGCTCGCGGGCTTGGTAAAATGCTGGCTGTAGGACAATCAGAGGTGCAAATTTTAGAGTATATAAATTCTTTTGAAGGTGTTGATATTGCTGCTGTCAATGGACCCTTTTCAGTGACTTTATCTGGAGATGAGAGTTCCTTACAAGCTATCGCAGAGCAACTACAACATAAGGATATTTTTCATAGGTTTCTGATTGTAGAAGTTCCTTTTCATAGTCATTATTTAGATCCTTTAAAGGACATATTCTATCAAGCTTTGGGTCTTGTTCTATGTTATGAAGAACATACCCCTCTTTTTTCAACTGTGACAGGAACTCAGATAAGAGGAAAAGAATTAAATGAAGATTACTGGTTTAAAAACTTACGGCAACCAGTCTTATTTTACCAGGCTATCAAAGCTTTAGTTTCTACTGGCATAACAACTTTTATTGAAATTGGTCCTCATCCTGCGCTATCCTCAAGCATAAATGAAATCATGCAGGAGTTGAATGTTAAAGGACTTGTTTTACCTTCTCTTCGGCGAAATGAAGAAGATAAAATGGTTATGCTTACTTCATTAGCTCAGTTAGTTATAGATGGATTTAATAATGTTAACCTAAGTTTGCTTGTACCTCAAGAGAGCAGCTTTGTAAGTCTTCCATTTTATCCCTGGCAAAAATTAAGGTTTTGGCAAGAAAGTATTTCATCAAGAGAAGTTCGTATAGGAAAGCAAGTTCATCCTTTCCTCGAAGGTTGCACTATTTCAGTAAAAGAACAAGAAAATCGGCTATGGAAAGTAAATCTTGACCCACGGGTACATACTTATATTTCAGAACATCGTGTTCAAGGGCCAATTGTCTTTCCAGGAGCTGGCCATATGGAGCTAGCATTAGCTGCTGCAAAATTTTCTTTTCCCGATAGCTCTTTTTATCTGGAAGAGCTTGAGTTTCAGAATCCTTTGTTTTTACCAGATGAAGGGAATGCTCCTCAAATTTTACTAGAAATAATTTCTTATGAAGGAAGCTTCTCAATTTATTCAAAAAATCAAGGAGATCAGGGAGACTGGACTTTACACTCAAAGGGAAAAATTAACTATCTAGATGATAATACTGACGCCCATAAAGATAGCACACTAACGCTTGCTTCGCTGCGCAAGAAACTTACTTCGCATTTTTCTATGCAAAAGATTTATACCTACCTTGATAACAGAGGATTGGTTCTTGGAACAACGTTCCGATGTGTTGAGGACGTATATACAAATGGCACAGAAAATTTAGCGGCAATAACGGTTGCTGAAAATGTTGGAGATGATTTTGACTGTTACTTCGTCCATCCCACTCTCCTTGACAATGCATTCCAAGTTATTTTAGCAGGTCTGTACACCATCAAAAAGGAAGAAATGGGGATATACATACCCTATAAAGTTCAGCGAGTGGAGTTCTACAAAAAAGCTGAACCTCAAGTTTATGTTTACAATACCCTGCGCTACTTATCAGAGAATTCCATCTTAATGGATATTATTATATTTAATAAGGATGATGAGGTCATAGCAAAACTAATAGGATTGGAAGCACGTTTTCTTAAAGGAAGCCGTCAAGAAACAAAAGAAAATCACAGCAGATTTTTCTACAATTATGAGTGGCTATCCCTAGATTACAAGATATCTAATGTTTCTTTACAGGGAAATCATTTTCAGAGAATATTCCTTACCGGAAATCCCAATAACTTAATTAGAAAATCACTAGAGACGGTCTTAAGACTAAGAGGGTTTTCTACTACATTTATTGACCTTAATAACGAGGCAGATATGCAGTTACTCTTGTCTTCAATGAGTTCTGCAGATGCATCTATATCTATTCTTTACATACCGCGAAAAAGGCATAATAATATTAAAGAATTAAAGTTAAAGGAGCAAGTAGAAGCATGTCAATCATTCACTCAAGCTGTAATCACTCTAAATAAGCTCAAATTGAAATCTCCTTTCTGGCTTCTTACACAAGGCGTTTACGGCGACTCAGTAGATTTAGAACAAGCAGTTCTCATTGGTCTGGCTCGTACAACAATGAACGAGTATCCACTTATGCCAATCAAAATAGTGGACTTCAGCAGTGAATCAACCCTCGAAGAGATTGAAACATTTACAGAAATTGTGGCTAGCTCACAAATCCCTGAAGAGATTTTCATCAGAGGAACTACAGTCTTTAAGAATACTCTCACGCACATTGATCAAGCCAACCTCATCCAATCGATTAATCAATCAGTTCCAGCTTCAGGTTCATGCTATGGAGTTACTTCTACAAACTATAAAGTCATTGAGAATCTAATTCTCCAGGAATTTCATGAAAAAGAAGAATTAGAGAATAGTGAGATCAAAATCGATGTAAAAGCTGCTGGATTAAATTTTCGGGATGTGATGCTAGCATCTGGTCTTTTATCAGATGAAGCCATTCAAGGAGGGTTGTATGGCAAAAATTTTGGTCTGGAGTGTGCAGGAATAGTTACTGCAATTGATCCAAATATTAAAGAGTTTAAGATAGGAGATGAGGTTGTAGCGTTTGCTCAAAATTCATTATCAGGTAAAGTTATTACCTATGAAAATTATTGTGTGCAAAAGCCCCACAATATTTCTTTTGAAGAGGCTGTTAGTATTCCTATGGCTTACTTAACAGCTTATGTATCTCTTTACTATCATGCACGAATCGAAGAGGGGGAAAAAGTTTTAATCCATGCTGGCGCTGGTGGTGTTGGCATTGCTGCGATACGCCTTGCATTGCTTGCTAATGCAGAAGTCTTTGCAACGGTTGGAACTCAGAAGAAGGAGGAATTTCTTAGGTTATTAGGAGTAAAATATATTTACAATTCTCGAACTCTTGACTATTGTAAAGATATTTTAGAGACCACAAATGGTCAAGGAGTTGATGTTGTATTAAATTCTCTCTCAGGAAAAGCAATCGTACAAAATATTAAATGCTTACGCCCTTTTGGGAGATTTATTGAGATAGGGAAAACTGATATATACAAAGATACACGATTGAGCTTAAAGTCTTTTGGTAAAAATTTGACTTATACCGTGCTCGATATAGATCGAATGCTTGTGCAAAAACCAGAGATTTGTAACAAGTTCTTTAAAGAAATCATCAGGATGGTTCAAGAAGGCTTGCTTCCTCCTCATCCATTGCATATATTTCCAATTACACAAGCTAAGCAAGCTTTCAGTTTCATGTCTCGCGCACACCATATTGGTAAAGTGGTTCTTTCTATGAAAGAAACGAGCATAAACATATCTCCTCCCTCCTCATTAACTTTACCAAGGAATGCAACGTATATGATCACAGGAGGAAATAGTGGTTTTGGGCTATTAGTGTCTTCATGGATGGTTAAATGTGGTGCCCGTAATTTAGTTCTTCTAAGTAGGTCTGGTATTCAAACTGAAGAAGCTTTAACTACAGTTCATAAAATGCGCGAGCAAGGAGCAAACATCCAAATTATAAATGCAGATATCAATTTGCCCAATGAGACTCAAAAAGTTATTGATGACATAAACAACAAGATGCCACCTCTAAAAGGTATTATTCATGCAGCAGGTGTTTTGGATGATAAGCCGCTTTCTCATATTGATGAAGTCTCTTTTTCAAAAGTTTTAAGTCCAAAATTCATTGGAACCCTTAATCTTCATCTTGCAACTGACTCATTAAATCTTGATTTCTTTATCTGTTTTTCATCTGTAGCTTCTGTTTTTGGCAGTGTAGGACAAGGTAATTATGCAGCAGCAAATAGCTTTTTAGATAGTTTCTCCTACTATAGGAATAGCCTGGGATTGTTTACTTCAACAATTAATTGGGGACCTCTTTCTGAAACAGGAATGGCTGTCCGCAATCAAAAAACAAAGGGTATCCTTCAAAGCCAAGGATGGACATTGCTTTCTTCAAAAAAAGTTTTGAAAGTTCTTGAGGAAGCTATTCTTTTCAAAATTCCGCGCCTGATTGCGGCCGATTTGGATTGGAATAAGGCAGTCAGCTTTTTCCCAGCTTGGCAATCTTCTGGTCGGTTTGCTGAAGTTATTAGAAAAAAAGAAAAAACTGAAATCTCTCGAGAAAATATGAGTCTTCTTGAAATTCTAACAGATTTACCAGAAGAACAGCAATTAGAACTTCTTCAAAATGAGCTAAAGAGCTATATATCAAAAATTTTAGGTATGGATAGAGGCAAAATAGATGAGACAATACCTATCACAAATTTTGGTTTAGATTCTTTAATGTCAATGCAGTTAGTTAACTGGATTGCTACTAACTTAAATACAGATTACCCTATGATGAAAGTGATGCAAGGTCCTACTGTCATAGAATTAACGAGGCAGCTTTTAGAGGGTATAAAGAATAATAAAAAGAATCAAGTCTTGGGTACAGTTATTGCTTCTCAAAACTATGACGCCTGGATTAGACGACCTAAAGTTAAAGAAAATGCTCAATTAAGGTTGGTTTGTTTCAACTATGGTGGAGGAGGCGCAACTATTTTCCTACCATGGTAAAAATATTTGCCTGACGACATTGAACTATGTGCTATTCAACTACCAGGTAGAGAAGAAAGAGCATATGAAAAACCTATAGATGATGAAGATATTTTACTAGAGAATCTGACAAATGTTTTAATGTCTATAAGTGATAAGCCTCTTGCTTTCTATGGGCATTGCATAGGAGCGAATCTAGCTTATTTATTAGTAAGTATAGAAAGAAAATTGCAACCCCAACATCTTTTTTTAGCTGCTTGTTTACCGCCTCATCTTCCGAATTTTTCTCAGCGTAAAATATTTGGGGGTTTTAGTGACAGAAAATATCGATGGGAGGATATTGAAGATAATATAGCTTTTGCTTATATGCGAGAAATAGGATATACTGAGGAGCTTCTACAAAACCAAATAGCCATGACTCATCTGCTTCCGTCTATAAAAGCAGAGTTTGCCTTACAGTTAAATCATCACTTTTCCCCATTTCCTCCTTTAAATTGCCCAATAACTGCATTTGGCGGTGATAAAGACCCCTTATGTACATTAGAACAACTACGAGAATGGGATCGGTATACTAATGATTGTTTTAACATCGAAGAGCTTTCTGGAGGTCATCTTTTCCTTAATGAGGATACTGAAAGACTTTTACAGCACATACTCTTCTATTTGGGTGTGGTCAAAAGTCAGTAGACCGCGCAATTTTTCTAGGATATAATAGACATCTCCGAAAACAGGCAAAGCCAGTTGTAGACTAACTTTAAGCAGGCGATTGCCCAAGGGGCAGTGCGCGGAGCGCAATCGCGTAATTGCAAGAGAACGCCAGTTTAACGTCAGAATAGTATTTTGAGATGTTTTTTGTTGAGAACAGGACAAAATATAGATTTCTGCGTACCTAATTTCAGTACCGTTAAACAGATAATTCTAAGCTCGACTTTATCCATTTTTTGGCAATGCTCAAGCTGACGCTGAAACCTTTGTGGAACAGTAGTTTTACTTTTTCAATTTCACAGATAATCAGTGACATGGAAAAAGTTTTTGCCAAAAAGCTAAGGTTTTTGCCATATCAAGAGAACCAAGTTCTCAATTTTGGATAAAGTCGAGCTAAGCGAACGTGTTTACGAATGTAGACATTGTGAATACGTAATAGATAGGGATTTGAACGCCGCAATCAATTTATCGCGCAGGGCTTTGGCGTGAATGCTTTCTGAGGGCTAACCGCTCCCATGCTCCCTACGAAGAAAGAAGTAAATGTCTAGACTTGTCTAGCTTTTATATAGCAGGATCTACAGAATACATATCATGTCTGTCTAAAACGTTCCATTGGCAAGGAAACTCCTCTTGAATAATTTGTTTGGCTGCTATACGATAATCTTGTGCGGTTGAATCATCTGCATCAGCTACAAAAATTGTATATTTTGTATCCAATTCTTTAGATGTATTGATATCGATTGTTTTTGAAGGTGATTTTTGTAGAGTAAGACTGCCACTCGGATTCAGTGATGGGCTTCTTGGGAACGCAAACTCTATGGCGCGGGTGGTGTCGATTTATGGATATGTCCTGGGCTGCTGATTTCACCATCCAGTCTCTTGAAAAATTTTGGTAATGACAAGGTTTTTAAGCGGGGGAGTACGTCAACAGATTTTTTTAAGTCGTGGATAAAGCGATTGATATCGCATCCAAGCCTCTTTCAGGGCTGAATCAACTGATTGGGGAGTTGCAGCAAGCGTTGGTGTGGCTGCCAGTTTGAGCGTGTCATTAGCATTTGCGTATACACCAATTCCGATACCCGCCAATAAAGCAGCACCCCGCGCGGAAGCAGCAGCAACTGTAGTTGCATAGAGGGGTATTCTCAAAACATCTGTCAGTAATTGTTTCCAAGGCATTTCTTGTGTTCCACCGCCTGCTAAACGCAGTTCTGTCGCTTTAAAACCTGTTGCCTCAAGTGCCTCAAAACCTTGCCGCAAGGCAAAAGCAACTCCCTCTAAAGCCGCCCGCATCAGGTGCGCTTGTGTGTGATGAAGTCCAAGCCCCACCCATGCGCCGCGTACATGGGGGTCAAGGTGTGGAGTTCGCTCACCTGTGAGGTACGGCAAAAATGTCAACCCTTCACATCCTGGGGGAACAGAAAACGCTTTAGTATAAACTTGCTGCCAACTCAAGCCGAGGATACCTCGCACCCACTCAAGCGCTAACCCCGCATTTTGCATTGCTGCAAGGGTGTACCACCCCTTAGGTACGGCGGCTCGATAGAGATGTGTACGACCATGAGGATCGATAATTGGTTGGGAGCGAGGTGTAATGATTTGAGCGCCTGTGCCGATGGTTAGTTGAACCAAACCAGGCTCTAGTAGCCCGTTACCAAGTGCCGCCGCTGCCGTATCCGCAGCACCAGCGATAACGGGTAAGCCAACTCTTAAGCCAAGATGCTCTGAAGCAACAGCTGTCAGGTAACCTGCGATCGCACTAGAGGGGATAATTTTTGGTAACCAATCACAACGTAGATTCAGCGCTCTTATTGCTTCCGTTGCCCAGTTGTCCAACACAACATCGTAAAGCAAAGTACCACTAGCATCAGATGGTTCTGTTGCAACTTCTCCAGTCAGCCGTAACCGTAACCAATCTTTTGGCTGGAGTGCCCAACGCGCTTCGGTGTAGACAGTAGCCTCGTGTTCTCGTAGCCACAACAAAGTTGGACCCGCCATTCCCGCTGTGATTGGGTTGCCCAAGCGCTTTAGAATAGCGGCATCGAGCGAATGATAAGCGTTAAGCGTGGCACTAGAGCGAGTATCTGCCCAGAGGATAGCAGGACGCAGGGGCTGACCGGACTCCGAAGCTAAGACAACACCATGCATTTGCCCTGAAAGTGCGATCGCCTGTACCTGATCAGCGTGATTTCCCACTGCCTTCCTAACAGCCGAGGCAACAGCTGACCACCAATCCGCTGGCTCAGACTCAGCCCATCCAGCGTGGGGTGCATGAACAGGATAGGAGCTTGACGCCTCACCTATAGCAGTTCCGTCTGTTGCTAGGAGCAATGCCTTAGCAGATCCTGTTCCTAAATCTATGCCAAGCAGCATCAGGCTAATCCTCAAATAGTTCCCTTTAGCATAGTCAAATATAGGCAGACTAGGGTTAGGTTTCTGAAGGATATGATAGGGTGGAAGCAAGACGACAAAATCTTGCTGCTCCATCTACGTTTACCTTCGCGCTTCCAGCCCCTATACTGACGAGCAGAAAGATGACAAGATTGGGAGAATAGAAGGACAAGAGAAATTCTATGGAACCGAATGCGGAAGCGGATTCACTGAAGCGAGTGTTTGGATTGCCTACGCTGCTGATTTACGGAGTTGGTGATATTCTCGGTGCCGGAATTTATGCAGTGATCGGAAAAATCGCGGGACTTTCCGGCTCTTTGGTTTGGGTTTCTTTCCTGACAGCGATGACTGTTGCGGCACTCACAGCTTTAAGTTATGCCGAACTCGGCAGCCGAATTCCGCAAAGCGGAGGAGTCGCCACTTTCATCCACAGAGCGTTTCACAAGGATTGGCTCTCAATCCTTGTAGGCTGGTTGATGTTTTGTACCTGCCTTGTTTCGATGGCGACTCTGTCAAAAGCGTTTGCAGGCTATCTAAACGCTTTTGCTCCAGTCATTCCAGCTTGGTTGATTATCCTCGCTCTCTTTTCTGGTCTTGCATTTGTCAATTTTAGGGGAATGCAGGAGTCCTCAGCCCTGAATATTTTTTGCACAGCTCTGGAAGTTTCGGGTCTGGTCATCGTCATCCTAGTCTCGACTCTTTTTATAATCGGAGGCGGAGCAGGCGCGGGTAATCCTGCTGCAAGTTCCGTCCCGAACACGCAAGCAATTGGTTGGACGGCGATCGCTCAGGGAGCGGCACTCGCGTTCTACGCCTTCATTGGCTTTGAGGATATTGTGAATGTTGCGGAGGAAGTGAAAAATCCCGAGCGCAATGTTCCAAGAGCCATCCTGTTTGCCCTTGGAATTGCAGGTGTCGTTTATGTTCTCGTCTCTTGGCTTGCCACTAACGTACTAAGTCCGGCAGCGCTTTCCGCCTCGAACGCTCCTCTTCTCGATGTCGTTCGGCGATCGCAGCCAAATTTTCCAGCAGTCGTCTTTTCACTCATCGCCCTGTTCGCCGTTCTAAATACTGCTTTGCTGAATTTTGTCACGGCATCGCGGCTGCTCTTCGGAATGTCCAGAGAAGGGCTGCTTCCAGCTTGGTTAGGAAAATTACATCCACGGCGAGCAACTCCTTATCGAACGCTGCTTATCATTCTGCCGATCGCCATCTTTCTCGCGCTTTCAGGTACACTTCAATTCCTAGCCGGAACAACCGCAACCTTGATTCTTGCAATGTTCTGTCTTGTCAACCTCTCACTGCTGGTCATTAAACGCCAAGAACCCCGAACCGATGGCTTTCAGGTTCCTTATCTGATTCCGGCTTTAGCGCTAATCTCCAACCTAGTTCTCGTTGCTTTCGCCTCTCGAGAAAGTCACATTTTGGCATTAGTGTTTACAGGTATGGGAATTTTCCTGGTTTTAATTCGCAATGCTGTTAGCAAGCGCTAGGACAACACCATGCATTTGCCCTGAAAGTGCGATCGCCTGTACCCGATCAGCGTGATTTCCCACTGCCTTCCTAACAGCCCAGGCAACAGCTGACCACCAATCCGCTGGCTCAGACTCAGCCCATCCAGGGTGAGGTGCATGAACAGGATAGGAGCTTGACGCCTCACCTATTGCCGTTCCGTCTGTCGCTAGGAGCAATGCCTTAGCAGACCCTGTTCCTAAATCAATGCCAAGCAGCATTAGGCTAGTCCTCACATACTTGAAAGTTAAGAATACAAACTTAAAGAACTGTCATTTCTCAGATTCTACATATTCATACCGAGTTGCGTTCATAGCTGCAACTACCCCCTGCCCCTCTCCAAGGCATCCCAGAGGGGTGCCCCGAGGGCGGGGTGAGGTAATTGAGCCGCAACTTAGTATCAGATCTTAAGTATTGTAGGGTGGGCAGTGCTTACCGTATTTTGCCCACTACATCCGGGTTTTGCGTTCGCACTGCCCTCCGCAAGCGTGTCGTTCAAAAATCTGCGGAGGAGTCCTATAAATCAATACGGTTCAGATAAGACCAGAACCCTTATCAGGAACACAATGTAGAGACGCGCCACCTCTCGTCTCTACACACATGATTTTTTACACATCAACCTTAACTGAACCGTATTGTCCTATAAATAACAAATAACTTCAATAAGTAGCAAAAGTTTTTAAACATCCTTCTGTTGTGGATTTTGTAGTCATTGACATTACCTTGCTACAAATTCCTTAGATATGGTTGACAGGTTGCCTTAGCTCCTTTCTCCTCAGAACTTTCAGGCTTCTGGAAAACAGGATGATCCTGTAATCGCTCACAAGCAGCTTTCAGCCAAGACTCTAATCTAATATCCCACAACCGCACTGTGCCATCATCACCACCACTGACAATTGTCTGCTTGTCCGTGCTTATTGCTACTGAATTTACGGAGCCCTGATGACCTCTGAATGTAGCAACTTGCTTGCCCTTGCTATCCCACAACCGCACTGTGCCATCATCACCACCACTGACAATTGTCTGCTTTTCAGTGCTTATTGCTACTGAATTTACGGAGCCCTGATGACCTCTGAATGTAGCAACTTGCTTGCCCTTGCTATCCCACAACCGCACTGTGCCATCTTCACCACCACTGACAATTATCTGCTTTTCAGTGCTTATTGCTACTGAAGCTACCATATCCTGATGACCTCTGAATGTAGCAACTTGCTTGCCCTTGCTATCCCACAACCGCACTGTGCCATCATCACCACCACTGACAATTGTCTGTTTATTCGTGCTTATTGCTACTGACATGACGTAACCATGATGACCTCTGAATGTAGCAACTTGCTTGCCCTTGCTATCCCACAACCGCACTGTGCCATCAAAACCACCACTGACAATTGTTTGCTTATCAGTGCTTATTACTACTTAGCTTACGATACCCTGATGACCTCTGAATGTAGCAACTTGCTTGCCCTTGCTATCCCACAACCGCACTGTGCCATCATCACCACCACTGACAATTGTTCGCCTGTCCGTGCTGATTGCTACTGAAGAGACGCGATCCTGATGACCTCTGAATGTAGCGACTTGCTTGCCCTTGCTATCCCACAACCGCACTGTGCCATCATAACTACCACTGACAATTGTTCGCCTGTCCGTGCTTATTACTACTAAATTTACGTAATCCTGATGACCTCTGAAGGTAGTGACTTGCTTGCCCTTGCTATCCCACAACCGCACTGTGCCATCATTACCACCACTGACAATTGTCTGTTTATTTGTGCTTATCGCTACTTACAACGCGTAACCATGATGACCTCTGAAGGTAGCGACTTGCTTGCCCTTGCTATCCCACAACCGCACTGTGCCATCATCACCACCACTGACAATTGTCTGTTTATTCGTGCTGATTGCTACTGACCTTACGTAACCATGATGACCTCTGAATGTAGCAACTTGCTTGCCTTTGCTATCCCACAACCGCACTGTGCCATCTTCACCACCACTGACAATTGTTCGCCTGTCCGTGCTGATTGCTACTGACTTTACGTTACCCTGATGACCTCTGAATGTAGCGACTTGCTTGACTTTTACCCGGTAGAGGACGACGGGCGAGTTCAGGAATTAAACCTGCACACGCCAGGGAAGATTTACCAGAACCTGATGGTCCCAAAATTGGCAGCAAACGTAATGGCGCTTCTGTTTGAGTTGTGTTTTCGTGAAGAGTGCGAAACAGGTTCCACAGTTTTTCGATTTGTTTTTCTCGCCCAAAATAGCGATCGCCGTCAACCTCAAGAAAGGCAAGTAACCCTTTGTAAGGATTGGGACCTATTTCTCCTATGGTAGAAACTTTCTCTTCGTTTAGTTGACGCTCTTGTTGGTACTGGTAGATAACAACTTTATTGCCATCTCCAGAAATAATCGCACTGCTGATAGCATCCTTTTCAATCCTAATGCTGCGATCCTCTCCCCTCAAAGTGCTGCTACTCATCGATTTTGCCTCTATATCAATGCACTCTTGTTAAATTCCCAAACCAACGATACTCAGTAGCTTATGCCAGTTCTTTCCTAACCAAGCTGTTGTTTTGGTTAGGTGAGGTTTAAGTTTTTCAACTATAAAAGCAAATCCCTCAGCCCTCTTGGCATAATCAAACGCTCGTAAGAATGCCTTCCCCACCTCATCTTTATCCGGCTTGGGCTTGTTTACCTCTTCTTGGGCATCAGCAAAGGCATTCTCAATTTTGCGACGATCCGGACTTTCCAGCAATGCGATTGCTTCATGCAGCGCATTTAGTTCCGCCCGAATATCAACACTTTCAGGCGCAGGTAAACTTACTGGCTGAAATTGTATATTGGCAACGTTGCGATCGCCTGAAAGAATGGCGCTACCTGTGACATTACCCCCGATAGAAACAGAGCGGTTTTGTCCAACCTTGTAATCATCACCCATAGAATCATCCTTAAAAGATTTTCCGGGTATTACGTTCTGTAAATTTGTTGTGATTTCTCTTTGATTTCGACGCCGTCTTGCTTTGAGGACAGGTGTTAAGTCCTCTGGAATTCCTTGTAAATATAGCATTGTACAACCAACTGCAAAACATTCCTCTATAAGGAGACCAGCACCCAACGCATCATAAAATCCAGTGGCAAATTTAATCGCGGCGACATCCCCAATCGCCCGATTCATACCCACAACATAATCAATATGTTGATGAATTGCTTCTGCTTGGTCTTTTGAATAGCAAGCATTGAGTAAAACACACGAAATCGTGTCTTGAAACAACCCAAATAATCTAGCCAAGGCTTGTGTACTGACCAGTTGCACTTGTCCAAAATTATTTTCCAAAGCTAAGCCATTGTTACCATCACCATGCCCACAAAAGTGAACGATAGTCGGCTGGTATTCTAACAGCGCACGATGCAGGTCTTCAACTCGTGTCGCCCACCTAGTAACGATTTCAAATAAGGAGCGATTTTTGGCACGTTGTAGCGCCGTATGTATTTCCCGTACTTCCTCATCCAGTCGTAACCGAGAGGTATTTGTGGGATTGGCAGCCAGAATCAGAATTGTTTTGATATGCGTGTTATTACTCTTAAAATACCTTATATCGGGTGCTAAGGTTGACTTTAATATGCGGCATGAAAATATCGTTGCACACACAACAGATTGCACTTTTTGTGAAGTACAAACATACCCCACCCGCGCACATCAAGCACCCTTCCCGATGCTTTGGCGAGGGTTGGTTCGGGGTGTACTTCATTTAGATGCAAAGTGCTGTAAAAACTTAGCCGAAGCTAAACTTTTACTTCTTTTTATAGGTGAATTTCTAGTTGACTTATGTAGTTGCCGAAACTTAGGCAGTACTGAGCAAAGGGATTGTACCATGCTATAAGGTATGGAAAAATTTTCCCATACCTAGTAATCTGTCACACCAACCTTGAAAGCTTGTAGTAACGGCTTGAGCTTTTTCCAAAGCACTCTTCGTTGTTACTACGAACTCCTCATAGTTTCTGTGTCAGAGTACTAGTTAGATGCACATACTAGTTCTTCAATAAAAATATCATGCATTCCAGAATATTTATGAAAGAAAGGGGCATTTTCGTGGAACGTACGCTTTATACGGGTTATTTTCGACGGCTTACGAGCGCAAGCTTGTCAAAAATAACCCGCAGCTATGAAAGTAATTAAAATAAACGCCCTTAAAAATATTTTGTAAATACCAACTTTTAACATAAAGCTGGTAAAACGATGAGAATCAGGCATACTGATGGTAACGCTAACTCTTGTTCCGTCTAGTTTCGTCGTATGTCTGCACGCTCATACCTTACCCAATCCCCAATCATCGAAAGTTGGTAAAACGGAAAAAAGTGAGCCTGCTGTCTCTAGGCGTAAGTCTCCGAATCAACGCGGATATGAGGATGTGCGATCGCACAGGTGCCAGAAGGGAGGCGATTGCCCAAGGGGCAGAAGGGAGGCAATCGCAGGAATATCTCTTCCCCTGTTTGGTTAAAACAGAGAAGTAAAAAGCTGAAATCTATATAGGATAAGCTTTAAGAGCCTCTATTTGCTTTGTATGCAGAGTTCTCGACTCAATGCCCTTGAGACACATGAGAAACAGGAGTTAGGAGCATCTCCCCTAGCTTTCAACCACACTCTGCTTTTTGATGACAACCATTTTTTACGACGGCACTAATCTGTCACCAATGACAAATCATAGTCACTGTACACCAACCATCACACACATATATCAATACCATCTTCAGTATTTTTACTAATTTTTAATAAAACAAATACATATTTACTATAAGCTTAAGAATGTTTTTGGAATTCCGAAGATAACAAATTTACCAAAATTATGGAAAATCACTACTCTTTGTAGCTGATTTTTTCAACAGCAGAAATCCTTAAATCTTTACCAAGATAGGGTTTTGAGAAAATGATGGCAAAACAACGTTAAATTTTATTGTAATTTTCTAAACTACGGTAGTCACAATTGAACTTTTAATACAAAATAAATTTATACATTGGGCAAGCGTTGTTGAGTTCATTGCTGCCTATGCACCTTATTTGTGCAACAGCGCATTGATACCTTGCTAACTCACAAACAACGCGTATATCCGGATGTGTAGCGACCAAGCGGCTGCGTTTCCCATGCCCTTGTTATTGTAGGTGCATTGTCTCATCAGTTCATTTTCAATTAGACCGAACACGAGTTACACAGGACAATATCATGAGTAGCACCCTAATTCTCAAGGAAGGTTCAACGGGACAACAAGTTATAAACTTGCAATACGTCTTAAACAGACAAGGGTTTTATTCTGGTTCTCTTGACGGTATTTTCGGACCGAAAACCAAAGCAGCTGTGGTTCAGTTTCAGCGCAATCACGGTCTTCAGGGTGATGGGATTGTGGGAACAGCTACTTTGAAGGCTTTAGGTAATTTAGAGGGTATAGGCGGCTAGTTGACCGTTAGTGTTGATTGAATTGCAAAATTCTGTAAAAAGTTTTAAAAGGAGAATATCATGACTACCACGACTTCTATCCTCCCTCTTAAAGAAGGGTCAAGCGGATATCCAGTTACCGTCATACAAGGATTCTTAAAAACACTCAAGCTATATTCAGGTGCAACTGATGGTATTTTTGGTTCGCAAACAAAAGCTGCTGTGATCAAGTTTCAGCAGAATAACAAGCTGACTGCTGATGGCGTTGTCGGACCAAGAACGGCGATCGCATTAGACAATGCAGTGTGGGTATCACAGAAAAAGACTCTACAAGAAGGCTCAAAAGGAGATGAAGTCCGAGACTTGCAGGAACTTTTAAGCAACTACTACAAAGAAGTTAAGATTGATGGCAATTTTGGACCGAAGACTAAAGCGGTGGTTGCAGATTTTCAAAAGGCTAGGGGTCTTAAGGCTGATGGAGTGATGGGACCACTGACTTGGGCGTCTTTATACACTCTGATTACCCATGATATTCCAGAAGATCAGCGAATTGCACAAATTTTTTCTGAAGAAGCCTGCTAATAGGATAGTGCCATAAAAAGAGATTGTACATTTGATGGGTGAAGACTAAGCTTCACTTTTATTATGGTGCGTTGACTAAGTGTTACGCACCTACTTATACCAACTCTCTGTAACAATGCGCTTATAATTACCCCCCGCCTACGGCGTCCCCCCAAGGCATCGGGGGGACTACAGGGGGGTGGAATTAAGCTTAACTTTATAGAGAAATGGTATTCTTTAAGATTTTCTTTATCAATTTGTTTTCATAAGTTCGTAGTGAGAACTTTAGTCCTCATTTTTCGTCAGGAGTAAAGTCCTCACTACAAACAACTTTAACAAAGGAAAGTATCATGACTACAACTTCCGTGATTCTTAAAGAAGGCTCAGGAGGAGCAGAAGTCACCAAGCTACAAGAAGCATTGAAAAAACTCAATTTTTACTCTAGTGCTGCTGATGGTATTTTTGGACCACAAACCAAAGCAGCTGTGATTAAATTTCAGCAGGCGCAAGGGCTTGTTGCTGATGGAATTGTTGGTCCTACAACATGGTCTAAATTGAATGAACTACTGAAGAAACAGCCAGTAACTAGATGGCGGCGGATGACAGAAGTAGAGGAGATAAAAGAAATTAAATCACTGATTAACAGTCGGCTGGGTGTAGCTGCGCTGAATCAAGTAGCATTAGAAAACTTTGTTGGTTTTGATTGCACTAGACGCTTTTATATCAACGAAGAATTTGGTGGTTTCCAAACCCTGATGCGGGTTAAGTGTAGTACACCAAGAGGAGCATCTACCGCGATCGGCTACGACGAAATCCGAATTATCTTCAATCGCTTTGAAGGCAATATTGAGAATTTTGACATCGAGCGAGTCTCAGAAGAAACTGCTGCAAAGATTGTGCTACCAGATTAGTTTTCACCAAAACAGTGCTGAGTGAACTACCTACACTCCCCCCAGGGGTGAGTGTAGGTTTCCCAATTCATTGGGGATTGCCTCAGACTTGGTGGATTTTTTACGTCCAGAAGACTTTGGTCTTACATCCCCTCGGTGGGCAGAAGCGCTAGTTCCTAACGCCCATAATCGCAATCCTTCATTTCTAATATTAATTGCAGCGTTGATGTCTCTATCATGCTGATGCAGGCAGTGTGGACAATCTACAAACCTTACACCCAATGAATCATATCCATTTTGTAGCATTGGGATTGGTAGCAGAGTCTCGCTACACAGTTGAGACGATGGGAAAAACCGACCTATTTCTTGATAAGTATGCCCAAATTTCTCAGCTTTGTATTTAAGCATGGTTAAAAATATTCCCCAACCTTGGTCACTTATTGATTTTGCCAGATTAGGATTTTTAACCATATTCTTAACTGCCAAATTTTCCACACAAATCACTTGGTTTTCGTATGCTATTTTGCGAGATAGCTTGTGTAGAAAGTCCTCTCTGACTCTAGTTATTTTGCTAGATACTTTTGCAACTAAATGTTTAGCCTTTTGACGTTTATTAGAGGTCTTATCGGTTTTTCTGGATAATTTCTTTTGTTTGCGCTTTCTGTTTTTCTCTAACTTAGCCAATCTCTTCTTAGGTAAGTCATACTTTGACCCGTTAGAAGTTACAGCAAAATTCTTCAAGCCAAGGTCAACTCCGATAGCTTCATTAATTGAAACTATTGGTTCAGACTCTTGGTTAAAAAGAATAGAAGCGTAGTATCTACCATCAGCATTTTTTGATATGGTTACAGTTGTGAATTTTGCGTTACTGTGTTCTCTATGAAATACGGCTTTAACCATCCCCAATAACCCAGGGAACTTAATCACACAATCCCCTGGCATTAACTTTACGTTTTGAGGATATTGAATCGCTTGCTTACCATGTTTAGATTTAAAGTTTGGGTATTTAGCACGTCCCTCAAAGAAATTAACAAACGCACTTGAAAGATTGAAGGTTACTCGTTGCAACACTTGACTGTAGGCAAGCCCTAACCATTCGTATTCCTTCTTTAACCCTGGCAACAACTTGTCCATTGCAGCTTTAGAAAGACCCTTGCCCGTTTCTTTATACGCTGTGGTTGTGGCATTTAGCATATAATTCCACAACCATCGAGTATTGCCGAAACATTGAGCTAGATATGATTCCTGCTCGTCAGTTGGATAAATTCTAACTTTAACTGCTCTATACATGGCATCGACCTTACCGTGTTCATATATTCATGATAACAGAACAATTTAAGATTAAGGGAAGTTGGCAAAAACTGTTCGTTTCCGACCTGTCCTCTTCCCTCGCCTTCCGGCATTGGTCAGAGGACTGTCGTCAACTCACGCGCAATTCATCTCACGCTGCCCTATTGGGTCAAACGTGAGATGAATTGCTGTTTTAGGTAAAAATTACTCAGTACTCAGCACTCTAAACTCAGGACTTTAGTGACTAGCAACTTTCCCATTCGGGCGTTGAATAATCTTTTCTACCACCCGCCGCTTCGCCTTTGGATCTATTCCTACCAAGCGCACATACTCATCGCTGTACTCTGTTAAACAAGATTCCAAAGCCGATATTGCATCTGATTTGCCATCAATTGTACCAATCGGGCAACTTTGCCAAGAACCTGTGCGGAAGCGTCGTTCGTCTACATGTTCAATGGCTATTTTGTAACCCTGTGACAAAATTTCACGTATCTGTTCTTGTGTCTCCAGAGTTAAATGGGTATCTGATAGCTGCTGTTTTTGGTGTCCATTGGCTCTTTCCAATGGCTTTGAGCTATTGGTTAATTGATTGGGTACTGGTGCAGGAGCAGGTGGTGGGGGTGCAGGTTGATAATTTCCGCCTCTATTCAACCGATTGTACTCATCAACCAATTGGGAATTTTCTACCCGTTTTTGTTCACCAACCATCAAGTTACCCATCTCAATTAAGTGAGACAAGCTGAAATTAGGCTTTCTAAATTGCGGCGGTCCTTCGGTGCTGTTAACCACACGCTGGGATATGCGCTCAATTCCTATTTCATGTATAAAGTGACGAATTTGTTCGTCGTAAATTTGGGAACGCAAAGCGCTGAAAAAGTCTATTGATTGATGGGAGAAAGTATCAACTAACTGTTCAATTTCCCGGCGTGACAGTCCATCTGGTTCAAAAATCCCGCCGACAATTCCCACCTTGTCATCGCGGTCTGGTTCCCAGTAAAATTTCTCCATCCGACCATCCCGAATTAATGGCGCATACAGGGTGGAGAAATCATTGCCTGTCACAATAATCGGTACACGATGTAAAGGCGTTGCGTCGTAACTACCGGGAAGTTGAACATCGGTGGGGTTATCAGCAATATTCATCAGTGTGGCATTCACCAACTGAGTATTGACCGTGTACTGAGTGCCTTCATCAAAGCGTCCAGCGCCTGCATCCAAATCGTTAATCATGATCACGCACATTCTGCCGCGCACGCGGATGAGTTCCGCTGTTTCTCGATAGCGCAGACGAATCAAACGTGCTGGATCTCCAGCATCTGGACTTTCCAGTTCGCCGCCAGAGATGTGAGTTACTTCGATACCCATTCTCTCGAAGACTAACTCACATTGAAAAGACTTGCCCTCGCCTTTGCGTCCGTGAATACCCAAAATTAAGGGGACTCGGACACCAGGAAGGTCAAGGTAGTTTTTAGTGATGTGAACCGCAAGTTTATCTAAAAAGCGAGGAGAAATATAGTAACTCATGAATCTTTACAGATAATTTCAAGCCCTGATAGGGATTAGTGACTGTTGCCAACCGAAAATTGATACCAATTTAAGGATAAGTTAATTTGCTTAAAATAATATTAATTTTTTATGGCTACTATTTTTCATTGATTTTGATTGAAAAGCAATTTTTTCTTTTTATCTAAATCATTGGACTGGGTTATGTGATTTGAACTACATATTTGATTCTCTATCATAAGTAGAGGCAAGACTAGAAAGGCAAAGAACAGATTTTATGGTAGTCCTAACTTGATGAAAGGGACGATACCGCCCTTGCGGGCGATCGCTTGTCTGTAAGGTATATTATGAAATAAAAACTCCACCGAGAGTGAAAACCGACAGCATCTTTTATCGCCTTTTCCAAAGCTTCCCTAGTGTTTTTTTTTGAACTCATCAACCAATTACCTCACTTAGCTGATACCTATCAATTTTCATCTGTTGAAATCAAACAGCTCGCCTTTAGAATTGATGGCGTTTTCCTCCCAGCGGCGGATGCACCTGAACTCCCCCTATACTTTGCTGAACTCCAGTTTCAAGCTGATAAAAAGTTTTCTTCTCGGTTTTTCGCGGAAATTTTGAATTATCTTGACAAAGTAATCAAACAAAACTCTCAAAAGCAGCCGCGACTTTGTCTATGGACTTTTTTCCAGAATGCGTTTATTATTTAAACCAATTTAACCAGGCGTCCCAATTTTCCACGATTTGGGCAAATTCTGCATAGCCTCCTGATCTGGGATGAGCACCATCATTAGCTTTTGCCTCATCTATCCAAATCTTTGACTTGGACAATATCGGAAAAACATCTAAATAAGGCACATTCAATTCATGACACACATGAGCAAACTGTTTAGATAAATCGGTCGTTCTTTGCTTTCTCTGATTATCTTCGGTATCCGCATACGGCGCTGGACCAACCATCAAAACAGGATATAACTGTTTAGCTTCATTTAAAATTTTGTAGGTATTTTCGATTGATTTTGTAAATTCAACACGAGTTTTACCGTTTTCCACTGTTGTGTCATTCAGTCCAAAAGAAAACACAATTCTGCCGTCGTATTCTTTAGGTAGCCGAAGTGATACTTCTTGTAACCAACGATTTGCTATATCAGTACTCGTATTCCGCCTAATTCCTAAATTATAGTAGGTAATGTCATAGCCTTTTTTATTCGCATTAACACATATTCTTCCTGTCCACCCAAGGCACTCAGGATCACCAGTCCCGTTGACAAAAGAGTCGCCAACAAAACAGATTCTTACTTCTGGTAGATGTGCTACATTCATAAAACTTTCTTTTCTATCTGTTCTATTACCAAGAACGCTAAAATACCTCACACCTTTTAAGAGTAAAAAAGAGAGGTAGATAAACTTACCTCTCTTATTGGGGGATAGAAAAATTACTTACAGGTTTATCACAATGAATTCCAACTTATCAGCTTTAGTATCTGCTGCTATTGGGCTTGTGAACGATAAAGCTGAGAACTTGGCACTGCTTGATGTTGTCAAAACCCACCACGCGGATAAAGTTGTTGCCGTACTGAGAACGGCAAGCTTGAACTTCGTTTACTACTTCTTGAGTAGATCTTGCATTAAACAAAGGCAGTTTCCACAGAGTCCAGTAATATACTGTCGGCTCCGAATTCTCGTTAAACTCAATCGCCGGAATGTAACCTTGGTTCAGAATGTACTGGATTTGCTTGGCAATCTGAGCATCACTGAGGGGAGGCAAGTAGGAAAGGGTTTCGTAGCGACGCTCTTTTGGTAGGGTTTGCATAAGTAATGATAATGGGTTGTGGTTGATATCAGTTATCAGTTATCAGTTATCGTTTGTTAACTGTTAACTGTTAACTGTTCATCGAAAATTATGGGTCTGAAACCCCGTGCTAGAAGCACGGCTTTACATTTGAATGCTGGTTTTTAAATGGATATAATCCCAGGAACCAGCTTTCCCCGTAATTAGTCCCCTCGCCCACCTAATCCAAGATGCTTGGCATTACCCAACGCCTGACCAATCAGGCTTAGAGATAAATCCGAACTAGGGAAGCATTCGGAAGTCTGTACCAGGACTAGGCTCAATTGGGCTATTCACCGCTTACGTTGTCCAAATTGGTTTGGTCAATCCTCGTCCCTTTTAGGGCGAGGTTGGTGAATGTTTGGATCTGAAGTTGCTTGCTGTTCTGGTTCAGGACTGGGAGTTGATGTATTTATTTGCGTGATTCGCTCAAGATGCTGGCGACGGTGTTCCATATTGCCTTGCTGAATGCCAGTGCGAACCATTTCGGGTAAGTATTCAATGACTTGTTCCGCGATGTGTTCTCTAACAGTCATGATCCGCAAAGCCAATTCGGGTTTCTCTTGGAACAGTTGCCTAATATATGCTTCTCCGTCCTGAATTTTGTCAGCGGAAAAGCGCTGTAGCCAAAGTGCCAAGGGAGGATTTGTTTCGCTAATTTGAGCCAACACCGTTTTCAGTGCCTGATAAGTCAGGTAACTTTGCAGCGTCTTGGCTGTGTCCTTCGCAATTTGCTTGATATCCATGCTTGACCCCAGCCCCTTGAAGAATGAAGAGTGAAGATAAAAGAATGAAGAATAACTTCTATCTTCATTCTTCTATCTTCTATCTTTCTCAGACGGTATCGACTGCTTCAAACTCGAACTTGATTTCCTTCCACAGTTCACAAGCAGCAGCGAGTTCAGGAGACCACTTAGCAGCTTCGCGGATAACGTCGTTACCTTCACGAGCCAGGTTGCGACCTTCGTTACGAGCTTGGATACAAGCTTCCAGAGCGACGCGGTTAGCGGTAGCGCCAGGAGCGTTACCCCAAGGGTGACCGAGGGTACCACCACCGAATTGCAGCACGGAGTCATCGCCGAAGATTTCCACCAGCGCTGGCATATGCCAAATGTGGATACCACCGGAAGCTACAGCCATCACACCAGGCATAGAAGCCCAGTCTTGGGTGAAGTAGATACCGCGAGATCTGTCTTGCTCAACATAGTTTTCGCGCAGCAGGTCAACGAAGCCCATTGTGATACCGCGCTCACCTTCGAGCTTACCAACTACGGTTCCGGTGTGGATGTGGTCACCACCAGACATCCGTAGCGCCTTAGCCAAAACACGGAAGTGGATACCGTGGTTCTTTTGACGGTCGATAACGGCGTGCATAGCGCGGTGGATGTGCAGCAGAATGCCGTTGTCACGACACCAGCGAGCCAATGTGGTGTTCGCGGTGAAGCCTGCTGTTAGGTAGTCGTGCATGATGATGGGCATTTTGAGTTCTTTAGCGAACTCTGCCCGCTTCAGCATTTCTTCACAGGTAGGAGCGGTGACGTTCAGGTAGTGACCTTTGATTTCACCAGTTTCCGCTTGTGATTTGTGGATAGCGTCTGCAACAAACAAGAAGCGATCGCGCCAGCGTTGGAATGGTGCAGAGTTGATGTTTTCGTCGTCTTTTGTGAAGTCTAGACCACCGCGCAAGCACTCGTATACAGCGCGTCCGTAGTTCTTAGCAGACAGACCCAACTTGGGCTTAATCGTACAACCCAACAGAGGACGACCGTACTTGTTCAGTTTGTCACGCTCTACTTGGATACCGTGTGGAGGTCCTTGGAATGTCTTGAGGTAAGCAACAGGAATCCGCAAGTCTTCCAAACGCAGTGCTTTCAGGGCTTTGAAACCAAATACGTTACCTACAATTGAGGTAAACATATTGGTGACAGAGCCTTCTTCAAACAGATCCAGAGGATAGGCAACGTAAGCAATGAATTGGTTGTCGTCGCCGGGAACTGGCTCGATGTCATAGCAACGACCTTTGTAGCGATCTAGGTCGGTGAGCAAGTCCGTCCATACGGTTGTCCAAGTACCGGTGGAAGACTCAGCAGCTACTGCAGCACCTGCTTCTTCTGGTGGAACTCCTGGCTGGGGTGTAACGCGGAATGCCGCTAAAATGTCTGTATCTTTGGGTGTGTAATCTGGGGTGTAATAAGTTAATCTATAATCTTTTACCCCTGCTTGATACCCTGTTTTTGTCTGAGTCTTCGTTTGAGCGTAAGACATAGTTCCCTTCCAAGAAGTTTCTCTTTTTATTTAACAAATCACGTGTTGTGCAACTTTCCCTCACCTCAAACTCCTCCCCTGTATGTGGGGGACAGATAAGGAAAAATCGTTTGTTAGGGGTTGCTTATTGCAAAAAGTTGCTGTTTTTCTGCAACTACTGACGGAAATTCACAGATTGATCAGTGAAAGACACAAGTCGCACATCACGTTCTTTGTAGCCTGTTTCACAATATATCAAGAATGTCATAAGTTATTCTTTGAATATTTTTAACTTTTGTATTTAAATTTGTTATTAATGAAACTTTTTAACATTTTATTAAGAAAGCTTTACAAAATGCATGTAATAATAGTGAGCTTTCAATTAGGGGTGTAAGAGTGTAGGGGCGTAGCGCTGTATCTCCTGTAGGTGTACGGGAAAAGAATTCCCTCACTCGTCTACACCTCTATAGCTAACAGAAACATTCCTAAAATGCTTATTCCTGAAATTGAAACCCAACGCCTGCTGCTACGCGGATTCCGTGAAGAAGACTTTGATGCTTACGCCGAGATGTGCGGCGACCCCGATGTCATGCGCTACCTCCCCGAAGGCAAACCTCTATCCCGCCCTGAGTCTTGGCGACATATGGCAATAATGCTTGGTCATTGGCAACTACGAGGATATGGTATGTGGGCGGTTGAAGAACGTTCTAGCGGTGAAATGATTGGTCGGATTGGCTGCTGGCAATCGGAAGGCTGGCCCGGATTTGAGATTGGCTGGACGTTGCGGCAAGCTTATTGGCGACGTGGCTTTGCAACAGAGGCAGCAAGACCAGCAATGGATTTTGCTTTTGGCAAGTTGCAGCAATCCCATGTGATAAGTTTGATACGTCCAGAAAATTATGCTTCAAGGCGAGTTGCCGAGAAGTTAGGGGAAAAACTGGAAGGGACGATGGAAATCTTTGGAGATGAGGTGGTCATTTACGGAATGAGTCGGGAAGATTGGCTAACCATAACGAATTGCTAAAGATGGTAGTGTCTGGGTCTATGCTGGGTTTGCTACGATTAAATCCATATACTCAAGCAATGCTCAGAGCAAGTTCCCAGTCTTCCTTGTAGCCGTGTTTTCAGCATTGCTTCTGAGGCTCGGTAATAAGTTATGGATTGGTACCAGTGAAGGTCTAGCTTGGTTCATGCCCAAAATTTAAGGCACAAAACCTGATCTAGCTTTGACTGGCACCGTCAAATAAACAAGATGGGGAAGATGAGGAAGTATTTTTTCCAGTATCACCCCCCACCGCCCCCACTTTCCCCATTCCCTCCTAACTCTTGAGTGAAACAATGGCTGTCACAACCCGACAATTAATCGAATGGAAACAAAAGGGACGCCCAATTGTGGCGTTGACTGCCTGGGATTATGCGATCGCTCAGATCTTAGATACTGCTGGAGTAGATTTAATCCTTGTGGGAGATACGCTGGCAGTGGTATTAGGGTATGAAACAACACTGCCAATTACTTTAGAAGAAATGCTTCATCATGCCAAAGCAGTGCGTCGCGGTGTGAAGCGAGCATTAATGGTCGTAGATTTACCATTTTTAACGTATCAAGAAAGTCCTCAGCAAGCGATCCACTCTGCGGGACGTGTGCTTAAAGAAACGGGCGCTCAAGCAGTAAAGTTAGAGGGTGGCTCAAGAGCAATGGCAGAAACCGTTGCCCGTTTGGTGCAAGCAGGAATTCCGGTGATGGGTCATGTGGGTTTGACACCGCAATCTATACATCACACGGGTTTGCGTCAACAGGGGAAAACAGAAGAAGCAGGGGAAAGGATATTACAAGAGGCGATCGCCCTAGAACAAGCGGGTGCATTTTGTATAGTGTTAGAGCATATACCCCCTGAGTTAGCATTACATATTACACAAAAAGTCAGTATTCCCACGATTGGCATAGGTGCAGGTCCCCACTGTGATGGTCAAGTATTAGTGACATCAGATGTACTTGCACTTTCAGAAAAGCAACCACCATTTGCCAAAGTTTATACTAATTTGCGGGAGACGATTACCAAAGCTGTCCAGGATTACAGTACTGAGGTGAGGGAGCGAAAATTTCCAGAATAGTGATTCGTAGTGAGTGCAAACTCAATTCACCACGAACAACTTCTTGTCCCTAACACCCATGCCAGAATATACACAATTGCGACTACTTTGACGATTGCAAACTAGCCACTTAAACCATCAAAAGACAAAAACGGAAACTCAGTTTTCACATTCCACCGCCTGCCATCGTGCAGCAACAGCGTTAAGTTAGAAGCAGTAAACTCAAAATACAGCTGACGCTTTTCAAATTCCGACCAAGCCGCTTTAAAGTTTTGCTTTGTTAAATCTTTAAACGCAACCGTCATGTGGGGAGCAAAGGCACGAGTTTTACCAACTTTGTCAACAATTCCCAAGTTGCTCTCCAGATGTGTCATCAAATCAGCGTGTAAAGCTAGCAATTGTGGACTTCTTACTACATCAATATAGATGACGCGAGGAGCAAAGGCAGCGAACCCACTCAGTGTGATGGGTACCGACTCTCGACTACTGGCGAAATCTTTAAGGCATTCTTCTAGTGCTGGTACGTCGGCATCTACCCATTCAAAAGGCGGTTGCAGGGTGATGTGCGGTGGAGATTTTTGTGCGTGACGACTGCCATACTGATCAGCAAAGTATTGCTTAATTTGGTTAGCGTAGTCTTGGATTTCCCTTGAAGGCAGGAGGGCTATAAAATAAAGTTTCTGTGATTGCAGCATTTATAAACAGTAGGAACAAACAATTGGTCAATTCATTTTTGTAAGGTAGCTTAAAAAGCAGACAATAGCCCTGAAAATATTACAGGATATGGTTTTGAGAGGTCGCAAGCAATGCCCTGGTTTGTAAAGATAGAAGAAGGCATAGTTGATAAGCCTACCTTTGACCAAAACGTAAGCGCCCATAAGGCTTACGTACAGGAGTTGATTGCTAAAGGACACAAAGCGAAAACTGGGTACTGGGGGCAAAGAGGCGGTGGCATGATGCTATTTGAAGCAAGCTCAATGGATGAAGCAGAAGCAATTGTGGCTCTTGATCCATTGGTAGAAAACGGCTGTGTCAACTATAAGCTTTACGAGTGGAAAATTGTCGTCGAATAATACACAGTCAGAAAATTTAATGCTATTGTGTTTATAGACCTGGATCTACGCGGCAGCAACGCCCAAACTTTGTCAGGACCGGAAGGTAGCAGCAATACGGGATGCTTGTAGCAGGCGTAGTCTCCGGGTCGCCCCATTTTAGGAGCGCATGAGCGACAATGCCCGGTTTTGGAGATGTTGTAAAAAAAGCTTTTTACCTTGGTGTTGGGTTGGCTTCTTACGCGGGAGAAAAAGCAGGTGGGACAATAACCGAACTGCGATCGCAAGTCCAAAAGCTGGCAGATGAAATGGTTGCACGGGGCGAAATGACGACAGACGAAGCCCGCCGCTTAGTCGAAGAAATGATGAAGCAAGCCCAACAAGCACCGACATCTGATGTCACAGCTCATAAAACACCTCCCTCTGAACCGCGCCGCATCGAAATCATAGAAGAAGATGAAGAGCCAACTACCGTAAAAGTTACCCCACCCACTGAGGATGTGGATAAATTACGGGATCAAGTCAGACAGATGCAGGAAGAACTGCGTAGGTTGCAACGCGATAAGTAGTTGGAAATGATCTGGTAGTAGCACTCAGAGTCGATTACCAAAATATTTGCACATAATGTTAAATTTTTATTTAAAAATAAAGCTTAGGGTGTACAAAAGTGCTTCAAGCCATGTAGCATTAAGCGTCCAGTAAATAACTCATAAGGACGTCAGGTTTATGGAAAAGTGGCAAAAAGAGTTTTGGGACATGATAGAAACAGTGGCTGATGAAGTGGAAAGCTTCTTCCTGGAGATGACGGAAATGGTAGACTCATTTTTTGAGTTAACCGAAGAAATTACCGAGCAAGTACAAAATACCATCACCACTGAGTTGGAGCAGTATTTGCAAGAACTCGCTGATCCAATTATGGAAGTTTACTGGGAACTCGAAGACGTTATCATAGATGATGTCGATCTGGGTTTTCCTTATTCAGTGGAACCCTGTCCGGAAAAAAATGCCGCCTGTATCGGTTGTCGTCACTACCACGGTCAAGTATATAGTGGGAATTTGTTAGTTTGCGGTATGCATCCCTACGGTTGGGAAGATGAGAATTGCCCAGACTGGGAGCAGGAAGAGTTATGAGTTTGGTGTGAGTAGTTAGTGGTACTTTGACAACTAACTACTACAGCAATCCCATTTAGATGATCAATACTCATTTTTTTAAACTCATTTTTTTAAAAAACCACTAAAGCTTCTGCGGAGGAAGTGCGCGAACGCGTAGCCTCTGGAACAGGAGAAGGAAGCGCTTTGGTTTGAAAGCGGGTGACGAATTGCACCCGTAGCGTGTGCGTCATTCTCAAGGCTACAACGCCAAGATTAACAGAGAAACGTTTTTGTTTACAAAGTGTTTAGGATTACTGTAAGAAATAACAACTAAAATAATCCGTAATCAATAAAAATTAAAGATTAAAGACTATGGAAATGAAATATGGAGAACGCAATATTGCGGAAGGACAACTGATCACATTTCCCAATCCGCGTGTAGGAAGACGATACGACATTAACATTACCTTGCCAGAATTTACTTGTAAATGTCCGTTTTCTGGCTATCCTGACTTTGCCACGATTCACGTTAGCTACATCCCTGATGAGCGGGTAGTGGAATTGAAGGCGCTCAAACTATACATTAATAGCTATCGCGATCGCTATATTTCCCACGAAGAAACTGCTAATCAAATCCTAGATGATTTTGTTGCCGCGTGTGACCCCTTAGATGTCACCGTTAAGGCAGATTTCACACCTCGCGGTAATGTGCATACAGTGATTTCAGTGCGACATCAGAAGAACGCTTAGAAATATTAGAGTAATATTACCAACACATAACACAACACAGATAACCAAGACAAGCCAACGTCAGCGTTGATAGTAATGCTGATGCTTTGCAGTCGTGGGTTAGACAAGATTTAGACAAGATATCGATACCGTCTTCCGAGTGGCGATCGCTATATTTCCTTACTTTTCACTCTTATCTGGAAAACCTCTCTCCAAACCTCTCTCCTGCAAGGAGAGAGGCTTTAAATTCTCCCCCTTCCCTTTTAGGGAAGGGGGGCTGGGGGGTTAGGTTTCGCGTTGGTTTTTCCACATGACGTGAAAAGTCAGCTATATTTCCCACCAAGAATCTGCCAATCATATCATGTCCGGCTAATTAGTTATGATTCCCACGTTAACTGCACCCCACCCCGCGCCGCCCCTCCCCGCTAGCGGGGAGGGGACGTGAAGCGTAGCTTTACAGGGGTGGGGTTCTTAAGACAGATAAGTATTCAGCCGGACTTGATATCACATCCTAGACGATTTTGTTGCTGCTGTTTCACGGTTTTGGGCAGCTAGCAGGAGTCGTCCCCATACGATTAGGATTGGATGCATGGGAGATGAGGGTAACTTGCCCTTTGCCGTTGAACACCCAACCTGTAGCAGGGACAATTTTCATAGCTTCAGGTTTAGACTGTGGTAACTCCGCAGGTTCCTTTTTCCCTTGCGGCTGTGTTGTGATAGCCCTAGTGCGAGTATCTGTCCATACAACATCAGTGCTGAGGGGTTCGTAGGGACTGGGGGGTAACCCGCCACGTCCGGTGACAGTAAACTTATTACCTTCTGCGTCAGCAAAGGCAGCACAGCTTGTGTCTATGACCTCTCGTATCTCTGCTAGCAGCGTGGGTAGTTCCACAAATCCTTTGCTGGGGTCAAAATCTGGCGTGTTGATAGTCACCTGACCGTCTAAAGCCAGATCGGTTTGGGAAAATGCTGTAATATCGTTGGTTGGTGAATTTTCAGGGTTCAATAACAGGCTGATAAAGTCTTCTCGACTACGCTGTTGAATGTTAAAATTACTTAAAGATGTGATTTTGATGTTGCCACCACCGCCACTAAATGCATTAGCGGTAATGTCGCTGTTTTCATTAGGGACAGTCACAATAAAGCCATTGGGAACATTGATGGTTATGTTGCCACCATCGCCAGTACCAGTTGCAGTGGTGGAAATGGAACTCTGACGACGCAACAAAAGTAAGTTTCCTATCTGTAGGTCAATATCTCCACCCCTACCTGTATTGCTTGCATTGCTACGAATACTCGAATCATCTTGCATTCGCAATTTCTTTGCACTAATGTAGATTTTTCCACCGTTAACCTCGCCACTAGTGTTTGTATTTATACTTGCAGACTTGAGATCAAAAGAGTCTGCGACATTAAAGTTGATTTCTCCAGCTTTACCTGTACTCTGTGTATTGCTTTGAATCTTCGCACTTTCAATCTGCACATTCTTGGCAGTGATGCTGATAGTTCCAGCATCACCTGTACTCTGTGTATTGCTATTAACCTCTGCGCTTGAAATCTGCCCATTCTTGGCAGTGATGCTGATAGTTCCAGCATCACCTGTACCAGAACTATTAGCATTTATACTTGCTTTGGTCACCCCAAAAGAGTCTCTGGCATTAATAAATATGTTGCCTGATTTACCCGAACCAGACGCAATGCTATTGATATTTCCATCAATCTGCACCTTGTTGGCATCAATCCTGAGAGTTCCAGCATCACCTGTACCAGAACTGTTAGCAGTTATAGCTCCATTAGTCACCGTAAAAGAGTCTCTGGCATTAATAAAGATGTCGCCTGATTTACCCGAACCAGACGCAATGCTCTCGATACCTCCAACTTCAATCTGCACATCTTTGGCATCAATCGTGATAGTTCCAGCATCAGCCGTACCTTTACTGTTAGTAGTTATACCTGCGCTGTTCACCTTAAAAAAGTCTGTAGCACGAATAGAGATGTTTCCTGGTTTACTGAAATTATCCGTATTACTTTGGAGAATTCCATCTTTAATCTGCAAATTATTAGCAGTAATGCTGATAGTTCCAACATTACCTGTGCCATAACTATTAACATTGATATTTGGACTGTTGAGTACAAAAGAGCCTCCATTCAAGCTGAGAGTTCCAGCATCACCTGTACCAGAACTGTTAGCAGTTATAGCTCCATTAGTCACCGTAAAAGAGTCTGTAGCATTAATAAATATGTTGCCTGATTTACCTGAATTAGACGCACTGGTATTGATACTTCCATCAATCTGCACCTTGTTGGCATCAATCGTGATAGTTCCAGCATCACCTGTACCTTCAGTGTTAGCATTTATAGCTCCATTGCCCTCCGTCAAAAAGTCTGTGGCTTTAATAGAGATGTTTCCTGATTTCCCTGCACCAGAGGTAGTGCTGGCTAGCTGACTGTTATCGCTAACTTCAAAAGAATTAGCTTCAACGTTTATCACTCCGCCATTACCTGCACCAGAGGTAGTGCTGGCTAGATTACTTGTACCGCTAACTTCAAAAGAATTAGCTTTAATGTTTATCACTCCGCCATTACCTGCACCATAGTTATCGCTGGTTAGCCCACTTCCACCGGTAAGAACAAAAGAATTAGCTTCAACGTTTATCACTCCACCATTACCTGCACCATAGTTATTGCTGGTTAGCCCAGTATTATTAACTTCAAAAGAATTAGCTTTAATGTTTATTGCTCCGCCATTCCCTGTAGCTGTAGAAGAGGTTTTGCTGCCTAGCCCACCGTAATCCCTGGCAACAAAAGAATTCTTAGCTATGACGGTAATGTCTCCCGCGCTTCCCGATGCTGTTGCCTGAGTTCCTCCACCACCGTTATTCTTCAACGTAATGTTGTTGGCTTCCAGCTTTATTTGTCCGCCATTGCCAGAACTGAAGCTGTTAGCGCCGATGTTGGATCTATCGAGATCGATCGCATCGCCAACAATGCTGATTTGTTGCCCATTTCTGTCGCCCAGTGTATCAGCTCGTACTATTGATTCAGAGGTTATATTGATATTTCTACCAGTAATTGCGATCGCACCACCGCCATCTCCTGTAGCACCCAGAAACGATTTCTCTGTTAACCCGATGTCTGCAAAACTGCTTGTGCCTTCATAACCCAGCTTCCAACCTTGTTCTATCGACGCGAGACTTACGGTTCCATTGCTGCCAACACTGCCGATTTCAATACGTCCTGCTGGTGACTTGAGAACGCCACCCGAAATTGACACATTCCCTCCCACCAGTGCTAAGGTTTTCCCCTCACTCACTTCCAATCCTGGTTGGTTACTGTTAAGAAGGGGATTGGGTTGATTGGCTTTATCGTCATTATACTCGATGATATCTTCTTGATATGAAAATTCGTGCTTTAGTCCGTTCACCTGAATTTCTTTAGGATTTGAACCAAATTGCAACCCCAGTGGTACGCTGATCGTTAATAGAGGAGTGGCAGCAGGATTGGTTGCGCTAAATTCCGTACCATCGGCAAACTTTAGACTGCTGGCAGTACTACCAATAAACGAGCCTCCAATATTTAACCGTGCATTCGCTCCAAAAACAATGCCATTAGGATTTATCAGGAATAGGTTAGCAGTGCCGTTCGCTCGGATTAAACCATCAATATTAGAGATTGACCCACCTGTTACACGGCTAATTATGTTCCCTATGTCAACCGTATTGTTAAAGAAAGCTTCGCTACCAATGCCTACAGAAAACTCTTTGAAGCTATGGAATAAGTTGCCACCCGCTTGAGTTCCGCCAGTGATATTTATGATATTACCAGAGGGTGTGACGATAGAATTATTCGGTAGAGTGGCATCCGGTGTAATTTGAGCTTCAGCGCAATGTGCACTCCAAATATACACACCACCCATCGCAATTCCTAAGAGCCAACCCCAACGAGCACCCAACTTGGACATTGCACCCTCCAGTTTTTATGGTATTTGCACCAATACTCAGTAAATCATAATTGCGACTTGCATGGCTATTGACCGCATGCTGCTGTAAGCAATAACTTTTATTTATAACGAAACTCTATAACTAACCGAAGGGGCATGGAACTGTAACCTAAAATCTATTCAAGTCAAATCACACGGTCGTCAATTTTGAGCAGGTATAGCGAAAAGACGCTCTTATAGTCAATATATTAACGGTTAACTACCGTGCCGGAGCGAGGATAACCCTTCCAGCATCGACTGGCGTTTGGTAAACGTGCCACAGGCGAAGTGCAAGCGACCTAGACAGAGGGTCGTTAGTAGCGCCTCAAAAGAAGTTTTTTTTAACTTCTCTTCGATACATAGAGTCGTCAGTTAGACGGAGCTCGCGCCTGTGGACTAGTGAGTGCCGACACCGCCAGAGTGAAACAGGAAGTATTAGCGTTGCTCGACACCAATTGAATAGCTTTGAGAAGCATTGATTAGAGTTGAGCAGGATTTATGTAACGGATAACCCCACTGTTTGTGATCAAAAGCCTGATCGTCGTGACCAGGCATTTGACATGAGGTGATATCAAGTCCGGTTAAATACTTATCATTACCTAAGAACCCCCTCCCCCAACCCCAGAGGGGACCCCTAGCCCCCGTAAAGCTGCGTTTCACGTCCCCTCCCCCTCCGGGTTCGCCAGTCGCCTACGGCGGGAAACCCGCCTACAGCGCTGGACTCACCGCTCGCGGGGAGGGGATAAAGGGGTGGGGTGCAGTCAACGTGGAAATCATAACTAATTAGCCGAACATGATATCACGGTTTTGGACAGCTAGCAGGAGTCCTCCCCATACGATTAGGATTGGATGCATGCGAGATCAAGGTTACTTGACCCTTGCCGTTGAATACCCAACCGGTAGCAGGGACAATTTTTATAGCTTCAGGTTTAGACTGTGGTAAGTCCGCAGGTTCCTTTTTCCCTTGCTGCTGTGTTGTGATAGCCGTAGTGCGAGTATCTGTCCATAGAACATCAGTGCTGAGGGGTTCGTAGGGACTCGGGGGTAACCCGCCACGTCCGGTGACAGTAAACTTACTACCTTCTCCTTCAGCAAAGGCAGCACAGCTTGTGTCTATGACCTCTGATATCTCTGCTAGCAGCGTGGGTAGTTCCACAAATCCTTTGCTAGGGTCAACATATGGTGTGTTGATAATTACCTGACCTTCTAAAGTCGGGCTGGTTTGGGAAAATGCTGTAATATCGTTTGTTAGTGAATTTTCAGGCTTTAATTGGTTTGGGTCGGTGCTTCCCAACAAGCGCTTAAAGTCTTCTTGACTACGCTGTTGGATGCCAAAATTACTTAAAGATGTGATTGTGATTTTGCCACCACCGCCACTAAATGCATTAGCGCTAATGTCGCTGTTTTCATTCGGGACAGTAACAATAAAGCCATTGGGAACATTGATGCTTATGTTGCCACCATTGCCACTACCAGTTGCACTGGTGGAGATGAAACTCCTAAAATTCTGACCACGCAACAAAAGTAAGTTTCCTATCTGTAGCTCAATATCTCCACCCCTACCTGTGTTGCTTGCATCGCTACTAATACTCGCATTTTGCATCTGCAATTTCTTTGCACTAATGTAGATTTTTCCACCGTTAGCCTCGCCACTAGTGTTTGTATTTATACTTGCAGCCTTGAGATCAAAAGAGTCTGCGACATTAAAGTTGATTTCTCCGGCTTTACCTGTGTTCTGTGTATTGCTACTAACCTCTGCGCTTTCAATCTGCCCATTCTTGGCAGTTATGTTGATTGTTCCAGCATCACCCGTACCAGAACTGTTAGCTTGTATACCTACATTTGTCAGCCCAAAAGAGTCTGTGGCATTAATAGAGATGTCGCCTGATTTACCTAAATTAGACGCAATGCTATTGATACCTCCACGTTCAATCTGCACATTCTTGGCATCAATGCTGATAGTTCCAGCATTACCTGTGCCAGAACTGTTAGCAGTTATACGTCCATCAGTCAGCCCAAAAGAGTCGGTGGCATTAATAAATATGTTGCCTGATTTACCTGAAGCAGACGCAATGCTCTCAATACCTCCACCACCTTCAAGCTGCACATTTTTGGCAGTTATGCTGATAGTTCCAGCCTCACCCGTACCAGAACTGTTAGCTTGTATACCTGCATTGGTTACCCCAAAAGAGTCTGTGGCACGAATAGAGATGTTGCCTGATTTACCTAAATTGTCCGTATTGCTAGTGAGAGTCCCACCTTCAATCTGCATATTTTTGGCAGTTATGCTGATTGTTCCAGCATTACCTGTACCAGAACTATTAGCTTTTATATCTGGAAGCTTGAGCACAAAAGAGTTTGCCACATTAATGTTAATTTCTCCGCCATTACCTGTGCTGTCTTTCCCCGTAGTGCTATTGATCGCGGCATTTTCGAGTAGAAAATAATTTGCGTCGATGTTGATTTTTCCACCATTACTTCCGGATGATGATTCATTTCCAATAGCAGCATTGCGGATTACCAAATCGCCAACTTTAATTTTGATTTCGCCGACGCCGCCATTACTAAAAGAAGTCGCAACAAAACCAGATTCCTCTTCAAGCCGCACCGAATTAGCTTCAATGTTTATCACTCCGCCATTACCTGTACCAAAGGTACGGTTGCCTAGCCCACTTTGATTGCTAAAATCAAAAGAATTAGCTTCAACGTTTATCACTCCGCTATTACCTACACCAAAGGTAGTGCTGCCTAGCCCACTTTGATTGCTAGCAACAAAAGAATTCTTAGCTTTGAGGGTAACGTCTCCCGCGTTTCCCGATGCTGTTGCCTGAGTTCCTGCGCCACCGTTATTGTTAAACGTAATGTTGTTGGCTTCCAGCTTTACTTGTCCGCCATTGCCAGAACTAAAGGTGTAAGCACTGATGTTGGATCTATCGACAACGATCGCATCCCCAAGGATACTAATTTGTTGCCCATTTCTGTCGCCCAGGGTATCAGCTCGTACTATTGATTCAGAGGTAAATTTAATATTTCTACCAGCGATTGCGATCGCACCACCGCCATCTCCTGTTGCACCCAGAAACGATTTCTCTGTTAACCCGATGTCTGCAAAACTGGTTGTGCCTTCATAACCCAGCTTCCAACCTTGTTCTATCGGCGCGAGACTCACAGCCTGATTGCTGCCAACACTGCCGATTTCAATACGTCCTGCTGGTGACTTGAGAATGCCACCCGAAATTGACACATTCCCTCCCACCAGTGCTAAGGTTTTCCCCTCACTCACTTGCAATCCTGGTTGGCTACTGTTAAGAACGGGAATGGGTTGATTGGTTTTAGAGCCGTTATTATACTCAATGATATCGTTTGCATATGAAAATTCGTGCCCTGGTCCGTTCACCTGAATTTCTTTAGGATTTGCGCCAAATTGCAACCCCAGTGGAACGCTGATCGTTAATAGAGGAGTGGCACCAGGATTGGTTGCGCTAAATTCCGTACCATCGGCAAACTTCAGACTGCTGGCAGTACTACCAATAAACGAGCCTCCAATATTTAACCGTGCATTCGCTCCAAAAACAATCCCATTAGGATTTATCAGGAATAGGTTAGCAGTGCCGTTCGCTCGGATTAAACCATTAATATTAGAGATTGACCCACCTGTGACACGGCTAATAATGTTCGCAATGTCAACCGTATTGTTAAAGAATACTTCGCTACCTGTGGTCAGGGAAAAGTCTTTAAAGCTATGGAATAAGTTGCCACCCGCTTGAGTTCCGCCAGTGATATTTATGATATTACCAGAGGGTGTGACGATAGAATTATTCGGTAGAGTGGTATCTGGTGTAATTTGAGCAAAAGCGCAATGTGCACTCCAAATATACACACCACCTATGACAATTCCTAAGAGCCAACCGCAACGAGTACCCAAATTGGACACTACACCCTCCAGTTTTTATGGTATTTGCACCAATACTCAGTAAATCATAATTATTGGTTCAATTTTTATCTCAAAAAACAAGATCCCCGACAACTTTTACGAAGTCGGGGATCTGAATAGGACAAAGGTCAAGATTGCGCTCATTTACCTAAAAAACGTTGTAATTAGGCGGAAGGAGATTCTACCGCGATCGCTTTCTCCTCAGCTTGTGTAGGTAAACTTAACTTATCCAAAATCTCCAACATTTCTCGCTCAAAAGCAACCTGTGCGCGATTGGTTTTACCACCTACATACAGGCGACCATCTTTTTGCAATGCCCAAATTTGCGAGTGAGAGAAGTAACTCATCGTAACACCTAGCATGAGCAAGGCAAACCCTGTATAAACAATCGGTATTCCTGGATCAGCTTTAATCTGTAAGCCAGTACTGCCAATAATATCGAGAATTTTCAACGTTACACCATTGACTTGCGTAGACATTCCAGCGCGAACAGTGTCAACCAGCTTGCCGGTAGCATCGTAAATTAACATCATTCCTTGCAAGTCTTTCGCCAGTAAAGAGACACCTTCACTCATATCTGGTTTAGTAGGAATCCAAGTTCCCCAAATGCGTCCATTACCGTTGGTGTTCAGTTGCGCCATTGGTAGTTGAAAAATGGGGCTGTTGTTGACTCGCACTTTAACAGCAGAGATTCCCCAATCGGTTTGGTAGAAAGTCACGCCATGATAACGCAGAGGACTGTTGACGAAAATCGTCTTGCGGTCAACTTCCTGTCCCTGATTATTTAAAACAGACATATCTGAGTAGAACTGGTCAATTCCACCAGAAGGGGTGTAGTCAATCCAAAAGCGATTGACTCGCACAGACCAATCTTTAGGAACTTGCGCTGCCAAAGGTCCCGCATCTACTATATTTTTTACTTGGAAGGTGTTACCACTGGGAACCATTTCCTGAGCCATAAAACCAGTCATTGCTCCCCAAATCGACCCTAGGAGAATAGTCACGATACCCACATGAACGACAATTGGTCCGATGCGTCCGATAATGCCTTTGCGAGCGTAAAGAGTACCTTCTTTCTCTTGAAAAACTTTGTAGCGGCGATTTGGCAAAATTTGAGTCAGGGTTTGTAGAGACGCTGTCGGGGTTTGTACAGACGTTGTCGGCGTTTGTACAGACGCGCCATGGCGCGTCTGTACATCGAATTCCGCACTCAAAGCTAACTTTTGAAATTGGCGGGGTTCCTCGTAAAATTTCCACCGACGGGCAGCTTTTAAAGCTGGGAACTGACGAGTAAAGGTACAAGCAGTTAAGCTTGCCCCAAAAAAGATGAGTAATGCTAAAAACCACCAAGTTCGATAAACATGGTCTAAGCCCACTGTTAAGATGACTTTCCAGGTGAGAAAACCAAATAAAGCCGGGTGCTCTGGGTAGTTAGCTTGATAGAACGCCAGGGATTGACCTTGCTCTATAACAGTACCAGTGACGCTAAAGAGTGCAATGACTAACAGCATCACAATTGCTAAGCGTAAATCGGTTAGCACGGGTAATAACTCTTTGCGCAATAACTGCCCAAATGCTGACCAGATAGATTGTTTGGAAACTGAATTTTCTATAGACATTTAGCTAAAAAGTTCCAATAGGAATCCGAGAAATTAAAGAAAGTACACCAAATCCTACCAACAAAGCACCGCTGACTGGGTTAATCCAACCAGACCAACGGCGCAATTCTAGCAATTTCTTGATTGAAGCTGTAAACGTACCCGCTAAAATTAATGGTGCAACATAACCTGCTGTGTAGGAAAGCAGCAAAACAGCGCCTAAAATTAAGTCTTGTGTATTGGCAACCCAACCAAGCAAACTCGCTAAAACAGGGGTACTGCAAGGTGAGGCGACAACACCGAAACTCAAACCAATCAAATATGCTCGCACTCCTTGGGGTAATTCTTGCGAAATCCACTCTGTACCGCCAAAAGAGGGCAATTGCAACGGTAAGGCTTCGAGTAAATTCAGCCCCATGAGGATAGCAATAATACTGACAATAATCGGTAAACCAATTCCAACTTGACCGTAGACTTTTCCCACAAAAGCTGCTATAATACCTAGCCCTGCCAATGTAGTCGCCAATCCCAAAGCAAACCACGTTGACTGGGTAGCTGCTTGCAGACGGTTTTTTGCTTCATAACCACCGATGTAGCCAATGGTAATCGGTAACATGGAAAGCATACAGGGTGTGAGGCTGGTGAGCAACCCTGCTAGAAAAATGACGCCAATACTCAGCAAACTCAGGTGCGTGAGTTGGTTGGCGACAAGGGCGTTAGCAAATTGTTCTAGTTCGTAAAGTCGGGTTTGCAAGGTTTCAAGCATGAGGTATTTAAAAGCAGGAAATGCTTACTATGCTTGAATTTTAGCTTAATTTTAGATTGAGCCTCCAGGCGTTATGACACCTTTTGGCAACCCAATCTAAAAAACTTTGTGATCTACTGACTTTGCCAAAAACTAGTAATTGCTACTACTAGGAGGTTTCGTCTATAGTTCCGAATCACATAGTCAAATATAGACAGACATTTGTTCATCGGCTTTAAGCAACTCAAAAGAAGAACGTAATTTTGTACGGAACTTTTGAGTTCTATGCCTCGGATGTACTACCAGACACCCTAATTCCCTCTTAATTAATTAAATTATTTGGGATTACTTTTGGTTTTAGATAATGGCGCTACTTAATCTTTTTTGAGGTGGTTCTGTAGTAGAACTCTCAGAATTAGTCTAGCAAAACTCAGATGTTTGTGTATATTTTGCTAGATTTTGAGCAAAGTTTTGTCATACCTGTTCAACACTTATATGATTATCGTTATCAGTTAGTTTCTGTGCTTTGCCCAATACCCCGAATGGGTATTAGCAACCAAGTACTGAAATTAATAAGAGGTGGAAGAACTTACCACTGAATTGATCAATGGCTGTTTTTCTTGTGTCTTAGTCAAATACTCTTCCCATTTACGAATTGTCAGTTGTTGAAACAGGTGTACTGCGGGATTGAGTTCAACGATGGGCGCATTAAAGTGAGTTTCATATCCCTCTTGCTCTGCTTCAACGGCGATTTTATCTTGATATAAAAGAGGCTTAATTAAAAGTGGATTGGCAATCTTGAGTACGAATGTCATTAGCCATTGGGGAATCCGCACTTTTGTGAAGGGAATTTTGAGGGCATCGAAATAAAATAGGAAGAATGTGCGGCTATTTTGCTCGTCAATTGGTAAAATAAAACACCAATGTTTAATTTTATTGTCAGTATTTGACCACTGGTAAGGATATTCATAACACAAATCCATAGAGTTGGTATTGACCCTTTCTCTATCGACAAATAATCCAGAAATTTTTCCAGTCCCGACTTGAGTATCGTAACTCACAAAAACGCGATCGCCTACAGCTTCACACTTGGTTAGTTTGGCATCGACAAATGGACGATACTTGCGATGCAAGTAAGCATGGGTAAAGTCGCTCACATTGTCAATAATCATAGAATGATGTGCCCGCCAGGTAAAATCTAACGGTACGCAAGCCCAAGGATTTTTTCCTTCTAGTTCTGGGATATCGGGAATCTGTTTAATCTCGGCGAGGGCTGGGTCGCCAGGAAAAATCCAAATCAGCCCATAGCGGACTTTGACCGGATAAGTACTGACTTTGCAAGATGGCATTCGGTTGTCGAACAGGTCGTGCGGGATATCCACGAGCCGCCCTTCTTCGTTATATTGCCATCCGTGGTAATAGCACACCAAATTACAACCATCTACCTCACCTAAAGAAAGCTTAAGCTGACGGTGAGCGCAACGATTTTCTAAAGCTCTAAGTTTGCCATCTTGTCCTCGGTATAAAGCAATCGAAGTTTTCCAAAACTTAACCTCAACAACTTGACCTGGTTTAATGGCATGGTCATATTCAACAGCATACCAGTAATCTGGGTTCATGCCCGATGAACGGACTTTTTGGCGACGGTTTTTTGCTTCAGAGAACGTAGGAGGCGAAGAAGCTGATAATTTGTCAGGGTTAATGCTCATTATGTGTTGTTGTGATTGCTAAAAACTAGTAGTTTGAGGCTTACGTCGATAACTAACAAGGCTTGGTTGTCGTGGCCCAACAACAAAAGTAGAATAATCAGGTTGATATTCCTGATGCACCAGCTTTAGGTCAAATCGCCGTAGTAGAACGCTCCAAATCACCTTAACCTGCTGATAGGCAAATGTCTGACCAATACAACGGTGTCTACCACCGCCAAATCCCAACAGGGCGTATGTTGCCTTACGGTCTTCCTCTCGCCCTACACTAAAGCGATCAGGATCATAACGCTCAGGGTTGGGGAAAATTTCTGGAATACGATGAGAGACTGCTGGCGCAACCATCGCCAAACTACCTGCACTTATACAATATTCTCCGTATTCTAAATCCCGCAACACCTTACGCATGAGCATGATTAGGGGCGGACGCAGGCGTTCAGCTTCTTTAATTGAACGTTCCAAAGCTACTAATTGGCGTAGCACATTTAGAGACATTTCTTGCCCATTGCCCAAGTATTCTTGTTGTTCTGTGAGGATAGGAGTTAGATATTGTGGGTGTTGCAGAAGTAGTATCCCTGTCCAAGTTGCTAGTACGGCGCTTGTATGTTGACCAGCAAACAACAGAGTCAGCAATAAACCAGTAATATTGTCATCGGACAATGCTGTACCATCTTTGTAGTGGGCGGTCATTAATGTTTGTAAAAAATCCTCGCCTTCAATGCCACGCGATCGCCTTTGGGCAATAATCTGAGAAATTAACTCCACCATCCGGACGCGAGCCTTGTCGCGCCTTTGAAAGGAAGGTAAGGGCAAGTAGGGCTGAAAGAAAGCCAGTAAATTGATTCCACCTTCCAAATCTTTATATAACCGTGGAAACTCAGTAGAAACATTCTGACGGAACTCTTGACCAATTAGACAACGGCTAGCAATGAATATAGTTAACTCGTTCATGGCTTCGAGAAGGTCTACTTCCCCCTCTTGACCCCAAGTGTCAAAGTATGCTTCAGCTTCAGTAGCCATCAACTGAGCATAGCGCTGCAAACGCTCCTCACGCAGTGCTGGAAAAACAAACCCCAGCTGCTCGCTCATGATTTCAGGAGTTGTATCGTAAGCAATGCCTTTACCAAAAATCGGTACAGTAAACTGGTAAGCTTCTTTAGCACTCAATTGGTCGTCAGGAGCGCGAAAATAAGCTTCATTCGCTTTAGGACCAGTAAAAACTGTCATCCAACTTCCGGCTAATAGAAACGAGAAAACTTCGCCAAATTGATCCCGTCCCCGTTGCAAAAGCCCCACCGGATTTCGCTGAAACTCAAATATATGCCCCAGGTAAGGTAATCCTCCCGGTAGTCGTGGGGGAGACTTTTTTAAGGTGTTGAGTGTAGCAGTAGTCATAGGCATTATCTAGTTTTTATCTGTTGTTGACGATAATTTTTTTCCGGCACAGTAAAAGTGATGTTGTTGGGACGAGCAATCAAACCCCGACGAGCAAAGTCTGCGTATGCCTGATAAATTGCTTGTTGAACAGAAGTTGGCTGATAGCCTAACTCGTTTTTCGCTTTGCTGATTTCAACAGCGTGAAGAGGCATGGCCAGCAGCGATGTAACCAAATGTCATGGCTGGGCCAATTGTAGCCCCAGCACCCGGATAGGTATTACCCATCACAGAAGCCGAGACATTTCCAGTTGCATAAAGTCCCTCGATAACTGTGCCATCTTTTCGCAGTACGCGAGCATAATTATCAGTTTTCAGTCCTCCCTTGGTCCCTAAGTCTCCAGGGAATATTTCAATGGCATAAAACGGTGGGCGATCAATTGCTCCTAAGCAGGGGTTAGGCTTAACATTTGGATCGCCATAGTAACGGTCATAACTGCTATCTCCTCTTTGAAAATCAAGGTCTTTACCAGTTAAGGCGTACTGGTTCATTTTTTGAGTAGTTTCTACTAATTTCTGTGGCTCAATACCGCATTTTGCCGCTAATTTTTCAATCGTATCCGCCACCTTAATGTAATCATTGTCCGAATATTTTTTGGGAGTGAAACCCGGCATCAGCGGTCCTGTGGGATATTTATTGCGAAATCGGTTATCAAAAATCAAGAATGCTGGGATACTATCATATTTATACATATCATTGACTACATCAATGTAAGGAGAAGCTTCATTAGTAAAACGTTGCCCTTTTGCATTGACTATCATGCAACCCGGCAATGATTTTTCGATAATGAGTACGTAGGCATATTCCTTTCCAGGCACAACAGTTGTTGGTGTCCACCATGCCTCTTGCATCAGTTCGCATTCTGCTCCAACACTTATACCCATGTGGATACCATCACCCATATCATCCGGGTTAGCTGCTGTCCATTGGTCAGAAATTGGATGACGTTGGTACTGTAAACGCATTGCTTTATTCCGCGAAAAGCCACCCGCCGCTAAGATCACACCTTTATTGGTGCGGATGTTTAGTTTCTTGCCATTTTGCTCAACTTCCACTCCGACAACTGCCTTATTTTCGATAATGAGTTGTTTGACAGGCGCGTTTAGCCAAATGGGAATATTGCGGTTTAAAAGGGACAGACGCAGACTACCAATGAGGGCATTTCCCATAGTTAAACGGGTATCGTAGCGAGCAAACAAACGACTGGGATTAAAAATATATTGACTGAGAATATAGGCTGCCTTCAATCTTCCTTTCAGGGAAGAATCCACCATCTTATGGGCTTCATTAGGGGTAACGTTTATCCGCCCTAGGACTAACGTTTGCGGGTGAGGTAGGCGCAAGTCTTGTGCAATTTTGCCTAATTTACGTTTATTAAAAGGTATCGCTATTAGTGTGCGCCCCCCTTGGCTTTGATAGCCTTTGTGTTCTGGGTAATAATCAGAAAGTCCAGGCAAAATTTGAAAATGTACGTGAGAATTTTCTTCTAAGTATTTGACCATAGCTGCTGCATTATCTACATAAGCTTGTAACAGTTTTTCAGCAACTTGGTCTGTAGTAACTGTTTTCAAATAAATAAGTGCTTCTTCACGGGAATCGCTAATACCTGCTTGTGCCATCAAGTGATTACCTGGAATCCAGATGGCTCCACCAGATAAGGCTGTGGAACCTCCATATACTGAGGATTTTTCTAGTAAAATGACATCATTTTTGCGCGCGCAAGCCACCAGTGCAGCAGTCATGCCACCTGCACCTGACCCAACGACAACAATATCTTTTGTGTAATCCCAGCTTTGCATTCAAGTTTCTCTAAAAAAGAATAGTGTCACAGTCATAGGCATTATTTAGTTTTTATCTGTTGTTGACGATAATTTTTTTCCGGCACAGTAAAAGTGATGTTGTTGGGACGAGCAATCAAACCCCGACGAGCAAAGTCTTCGTATGCCTCATAAATTGCCTGCTTAACAGAAGTTGGCTGATACCCTAACTCGTTTTTCGCTTTGCTTATGTCAGCACGGCGATTCATCCGCAAGTGTCGCACTGCTCCCGATGTAAAACGCCGGGGCGCATTGGGGAAAAATCGCGGAAATACAAAGTCTGCAACAGAGGCAATCCCTGCCATCACTGCTATGGGTAAGCGCAGCTTGGGACGCGGCATTCCTGTAACTTCCTCGAAAATTTTTATCAATTCATCCACTGTGAGAAACTGGGTGCTAAAAATGTACTTTTGCCCGCCTCGCCCCTTCTCCATAGCTAAGATATGACCTTCTACAATATCTCTGGCAGCTACAAAGTCAAAGCCACCGGGAATGTAAGCGAGTAACTTACCATGAGCAAAATCCAACAGTGTTCGTCCCATGCGTGAAGGTTTGAAATCGTTAGGACCAAGAATTGCACAAGAGACAGCAACTACTACGTCTAGACCATCTGCAAACGCTTTGAGACATTCATGTTCTGCTAAAGTTTTTGTCAATTCGTAAGGTAAGTGTTGAGCAAACGGATAAAAAGGCATTGTTTCATCGCTGGGACGAGATGGATGATGACCAACTGCACTCAAGGAACCACTGACTACAACCTTGGAAACATCGGCATCAAGAGCAGCACGCAGCACATGAATTGTTCCTTTGACGTTACAGTCGTAGATTTCTTGCTTGAAACGGGCATCGCCATCTAGAGTGGAGATTTTAGCAGCACAATGATAAATGCGATCGCATCCCTTGACAGCCGCGACAGTGGAGGCGAAATCTCGCAAGTCTCCGTAGACGCATTCCACATCTAAAGGGGCGATCGCAGTCTTATTACTTCCTTCTCGTAAAATAACCCGTACACTATGCCCATCTTCTAGCAAGCGACGAACCAAATTGGCTCCTAAGTGACCGCTGGCTCCAGTAACTAATATTGTCATATATAGGACTCCTCCGCAGATTTTTGAACGACACGCTTGCGGAGGGCAGTGCTTAGTAAAACCCGGATGTAGTGGGCAAAATACGGTAAGCACTGCCCACCCTACAATACTTAAGATTTTTCATAAATCATTTAGGATTCCTATAATTTATTGTTGAAAATACAATTTTTTCATACTAAGCACCAGCTAGCGCCCAAAGCAGGATATTCTGAACCGCTTTTAAAGAGCCGAAACGAAAAGCCAGATCCAAGATTGGGGTTTTCGCAGCTTGTAAAAATAGATGACCTGCCATTAAACGGGGTCCAATCTTTTTCTGAATCAATTTTGTATATGGTGAAAGTTCTTTTAAGGAAGGCTCGGCTCCTCGCTCAAAAAGTGAACCGAGAAACTCACCAGCTAATAGTCCACTGGCTAGTGCAGTATGAATCCCCTCTGCTGTAGCTGGATCTACGAGATTTCCAGCCTCACCTGCAACCAGCGTTCCTGGCTGAACCAGAGCCGTTGGTTTATGGGTAATTGAAATAGGATGTCCCACTAGATAATCAATCCGACTGGCATACTTCATCCGATGAGCCAAACGACTTTCGACAAAAGCCTGAAAGCGTTGTTGGGCATTGAGATTACCATGTGCCGGATCGTAACAAATCCCAATATTGACACGATTTTTGCTTTCTGGAAATACCCAACCGTAGTAAGGTTTAACCATCGGGTCAAAGTAAAGCTCTACAGCATCTGATATACCTTCTACACCTTCATACCATCCCATCAAAGAACGCAAGGTTGTTGCTTTTCGCTCTGTCTTGGCTAACTTACTTGTACCTCCGTTACAAACAATCACAGCATCCGCTTCGATTTCTCCTTGATTCGTTCTTACGCCCAGGAATCGTCCTTTTTCTCGCACCAATTCCTCAACACGGATACCTTCCATGAGTTTAGCGCCCCGTTGTGCTGCCTCGTATGCTAATAAAGTATCAAAACGAGAGCGTAGAAGGACAGAAGCTTCATACTTACCCCGCAGTTCAACGGCTGTGCCACCGACTCCACCGATGATACCTGCATGAATTGGGTAAGCTTCTTTACGAACTATTTCTCCTATTCCTATTTGGTCTAGCAGTTCCAAAGTCCAAGGAGATAGTCCACTACCACACACTTTACGACGGGGAAAAGTAGCTTTATCCAGCAAAAGTACCTCGATTCCGGGAAATTTTGTGAGGCTTATGGCTGCAGCAGAACCAGATGGTCCTGCTCCTATAACCACTACCTTTTTCATAATCAAGTCTCCATTGTCGAATTAGGATTAAACTCTACGAGCCAAAATATTAGTTTTTAATCTTTGGCAATGCTGTTATGACTAAACGGGTATGGATGTCGCATTCGATAACCTAAAAGAAGTGGGACTAAAAGATACGGTAAATTAATGGCAAAGAATTTGGAATAATTTATGGGTGGGTAGTCGCCGAACAACTCGACTCCAAAATATAAGATGAGAGAGTAAGCTATAACTGAAGCGTAAATAATTGCAGGCACACGTATCCAGTTTTTTCCTGTTATTAAAGCATATATAAGAAGTAGATAGAAAGGACCAAATATGAATGTGTCTATAAAATTTTGAATTTGACAAAATATAGGATTGATTATATACAGAGGGTCTATAGTCGAACCATATAAATAAATTGCCTGCACGAGAAAGTTCTTGCTTTCTGGCGTTAAAGGGATATTCAGAGCATTAAATGAGCTAATAAAGAAAGAAGAGCATACAAAAAAACTGAAAGATACGATGAGTAACCAGTCAAAAGGACGGTATTTTAGCGATATTGATTCTTTGACATCTTGCATTTTTCACTCCTAATTCTTTCCTAGATTGTTTATTTATACAGCTAAATTTTCTGTAATTTTTACTGGCACATGAGAATAGAATTGCTGCGCCCAGCGTCGATATTGCATGATTGGTCCATCAGCTTCACTCAACAATGGTTTGGCATAATAAACTTTATTTTCCCAAATAGGGATGTCTTGCTCAAGATTAGTAGATACTTCATGAATCATCTTTTTTTCAAAAGCGTGAGTAACTAATGGGTTAAACAGTTTTTTCACACTTACAATAACATTCACGTCAAGATATTCATTATCAATAGGTGTTGGTAAAAACATACTAATAGCTTCTAATTCAAGCATTACCTTCAAAAATGAATAACCAATTTGCCAGCCTAAACCGTAGCAGGTAACTTCTAAAAAACCTTCTGCTTCAGCACCAAATTTTGCAATTAAAGGTAAATAATATTTTGGAAATAAACGCCGGATGAACACTGCACCGTTAATCTCATTAGAAGGATTTTTCACACCCCGAAATGTTTGATGATGTAAAAATGTCATATGGGCATTGTCCATTGCGTTCTCAGCCATTTCTTGGGGATGAGTACGAATTTTCCAACGGCGCTTTTTGAAAGAAGTCCATTCAGCCTCGTTCCATTGAGGAATTTTTGGTAATTCCCAACTAGGTGGTTCTCCTTTGGCATCGTAATATACCATTATTAACCCGTTGATCTCACGAACTGGCCAAGAACGAATTTGTGCTTTTGGCGGAATATTATTAGCATAGGGGATTTGAGTGCAAGTACCTTCTTGATTAAAACTCCATCCGTGAAAAGGACATTGAATGGTATTTTTCTCAACTCGTCCTCCATATCCTAAATGTGCTCCCAAATGTGGACATTGAGCATCGAACACATGGGGAGTACCATCTTCTGTACGAAACAAAACTAAGTCTTTACCAAAATAATGTAATGGAACTACCTTTTTGAGAGTGAGTTCATCACTGTAGGCTACTCGAAACCAACCATTAGGAAAGGGAGAAAAAGGAAAACGTTGATCCATAAAATATTTAACAGCAAAAGTTAAATTAATTTGTATTTAGAATACTCCTGGTAAAATGCGATAGGGAACGCGATCGCAATATTTTTCCCAGTAAATGCCATATTTTTTCTGACAACGTTCATCATCTCGAAAAGACCGATGAACTAGAAGGATTGTTAGGTAAGTCACGTAAAAGTAAGGCAAAACATGGTCGAACTGACATGGAAGTGTCCACAACAAAGCGATCGCAATTTCCGCAATATAGTGGAAATGACGAGAGATTCCCCACCACCCAGAAACAACTAACAAGTTCTGTCTTTCTTCACCATCTGCTGTCTTGTACTTAGCTACAATAACGGACGGTGGTTTCCCCCATACAGTACATTGTCCGTTGGTTTGGCGTACTCGCTGCCGTTGTGCATCAGCGTTGTAATTTATGTAAATAGCAAACAAGCCAAGGATGAATATACAGGTAGCATAACCCGTTCCCAGTTCATAAGGATGGTTTACAAGGTAAAGGGTTTGTGATGTATACACGCAGGGTAACCATGTTGTGATTCCCCAGCAAATGTAGAATCCAAATCGGTCATGCATTATATCAAGCGTTGCTAAGTAACCACTTTCCCACCAAAAGAATTTAGCAATATAAACTAGCTGTAATATCACTGCCACAAGCATTGAGTTGCTGACATAATGATAAATTTCGTACTGCTTTGCCAGAAAAGAAAGAATGATTAAACTCCAGCTCATCATCCCTAATCGACAATTAATAAACTGCTTCAGGTCAAACTCTAGAATACGCGGATGGAGTTCAGTTCCCCAAAAAAAGTCAATAATAAAGTTGCCGCTCCTACCCGCATCCTTACTGGAGGGAAACCAGACACCTTTTACATATAAAAAGCAACAAAATAATAAACTTCCTACACTGCATAAAGTCAGTATCGAACCAAAATTATCGTAAATAATTGTAGGAGAAAACCACTTCAATTGATATGCTCCTACATATAGAAGCAGGTGTGTTATCAACCATGCCAGTAAACCATTGTCCTTATAAGTGACTTGGTTTCCAGCCGGGGTCACGGGACTGATATACTTCTTTCCTGGAAGCAACACCATGAGCATTGCTTGCATAACTGTGAAGATGAGTATTATCTCGCAAGCAACTGCTGTAGGTCTGGGGAAGATTTCGACCAGTGTTGCAAGATCCATATTTGCCAGCATTTTGAGCAAAGAGCCTTCATACTCCACACATGTATACCATATGAGGATTACAGTCACTGGACATACCAGCATTAAAAGTAAGGCAATAGTGGTACGCAAATAGTTTCTCAACCGAAAACGTTTTTTTTGAATAGAAATAGTATTAGTGTTACTCATCAGTGTAATTCCCAAAATGAAAATGAATAAGTAGCGTTCAGCTAAGTAGATCAACCTAATTAAACGTAAGACCTCGCTTCCATTCCTCTCCCCTAGAAGGGGAGAGGCTTTGGCTCTCCCCCTTCCCTTATAGGGAAGGGGGCTGGGGGGTTAGGTTTATTTTATGTTTTTTAAGGTTGACCTACTTATTAACTATCAACTTTTCTTTGATTGTTATTGGATATCAATAGTTCTTTCAGGACTAATTTTCCATATATCCAAAGAGTCCGAAATAGGGTTTTAATATCTAAAGTACTGAATAAAGAATCAGCTAATCCGAAAGGCATCAACAGTGGGATTGGTCCTCGCGCATATTCCAGTACCCAAGCTTGCTCTTTTATGCACAAACCCTCACTTTGAAATTTTCCTAGATAATACCTGTCTCCTGCTTTGCGAATATCACGTTCAAAAGGACGTTCTTCTCGGAAGTACCACAATTCTCCATCTATGACAAAATCATAAATTTCAGTAAAGTGTCGTCCTGTATGTCCTGCTGTACCAATTGATGTACCAAATATCAGAAGATACTCCTTCACTGATGCATGAAGAACAGTAACAGCGTACATACAACCTCCGGCGTTGTTAATTATCCACTCTATGTTCTGGCAGATATGGCGGGGATATTTTTGTTCCAATTCTGACCTGATAACTTCAAACATCTTTTCATGAGGTAGACCAATACCTTTTTTGGCTATCTCATGCAAAATATCAGGTTCAAAAATATAAGGCATATTTTTTACAATTTTAATAATGAATTACCTGTTGAACAGAATTTGGCTGATAGCAATCAAATTTTTCTGGTAGATAATCAATAGTTTTTGATGTGTTTATTACCTCAATTTCTTATTCATAGAACTGTTCTGCCCAACCTCGAACTTGCACAATTGGTCCGTCATTATCACAAAGTAAGGGAATTCTTCGGTAAACTTTATTCTCCCAAACTGGAATGTCGCAATTTATGTTCGTAATAGCATCTTGGAAAAGCCTGTGATGTAAGAAGCTAGTGATCAATTTACCAAATACTTTCTTAATGCTGAAAAGCAAACTAAGTTCCACATACTCCCCATCAATCGGCGTTGTGAAGAATACGCTTAATATATTGACTTGAACTCGATCACCAATATTGACTTTGACATCATTACAAACACGACCCATTCCATCCCAAGAATGTTTCATGAAAATATCACAATTCCTGTCAAATAATCTCATGAAGAATTGATTCTGCTTCCCAACCCGAATACTAACGGTATTAATAAAGGATGAGCCATTATTTTTTTCTACACTAATACTTCCGACTTCACCAAACTTATGTAAAATAGGCAAGTGTGCTGTATCTGTAGCGTTTTCAGCAAATTCTTGAATGTGTGTGCGAATTTTCCAATTATAGCGCTTGAAATGAGTATATTCTTTTGGATTCCATTCAGAAGGTTCTGGCATTTCCCAAGTCGGAGATTCTCCTTTGGCATCATAGTACACCATAATCACCCCGTTGACCTCACGAACTGGCCAGGAGCGAATCTGAGCTTTTGGTGGGATCTTGCTAGCATAGGGAATTTCAACGCAACTACCAAGTGAATTGAAACACCAGCCGTGGAACGGACACTGGATGGTAGTACCATTAACTTGACCTCCATACCCCAAGTGTGCGCCTAAATGTGGGCAGTGTGCGTCAAACACATGCGGAATGCCATCTTGTGTCCGAAACAGTACTAAGTCTTTTCCAAAATAATGTAATGGCATTACTTTTTTTGGACTTAGCTCATCACTATATGCAACTTTGAACCAACCATTGGGAAAAGAAGTAAATGGAAAACGCGTCATATTAACCCTTAAAAATTTGTAGAAAATGGTGAGAAGTTTATGAACACCAAGTCAGTGCAGATTTTTCAGAAGTAGCAATATCAAACTAACGATATGCGTTCTCTTCGACGTGATTCATACAATCCCAAAGCCCATACAGGGAAATAGCTACGATAGAGGGTATAGTCCAACAAAGCAGTATGGAAAAAAACACCAGCCCAATCTTGCTTTGGCCATTCGCCGTTTTCTAACTGCATATTCACTAAGAAATTTGCTCCTTTGGCGATCGCGTCCCAATGATTTGTTCCTACAGCAAGTAAAGCCATCATTGTCCAAGCGGTTTGAATAACTTGGCTTTCTGTGTGTTCAACGTATTGATTTGTTAAACATCCTTGAAAATGTTCTCCCCATCCTCCATCTGCTCTTTGTTTACTTACTAACCAACGACACGCTTTGCGAATAGCTGGAGATTTGGTTTCACCAGCAGCCAATAAACCACGAATCCCGAACATAGTTCCGTAGATAAAATTCACTCCCCAAAAACCTGGCCATGAACCATCTGGCATCTGCTTTTTGAGTAACCATAACTTTGCTTGTTGAATCGCTATGTCAATCTCTTGGTTCATTACATCTGGATAATGCAAACGATATTCTCCCAACGCTTCTAAGCACGACGCTGTACACTCAATATATGAATGTTCTGTCATTGAGTTGGCAAACATCTCTGCGGGATTCATCCACTCTAAAGTTGAAGCTATTTTTCGCCGTTCATAGCTTCCGAAGCCGCCATCAGAGTTTTGGCATCGGAGGAGAAATTTCACCGCGTCTTGTAAATTGCGGGAGCTAGGCGCTGTAGACGGCGCATTAGTCAGTGCTAAGAGTGCTTCAGCTGTACAATCACTTACAGGCCAACCATGCCAAACTCCTGCAAAGCAAAATCCCCCTTGAGGATCGATGCGATGAAAGTGTTGATAGTTGGGAAAGCTTTCTCGTATTTGTTGGCTTGCTAGAAATGTTTGCCCTTTCAGAAGACTTGCAGAGACATCTAAATGAGAACTTGCTACTTTTAAAGCTTGAATGGCAAATGCGGTGTCCCAGGTGCTACTACGCGCACCTGCAATTCGCAGTCCATTTTGCTCATCCTCCCACATCCACCCTTCTAAGCGGTTTATGGCTTGATGAAGGTCTTGATCGTTGCAATCGCACAACCACAAAGCAACAATATTCAACAAGCCACTAACAGGAGAGAGGCTTGTATAGTCTGTTGTTTGCCATTCGTATTGTATAGATTTTATCATTTCATCGCTAACTCTTTGACGCAAGGCTTTGAAATGAAAGCTTTCATAAATATTAGTAACGTAATAAATAATACGTAATATAAGAGTGGGCGGATTATAGACATCCTCAGTTCTCAGAGTATTACGTGCCGCCTTCCATGCGATCGCATTGTAATCACTCACATATAGTTCTTGGCGTAATTCCTGAATCAGTGGTGTAAGCGGAACTTGAAACTTGCGACCATAAATAAAGCCCATCGGCATATAAATGAGCCGAGTATGGCAGTAGTAGTTCTTGGGGTGAGCAGGAAGCCAATCTGGTAACAACCACGCTTCTGGTAAAACTGGGTTCACGCCCCGCCAGTCATATAAATTCAACATCGCCAGCCAGAACTTACCCCAGCTTGGAATTGCCACAACTCCGCCCTGCTGCTGAATAAATTGCTGTGCGGGAACTAAAAGTGGATCGTCTTTATCAACTCCTAAAATGCGTGCTGCCACATATACAAGGGTTGTAGTAAAAAGATAAGGCTTAGACTGATTATGTAAACCCCACAAGCCGCTAGGTAAACGAGTTGCACTAAATTGAAGTAGTAGTGCTTCTCGCCGTTGTTGAGAAATAGGTGTTTGAGTAATATAACAGGTTAACGTATACTGGGCTGCTAGCATGGCGCACCACACGACTTCCCCTTCCCAAGAACCATCAGTTGCTTGCTGAACAACAAGAGCATTAACACCACGTAACAAAGCGTTTTTGCTATCTAAGGGAAGAGACTGGGAAGATGTTAAGGATGAGGAAAATTTTTCAGCTTTCATTTTCACGTTACTTGTTAGCAAATATGACACAAAGCATTAGTGGAAGGTTCTATGGACAAGACTGGCTGCTGGCGATCGCAACCATTGACCAAAAGATTGTAAAACTTTCGTTCCATGTTGCCACTGACGTTTAGAAGCGGAATCTTTAATAACGTATGCTATTGCCAAAGCAACTCCGTTAATAAATGACTTGCCAAAAAATAACAAATTAGTTTCTGCTCCTGACAACAATCGCATAGTAGATACACAATAAGCAGGGTTTTGACGCCACATTTGGTAAATACCTTTACGAATAGCCACAGCACTATCGTCATCGCGGCTAAATACTTCATGAAGGCTAGTCGCAAGCATTTCTGGCACATAAGTACGTAATTTGCGATCACGTCGATAAGCCTCAAAACTTTGACTGCGAACAAGGCACTCGCCATCCAAAAATCCCGTAGTCATCCCCGTTGCTGTCATTGGGTGAAAATGCCCAGTTGCATCACCTACTAATGCCAAGCCATGACGACCATAATGAGTACGAGAGCTAAACTGGTTAGCAGCCCAAGCAATTTTACTGTTTTGTAAAGCTTGTCGAAATGCTGGTAACAAGGACTTAGGCAATACCTGACTGTAAGCATCCCATAAATAAGAAGCTTTTTTTTGAGCATCAATTCACTATTAATATTGATATGCAAGGACAGTTATTAAGACAGTTAAGAAAAAATAGCGAATATTTTGGCAAAATCTCCTACTTTTCCAACTTTTCCCACTTTTCTCTTTATTCAAGCCCCCGACTTCAGTCGTGGGGTAGAAATTACGAATTACGAATTATCAATTACGAGTTATGTTGACAGTTGAAGTGAATGTTTGATGGGTTTCCTCCCACCGATACAAAGCGAGCTTTAAATACCCTTCGCTACATTCATAGCAATCCTAGAGCCGCCCAAATGCGACGCAGTTTTTTCTACGATTTCAGTAACTATGGCACTTATGACCAATTGACGAATGATGGCTTAACTCAATGGCATCCAGCTTTTCTAGGACTGGGCAAAACTTTAGATGAGTGTGCCAGACGATATCGCGGATGAGTGTCAACGACATAAAGCAAAACCAAAACCAGCCTGCAAGTCTAACTGGGGAAGTAAGTTGCTGGCTGGTCATAAAATTAGTCGAATAAGAAATAAGCAGAAATGCTCACCCGGTCAGTTGACACTATGGGATCAAGTCAATAGACAAGTTAACACCACCGAAGAGTTGCCCAAGCTATGGGAGGAGTTTTAGCAGGTATTGCCACACCAGCAGTTTCTCCAAAAACCCGTGGAAAATCTTCTGGCTGGAAAACCGGGAAAACACGTAAACGTAGAATCCCTTACCCTATAGTTAAAAAAAGGACTTCTAAGTCACGCAAACGAATTCCAGAGTCTGCCTAAATATCTAGTTTCTGTCACTCTCCAATTGAAACCTTACTAACCCACCAGCACTGGGTCGTTTTTCATGTTCTAGTCTAAACAGAAGCAGTTAATTTTAAAAGGGCGATCGCCAATTTTGTCGGATCCAGTGTGGTGAGAGGTTTCTTTCTTGGCATAAACCGCGCCTTGCCATTTTTTTGATGAAAAAGCGAAACCTCAAAAGCTTAATTGGCGTAGCATTACGTGCGGCTGAAGTTTGTTGTCCGCGTCTACGCCAACCCTGAATAGCATCACTTTTTATACAAGCTCATTCGTTATTTTCACCAATGCCGGAAGGTGCTGCTTCAGATGGCTGAGATTGATTTTGACGCAGACGTAATTGCTCGCGCAAATCATTCTGATTGGTGGATGCGTCTGGAGGTTGCTGCCCATTCTGCTCAAAAGAAGAATTTTGCTCTGGTAGCTGAGGTACTGGCTGTGGAGTTGTTTGTTCTGTCGTTGATTCTGTACCTGCACTTGGTATATCTCGCCTGCGCCTGGTTCCGGTTTCTGGAGTGGTTTGGGGGGCGGTTTCCGGAGTTGTTAATATGGCTCGTCTTCTACGTCCAGAAGTTTCTTCCTCATTAGCAACGGCTTCGGGGTTTCTCTGTTGTGCTTCTTGTTGTTTTCGTCTCTGAGCCTCTAATCTTTCTTGTCTTTCTCTTTGACGCTGCCGAGCTTCTTGGTTATTCCGTGACCCCGCTATAGCGAAATTTGCAAACAATTGTACATTTTGTCTGCCAGCAGCTGCGGAATTTAATTTAAAGTCTCTTGCTTGTTCTAACAGTGCTTCATCCAATTCTTTGTGACCACTAGAGCGGACAAGCCGGACATTGTTAACATTACCATTGTTGTCAACATCAAAAGCAACACCTGGTCTGCCTTCGATGCCTCGCCGTTTCGCCCGTTCTGGATATTTGACGTCACACTTGACGCAATCTGCAAAATCCAACTGTGAAGGAGCAGGGGTTCTTGGTTTGGGAGCTGTAGCGACTCCAGTACCACTTCCTTGTCCACTGCCAGTACCAGAACCAATACCTGAGCCTATACCAGAACCTGAACCAGAACCAATACCTGAGCCGATACCAGAACCTGAACCAGAACCAATACCAGAACCAGTACCTGAGCCGATACCTGAGCCAGAACCAGTACCAATGCCAGTACCAGTACCTGTGCCACTACGTAGAGTGCCATCTCCTGAACCGGTGGCAATAGGGGGACTATTACCCCCGCCACCGCCACCGCCACCTCCCTGGCTTGCTTTGGTGTTTTGCAAATCCCTCAACGTCCGTTTCAAATTTTGATCAGCCTGTGGTTTTGGAGCAGGTTCAGGTTTGCTTAGTGTATTTGTTGGCTGGTGAATTTCGGGTTGAGGCTTTGGAATTGGCTTTTGTACTGGTGCGGTGACAATTTTTTGCGGCTGCACTGGTGGCTTTCGCGGCACTATGACTGTTTGCTTGGGTTGCACTGGTGGCTTTGGCGGCACTACTACTGTTTGCTTAGGCAACACTGGTGGAAGCGGCTCTAGTGGCTTTTGCGGCACGACCACTGTTTTCTGGGGCAGCACTGGTTTGGGTGGTTCAATTGGTTGGGGTTTGATTGGCTCGACAATCTTTGGTTTCGGAGCCTGTTGAAGAGGTTTTACTGGCTCTATAGGCTTTGCGACTGGTTTTGGCGCAGGCGGATCGACAACCACAAATTCTATGGGTTCTTCGTTAGTTTCCTGCACTCTCTTTAAAAAATTATCTACTATGCCAGAAGCCAGTACACTGAGGTGCAGCCCTAATGAGCCTATCAGACTCAAAGCGAGAAACGTCCTGAGCGCCCTTGCTTCTCTACCTCGCTGCTCTAAAGCCGTGCCAGTAAAGCCCATAGTTTAATGCCACCCATTATCAGCAACTTAGGCAGATTAAAACATTTACGAGCAAATGTCAATTAGGCATCAAGATAATCATTAACCGTGTGTAGACTGAAATGTAGCTCACGTCTAGTATTTATAGTCCCTAAAAAAAATTAGAAAATTGTCATGGATGGATGATGTTTGACATCTATTTTCATTTCCTTTAATTTGTATTGAGAACTTATATCAGTTGTGCCTAGTAATCTGGTAATCTGACAAAATTAGTTAGTGGCTTGAGAGAATAGTACATGGGAATCACAAATCTGTTTGCGGCAGGCGGTGTGGTAATGTGGCCGCTGCTAGCCTTTTCTGTTCTAGCAGTTGCTTTAATTATCGAGCGTGTTAGATTTTGGGTGAAAATTAATACCCGTCAAAACCGCGTGGTGCGAGAGGTGCTGAACCTTTACCGTCTCAATAATGTCGTTGGTGCCATGGATAAACTACAAAAAAATGCAGATTTACCCATCGCACGGATTTTTCTAACTGCTTTAGAACTAGAGGAACCAACTCCAGAAGAATTTCGCTTGGCATTAGAAAGTGAAGCGCAAGCCGAAATACCTTTACTCAAGCGCTTTCAAAATCTGTTCGATACAATCATCTCTCTTGCACCGCTATTGGGGCTTCTAGGAACTGTTTTAGGATTAATTGTTTCTTTTGCCTCACTCAACATTGGTGATGTGGGAGGTAGCAGAACAGCAGGTGTGACGTCTGGTATTAGTGAAGCGTTGGTTTCTACTGCATCAGGATTGGTTGTTGCTATTTTTGTACTCCTATTTGCCAATACATTCCGGGGACTTTACCAGCGCCAAATTGCGCTCATTCAGGAGTACGGCGGACAGCTAGAATTACTTTATCGCCGTCGCTATGAAAGAGGAGACAAAGCTTATGCGTCTGCAAGATGAACCAGATATACCAGCGCAGATTAATATCGTGCCGATGATTGACGTGATATTTGCGATTTTGACGTTTTTTATCATGTCAACGCTATTTTTAACAAGGTCAGAGGGTTTGCCAGTCAACTTGCCTAAAGCAGCGACAGCACAAACAGAACAACGCCCAGCGCAAGCTACCATCACAATTGATAAGAGTGGGAAAATATTCTTGGATAAGCAGGTAATTAGTCTAGAACAGTTGGAAAACGGTGTGCGGCAAAAGGTACAGCCACAGCAGGCGATGATGGTTGTGATAAATGCAGATGAAGGAGTGAATCACGGTCAAGTCGTAGCGGTGATGGATCTAGTACGGCGAGTGGAGGGAGCAAAATTAGCGATCGCCACCCAAAAACCATAGTCATTCGTAATTTGTAATTTATTCACACGCTTGGTGCGTTAGGCGCAGATGACTTGTAATTCTTTACACACTTTTGTGCGCTGTAACGCATCGTTCTAAAATGAGTGCGTTAATATTCCAGCTTAATATTCCAGCTATTTTTCTGACTGAAATTGCGATAATAACCAAACAATAACTTGACTTTGGTCTGTTTGACCAGTAAGCCGAAAAGCTTCGTTTAACAAAGAAATTGCTAATCCTGGTAAGGCTTGAGATTGAGTTATCCGCCTACTACCACCATTTTCTATCCCAAAAGCGATAACTTGGACATTTTGGACATCGACAATCCAATATTCAGCGACTGCTAAATCTTCATAAAGTAGCCGTTTTTCGCCTTTAGAGGTTATTTATAACTGGAGTTTAGACTAAAAGTCGGCGCTCACTCCCATAACAGTTCAACTGTACTAAAAGGCGGAACTTGAGTACAGGTATAAAAAAGTAGAGGAGAGTCTGTGATTGTTGCTTTCCCCCTCAAGAG